>Ga0209517_10000999_pt1 | contig 45461 bp, 44 predicted proteins | sample PeaSoiMetSII2010_FD_187695 | JGI IMG/M metagenome (GOLD analysis project Ga0209517, IMG submission 187695) | Peat soil microbial communities from Weissenstadt, Germany - SII-2010 (SPAdes) (version 2) | ecosystem: Environmental > Terrestrial > Soil > Wetlands > Peat | place: Germany...
CCGGCCGCGGCCGCCCCCAAGCCAGCCCTTGCGCAGGGGCCGCCGCCCGCGGCCCTGGACGAGGCGAACGAAAAGCTTTCCTCCCTCTTGCGCAGGAAGGAATGAACTGATGCAGGCTTTGCGGGCCATCGTTGGATTAACTTGGAAGGCCGCCTTTCGGTTCCGGCTCTTCCTGGTGTTGGCCGTCCTGCTGGTTGCTTCAGTAGTGGCGTTGCCGATCTTGCTCAAGGATGATGGCACGGCCCGCGGTTTTACTCAGATCCTGATCACCTATACGTTGACCACCATTACGTCCTTGCTCGGCCTTTCGACGCTCTGGCTGGCCTGCGGCACACTCGCGCGTGATATTGAGGAATGCCAGGTGCAGATGCTGGCGGTTAAACCCGTCGCCCGCTGGCAAATTTGGGTTGGGAAGTGGCTGGGCATCGTGTCCTTGAATGCCGTCCTGCTGGTCCTCTCGGGAGGCTGTGTTTACGCGTTATTACAGTGGCGCGCCACCCACCTCCCGCCCGCTGAGCAAGCCGTCTTGCGCAATGAGGTCCTCGTCGCCCGCGGCTCAGCCAAGGATTCCAACCCGGACCGGGAAATCCAAGAGGAGACCGACCGCCGGCTCCAGGAGCGCCTGGAAAAAAGTCCGGTAACCCACGCGGACTTGCCCGAGGTCCGCAAGCAGATCCTCGAACAGGTCAAAGCGGACTATCAGCTCGTGCCCCCCAACACCTATCGCCTCTGGCAAATCGCCCTCGGCCGGTCGGCCCATTCTCTGGGAGACCAACCCCTCTACTTGCGGATCAAATTCAACTCCGCTGACAAAAGCCAATCGGGAACCTTTGACGGGCTTTGGCAAGTGGGCGTGCCTCAGAAGACCCGGCTCTGGCGCAGCAACTTGATGAGCCTCTCGCCGGACACGTTCCACGAAATCGAGATCCCTGCCAACCTGTGCGACGACAAAGGCGTGCTCACCGTCGTTTTCATCAATCCGAACAACACCGCCTTGCTTTTCCCCCTGGAGGACGGCTTCGAGGTGCTCTATCGGGAGAGCGGCTTTGGCTTGAACTTCATCCGCGGTTTGGGTATTATTCTCTGCTGGATGGCCCTCCTGGCGGCGCTAGGATTGGCCGCGGCGAGCTTTCTCTCGTTTCCGGTGGCGGCTTTCATGTCGCTTTGCCTTCTCGGAATCGCCCTCTGCAGTGGGACACTCTCCAACGCTGTGTCCGAAGGCACACTCGTGGGTTGGGATGCCGCCAAGGGCACCTACGCTCATTCGACGATTGACTTTGTGGCCATTCCGGCTTTCCGCGGGCTGCTCAAGCTCATCAGCCTGGCCAAAGACTTTTCGCCCATCGACTCGCTGAGCACCGGGCGCAGCATCACGTGGGGCCAACTGGGATTGGCCTGCGGCCAAATCGTCCTGCTCCTCGGCGGCTTGCTCAGCCTGTTCGGCATCTTCACCTTCGGCCGGCGCGAATTGGCCACTGCCCAAGGTACGCAATGAGAAACAAAATTCTCTTGCTGCTCCTCGCCGCCCTCCTGCTGGCCGGGGTCGGTCGCTTGCAAAACTCGCTCAATGCCGATCGGGACGCGTTGGGTTTGACGCGTGTGACGCCCTTGGAAAACGCCCCTCCGGTGCTCGCATTTACGACCGTCGCGCTGGGCGGCTTTCGCGGCCTCATCTCGAACATGCTCTGGATTCGCGCCAGTGATCTGCAGGATGACGACAAGTTTTTCGAGATGGCGCAATTGGCGGACTGGATTACCAAGCTGGAGCCCCACTTCGTCCAGGTCTGGCTCGTGCAGTCCTGGAACATGGCCTACAACATCTCCGTCAAGTTCACCGATTTCAAGGACCGCTGGCGTTGGGTCAAGCGCGGCATCGAGTTGTTGCGGGACGAGGGCATCCCCTACAATCCCAACGCCACCCTCCTCTATCGCGAGTTAGCCTGGTTCTTCCAGCACAAGATGGGCGCCAATCTGGATGACGCGAACATGTACTACAAACAGCAATGGTCCGAGGAGATGGCCAAAGTTTTCGCCAAAAAGAAGCCCAATCTCCAGGAGCTGATCCATCCGCAAAATGACGACCAGCGGGCGCGCGCCCGCTTGTTGCGCGAGACCTACAAGATGGACCCCGAACTCATGGCGCAGGTGGATGAGCGTTATGGCCCGCTGGAATGGCGCCTCCCCGAAGCCCATGCCATCTATTGGGCCGCCTTGGGCTTGAAAAAGGCCCAGGAACACCCTGCTAAAATCAATAAAGACGATCTCATCACCCTGCGTCGCGTTATCTACCAATCCATGCAGACCGCGTTCCAACGTGGCCGCCTCGTGGCCGATCCCTTCATCAAACAGTTCGAGTTCGGCCCTAATCTCGACATCATCCCCAAGGTGAGCGCCGCTTACGAGCAAGCGGCTGAGGAAGACGCGGAGAACCACGACCACATCCTGCGCGCGCATCGCAACTTCTTGCGCGACGCCGTTTATTTCCTTTACGAGCACAACCGCATGAAGGACGCCGCTTACTGGTTCAGTTATTTGTCCCAGAAGTATCCGTCCCAACCAATCATCGACAACCAACCCAACTCCTTTCCCCGCAACCTGACGCTGGATCAATACGCAGTTGGCCGCATCAAGGAAGACATTGGAGAAACCTCTCGCGACCGCGTAAAGTCGGCGATCGAGGGACTGCTGACCCAATCCTATTTGTGTTTGGTGAAGGACGGCGAAGAGGACCGCTCGACCGGCCTGCGGATTCTGGCCGACAAAGTTTGGGAAGCCTACACCACCAAAACTCAACTCCGCAACAACCCCGCGCCCACCGGCGAGCCCGCTCCGATTGCCCTCCCACCGGTCTCGGAGATCGCCAAAGCAATGTTAGACCGGTTGCTCGATCCGCAAAGGGGTTTGCTGCCCGAAGGCCGGGCATTGCTCCGCGTGAAATTGCAGATGCCACCTGAAATCGCCCCTGCGCCGGGCACCACCACCAATACGCCCCCCGAAACCGCGGAGAGGCTTTCCGCCAATCCGTCCAGCCCGTAGAACCGGCCTTTCCGGCGCGCCTCGCGAGCGCCACCCCGCCGGAGCGCGTGACCCGCAGCAAAGTAGCGCAGATTTTCAATATTTTCAATCTGCCAGTGCCCGAACCGAGAGCGAGGCCGAACCGTGGTGAATGGCCGCACCCTGGCGCCTCTTCAATGAAAAATGCTCAAAGCCCAATGCTCAATGAAACCGCCTCCTCCGGAGCGGGTCTGTGAACCCCCCTGCCATTACCAATGATGCCAACGATCCCGGCGGTACCAATAGTGGTCGCGATCAAACGGAGGCGAGATCACCACGCCTCCAGAGATAACCGGACCTGCATAATAAGGATCATAAGCTGCGCCGTAAGAATAACCCGGCGTCGCGGTCACAGTGCAGCCCGCGGTCAAGATCAGCAGGCCCAATCCGAATAATCCAATGATGACTTTCATGTACAGATCCTCCACTGAAAAACCTCGCGCCGGGCCTCGGCCCAAACCATGGGGTCAACACCCGCGCCCAAGACGTTGACGAACTGCCCACCAGTGAGACCTTACGCCCGTGGTGACCGAACGACTGCCAATCTACCAAGTTGAGAGCGACATCGTGTCCGCCCTCGGCCGACACCGGCGCCTGATTGTTTCTGCCCCCACGGGTTCAGGCAAATCAACTCAGATCCCGCAGTTCTTGCTCGACCAAGGGCTCGCGGGGCAGGGTCAGGTCGTCGTCCTGCAACCTCGGAGGTTGGCTGCCCGGCTCTTGGCCGCCAGGGTCGCCTCCGAGCGGAACACCAAGCTCGGCGGCGAGGTCGGCTACCAGATTCGCTTCGAGAACCTCACCAGCTCCGAGACCCGCATCCGCTACGTCACCGAAGGCGTGCTACTGCGCCAGATGTTGCATGACCTCACCCTCAATGGCGTTGGGGCGATTGTTTTCGATGAGTTCCACGAGCGGCACCTCTACGGCGACATTACGCTTGCGCGCGCGCTCGAGTTGCAGGAGCGCACTCGACCGGACCTACACCTCCTGGTCATGTCCGCAACGCTTCGCCGCTGTCGCGCGTTACAGCAAGTCCAAGATCGTGGTGGCGACCAACGTCGCTGAGACGTCCCTCACAATTGACGGCATCCGGTGCGTGATTGATAGCGGCTTAGCGCGCATTCCGCGCTACGACGCCCATCGTGGACTGAACACGTTGCTGATCGAAAAGATCAGCCGCGCGGCCGCAGACCAGCGGGCCGGACGCGCTGGCCGGACCGCTCCCGGCTTGTGTTTGCGCCTTTGGTCCCAGGACGAACACGCGCATCGCCCGGCGCAGGAATTGCCGGAGATCAAGCGCTTGGATTTGGCTGAAGTGGCGCTGACGTTGAAGGCTGCCGGCGTCGAAGACCTGTGGAAGTTTCGCTGGCTGGAAGCGCCCGACGAACGAGCCCTGAGCCGTGCCGAGCAATTGCTAGCCGACCTTGGCGCGCTCGAGCGCCAAAGCGCGGGCACGGGACGAATCACGCCCCTAGGACGCAAGATGCTGGCGTTTCCCTTGCACCCCCGCTACGGCCGAATGCTTCTGGCGGCGCAGGAGCACGGCTGCGTTTATCAGGCCTGCACCGTGGCCGCGCTCACACAGGGACGCGATTTGCTCGCGCGTAACGCGGATGCGGATACCGCACATCGCCGCGAGGACCTCGTCGGCGAAAATCGCTCGAGCGATTTCTGGCTGCTCATGCGGGCCTGGGAGCACGTCGCCCAAAACCAGTTTAGGCCCGAGGTCTGCGCTCGCTTGGGCGTTCATGCGCCCACCGCCAGGCAGGTCGAGCCGCTTCTGCAGCAATTCCTCGAACTTGCCCACCACGAAGGCCTGGACACCTCCCGGCGCGATGCCCCGCCGGAGGCTTTGCAGCGCTGCATTCTCATTGCCTTCAACGACCGCGTGGCGCGCCTGCTCGATCCTACCACCTTGCGATGCGAGTTGGTCCATGGCCGCCGTGGCACCCTGGCGCGCGAAAGCCTCGTGCGCCACACGCCTCTGTTGGTCGCCGCCGAGGTGCGAGAGGTTGAAGGCAGGGACAAAAGCGTCACTACGGTGCTGAGCCTGGCCACGGCCGTGGAGGCCGACTGGTTGCGCGAGTCCTTTCCCGGAGACATCACCTCGGCGCAACGAGTGTTCCTTGATAGCGCCAGCAAACGGGTGTATGCCGAAGATCAGTGGCGCTTCCGCGAGTTGGCCGTTGGGACGCGCCGGGTCGAGCCGCCACCTCTGGACGAAGCGGCGCGTTTGTTGGCCGACGAAGTCCTGGCTGGCAGGTTAGGGGCCAGCGACTGGGACGAAGAAGTTGAACAATGGATCCTCCGGCTCAATCAGCTCAGTTCCTGGTGGCCCGGAGTTGGGCTTGCCGCCCATCGACGCCGCGGCTCGGCGCGCCTTGATTGAGCAGATTTGCCACGGAGCCTTCAGTTACAGAGAGATCAGGGACAAACCCGCCAAACCGATGGTGAAAAGCTGGTTGAGCACGTCGCAACAAGCGTTGCTCAACCAACACGCCCCGGAGCGGCTGACCTTGGCCAATGGCCGCGCGGCCAAACTAGTTTACCAGGCCGGCGCGCCCCCGCACATCGCCCTGCGCGTTCAGCAACTTTACGATGTGAAGTCCACGCCCCGCATTGCGTTGGGCCGCGTCCCCGTCCTGGTCCACATCCTGGCGCCCAGCCAGCGCCCCGTGCAGATCACGCAGGATCTGGCCGGCTTCTGGCGTGAGCACTATCCTCGCATCAAGCAGGAGCTTCAGCGCAGGTATCCTAAACACGAATGGCGCTAGAAAAAGAAAGGCGGCCCGATTTCGGACCGCCTTCCCACCCACAACCTTCACTAACCCCAATTGACGCTTCGCCAAAAAAGCTTAAACCTCAATAGGGTGTTTTACCCCCCTCTTGCAAAAGCAGGCGCACCCAAACAGGGGTGCGCCCAAATACACACGGTCGGAAGAGAGAATGGCCAATCCTCCGACTTTGGCAATCCCTAATTTGTCTTCAAATCTTTAGCTCACGCTGGCGGTAGGCCTCGTCGGGCCGGCCGGCGATACGAGCGACGTTCTCTTTCGAGAAAAAGACCGGGCCGCCCAGGTTTGCGGCGCCGACGAAGATGCGGGCGGCCTTTTCGGCCATCAACATGGCAGCCAGCACCGCCCGCCAGGTGGAGCCCAGGGTAATGATGCCGTGGTTTTGCATCAGGATGACGCGGGGGGGGTGTTGGTGCTTTTGCATGAAGGCCTCGGTCTGCCGCCGAATCGTTTGCGCCAGCTTCAGGCCTGGGTCCGTATAGGGGACCAGCACCGAGGCCACGCCGCAACACACGATCTCGTCGGGAAACATCCGCCGCTCGGCGAAATCATGCGCTCGGGGCGAACAGAGAATCTGGTTGACGGCAGTGGCATGGCTGTGGCCGACAAACCGCATACCCGGCACAGAGAGCAGCCACGCGTGAAAGACCGCTTCGACCGACGGCTTTTTGGCCTGGCCGTCCACCCGGGCGGCCATGAGGGCCTCATCCATTTCCTCGTCCGACAGGCGCTCCTTTTCGAGCAAGGGCAACAGCGCCTCCAGCCGGCACTCAACGACACCCTCGGGTTTCAGCGTGCCCAGGTTCGTTCCGCTGGCTTTGACCAGAAAGGTTTCCGGCCCCAAACGCACGGAAGTGTTCCCCTCGCCCAAGAGAGCCAAGCCTCGATCCTCCCGGCCAATCTCGTGCGACAACGTAAGCAAATCTTCAAGCAGTGACTGCTCCATATCAAGAATCCAACAGTTCATCGGGCCCCGCTAAACGGTCCCTCCAGGCTGGTCCACGCCGGAATATGAGGCGCGTAGCTCCCGAGCCCGGAAGCAGGCTACCGGAGCGGGCGGGCCACAGTCAAGGATTCCCGTGAGCGCGTAAATCATCAGGATAAACCAGGATAAACCAGGACAGCGTTGGGTCCTTTCGAGACGGATTGAAATGCGCAAATGACATGACGCGAATGATGCGATGATGCGGGCCGTTCTTGACATTTATAACCAAATAGTTTATATAAGAAGGGCTGGTATGAGTGCGTGAGGCCGCTCCGCCATGGCGGCGCCTATTCTGATCCGACTCGGTCACAGAGGGGATCTGTGTCGCTTCATCTGCTGCCAGTAGGAACACCCTTCGCGGTTATCATCGGGTGTCGGCTACGGCCTCGGCACGTATGTGAGATTTAGTATGCAAATAAAAAAGAAAAACGGAAAACGGCGACCGTTGAAAGTCGCCAAGCTCCGACCCACCCGGGCTCGAACCCGGACGACCCGGCTGCCCGCGCAACCGCGGTTGGCAGAATCACGGCCTGATTTCGAGCCGCCGCAGCCCAAGAAGTCTGAACCCATCGAGGCGCCTTCGGGCTCCAAGGAGCCCAGCGATGCGCTACAGCTTTATTTCAAGGAGATCGGCCAGGTAAAACTGCTTACTCCAGAAGAGGAAATTGTCCTCGGCAAGCGCGTGCGCAAAGGTGACAAGCATGCCCGCGAGCACATGATCAAAGCCAACTTGCGCCTGGTCGTCAAAATCGCACGTGATTACGAAGGCCTCGGCCTGCCCCTGCTCGACCTCATCAATGAGGGCAACATCGGCCTCATCAAGGGAGTCGAGCGCTTCGATCCGGATAAAGGGGCGAAACTCTCGACCTACGCCGCCTGGTGGATCAAGCAGGCCATCAAACGGGCGCTGGCCAACCAGTCCAAGACCATTCGCCTTCCGGTCCATGTCGTCGATAAAGTCGCGCACATCCGGCGGGCCGAAATGAAGCTGCGCGAGGCCTTTGGCCGCGATCCATCCGACGAAGAGGTGGCGGTTTACGTTGACCTGGATGCGCGGCGCGTGCGCGAATATCGCCAAGCCGCTCGGGCCCCAGTCTCACTGGAAGCGCCCCTGGGAACCGACGATGAGTCGGATCGCGTTTCGGATGTGGTGGCCGATGCCACTGCCGCGGCCCCCTTCGACCAACTCGTGCGCGAAAGCGATAAGGCGCTGCTCCTGGAGGTCCTGGCCACCCTCAGTCCACGCGAACGGGCTATTCTCTCCCTGCGCTTTGGTTTAGGGGACGATAACCCGCGGACGCTGGAAACGATCGGGCGCCGGTTCGGCGTCACCCGTGAGCGCATCCGGCAAATCCAGAACGAGGCGATTGCGAAGATGCGGGCTAAGGTAGCCAAACGCGAGCGCCTGCCGTCGGAGAGCATCAAGGCACTGGTCGAGTAGAAGACTGCGTGTGACTTGTCCGGTAGAGGCGCGCTCTCGCCTTGCCGTGGCTGGGCGAAGGCAGGTCACTCCGCGCGCGCCGGCCGTGGATTACCGGAACAAACGTCCTCCTCATCCGTTCGTCGGCGGGCAGAGGACTGCCCGCCCTTCCTCCAAGAAACCACGCCGCTCGCCGTTTAATAGCCTAACTCTGCTTTGCGCTTGGCTGCGGTCGGCAAGGGGTCTTTCTTTTTGGCGAGGGCTTCTTTCCCCACCTCTTTGAGCCGCTTGGCCTCCGTCGCGTTCCACTCCAGGTCCGCGGCAAACTCGGCTGGCAAGTCTCCTTCCGCGTAGATGGCCTCGACGGGACATTCGGTCACGCAGGCAGTGCAATCAATGCACTCATCGGGATGAATGACCAATTGGTTTTCCAGCTCGTAAAAACAAGCCACCGGGCACACTTCCACACAGTCTGTGAATTTGCACCCTTTGCATTTGCTCGTAACAATATGTGCCATAAAATGTTTCGTCCATCCTCGAACCCCACCGCTGGATTTGCAAGGCCGGATTTTAAAGACGACCGATGACCCGTTTCATCATTGCCATCATTGCGTTTCGGCCAGCCCGCTGGTCTTGAGGAACTCGACAAACGTCTGGTGTTTGTCCAGCACGTCGTTGTGAGGCAGCCGGCTGTAGAGAAAAACAGCCCGGCCGGCGCGCAGGTCCGCCGCGTTGATTTCGCCTTCCTGGCCGCTGACGAGAGGGGTGCCGCGCTCTTTGAGCGTGGCCATCAGTTGCTGGGTTTGCTCCTTGGTCCCGCCATGTTCCGTGTAAAGGTCGATGAAGCGGCTTCCGCCGTGGTCGAACCAGGCGAGGAACTTGTCTGTCTCCGCATAAAGAGCATCAAACAGCCACACCTCGGTTATGTGTGGCGTAAGGCCGCCCCGGTCAAGGCAGGCGGCAGCCGCCTGGTAACCTCCGCTGTGAGCCGAAAGCACGATGTTACCCACGTCGAACTCCTTCCATTTGCCGGCGGTTTGCTGGCGCAAGTTAGCCAGCACCTCAGCCATAAACCGCTGGAAACCGCCGGGGTCCTCAAGTTTTCCGCCAAACGAATCGGGAGCGTCGCGCGGCCCCTGCGGCACCACCAACACCGCGTTGCGCCTGCTCTGCGCCATCTGCTCAATGAGCTTGTACTGCTCCAGGACACCCTCGACGTGATTCCGCCAGCCGTGGAAATGCACGACAAAGTCGATGCGCCCGGTGTCCCGCAGGCCCTTGGGGATGAAAATGGCCACCGTGCTGTCTGAGTAGTGCTCTTTGGCCGAATAAACCTCCTCCTTGTACTTGTGGCCGTCAGCACGGCCGGGGTGCGGGAAAGGAGCAGCCGCCAGTTGAGTGACGATCAATTGTCCGTAAGGAGCATAGCGCTGTGAGAGGCTCTCCGAGCGCGCGCAACCCAACGCCCCGGCCCAAACCACGAGAAACAACAAAGACCCAACCGGGGCCTTCCGGTCAGGGCGGCAGCTCATTTGTTAGCCAGCTCGGGGACCAGACCCGGCTGCTCTCGCAGCGGTTGGGGTGGCGCGTTAAGGACGCGGATGTGGCGGTGGACAGCCGCCGTGAGTTCATCAACCGAAGTGCTATCCAGGCGGCGCAGAACGCATTCCCAGCGATAAGCGAAGCTGCCGGCGGGGTCGTATTTGCAGTGCTTGAAAAGTGTATCGAACGCGCGGCGCCGTTTGGAGTAGTCAGTTTTGATATGGAGGAATTGGGCGCGAAAGGCTCCCAAATAAGCCTGGGCGAACTCCTGAGGGTTGGGCAGGAATTTCTCCCGCCAATTGATCGGCCGCGCATAATGAGCAGCGAAGGCGTCCAATGGATGTTCGTATTCCCCGAAGGCACCGCTGTGGTCGCCCACCAGCACCGCCGTCGGCAGGCCATTTTCGCCTTCGACCACGACTTCGTCGCCGTCGTCGAAAACCGGCCGTGTCCCCGAATTGAGGGAACGCCCCACGGCCATGCTGACGGCGGCGGCCTGGCCAAGCAGGGTGGCCAACTTGAGTGCGTAACCCGGCTGGCCGTATTTCTCAAGCGGCAACTTGTCGCTCGCTATCCCGGCCAGATACTCCCGTTCGAAGTAATTGGTGCGGATGGTTTGTCCACGAAACCGCTCGTTGCGGCCACGATAAATCTCGTTCAGATAGCGCATGGTCACCCGCCCGGTGAGGTTCATGCCCAGTTGACGGCAGCCTAAGCGTCGATCCAGCCAATAATCCGTGTACTCATCACTCAGCTTCATGGCCTGGAGCATGTCCATGCCCTCATCCAGGTGCTCCCAGACTCCCCACTTTTGCAGACGCATGAAACGCCGGAGCGGAGTCCGCTCGCTGCGGGATTGGAACTCGGCCAGGTACACCCCACGCCGGCCTTCGGTCTGCGGGCGATCCAGTGATAACGATTCGGGCAAACGCGCGACATTGATGTACTGGAGGTCGCCATACTCGCGGATGAGATTAAAGATAAGCCCCCTGACCCTGGGATCACAAAGCCGCTGCCATTCCTCGTCGCCCGGATGATTGGCCGCTTCATCGAAAACGGGGTCGAACAAGAACTCGCCCTCTTCGAAGCGGCCACCCGGCAGCCATTCGACTTGCAGGAAAAACTCCGGGCTGAGGCCGCTCAGGATTTGTTCCGTCTGTGCTTCATTGCCTTCAAGGAAGAGCGTGGAGACCATCCGTTCACACCAGGCTCTGTTGCGGGGATCATCCTTCCGGTAAGCCTCATGGACGGCTGAGCGAAATCGGTCGCATAATTCCGCAAATTTGGTCCGCAACCCCTCTGGCGCGAGTTGCGCGTCGAGCAAGCCGCCGAAATCCCGCACTCCGAACCTCATCAAGTCGGCCGCGAAAAAGTCCACCTCAGGGCGGCCCAAGCGATTGCGGAGCATGCCGTGTTCGGCGATTTCCTGGAGGTGCAGGGCCAGGCCGGCGTCATCCATTCGGCCCAAGCCCTCGAACTCAGCAAAGGTCAGCCAGCGCGTGCCGGTTAGGCGGTTATAATAGTAAATCGGCAGCCCGTGGATGGCGACCTTGGATTCCCGCACCAAGCGCTCCTTTCCTTCGATCGTCTTCGGGATGGAACTGAGCCGCCAGCATTCGCCCCGTTGCTTGATTGCCTCCCGCACCCGGCGGTCCGCCACAGACAGGAACTTGACCTGCCGTTTCGAGACCAGTCCCTGCAAGAGATCATCTGCGGCAAACGCAACGTCCATCCGCTCCGGATCGGGGCGGATGAGGATATGATCAGATTCAAAAATCAAATCCACTGCCCGGCCGCATACCTGCTGTTCTTCTTCGGGGTTGAGCGGCGGCAGGGAAGTGGCGGCGCGCTGGGCATTGAGCCCATCCAGGAAGTCTAAACGCTGGACGGCATGAATGCCGGGCGTCTGGGTGCAAAGCACCCCGTAATCCGGAAACAGCGTCCCGATTCGGGTTTCCTGCCGCCCCTGCGCATCACGCGCAAACGGGTGCGGTCCAATTACTTCCAATTGCATACCCACAAATTAGGCGAGCTGACACTATATCGCATCGCGACCACGATCACCAGCAAAATCAGGTGTGCGCAGTGCGCACTGCGGCATGGTCTGGGCGCTCTGGGCGCGGTCTGGCTTGCCAACGCTCCCCTCTACCGCTATACCGAGTTGTGCAATTGGCTGCTGATTACCGGCCCGAATTTGAGTCGCTGCGAGATCTTCTGTTGGAAATCGCCCCCGAGCGCTCCGTCGAGCATTTGCTGCGCAAAGTTGTTCAACAGTTGGCCGAACGACCCCATGCCGTCTCGGCGCGGCTCTGGCTGATCGACAAAGGCGACCTCTGCTCCTCCTGTCCCATGCGGCCCCGCTGTCCCGACCAAACCCAGTGTTTGCATCTCGTCGCCGAGGCCGAGTCTTCGCTGTGCGGTACCGGGGACGAAGAGCGGCCCTTGGAATTGCGGCGCATTCCCCTCGGAGTGGGCGTCATCGGGCGGATTGCCACGACGGGCGAACCAGTCATCAGCAACGAGCCCGCCACCGATTTGGGGGGCAGCGAATTGCAAGCCTGGGTTGTCGGCAAGGGCATTGAGGGATTCAACGGTCAACCGATTAAGTTTAAAAATGACGTTCTGGGCGTGCTCGCGCAATTCTGTCGCATCCCCACGCCCGAACAAACACCCCAGTGGCTGCGCATTTTCGCCGATCACATCGGGGCCAACATCGTAAATGCGCGCGCATTCGAGGAGATCGAAAAGCTCAAATCGCACCTCGAGCTGCAAAACACTTTCCTGCAAGAGGAGGTCCTGGAAGCCAAGGCCTTTGGCGAGATGCTCGGCCAGAGCCCCGTCTTCAAGCAGTTGCTGCGGCGAGTCGAGATGGTGGCCCGGACCGATGCCACGGTCTTGATCCTCGGGGAATCCGGCACGGGAAAGGAGTTGGTCGCCCGCGAGGTCCACAAGCACAGCCGGCGCCGCGACCGGCCGATGATCCGCGTCAACTGTGCCTCCATCCCCAGGGAGCTTTACGAAAGCGAGTTCTTTGGCCACGTCAAAGGCTCTTTTACCGGGGCGGTCAAAGATCGTGCCGGCAGATTCGAGGCCGCTAACGGCGGGACCCTGTTTCTGGACGAGGTGGGCGAGATCCCGTTGGAGTTGCAAAGCAAGTTCTTGCGTGTGCTCCAGGAGGGCCAATACGAACGCGTGGGCGAGGAGCGGACCCGGACGGTCGATGTTCGCATTATCGCAGCCACCAACCGGGATTTGCCCAAAGAAGTTGCGGAAAGCCGATTCCGCCAAGACCTCTATTATCGGCTCAATGTTTTTCCCATCGAGGTCGTTCCTTTGCGAGAGCGCAAGGAAGACATCCCGCTGCTGGCGGCCCATTTCTTGAAGGAAGCTGCGCGCAAGTTGAAGTTGCCCCCGGCCCGACTTACCCAAGCTCACAACGCCCAATTTCAAGCCTACGACTGGCCGGGCAACATCCGCGAGCTGCAGAACATGATCGAGCGGGCTTTGATTCTCGCCCAGAATGGCGTCCTTTGGTTTGACCTGCCGAACAGCGGAGGCACAATCCTGACCCCCATGCCTGGGCCTGTTCTTAGGACCAGCGCCGAGGGAACTCAGCCGACCATTCTCACCGACGTGGAAATCCGCGAGCGCGAGCGCCAGAACATGGTCGCCGCGCTCAACAAGACGCAGTGGAAAATCCACGGGCCTGGCGGCACCGCCGAAATGCTCGGAGTTAAGCCTACCACCCTGATCTCGCGAATCAAGCGGCTCGGACTGAAGAGACCAGCTTAGGCGGCGGAAATAAATAAAGGTAGCAAGATGCCGCCGGGATTTTGCCGCTCAGCGAGGCGTGAATGAGGCGCATACCCGCAGCGGTCTGTAACGAGTGAACAACGAAGCGGGCGGCAAAAGAACGCGGCAGGTTGCTACCTTTATTTATTTCCTCCGCCTTAGCGCGGTTTACGCCACCGCCACCGCTTTCGGCCGACGGCGCGTTTTTACGCCCGCCTTTCCTGACGGCTGGACCTCTGGCAATTCCGGCTCGCTGGCGTCCGGCAAATACAGGTAGCGACCGCAATTTTCGCAAATCTGGATATCCTCGCCGTGCATGATATTGATCTCCACCGCGCGTGGCACCTGGACGTGGCAGCCGGTGCAGACTTGGTTGCGGACCGCCGATACACCCTTCTTGGCCCGCGCGCGCAGCCGGTCGTAATGCCCAAGAATCGGCGGCGGAACCAAGGCGCGTAGCGCCTCGATCTCCTTTTCGCTGTCCTGCGCAGTCTTGCTGAATTCCAAGGATTGGAGCTTCAAAAGATTTCGAATTAATTCGTTCATAGTTTGGCCAAGAATTTTGATCTAGAAATTGAAAAAAAAGGAACCGGATCGTGTTCCTCCGTCCGACACCGGTTCCCTGCTCGGTGGCCACGGTAAAAAGTGGCCTTCGCCACACGCCGTTAGCGTTTCCGCATTCTCTTGCTCCCCCGGGGGGCGCCGGCGGTCGCCGGGCTAGCCGCGGGTGCGGCCGCCACCGCTGCGCTAGCCTGGGGCGCGCTGGGCGCGGGTTGCACGGCGGCGACAGGGGCCGTTTTGGCCTCGCACTTGCCGGCGCAGGTGGGAGTTGTGGGCGTTGCTACGGGACTAATCGTTTCACTCATAATGCTCTTTTTTTTCGTTTCGATGGTTGCGGATTGAGCAACCTGCCTCCTCCATGGCAAGGATCGTGCCATACGGCCCAAGGCCCACTGCGCGCCAGCAAAGGCCGAAAAACGGGACGAGAGTTCGCACATTGCTTACTTCCGGTCGCAACTTGCGAACCCTCGCAACCATGGAAACCTGAACAGGTTGGTGCAAACGCTTGAGTTTCACGGGTTGTGCCCCTCCCAGCGGGTTGGCACAGGAGGTGTTAAAAGCACACGGAAGCATGAGCACACTTGCGATTAATGCTGGTTCGAGCAGCCTCAAGTTCGGGCTGTTTAAGGACGATACTTTTGAGCGCGTGCTGACGGGAGACATCGATTGGGCTGGGGGGAACCGGCAGCAGGCGCAATTGACCGTGAGGCCGCGCGACGGAATCATTGTGCGATCGAGGCTCTCGGTGCCTGACGACGCCACTGCTGCTGGCTGCGCGATCCAAGCCGTCGTTGGCGCGACGCCCGCGGCAGGAAACGGCACAATGACCATTACCGCCGTTGGACACCGGGTGGTCCACGGCGGAGTAGAATTCCGCGCCAGCGTGTTGATTGACGAAAAGGTCAAAGGCAGGATCGCCCGTTTGTGCAGCCTTGCCCCCTTGCACAACCCCCCCGCACTCCGAGGCATCGAAGCGGCTGAAGCCGCGCTGCCGGCTATCCCACAAGTCGCTGTTTTTGATACGGCCTTTTACACCCGCCTCCCTCCCAAAACCTCCTTCTATCCGGTGCCTTATGATTGGTTCCAGCAGTGGGGCGTCCGGCGATTTGGCTTCCACGGTATCAGCCATGGCTATTGTGCCTGCCGGGCGGCAGAGCTCCTGGGGCAAGAACTTGGCAAGCTGCGCCTGGTTAGCTGCCACTTGGGTGGCGGCTGCTCAGCCACCGCAATTCAAGGCGGAGTGGCGGTGGCCACCACCGGCGGCTTCACCCCCTTGGAGGGGTTGATGATGGGGACCCGGTGCGGGTCGATTGATCCCGGCATTCTGCTTGAGCTCCAGCGCCAACCAGGGCTGACTCCCAAAGAACTCGATCGCGCCCTCAACCATTGCTCTGGCTTGTTAGGCGTTTCCGGCGTGTCCGCTGACCTGGCTCAGATTGAAGTGGCAGCGGCGCAGGGGAATAAACGCGCCCGCTTGGCCTTTGATATGTTTGCCGAGGAAGTCCGGAGCTCCGTCGGAGCCCTGGCCACGGCCATGGGCGGTTTGGATGCACTGATCTTCACCGACCGCATTGGGGAGCAATCCACCGCCTTGCGGTCAGCCGTTTGTGACGGCCTGCAGTTTATTGGCCTGCGACTTGACCCGGAGCGCAATCTAAAGGCGCGGCCCGATGCCGATATTGCCATGAAAGATTCGTCCGCTCGCATCCTGGTGATTCATTCACAGGAAGAGCTCGTGCTCGCTCAGGAAGCCCGGCGGGTGGCGGATCAGTCCGCCGCACGCCTGCCGATGGAAAACGCGTGTGTGTAGCGCACAGTAGGCGGTGACTCCGCTGAGCTTCCACACGCGTTAGCCGGCACCTTATCTCACGGGGCAAACTCCCGCCCAGAGCCGCCTTCGCCGTCTGGGCCGTACCTCGCGAAGCGCATGGAGTGCGCGCAGCTGGCTGCCGCTTTCGAGAGCCAAGGGTGCCCGAGAGCGCCGCCCAGCCGCTTCGACTCTGATTCCCCGAACCTTCTCCCTCTCCTGCTCAGGAGGCTACGGTTGAGCCATTCCGGTGGGCGCGATGGGAGCAGGAAAGCCCTGTTGTTCGTTCTGCCGATCCCCCGGTGTCGTGCACCCCGTAATGCAAACGGCGACCAGAAGCAGCAAGAGCAACTCCGTGAGGCGCGCGCATCGCTTTTGTCCAGAAGTCCAGGTTGGTTTCGATCCTTTGCCCCTCCGAAGGTGAAAGAACTCAGTCACGATTCCTTTCTATACCATTTGGTGTGCCAACGGTCTTGCGCTGGCGAAAGCCAACGGCTGGAACGACGGCTCGTAATTCGCCAGCGAGATTTTGGAAGTTGCGAACCCTCGCAACAAAAAGCACAGCGGGTGTTACTCGTTGATCCCCCATCCCAAGTGCCAATCCGTGGGCAGAAGGCCATAGTCTGAGTTCAGTTCAGATTTCCAGCTAGTGGCCTTATTTTGCGAATTCGGTGTTGACCGCCGTGCCGCCGGTGCCTGCTGTTCTGTTCCAGGATCGGTGGGGCCGAATGGTTCATCGAGCCCGTGCTCGACACCCAGCTTGATAATACTCGACCATGGTAGCATAAAATATTTGCCAGTGGCCTGGCTGCGCACCACCGGGTTCCTGCTGATCCGCCCTAAATACAGCTCGTAGGCCTTGCCCGAATCGTCGCGCTCTTCCCACAGGAATTCCAGTTCCCGTTCCAGGTCCGAACCTCCCTCAGAGAAGTGCCCATTCACAGGCGTCTCCGGATTTTCAATCGTCGCATTCATCGTTTCCATCGTTCCAAAATTCTTCATCGCTCTCATCATCAAGCATTTCCTGCGCCTGAATTCCGCAGGCGGTTCCATTCCGCGCACGAATGCAAAGTTGCAGTTTTGCCACGAAGATTGGTAACCAGCGCACTTTCGTCGCGCGTCGCGCTCTCCTCCCTCCCCTCCCAACTTCCTAGACGCCAATCCGGGGGTCGAACCGACCCGGCTTCGGATCGGACAAAAGATCCAAGTCCCTGGCTCGGAGCCTAATAGAGCGCCAACCGCACCAGAGCGTACGCCAAGCCAGCCGTGACGGGGATCGTGAAGATCCAAGCCCAAACCATCCGCTCGACGACCGTCCATTTAATCGCGTTGAGTCGCCGAGCCGCGCCCACTCCCATGACGGCCGCTGAGATGTTGTGCGTGGTGGAGACCGGCACGCCAAACAGGGCCGCCGTGCCGATCACTGCCGCCGAACTGGTCTCGGCGGCGAAGCCGTTGACCGGGTGGAGCTTCACCATTTTGTGACCTAGAGTCTTGATGATGCGCCAGCCACCAGCCGCGGTGCCCGACGCCATTACCAAGGCACACACTACCTTGATCCATACGGCGATTTCCACCTCCTTGCCGGCCGCTGGCTCGGGCATGCGCAAAAAGCTAAGCCAGCCGGGAAGCCCCGCAAGCTGCCCCGCCTTGGTCGCCGCCAGTAACGTCAGCGCGATAATGCCCATGGTCTTTTGCGCGTCGTTTGTCCCGTGCATCACCCCCATCGAGGCCGCGCTAAAAATCTGCGCCCGGCCAAAAAAACGATTCACCCGCACCGGTCGCGTGTTACGCAACAACACATAGATCAGGCCCATGACAATAAAGCCCAGCATAAACCCGGCTACGGGCGAGGTCACCATCGGCACGATCACTTTCCACAGCAGCCCTTTCCCGAGGTACCAATGGTTCGGGTCGGGTTGCGACCAAACGATGACTTGCCAATTGTTATGCGAAGCCGCCAGGGCCGAACCGCACAAGCCGCCGATCAGCGCGTGCGTCGAACTGGAGGGCAGACCGAGCCACCAGGTAAGCAGATTCCACGCAATTGCCCCGAACAACGCGCAAATCATGACCTCCGACGTCATCGACACCAGCTTGGCATCGATCAGTCCCGAGGTAATGGTTTTGGCCACGGCCGTGCCCCAGAGCGCTCCCAGGAGGTTGGTGCACGCCGCCATCAGCACCGCCTGCCGGGGCGTCAGCACCTTGGTGGACACCACCGTGGCAATCGAGTTGGCGGTGTCGTGAAACCCGTTGATATACTCGAACACCAGGGCGACCAGGAGGACGGTGACCAGGAGTGCCATAAAGATTACATTGCGAGACCACGTTCGGGATGATCGGGGATCATCCGCCTCGGCCTCACGAATTCTTGAGCACAATGCTCGCCACGACGTTGCCCGCGTCGCGGCACCGATCAATCACCTTTTCCAGCAGTTCGTAAAGCTCCTTCAACAGGATCACCTGCAACGGCTCGTACTGGCCGCTGAACAATTGCTGGTACAGGGCGGTCATGTGGCGGTCGGCTTCCGCCTCCAGAAATTGCATTTTGTCATTAAGGTCCTTGACTTTATCTAGATCCATTCCTTTCCGCAACGTTTTGACCATCTCGAGCACCACCTGCGTGGCCTGGTCCAGCAAAGCGATTTGCTTGCTGAAATCGATGCCCCGCACCAGGCGCTGGGCGGCGGTGATGCGCAGGCTGAATTTATCGATCGTTTTTGGAATTTTATAAAGCGCGATGGAGAGCGCCTCGATGTCCTCCCGCTCAATGGGCGTAATAAAGGTCGTGTACACCGCGTGGCTAATCTGCTGGGTAATCTGCTTGTCTTTGCGACGCGGATAGCCGAACTCCTCGACCGGGATCGGTTTGTCCAGTTCCGTGCTCAGCTTGACCAGCGCCTGAACGCTCGACCGCGCCTCTTCGGCGCTGGCTTCCAGCAGGCTGAAAAACTGGTCTTCCTTGCCCAAGAGTCGTTGCAACGAAAACATAATGGACGCATTTCTTACCCGCCCCGCTCCGCCGGGGCAAGCGCGAAAAAGGTTTGGGAACTGTTCGGCTAGAACTAAAGCAGATCCAACGCCGTCAGCTCGAACTGCACTCGCTTACGCTTCAGGCCTGGAACCGCGCACCAAAACTCTCCGAACCTGTGAGGGCGCCGCCCGACGCCTCGCGTCCTTTACGTCCTTTTTGTCCCTTTAGTCCTTGCCGTCCTTCACACCACCGCCAACGGGCGAGTAACGAAGCCAGCGGTCAAAAGGCCAAGCGAAATTGTTCATGTTATTTTGGATGGCCTCCTTGGGGAATCGTATTTCGGATTCAGTGGTTTCAACAGCAGATCCGGGAACGGTTCGATGGCGTAGAGGTCGCTCAGCACCTCCTCCGGTAACTTTTGCAGTACCGCCACGCTCTTACACGGCGCCTTCGGCGGAATTCTGATCACCCTCTCTCGTCCGAAAGCCAAGGATGCCCGGAACCCCAGCCAACCACTTCGCACCTCGATCGTTCCGTTCATCGCGGAGCGATGCTGTGAAATTAGCCGTGCGGCTTCAGCCCACGGATAAACCCCACACGACCATCAAATTGCGTCGCGTAGCGACGCTTGATATGCCTTACCTCGCTAACGCGCTCGAACGATCCCTCCCAAAAAGAATTTTGTCTTACACCCGCCCCTCAGAACGGGAGGATGAAAATCCGCAACCTCTGATCAAACGGGGTGTTTGTTCATTAAGGATGGATGAGGGGGCGGTTTTGGTTGACTCTGAAACACCTGCGGGTGTAAAGCGGAACCGGGTCAAACGTGTCGAGGACAAACTGTTAAAAACCGAATCCGCGAACCACCTGGCAAAGCAGCCTCATCCCGGCACACAAAGTGAACCCTGAAACTCATCTGCTGGCAAGTTGGGTGATCGGCGCGAAAACCACCGACAATGCCCGTGACTGCCGCTTGGTCACCCTGGCCGGGATTTTGCCTGATGTGGACGGCCTGGGTTTGATTGTGGACGCTGCCAACCGGGCTTTCGGAGGCAAAAAGACCTTCTATTACTTTCAGTACCACCACTATCTCTTACACGGCGCGTTCGGCGGAATCCTGATCACCCTGTTGGTCACCTGCTTTGCGCGCCGGAAGCTACGCGTGGCGCTCCTTGCCTTGTTGGTCTTTCACCTTCATCTCCTTTGCGATCTTGTTGGCTCGCGCGGACCCGACCCCGTGGACCTGTGGCCTATCTTTTACCTCGGTCCGTTCAGCAAAGATCCGATGTGGATCTGGAAAGGCCAGTGGCCCCTGGACGCCTGGCCAAATCGGCTGCTCACCGTCGGCCTCTTCGCCTGGGCGCTCTGGCTGGCCGTGCCCCGGGGTTACTCGTTTGTGGGCGTCTTCAGCCGGCGCTTGGACAAAATCTTTGTCGAGGTGCTCCGCAAATGGCATAAGGACCTGAGTGCCAGGCTTTTTGGCGCGCGTTAGCCTCACCACAGTTGATTCGCCCTTCGTCTTCGCCTCTGCTTTCTCGACGTGTTCGCCTCAGGGCTAACCGCCACCTACATGCTTACGTTTAAGATGAGCACGAGTTTTCCGGAACTGTTCGGACTGAGTTGAATTTCGCCGTTGCTCAGGTTCGGCCCTCAAGACCGGCTCAGACGTGTTGTAGGGAAAATCCGCCCGCAAAAATAATCCATACGCAACGCCAGCTATCCCCAGCCCGGGGAACAGGGCCGTCACCGCTACCGCGCGTTGCACACAGTGCGTGTCACTCCGAGCCCGGACAATGCTTTTCTCCATCTCGCGGCATTCATCACCACCAACGGCTGGAGAAACCGGCCACCTCATGATGAGATAGCCGCTTGTCGGAAGCCTCGCCTTCGGCCGCCGCTGCCAATCGGCCTGACTCACATCGCCGGTATCCGGCGATTCTTCCACCTTTTCTTCATGAGCCGGGCCATCTTGGCTTTGCCCGCTGGCGTCTGAGTCCAATGAAGCTTAGTTCCGCTGCCAGCCGGTGTGGCAGATGCCGGTGATGCGGTGGAGTTCAACGAAGGGCGGCGGTTGCGCCAGCTTCTACGAAGTGACCTGGCCAGCTTGGCTCGGCCTGCCGGGGTTTGGGTCCAGTGAAGCTTGGTTGGCGTGGCTGGCGTCGCGGCGACGCCCAGAACGGACTCCAATTCACGCTGTAGTTCCTCCAGCCGCTCTTTGAGATCGGCCGCTTTCCGAAGCTGCGCCGGTGATATTTGCGATAGTTCCATAGCAACACAATTGATCAGGCCGTCGGGAATTGCAACTCATTACTTTTCTCCACCAAGCGACATCATTCCACAGCCATGGAAATGGTGCTCATCAGGCAGGAGGCATGTACCCGCCAACCGGTTTTCTGGCAAGCCTCGGTCATCTCCCTCATTCGCGAAGCCGAAGCCGAGCAATGACTTTTCCCACTTCGGAGGTAGGGCGCGGCAGCTCCCCCGAAAGCTCCTGCTCGCGAACGCTTTCGGAGTTCGGGGCTCCGCTTGCGCGCCGCTCGGACCCAGAATTCAAAACCCGCGTGCGCCGCGGCGGCTCGCGCGCACCCGCTCCCATCGCCGATCATCAGATCGGGCCAATCAGTCCTATCAGTCAGATCGGTCCAAGCCTCCTTTGAAATTTCAAATTTCCGATTTGAAATCGCTCCTCCGTCCTCCTCCTCCCTTCACTGACTCTTTTCGGAGTATTTCGCAAAATCGTTCTCCCGCGGGTGTCATGTCTCCGTTCTTCGCGCGAGCTATGCCGACGGAGAACGCTTCCGTGGTGCCGGCCAACGGCCGATAGAGCAGGCGTTTGCCGCTCACCTGTTTAAAGGGCGGAATCGCCAACGCGATACCACGTCCCGTTTCAACGGCTGTGATGAGGGAACTGAAAGTGTCGCACTCCACCGCGACACCTGGTTTGATCCCGACAGGACCAAACAGTTGGTCCAGCGCCTGATAATAACTCGGGTTGTCCTTGCGACGGAGACCGACGAGGGGTTCAACGGCCGCCTTTTCCAGCGGAATCGTCTTCAGCCGGGACAACCGGTGACCGGGAGGCAAGGCGACGTAAAACGGATGCTTCTGTAACGCTTCAAATTCAATTCCCTCGACCTGCAAAGCGGCTGCTTGGGGCGTCACCGCCAATTCCAGCGTGCCGTTCTGGAGTCCCTCGATGATTTGGTTTCGCGTGAGATCGTGGAGCACCACGTTGACGCGCGGAAAAGCTCTTTGAAATGCAGCCACGGCCGGTGGCAGAATTTCCACCGTTGGCGCGGCCGCGTAACCGACGTGCAGTTCGCCAATTTGGCCTCGCGTCAGCGCGCGGACTTTTTCCACGGATTCGTCGGTCTGCTTTAATATTTTGCGGACCTCCTCCAGAAAGAGCTTTCCCTCGGCCGTAAGCTTTACGCCGCGGCGGCTGCGCTTGAGCAGGTCCACCCCGATTTCATCCTCCAGGTCCTGCACCTGCCGGCTGAGCGCGGGTTGTGCCACGCGCAGTTGCGCCGCGGCCTTGGTGAAGCTCAACGCTTCACCCACGGCCAGGAAATAGCGGAAATGCCGCAGTTCCATTGCCGCTCAAGATATGCCCGAAAGGCATGACTCTGCAACCAACAAGGTCTTAGAAAGACGAAAGAATCAGGGGGAAGATGCTCCACGTGATTGAGAGAACTTAACTCAGCGCTGAAAGGCCGGACGGACACTCCTGTCGGGTTTGAGAACCCTTCGGCGCGTTACCAGGCGGAACAACATAAGTGAATCGCTGAGCGGTTATGAACTTTATTGCTTTGAAAATGTTGGTCGGCGACCGGGCCAAGTACCTGGGCATTCTGATGGGACTGACCTTTGCCTCGCTGCTCCTGACCCAACAATCCGGAATCTTTGTCGGGCTGATGAGCCGCACCTTTGGGTTTCTGACCGACACATCGCTTCCTGACATTTGGGTCATGGACGAAAAGGTCCAGTTCGTGGATGACGTCAAACCCCTCCGGGATACCGATTTAGACCGTCTCCGAAGCGTCGAGGGGGTCGAGTGGGCCGTGCCGCTCTATAAGGGCTTGCTCCGAGCGCGGCTCGACAACGGCAATTTTCAATCGTGCAACGTCCTCGGCCTGGACGACGCCACGCTCATCGGCGGCCCGCCGATTATGGCGAAAGGAACGCTGGCGGACTTGCGCCGCAGCGATGGCGTGATTGTGGATGAGGTTGGCGCCGCTGACAATTTAGCCAAGGTGCTGCCGGGCGGCCGCCGCGTGCCGCTTCAGGTCGGCGATACTCTTGAGTGCCGATGCCGGCCACGGCGAGGATTGGAATGACGTATTTACGAATCATTTAAGTGAGCGGTTCATAAATGAATACGATGGTAAACATTCAGATGGCTACGCAGGCGTTTGTTCCGTCCTCGAACCTGCGAGCGGAGTCGTACCCAGAAAAATCTTTGAACGGAGGAAAACCGATCTACCAAACACAACAGCAATCCAGACAAAAGGAACAGCAAAAATGAAAAACATCCTGTTCATTCAAAGCAGTCCGAGAGGGAGCGATTCCTACTCGTATCAAGCAGCGCGTTCTCTGGTGAACGAACTTCGTGGCCGGGGAGGTCACGCCGCAGCCGCCAATCCAGGCACTCGTCGAGCAGTAGCTTCACCTCAGGTGGGGGCGAGCAATTTCTCGGCTGCCGCTTCGATAAAAGCGATGACCTGCTCGCGTTTTACCGTGGGAAAACCGGCCCGAAACTCGTCTATTGTTTCTCCGCCCTCCAGATAATCGATCAGATTTTGCACCGGGACGCGCGTGCCAGTGAAAACCGGGGTACCCCCCATAATCTCGGGATCGGTTACAAACACTTCACTCAAGTTCGTAGCGCTCACGTTGAAAAACGTAGCTTCCCTGGCAAACGGGAGCAAGCGCTCACTCAGTATCCATGAGCCTACAACCAGGGGAAATCAGAATATGAGAAAGATCATTTCGTCGTTGTTAATGCCTGCCGCATTACTTGCCGGTTGTGCTGTCGGCCCCGACTACCACCAGCCGAAGGTGTCCTCGCCGGCTCAGTGGAGCACTCCACTAGCCGCCGGTGAAACGAATACCGCAATCACGACTACGCAGTGGTGGAAAACTTTCCACGATGCCGAGCTGGACTCGCTCATTAACCGGGCGGTGAGCTCCAACCTCGATCTGCGCCTCGCGCAAGCGCGAGTGCGCGAGGCCCGGGCGACGCAGATCGATGTAGCTGCCCGCCACATCGCCCAAAAGCGTGAAGCGTGATCAATACACCGCGCCGGCCAAACTCAGAGGCCGAAACCTGCGCCCCGGCGGCTTGCTTGGCGCGGCGCTTGCCACCAAACACATCGATTTCCCACGACGCATCGAAGCCAAAGGTCGGCGGCGGCAAAGCTGACGTTCGGCCTGACGGACATCAGGACGGCGCAAAAGCGATTCCCAGGGGCAGGCCGACGGGCACCATTGGAGGCTGCACTGGGATCGGTGATGCTGAAGTCAACTCGGCCTGCAATGTTCCGGGCTCCGTGCCCAGCAGCACTCCCAAGCGGTGTATCGCCGTCTGCATCGAGGCTTCCAGCGTCGGAACGTCGGCCCGGGTGGTGGCTAGCACGGTGGAGGCTTGTTGCGCATCCAAGTCGGGCGACGTTCTGCAAATCCGCGATCCGAACGGCTGTTGGCTTGAGCTGGAAGTTCCACGAAAACCCAGCCAGGTCGCGCATTGATGCGCAAACATAGAACGCTATTGTGGCCTCTTGTCACGAACCGAGAACGCCCCTCTTCGAAACCTTATGCAGCAGCTCACAGAACTTCTATTACCTGGACGGAAGGAAGCAGCTCCTTCAGCGGACAACCCATAATCTCATAATCTCGCCGGTTTTAGTTGACTCTGGAACACCTAAAACTGTAAAGCGGAACCGGGTCGAACGTGTCGAGGGGAAACTCTTGAAAACCAAATCCGCGAAACGCATGGCAGAGCAGTCTCATCCCAGGAGAAACTCGATCAGGTGATCAAAGCCAAAGGTTCTTATGATGCCGCCCATTTTCCATTCGTTATTTGGTGCTCGATCCGCTCAACCCCAATCCCTCACCGAGGCGAACACGGCCTTTGCGTTGGACCTCTATGCCCAGCTCAAAAACCGCCCCGGGAACATCTTCTTTTCGCCTTACAGCATTTCAACTGCCCTCGCCATGACTTACGCCGGCGCCAGGGGCGAAACCGAAAAGCAAATGGGCCGGGTCCTCCACTTCAGCGAGGACCAGCCCCAGCTTCATTCCGGCTTTGGCGAACTCCAACGCCGGCTCAGCAACGCCAGTCAGCAGCCGGGCATCGAATTGACGATCGCCAATGCATTGTGGGCCCAAACAGGCCATCCTTTCCTCTCCGCTTTCGTGGACATCTCCAAACGCGCTTACCAGGCCAATCTCAATCAGGCCGACTTCGTCGCCGGGGCTGAAGCCGCCCGCGGCGAAATCAACGCTTGGGTGACGCAACAAACCAAAGACCGAATTCGTGACATCCTCCCGCCGGGAAGCCTCACCAAACTCACCCGGCTGGTCCTGGCCAACGCAATCTACTTTAAGGGCGCTTGGGCAAAGCCATTCGACCAAGGCGAAACCTCTGACCAACCCTTTCACCTTCCGACCACCCGCCAAATCGAGGTGCCCTTTATGCACCACTTGGATGAGGTTAAATATCTGGAAAACCGCGACTTCCAGGCGGTGGAACTGCCTTACCGGAGCGGTGAGCTTGCGATGGTGATCTTGCTGCCGCGCCGAGTCGAGGGCTGCGGTAGCTTGGAAAAGGGGCTGACCCCCGCACTCCTCTCGCGCTCACTCAGCCAAATGCGCGAACAAGAGGTCGAAATCTTCCTGCCCCGGTTTAAGCTGGAATCCAATTTTGACCTCAGCCACACGCTGGTTGGGATGGGTATGGCGGACGCCTTTGGGCCCAAAGCCGATTTCTCTGGAATGGATGGAAACAAGTTTCTCTTCCTTTCGGGCGTCTTCCACAAGGCCTGGGGAGAAGTGAACGAAGCAGGCACCGAAGCCGCCGCGGCAACGCTGGTAGCGGTTGCGGGATGTTTTATGATGGAGCCCCCGCCGCCTCCGCCCGTATTCCGTGCCGACCATCCTTTCATCTTTCTCATCCGGGACACCCGCTCAGGCAGCCTTTTATTTCTGGGCCGATTGGCGGATCCCCTCGTGTAATAAGCCCGCCCTTCCCTGCCCCGCTTCGAGCGAATGAGGCCGGCTTAAGCTTGCTTCGGAACGATATAGGCTGCACGGTGCCAATCAAATGTCAAGCATTAAATAGTGAAACGTTCTTTCCACATGGGGCAGCAAATAGTCGAAATTCTCCCATCCTCAATCAAGGCGCCCAAGCCCAAGCCAACCAGCGACGCGCTCCCCATGCCCGGCCCGGCGCATCAGGCTTCGGCGCGCAGAACCGCCAGCGGCGGATGATCGAGCACGCCACGGCTCACTAAAAAGCCGGTGACGATGGTCAGGGCAGGCACCGTGACCAGGGCGATCAGCAACGGACCTGGCGGCAGCACAAAGGGCGTGTGGAAGAGGAACCGTGCCAATGCCCAAGCGGTGGCCGTTGCCAGCAGCAAGCCAGTGAGGGCCGACAGCAGGCCCAACGAGAAGTATTCCACCAGGAGGATCCGGAGCACCTGCCGGCGTGAAGCGCCCAACGTCCGCAACAGGATACTCTCCTGGATGCGTTGGTAACGGCCGGCTACCAGCGAGCTAACCATGACGAACAAACCAGTCAGCACCGTGAACAGGTGCATGAAGCGAATCACAAAAGCAATCTTGGTAACGATGCCATCGATCGTTTGCAGGATGAGGGTCAGGTCGATCACCGAAACATTGGGAAACGCCTTGACCGCCTCCCGCTGCAAGCGGCCCGAGTCGTCACTCGAAACCGTGCGGGTCACCACCACGTGCATGGCCGGCGCGCTGTCCAGTGGGCCGAGGGGAAACACCACGAAAAAGTTGGGCTGAATCCGCCGCCACTCGACCGCCCGGATGCTGGCCACCCGCGTCTTGACCGGCACGCCCTGCACGTCGAAATCCAGATCGTCATTCAAGCCAACTTGCAGTTCCTTCGCGATCTCCTCTTCGAGGGAAATCGGAATGACGGTGGTGTCAGCGGCAACTTGAGGTACCCAATGCCCCCGAAGGAGTTTTTCGCCATCGCGCAGATGATCGCTGGAGGTACTGCGGTACTCGCGCCGCAGCGCCCAGCCGCGAGCGTGGCGGCTCTTGTCCGCGAGAAGCGATTCTGCCGAGCGGCCTTTGACAGCCGTCAACCGCATGGCAATGATCGGCGCCTCATCCAGGACCGGCAGGTTCAACCGGGCCAGCAATGCTCTCAGAGCGCTTAGTTGAGCGGTCTGGACATCGAAGAGCACCGCGTTAGGTTGGGTCCGCCCGCTCGTTGAAACCAACTGCTTGAGCAACGTGGTTTGAACCAGGAACAGAGTGAGCAGCAGGAAGGTTCCCAGCCCAAGCGAAAGCAAGAGCAGCAGCGTGCGATTGTTCGGCCGATGTAGATTGGCCAGCCCTTGCCGGAGGACGAAGGGTAAGCTGGGCGGAACCACTTTGCGGCTCAGGTAAACGAGTCCTTTGGCCGTCGCCGCCAGCACCCCGAAGACGACGGCCAGACCACCGGCGAACGCCAAACCAATCCGCAGATTGCGAGCTTCCAAAAGCTCGAAACCCAGGACGCCTGCGGCCACACATACTCCGGCCAGCCAGCGCCGCGGGTCCTTCCGCCAACTCGGGGGCTCCAGCGAAATCCGCAAGGCCGCCAGAGGCGAAACCCGCCGCACCGCAAGCAGCGGCAGCAGCGCAAATAATAACGAGATCGCCAGCCCAACTCCCATCGCCCGCGCCACCGCCAGCCACGAGGTATGAAACTGAAATTGGAAGGGAAGAAAGCCGGCCACAACTTTGGGAACGAGCGCCTGAATCGCGGCACCGACAGCCCCTCCGATTACGGCGCCGAAAAGCCCTAGGGCGAGCGCCTGTGCCAGATAAACTCCGAACACCTGGGCCAGCGAGCCCCCCAAGCACCGCAACACTGCAACTGTGCTCAGCTTCTCTTTGACATGAACATGAATGGCGCTGGCCACGCCCACGCCGCCCAGCAACAGCGCAACTAGCGCCACGAGATTCAAAAAATGATACAGGTTATCCAACGACCGGCCCAGCTCGCGTTTGCGCTCAGCCACCGTGTCATGGCCCAAGCGCAAGCGGTCGAGCTGCGGCCGGATGTGTTCGAGCAAAGCAGGGACATCGGTGTCCGGACGGAATTTGAAATAGACGCGGAAGCGGGCCAGGCTGCCCGTTTGCAATAAGCCCGTAGCCGGGAGATCGTCCATCGATAAATACACGCGCGGAGCGATGGAAGGAAGCACGACGGTCTCGCCGGGTACTTTTTCCAAACGCCCCGCGATGGTCGTCGTCAACTCGCCCAACTTTATGAGATCGCCGACCTTGGCCTCGAACTGCCGCAACACGGTCTCCTCCACCAGGGCGCCCCCATGGCTGCGGCGGAAGGTGTCGGACGCGCTCGCCGGTTCGGTCTCGAGCCCACCGTAAAATGGGAAGCTGCCGCTCAGCGCGCGCGCCTGGATGAGCCGCGTGCTCTCGGTGCGCGGGAAATATACCATCGTGGAGAGGGAGACTTCGCGAGCTTGTTCGCCGCCCAATTGCTTGAACCAGTCCTCTTGCTGGGAGGAGAAGGGCTCGGGCGAACTCAATACCAGGTCCGCGCCGAGGAGGTTCTTCGTTTGTTCCTCGATAGCGCGTTGGAGGTTGGTTCCCAAGGAGCCCGTAGCCGCCAAAGCGGCGACACCCAACACAATCGAACAAGAGAAGAGCAATAGCCTCCTGCGGCTCGTCCGGCTGTCCCGCCAGGCCATTCGCCAGATCCAGGCCCAAAGCGGTGTCGAGCCTCTCACTCGCATTTCTCCCCCGCCCGGAGTCGGATGATGTGTTGTGCCCGGCGGGCCAGCTCTGGATCGTGGGTGACGAGGACCAGCGTAGTGCCGGCGCGGGCATTGAGGCTAAGGAGGCTCTCGATAATCAAGCGGCCGGTGTCAGCATCGAGGTTGCCGGTCGGCTCATCGGCGAAGAGAATCTTCGGCTGGTTGATAAAGGCGCGCGCCAGCGCGACGCGCTGTTGTTCGCCGCCAGAAAGCTGGGCCGGATAATGGAAGAGCCGCTCGCCCAAGCCAACGCGCGAAAGCAGTTCCACGGCTGGCGCGCGAGCCTGCCTTTGTCCTCGCAGTTCCAGCGGCACCATGACGTTTTCCAGCGCGGTCAAAGTGGGGATGAGCTGAAAGGTTTGGAAGACGAACCCTACGAGGTCGTTACGAACGCGCGCCCGCCCATCTTCATCCAGTGCATCCAGGTGAATGCCAGCCAGCCGCACTTCGCCTGCCGTAGGCCGATCCAGTCCGGCGCACAAGCCGATGAGCGTAGTCTTGCCGCTGCCCGATGGGCCGATGATGGCGCAGGTCGAGCCAGCGTCCACCGCGAAGCTTACATCCTTGAGCACGGTCAATGTCCCGCTGCCGTTCGGGTAGCTCTTGGTCAGGTGGCGTGCCTCCAATATCGGTTCGGAACCAGCTCCGTTTGCGCCCTCAGGTTTCATTTGTCATCTTTGCCCCATGTACTTTGGAAAATAGATCGGAAAGGTATGCCAGTGCGCCGGGATGGATGGCTAGGCGCGACGAGGGCGCATATTCGATAGAAATCTCTAACCGAGAAGCAGCGAAGCCAGCCGCCCGCCCGCTCGCAAGACCGCCCGAGATATCTTCAAGACACGCTCTTAGCACGGCTGCACCGATGGCGGCGCCGGACGCTTCTCCTTTAATGGACGGAAATTGCCCTGCTCGCAGCACGCGACAAAGCTCTCGGTAACAGACTTCAATTCTTCCCACCGCTCGCGGATTTGACGGGATTCCTTCTGGGTGATTTGGTTGTCCGCCGCAGCAGCCGCAATCACCGCCAGCAAATCCGCAAATTCCTGCACGATTTCGTTGGTGGCCGGAATCAGGAACTCCGGGTGGGGTCGGTCGCTTTTGGGATTTAAGATGAAGAACCCACCCGCGCGCTGGCAGAGCCAATGGATGAGCCGGCGGTCCTTAGTGCAGCGTAAAAGGGCATCCAGCCGATCCAGCGGGTTGGTGCTGCCGCTGCCGACGGCGCTGTCCGTGGCATCAGGCGGTTCAGCCCACTTGTAAATCATCGAAAGCGAGAGACCCAGTTCAGCGGCGACCTGCTTGGGGCTGCACTGCTGGAGAACCTCGCGCAGAATCTCGTGCGATTGCATTTCCCCTATGTTGAGCGATATGTCTGACTTTTACAAGAAGAAGAAAAAGCCAAATTGCTCCAATTGCCTATCCTGTCTCTGCTGTTTAACTATCTTCAAATCGCCTGGAACAGATGTCGTGCTGCGCCGAATCTAACGCTGTTTGAGCCCGGCCGGCGGCTAAAGGGAACGAAGCTCTTTTGAGCTGATGGAAAAAACCCGCTCACTCGCTCCTCCTTGGCGAGCGAGTGAGGCGTTACACAAAACGAAAGTGCTAGCTTTGACCGCGGCCGCAAATTTTTCTATCCGGGAATCGTGGGTTCGCGGGCCGAGCGCCGCCCTGGCTCACGTTTACAAATTGTCCTCCGGTATGTAATTGCGGCTCGCCTTCAAACCTGCCATTTTAAAGACGTCAAACCGGAAGTTTTATGAAACCGATCAATAAACAAGAATTGTACGACCACTTGGCCGGCTTTCTCAAGACCCGTGGCATCGAGCTTCGAGAAGGCAGCTACGCAAAAAGCATTCAAACCGGGTGTTCCCTTCTGACCGACACTATCAACCTAGGCCAGCAGGGCCTCGAGCGCGCCAAAACCGAGGTGGACAAGCGCCTCGATCAAATGCGGCAAATCATCCATGAGAAAACCGCCCCCAAATCGGCGGCGGCCAGTTCCGCAGGACCAGCCCCGGGTCCGGCTCCAGAGCCCGCCCGTAAACCGACTCGCAAAGCACGCTCCAAATCGAAGTCCGCCAAGAAACGCTCGTGAATTCGGCGCGATCTGCCACCGAAAACGCCCGGCGAAGCGAGTCCTGATTTAATCGGGAACCGGGTCTGCGCAGGCTTCGGCCAGCGACGGCGCGCGCGCGCCACGGAGGGTTCTTGCCAGCGCGATGAAAATTACTGCTCCTAAGAAAGCGAGGGTCGATTCCGTGAAAAACATCCCAGTAGAATTCCAGCGATCATGCGCCCAGCCATCAGTCTTGGTCATATAATAGATGGGGACGTTCGACAACGAGGAGAAGGCGGCACACTTGGTGGCAGCCGCGCCCTTACCGATGGCTTCGAGCATAAAAGCGGTGAACGCGGCGTAGCTGAGACCGGCGGCGAAAGTGTAAACCAAAACCCATACGACGAACATGGTTGGGTTGCGCGGTAGCAGAGCCATCATCACACCTGCCGCAGCTTGAAGCAGGCCGAACAAAACGTAGGCGGCCTTACGGTCCATCCGGTCGCACATCCAGCCGCCAACGAGGCATCCGGCCGCGGAAACAACCCCGCCAAGCATTCCCGTCACGAGCGCGACGGTTTCCGCTGAGGCCCGCCATTCCCCAGCCAAGGCTGGGAAAGGAGCCGCGCCCGATCCGATGGGCAAGAAGCAGAGGACAAAGGCGAGCGCGCCCGATCGTCTCCGGATGACCTGCCAGAGATCCTGCACTGTGGAGGCAAGCCCCCGGACAAGCCCAAGCTCCGAGCGAGAACGGCTGGGCATGGGCACGGCCACCAGAGCCACGCAACAAAGCAGGCACAGGCTGCCGACGACGCAACTGGCCAAGGATGGCGAGCGCAACCGCTCGACCAGGACCAACCCAAGCCCGCCCCCAATGCCAAACCCACCAAGATTTCCCGCCTGGAACCATCCACCTGCCCGGCCCTTCAATTCCTCGGGGGTGCTGTGGGCCATCAGGCTGTCAACGGCCATCCCCAGCACCGTGGTTGACAAGCTGGCGATGAAAGCGACTGCGGATAACACCGCCAGACCTGACTTGGTCGTTGGGAAGAACCCCATGGCTGCGAGTCCGATCGCGCTGAGAAGGCCCGCCAGCAGATACCACACTTTTTGATTCAGCGTCACATCGACAATCGGAGCCCAGAAGAATTTCCAGGTGTGCGGGAGAACCGACAGCGCGACCAAAGCCGTGACTTGGCCCACCGAGGCACCCGACACCTTCAATTGGTAGGCAAGGGTTACTCCGATATATCCCGACACCACCCCGAAGGGCAGGATCAGCACCATGAACGCCCAGGGATGGACACGGCTCGAGTTCGTCATGGCTCGGATTTCACGGGTCAGATTTGCTAAACTACCTCAAATCTGACTTCGTGCAAATTCCTTTACCAAGTCGGGCAGACGGCAGTTGTCGCAGACGGCATTCGACTGCTCGCAAAAGTCGCGCATAATCTGCAGCAGTCCCTGTTGCGCGGCGGCGTTGGGTAACACGCGCTGCGGTGCGCCGCCCAACAGCCTTTCCCGCGCCCGGCGCAAAAGCGAATTATCCTCCGCGGCAGGCCAGGCAAAATAGCGGTTTTCGAGAGCGCGCTGCATAGCCAGGTGCTTGCCTTCCAGCGCCCGGCTCCAGAGCCACGGCAGCACTACGTTGATCGCCACGTCAGTGAGGCGAGTAGAGCCCAGCAGCGGCTGGGCCTTCTTGAGCCGGGCCGATTTGAAGGTGCAATGCCAGGACCAGAACTCATCGGGTTCGACTTGCAAAATCTCCAGTAGCGAGCTCGCGAAAGCGGGCACCGAGAGGTCGCTGGTGCACCACGTTTCGAGCTTCGCCGGGAGGCCACTAGCCGCTGACCAAAGTGCCGCCAAGGCAAGCCGCCGTTGAGGATGGTTGGCCGGCCGCAGACCGTGCAAATGCCAGAGAGCGCGCGGCAAGAGGCAGTCGGAAAACTCGTCGCGCTCCCGCCACCACTGGTCCCAGACGCGACGCACGTAGCCGTCCGACCCGTCTTGGGAGCGAGTTAAATCGAGCGGTAACAGGCCACTGATGCCGAAGAGGCGTGCCTGGAGGCAAAGGGGCCGAGCGCGCGCGGCCCAACGCGGGCGAAGTTCGGCCAGTCGTTGCATTGGCCAAGTGTTGTGCTTGTAACCTAGCGCCCGAAAAAGCCCCTCCCAAAGCGCCTGTTCCCACCCCGCTTGCCGGGCACGCGCTTGGAACTGCGCCGCCTTGCTCTGCAGGCGAACTTGGGCCGACTGGCGAAGGAGCTCACTCAGCCGCTCGCTACTCAAGGTGCGCAACGGGGCGCAACATTGGCCCCGGAACTCTTCCGGCAAGGTATGCCCCGCTTCGCCTCCCAGCCACAGGCTCAACTCGCCCAAGGGCGCATCCAGGACGTGGCGCAGCAGCATCGCCGGCGGACCTCCCTCCGCAGGCCGCTCGCCCTCCCAGATCACGTGGAGAATGACCTTTTGAAAGGCCGGATTGCGGTCATGGCCGTGCGCATGCCAGCCGCTCGAATGCAGATCGACTTCCACGTCCCCACTCCGCGGGGGTTCGTCCCCCAATTGCACGAGCGCATTCCGAAAATCCGGGCCGCCTTCCAGGCTCACGAAACCTGGGTGCAGGATGCGCACGGGCAGGCCGTCCAAAGTGGTGAGCTGATCCCGCAGCAGACGTTGGTGCTGCCACACGGCTTGCAGCAGGCGTTCGGGAGGCGAATCCTGGCCGTCGCGCAGGAGCGGGACGGCCCCGCATCGGACGCGGAACTGGGCGTAAAAGCTGGGCGGAATGCCGGACACTTGGCCTTGCTTTTGCTCCCAGAAACCGCCACTGTCAAGCTGGTAATGATTATGAGCCTACCCCATTTCGGAATGGAAAATTCAACTCGGCACAGCAACGCAGCCGCAGTTGAACGCGGGCGGCTTTCCGTGCTCGCCTTGGTGCCCGCTCTGGCCTTCCTGCTTTCGTGCCCCACCAAGGCCTCCGAGGATGACACCGACCTCCGGCGGGACTCCACCGTCCGCGCGATTGAGAAAGTCATGCCCAGCGTGGTCAACATCGCGACCGAAACCATCGTGGAACATCACGACTTCTACGAGGAGCTGTTCCGGCAATTTTATGGAACGCCTCTGCGGCGAGAGAAAGCTTACAGTCTTGGCTCCGGGGTCATCATCGACCAGGACGGCTATCTGCTCACTAACTGGCACGTCATTAGCCGCGCCAACCGCATCCAGGTCAAACTTTGGGATGGTCGGGAGTACGAGGCCGAGGCGCTCGTGGAAACCGAGGGCAGCGATGTGGCACTTCTAAAAATCAAGGCGCCCCCCAATCAAAAGTTCACCGCCATCAAATTCGCGCAGGACGACGATTTGCTGCTGGGAGAAACCGTCCTGGCGCTGGGAAATCCGTTCGGCCTGGGCGGGTCGGTGACCAAGGGCATCCTGAGCTCTAAGAATCGCCGCCTCGCCACGGGCAAGGAGCCGCTCAATGAACAGGATTGGCTCGAAACCGATGCCGCCATTAATCCCGGCAACAGCGGCGGTCCGTTGGTGAATCTGCGCGGCGAACTGATCGGGTTGAATGTCGCGGTCGCTCGCGAGGCCCAGGGCATGGGCATGGGCTTCTCCATCCCCATCAAACAAGTTTCCGTGGCTCTCTCCCATTTCTTCACGCCGGAGTTGACCGATTCCCTCTGGTTCGGAGCCCGGCTGCGCGCCGGAACTGGACCGCTACAAGTGCTCGAAGTCAACCCCGGCAGCCCCGCTTCCAAAGCCGGCTTGTGCGCCGGAGATGAATTGGTACAAGTTGACGGCCAGCAGGTGCGGGGGCTTATCGATGCCAATCGACTGCTCTGCGGGCTCACCAATCATGAGGGCCGCTTAGTGGTGAAGCGAAGCGGGGAAAGCAAGTCTTTATCGCCTTTGCGGCTGGGATCACTCGAGGAACTCGTCCGCCAGCGGCTGGGCTGTAGCCTTTTGGTGCCCACCCCACCTCGAGCTCAACGCATGGGCATCCAGCCGGGAGACGGCCTCCTGATCGATGACGTGGAGAAGGACGGGCCGGCCGATCGGGCACAACTGCAACGGGATTATCTGCTCACGAACATCGACGGCCAACCCGCCCGTGAATTGAGGGACGTCGCCCAAGTGCTCTCCGAAAAAAAGAAGGGCGACCCGGTGCAACTTGCCCTGTTCGTGCGGCAGCGCCTCGGCCTCAGCCATGTCCAATATCTCAAAGGCACCGTCGAGGTCACGGTGCGGTAGCCTGAACTTGTCACCAGTACTGGTGACTGGCACGTTTCTGGGATTCGGGTAAGTTGATGGCGTGTTAACGATGTGCGAGTGCGTCGGATAAAATTTTAAAGTTGTTCTCAGTGTTGAATGTGTCGGAGAGGCCGGGTCAAAAGCCCGGCCTTTCTGTTTTCGGCAATCGCACCGTGAACTGGGAGCCTTCGTTCACTTTCGAGGAGACGCTTACCTTGCCACCGTGCGCTTCGACCACCGCCTTGACCAGGCTTAGGCCCAGTCCCAGCCCGCGTTGCGAACGGCTCTTGTCCCCACGGAATAACCGCGACCAAATCTTGTCCTGTTCCTCCGGAGGGATGCCAATGCCCGTGTCGCTGAACGTGACCACGGCCGCCTGAGCTTCATCTCGGACGGAAATGGTCACACGCCCACCCTGGGGGGTGTATTTGATGGCGTTATCCAGGAGGTTTGCGAAGACCTGGCGCATGCGGATCCTGTCCACCGGCGCCATGACCGGGGCGGAAGCCTCCTGGCTGTTCCCCGCCTCGCCAACGACCCCTGGCGATACCTGGTTGACCGGCAGCTCCATCTGCACCGAGATCTGTTTTTCTTCGGCGACATATTGATAGACCTCAACCGCCTCGCGGACCAACTGGCAGAGGTCCGCCGGTTCGCGTTGCAGCTTCATCATGCCGGACTCGGCCTCGGTGATGTCCATCAGCGTGTTGAGCATGTTAAGGACGCGCTCGGACTCCTCGACGCAATCGGCCAAGGCCTCGCGGGCGGCTGCCGGGTCGGCCCCCGGTTGGAGTGCCAACTCGGCCGTGCCTCGCAGCCGTGCCAAGGGCGTGCGGAGGTCATGCGCGACATTGTCGAGGGATTCCCGCATGGCGCGAATGAGCGCTTGGTTCTTGTCCAGCAAGCTGTTGAACATGCGCACGAGGTCTGCCAGTTCGTCGTCCGACTCATGCACCGCCACGCGAGCATCGAGTCGGCCAGTGCGGATGATCGAACGGGCGGTAGCAACAATCTGGCGCACCGGCTGCATCGCACGGTGGCCAAAGACCGCGCCGGCCAGGAAGCCGAGCAGGACAGTGATAGTGCCGACCTCGAGGAAACTGCGGCGCACCGGGTCCAGGAGCGCCTCGCGGCTGTTGGTCAGCAGGCCCACCTGCAGCAGTGAGCCGTCCGCCAACCGATCCTGGGCCAGGGTAAAATCGCGCTCCGCGCTTTGCGGAAAACGCAGTACGCCAATATGATGCCGGTACCCGTCCCAATCGAGCACATCTTTGAAGGTCACCCATTCGGGCGGCGCACTCAGAATAAAGGGCACATTGAAGAAGCTGATCCAGCGCACGAAGAGCGTCTTTTGAAATTCAGGCGGCTGGTTCCGAATCCAATTTTTCACCCCGCCAACTCCGCCGGTGTCGAAGGCGGCGACCGATTCCTTCAAGCGCGCTTGGAGCAACTCGCTGTCCTTGCTCCCGATGGCTGCGACCAGCAGGTAATAGGCAAAGCCCAGCAGCGCCAGGCTGCTCAGGGTAAAGATGAGCGCATACCAAAGGCTCAGCCGCACTCCGATGTTCCGGCGCAGGGGATCAAGCAGGCCGGAGGACATAGCCAACTCCCCGGATGGTGTGGATCATCGCCTTATCCTTGTCCACCTTGCTCCGCAGCCGATGCACCAACACATCGACCACGTTGGTCTGCGGATTGAAGCTGTAATCGAAAATATGCTCCAGAATCATCGTTTTCGTGACCACGCGGTTTGCGTGGCGCATGAGATATTCGAGCAGCGCATACTCGCGAGGTTGCAGTTCGATCTTCTCCGTGCCGCGTTCGACCTCGCGGGCCAGCAAATCCATCTGCAAGTCGCCCACCGCCAACCGGGTCGGTTCGGGCGCCTGTGTGGACCGGCGAATGAGCGCCTGGATGCGGGCCAGCAACTCCGAAAACGCGAACGGCTTGGTCAGGTAATCGTCCCCTCCCGCTTGCAGACCTTTGACTCGGTCGTCCACCGACGCCTTGGCGCTGAGGATGAGCACGGGTGCCTGCAGACCCTTGGCGCGCAGCCGCTGGATGAGGCTCAAGCCGTCCAGTTTGGGCAGCATCAAATCCACGACCAATGCATCGTAGGGAATCGTTAACGCCTTCGCCAATCCTTCCTCGCCTTCGGCGGCATGGTCCACCGCAAAGCCGCTTTGTTTGAGACCATTCACCACGAAGGAGGCGATTTTCTTATCGTCCTCGACCACCAGGATTCGCATGGGCTCAAGCATAGATAGTGAACCGGCCATTCCGCAAGCGGCGGCCATCTCCTTCAAAATGCCCCATCGAGATGACAGGGCCCTTTCGGCGGCATTACACTTTTGAAAGAAACCCATCGCGGAGCGATGTTTTGAAGCTAAGCCGTGCGGCTTCAGCCGACGGATTCAGCTACGCGACCCGGATTGAGTCGCGTTCAAGGTGTGAAAAAACTGACAAATCGCCGAATCACCATCGCCCGCAACCCGGAGGGTTGGCAGAAAGACGGAGGTCGCAGCGCAGCGAAGATCTCCAGGAGACCCAAAAATGGAATCGCACCCCGGCCAAGCCGGCCAGGGGTGCCAGACAACTCTGGTCCCCTCACAACAGGTATTCCGGATCGATTATTTCTGCATCTCCGTTGTGTGATGATACTCCCTGAAGGTAAACAGGAGAGCGGCCAGCAGCAGGAAAATGACGGAGGCCAGCACCAGCGCCCCCAACGAGCTAAGCACGCCTTCACCAGACCAGTGATAAACCCCTTGCAGAGCGGGACTGTGTGCCAGCAGCGTCTTGAGATGGCGCATGAGCGATAGGGTATTAATATTGGTCGGGATGCGGCCAATGCCCATTTCGACGATGAGACCATAGACCAGGGCCAACGCCATAAAGCGCCGGGTGACCAATCCCAGAAGTGTCCCCAGCGCGCTCCAGGCCAGGACCGCCAACACCTGCACCCCCAGGAACAGTGGCAAGAGGGCGGCCAAGCCTGACATTTGCCGGAGGCTGCCGGCTGCGAACAGAAGCAGGGTCTCCAGCACCAGCGCCAACTCCAGCCACGCACTCTGGGATAGGTACTTGACGGCCAGCAAACGGGCCCGGCTCATCGGACGCGTGAGCAGGAACCCAAGCGTGTCAGCCTGCAATTCCTCCCGGATTAACGCGCCATTGGCGCTCACGCAGCTCAGCGGCAGCACCACAAAAAAGTAGAAGTCCACCAGCCAGTGATAAAAAGCGCCGGTGCGGCCCCAAGCGGCCTCTTCAACCATTCTGGGGCCGGATAAGCCGCTGCCGGCCCAGGAGGGTTCGTTCAACCGCGCAAGCGCGGCGTCCCGGTGTCGTTCTTCCGTCGCTTTGAATTGCTCGAATTGGCGCTCGTCCAACACCGTTCGGACGCGTTCGGTAATGCGGTCATAGCAAGCTTGAACCTGACCTTTTCGCGAGTCGAGGCCGGCCGACTCCGTCCCGACCAAACCGTTCTCGGCGCGCCCAAATTCCTCCGCAAAGATGCGGTGAAGTTGGGTCTGTTGGTCTGGCTCAAGCGGCATCCCGGCCCGTCTTAAACGCCGCCCAACATTGTCGGCCTCGATCACTGGGCTTCCCAGCAGCGGATGGCGCAGCGCCCACGTCCGTGGGGAAGACACCGTGATGTACAGGAGCAGAGGGATGGCCAGCAGGCCGAGCAGGGCCAGCGGAATCCGCCGCCAGGTCAAACGGCTTCTCCAGGTAAACAGCCAGATGCCGCGCCAGGCGCCCAGAAAAGTCGGGCGCAACTGCGGCGCTCCGGCAGGCGCAGTCGCCGGCAAGGGCGCGCTCCCGGGCGCCGCTACTTCAGAAGGCGGGGCGCTCATGTCGTGACTTTGTCATAAATGTTCTTTAAGGAACGGCTCTGACTGCGAAGCGCGTGGACGGTCACGCCGCTTTCCAACAGCAATCCAGTCCAACGCGCATAAAAAACCGGCGCATCTTTGACCCGGATACGCAACTCGCCGTCCTCAGGATCGAGGTCGAATCCTTGCAAAACGCCGGCGTCGAAAAGACACCGGGCCAACTTCTCCGGGGCATCGCACTGAATGGAAAGCTCCTCGGACCAGTGCTTGAGGTCCGTGCGGATTTCTTTCTGGCTGCCGGAAGCGAGGATGCGACCCCAATTAAGAATCAGGATGTTTTTGCACAACGCCTCCAATTCGGCCAGGATATGACTCGAGATGAGGATGCTCACACCGTCGGCTGCCAGCTCCTTGAGCAGGGCGGCCATCTCCTGCCGCCCCAGCGGGTCCAGTCCATTCATTGGCTCATCCAGCACCAGCAAGCGCGGTTCATGCAACAAGCCTTGGGCCAGCTTCACCCGCTGCTTCATCCCTTTGGAGTATTGTGCCATGCGCTTGGACCAATGCTCACGGGGCAACTTGACCTTGTCGAGAATCGCCTCGCTCCGCCGCGTTGCCTCCTGGCGGCCCAACCCGGCCAGGTAGGCCAGGCCCCGCAGCCAATCCAGCGGCCGCAGGTCGCGCGGCAGGGCCTCGCCTTCCGGACAAAAGCCGAGGTGTTCGAGCAGGCGGGGATTGTTCCAAGGCGCCTCGCCAAAGACCGTGAGCCGGCCCGAGCTGGGTTGCAACTGGCCGGTAATGATTTGCAAAAGCGTGCTCTTGCCGGCGCCATTCGGTCCTACCAATCCGGTAAGGCCCGGTTCCATCTCGAAGCTGACATTGTTCAGCCCCATCACAATGCCGTACCACCGGCTCAATTCGCGGGCCTGGATGATCGCGCTCATGTGGGTTTCACCCGCGTGCGGATGATCAGGCACGCCGCGGCGGCCATGATCACCAGCGCCAGGACGGCGCCGCCAATCGCTGGGGCGCTCAGCGCCGTCATGGTTTCGGGACGGATGGACTTCAGCATCTGGCCCAGGATGGGAATATTGTCCTGGGCAATGCGGAGGTCCACGGCGGGGCGGAACACCGCCAACGCAAGCTGGTCGAGATCGTAATTGAAGCTCAGGTGCCGCAGCCAGGGCTGGGTGTGCCGCGCGATGGGGGCCATAACACCGCCCACCACCCACCACATGTACCACAGCACCGGCGTGGATTTTTCTTTGTTCGATAGAGCCGACACGCCCAAGGCCAAGAGGCTCAACAGGATCATGCTGATCAGCCCGTAAACCAGCGCATGGCCCAGTGCCAGGCGTGAATGCCAGAAAAAGCGCCAGTCCGGCGCCATCAGGTTCCCCATGAACCAGGCCGCGCAGACCGGCCCCAACCACGTCAGCGACAGCACGGCAAACGCCGTCGAAAACTTTCCCAGCAGGTAGTCGCCCAAGCTGACCGCCTTCGAGGAATAGATCGTGATGGCGTTGCTGGCCAGGTCGCGGGTGATGAGCGAGGGAATCGCCACGCCGAGCGCGAAAATGCTCAGGGGCATTAGGTAGAGACAAAAGAAATGGAATAGGACGTTCTGGGTGGTGCGCACGGAGATTTGCGGGTGCTGTTCGAGCCAAGTGGTCAAGAACGCCGCGAACGTCTGCAGTTGCGGATTGAAGTTGCCCACCCAATGCACAATGATGCTGTCCGCCACCAGCAGTTGGCCCACCGCGAACAGCAGTCCGGCCATTACCAGCGCGGCGCCCCAGCAAACCACGATGACCTGCGCCATTGGCTTGGTTTGCAGGCAGCCATTCAATCCGTTGCGGGCGATCACGAGCCGGCGTTGCCACAGCGTCAAGTGCGTCCCCTGCCAATGCTGGTAGCTTATGTCATGGAGCGGCATGAGACATCTCCAGGGCTTGGACAAAGGTTTCCTCGAGCGCGTTGGGGCTGGGAATGACTTCGAGAGGGGGCAGCTTAAGTTCGTGCAACAGCGCCAACAATGGGTTCAACGATTCGGCCTTATGCTCCACTTTAAGGTGGCCGTTGGGCAGCAACTCGCAGGGCCACTGCTGCCGCCGGCACGCGGCCTGCAACTCCTCCTGCCCGGCGGCCACTACCACTTCGGCGGCGCCACGCTTGCGCGCCTTTAGCTTCTCCAGTGTGTCATGGACCAGCACCTTGCCGCGCGCGATGATAATAATTTGCTCGCAGATGCGATCCACGTCGTGGAGCAAGTGGGAGGAGACGACCACCGAGATGCCGTAGGTGCGCCAGAGACTGGAAACGAGTTCGAGGATCTGGGTTTGGCCTTTGGGATCAAGGCCGTTAGTGGGTTCATCCAAAAAGACAACCTCCGGGTCATGCACAATTGCCTGCGCCAGTTTCAGCCGCTGCTTCATTCCCGTCGAGTAAGTGTCGATTTTGCGGTAGCGCTCCTGGCCCATGCCGACAAAGTCGAGCATCTCGTGCGCGCGCTGTCGCGCCGCTTGGAAGGGCAGACCGCACAGTTGCGCGCAATAGGTTACGTACTCGCAGCCCACCATGCCGGGGATATGACAATCCTGCTCGGGCGTGTAGCCCACGCGCTTGCGGATGTCGCGCCCCTCGCGTCCGACCTCCCGGCCCAGCAAGCGGGCCGAACCGGACGTGATGGGCGCAAGCTGGAGGAGGCATTTCATCAGGGTGCTCTTGCCCGCGCCGTTAGGACCCAGCAAACCGATCGCGCCGGGCGCCACGCACAGGTTGATACCATCCAGCGCGCGTTGCGTTCCGTAGATCTTGCACAGGGCTTCTGTCTCGATGACCGTCGGGGCCAGCATTGCCGGCGTCATTCTGCGCACGTCCGCGTCCGGCGACAAATCAAATCTCGGCAACCAAAATGCCCGCCATTGCCAATGCTTTGGCTCTGGCGGGCTTTGACCGAGGGGCGATATCGCTTCCCGACCGGGGGGACGTGGCTCCGGGCTCAGAAGCCAGTTATTGTCAGGATATTGCTGGGGGCCGACTGGTTACCAAACTGGTCAACCGCAACTACCCAAACTTGCGCCGGCACGGTTGCGCCACGCGGGAATATATAGACATCCGTGGTCACGCCGACGGTGCTGTCGAATGAATCCAAAACGCCATCGATGTAGACTCCAGTTGGTTATTGAGCTATCTGAACGAAGACGATGAAAATCATTCTGCCGCCCGCGTGACCGCGGGAATAGCTTTGAATCGGGCCAATTCGGCCCACCTCTCCCAGCGGCACAGATTTTTGGCGGTTTTTTTGGGGGGGGTGACACACGGGCCACGTTGGGTACATGAGCGCAATAGCCAAAAGCCGTATTGACCCGGGACTCAAACGCCAAGCTGAAGCTGTCTTGGAAGAGATCGGACTGAAACCACGGGCCGCGTTGGAACTTTTTTACAAACAGATCATTAAGCGCCGGGCAATCCCGTTTCTCCCCTGGTTTTGTTTTTGCGGTGGTAAACGCCCCAAGGGCGTTGAATCAAACCGAACTGTTGCTTCATCACTTTATCCATGGTTGCGAGTGTGAAGCGGTCAATCTGCCGCAATAGGCGAGCAGCGGGCGAGCGGTGACCGCGCACGGCCTGCGGAAAGAATTGCGAATCAGTGACAACGCGCTGCTGAGCCGTTAGTCTTCCGCTCGTGAGTTTGATCGTCGTGGATGTCGAAGCCGATGGGCCGATTCCGGCCGAATACTCCATGGTATGCTTCGGCGCCGTGCTCCTCGATGAGGCCCTGGACAGAACGTTCTATGGCCAAACGCGTCCGATTTCAGACCGGTTCATCCTCGAGGCATTGGCGGTAAGCGGCTTTTCCCGCGAGCAGCACCTGGCTTTCGATGAGCCGAAACCCGTCATGGAGAAGTTTGCCGGCTGGCTGGAACAGCATTCGAAGGGTCGGCCCGTCTTTGTTGCCGACAACTTGGCGTTCGATTGGCAGTTCATCAACTACTACTTCCATCGGTTTCTCGAGCGGAATCCCTTCGGATTTTCCGGACGGCGCATCGGCGACATTTACGCGGGCCTGGTGAAGGACGCCTACAAGGCGACCGAATGGAAGAAGTATCGGGTGACGCAACATACTCACAACCCGGTGGACGATGCAAGAGGCAATGCCGAGGCATTGAAGAAGTTCAAAGAATTGGGCCTTAAGTTATGAGCGGTAGTCTGGAGGGAATGAGCGCCGCGGTTGCCATTCGCCGTGTTCGGGAGGGCGAACCGGTGGCTGTGGAGACAGCTCACCAAATTCAGTTCCTCGAACAATTTGAGCAGTGGTCCAGGTCTCGAAACCCGTGACACTCCATGCGTACCTTGGCTATAGGCGACATTCACGGATGCCACAGCGCACTGTCCCGACTGCTGCGGCACATCGTCATCGCGATCATGGACCAACCGCGGAGAATTGTGCGTCACAAAGATATCGACACTACCAGAGGCCTCCGCTCAAGGAGGCGGTTTGTTGGCCGCCCCGGTTGCCGCTGCTGGCGCGCCTTGCAGGCGGCTTATCAGGTCCTGAAATGCTTGGCTGCTCGGATCCGCTTTTGCCGCGGACTGGGCTACCGCCAGCGCGTCCTCAGCCCGGTTCTGGCCTGTGAGCAGATCAACGTATCCGAACACCGCGTCAGTGGCATATGGGCAAACCTGAAGGGACAGCCGGTATGCCTCTTCGGCTTGCGCGTTCAGGCCACGCGCGGCAAAGAGATTAGCCTGAGCATCAGTCAATTTTGAGTAGGCCCTCAGCCAATCGGGCGAATCGGCGGCAGCGGGATCCGCGAGCACTTGCTGCACTCGGTCTTGCCAGTAGGCCAGAGTCTCCGCTGCGGTGTCGGCGCTCAATGCGTTCTGGCCATTCGGCGCGTGCAGTTCCATGATTGGGCCAAGCGGAGCGGCGTCAGCGTAGGTGGACTTCAGCGGAAAAGATTCCTCAAGTCCGAAAGGCGAGTCGGGGTTAGCCTGCAGGATCATTTGCAAAATCCGCTCGTTAATCATCACGCAGGAGACCTGCCCGGAAACCTGGATTAATTGGTCGCCCTGGTTGATAACAGCCGTCCAGCCCTCGCCACCGTCGCTGCCGACGCGCTCTCCCGGAAGCACCTGCTTGGGTTCGTCCGGGAATTGCTGGTCATGGGCCAGCCGCGTTTGGTAATCGGCGACATAGCCCTCATAAGCGCTCTGGACCTGTTCCGGCGTGGGCAAGTTCAAACGGTCGCCGTAAATAAAACGCAGGTAATCCATGTAGGTGTTGTCGGCCAAGCCGTTCTGTGTGATCACCACGTGGTTCTCACTCTCACGGGTCTCGTTGAGCAATTCCGGGATTCCGCGACCAGGGTCGGTACCTCCGACATATACCATGCCGGGCTTCAGCGAATCGAGAATGGCATTCCCATAATCAAGATATTCCTTCGCGGGCCACAAATGGGCCTCTTCGAGGGCGTTAAAAGTCGCCAGCACGGGCGCCCAGAGCTGGTCAAGCTCGGGCGGGTGCGGTTGGACGCTGCGTTCGGCCATCATCTTCCTGAAAAGCGCCCGCAATTGTTCCCAGTCTCCCGCCTCCGCCGCCGCAAAGAACTGTTCAACCTCAGCAGGCACCCCGATATTCAGTTTGCCCGCAATCCGGCGAAGCACGTCGCGCCGGGAGCGAGCGAATTGGGCCGCCCTGCGGGCTACAATCTGTTCGGCCGATTCAGCCGGAAGCGCTTCGGCACGGCCAAAATGGGGTCGTGATAGGTCTCCCGGTCCCGGCCGCGCCTCGCCGCCGAGATGGCCGCCGGATAAGTCTGGTCTCGTGGGCTGGCTGTGTTCCGGCAGCGGCTTTGGCCGCGGCAGCAGGAGCGCGAGTAACAGGACAACCAGCGAGCCCGCAACGAAGATCGGCACCCACGACCGCCGATGGTCGCTGCGCATTTCAGGCCCCTGGGAGCGAACCGGTTTCATAGCTTTGCTTCTACCCAAAAGACACCGAGCGGGAGCAATTTGTATTACGGGTCTGTGCAAAAATAAGTTCCGGTTTCCAGGCGCAATTCTCACAAAATGTCTGCGCGTTGGCGGCTAAAGATGAGCAGCTTGCTGCCGCTTTTGGACCCCAAGCATGCCCGGAAGCGTCGGCCAGCCGACGTACTCCAACCGTTCGCGTGTGAAAATCCAGATTTGTTTTTGCACGGGCGCTAAGAGCGTGTTTTGAAAATAGATCGAAAAGGTATTGCGAGCGAAGCGGGATGGATGGCGAGGCGCGACGAGGGCGCATATTCGATAGAAATCTGTAACCGAGGAGCAACGAAGCCAGCCGCCCGCCCCGCTCGCAAGACC
>Ga0209517_10001002_pt1 | contig 45366 bp, 36 predicted proteins | sample PeaSoiMetSII2010_FD_187695 | JGI IMG/M metagenome (GOLD analysis project Ga0209517, IMG submission 187695) | Peat soil microbial communities from Weissenstadt, Germany - SII-2010 (SPAdes) (version 2) | ecosystem: Environmental > Terrestrial > Soil > Wetlands > Peat | place: Germany...
GCGGAACTTGTAGAACAGGAACCGGCGGCCGTTGAGGCCGCATCGCACCTGGCGGAAGACCGCCGGTCCGGGCGAGGTCAACCGGATCAGGACCACCGTCGCCGCCATGAACGGCGATAGCACCAACAGTCCCGCGGCGGCGATGGCGATATCGGTGACGCGCTTCACCAGCAGCTTGATCTCGTCGTACGGCGCGGCGGAGAATGTGAGCAGGGGCGTGACTCCCAACCGGTCCAGCGATACCGTACTGTTCACGTGCGGGAAGAAGTCCACGGCCACGCGCGTGCGGACGCCTTCCTCGTCGCAGAGCAGGAAGGACTCCTCCAGTTCCGCGAGGCTCTGGCTGCCCACCGCGAAGATGATCTCGTCCACCACATGCTGCCGCAGAATTGAGGGCAGGTCCGAGATGGGCCGCACCGGGTACCGGGAGCCGAGAGAAATTTCGGCCGGGACGCCGGTCGCTTCGGGCGATTCACTGAGGAATCCGCGCAGCCGGACGCCATACTCTACGGACCGCTCCAACGCTTCGGCCATGCGGATGGCGCGCTCCCCGGTACCCACCACCATGACATAGTGCGGCGCGGCAAACTCGCGGCGGATGACTCCTACCAGGCGCCCGGCAGTCAGGCGAAATAGCAGCAGGATCACCCAGGCATACACCGAGAACAGGAGCAGGAACGGACGGCTCAGGTCCAGCCGAAAAACGTACTCGAAGACGATGAGGCAGAGGGCTCCGTAGCCGCATTGGCGCGCCGCATCGCGCAGGATGACGCGCGGGTGTCCCGCGTCGAGCTTTTCGTAGACCTCCAACCAGAGTCCGATGGCGACCCAGGAGAACAGCGAAAACGCCAGGACCAGCGCCTTCTTGTCCACGGTCAGGAAGAAAACCCGTTCCAGATGCAGGACGACGCGGGTCCGGTAGGCGGCCTCGAATGCCAGGGAGGCCAGGATGATGTCCGATAGCCCAAAAACAACACGAGCATTGCGATGGCGGCTGAACATCCGGACTCAGGATAGCACTCGGCGGCAGGGCCGGAATCCCACCATGGGTTAAGACGTGGGTTCATAATAGTTGAGCGAATGAGTCCTCAGACGAAAGATCCGTTATGGTACGTGCCGGAGTGGCGCAGGCGGTTCCTCGAGGGCGGATGGTGGCATTCGTTCGAACTGCCGGACGGCGCCGTCATTCGCGGCGTTTCCGATCTGGACGCGCAGAAAATGCGCATCGCCCAGTTCCCCATTCCGGACGACCTCAGCGGCAGACGGGTGCTCGATATTGGCGCGTGGGACGGATGGTTCAGTTTCGAGATGGAGCGCCGCGGCGCGGAAGTTCTGGCCATCGACCGCTTCGACAATCCGCGGTTCCACGAGATTCGCGAGAGGCTCGGCTCGCGCGTGGAATACCGGCGGCTGGACGTGTACGACGTGAGCCCGCGCACGGTGGGGCAGTTCGACATCGTGCTGTTCATGGGCGTGCTCTACCACTTGAAACATCCCTTGCTGGCGCTGGAGCGGGTGTGCGGTGTCGCCCGGGAAATGGCGGCCGTGGAGTCGTTCGTCCTGGGGGAACAGGAGGAGCGGAACCTGCTCGAATTCTTCGAAGACGACGAACTCGGCGGCCAGGTGGATAACTGGTGCGCGCCCACCACGGCTTGCCTGCTGGCGCTCTGCCGGACCGCGGGCTTCGCGCGGGTGGAGCTGGCTAACCGGCACGGTTTTGGCGCGGCGGTGACCTGCTACCGGAAGTGGGAACGGCAAGCCGGGGTGGATGCTCCACAGTTGCTGGCCGCCGCGAATGCGGATGACTTCGGAATCAACTTCCGCTCCGGCGCGGACCAGTATGTGGTGTGTTGCGTCCAGGGGGCTGGCTTGTCGCGGGACAGTGTGCACCCGGAAGTCGGTGGATACGGTATTCGGCCGGTGTCGGTGAATGCGGTGGAAGGCGGAAACTACTTCGTCAGTTTCAAGCTGCCGCCGGGATTGACCGCCGGTTGGCATGAAGTGCGCTTCGGAACGGGTGGCAATGCGGTCGAGATCGCGGTGGATGTGGATCGGGCCGCGGACCACCTCGAGATCAAGGGCGTGTGCGATGGAGTGAGTTGGAAGCCGTCTCAGGTATCGCTCGCGAACGGGTTTCTGTCGCTGTGGGTGGAAGGGCTTCCGGAGAATGCCGATATTGCCAATGTCAGGGTGGATGTGGGGCCTCACCGGCAGGTGGTCACGTTTGTGGGAGGGCCCGATGCGAGCGGCATCCACCAGGTGAATGCGCGGGTGGAGCGGTGTGCGGCAGGCGCGCGCGAGGTGTCGGTGAGTTTTGGGGACGTGCGGTCGGCGGGGATGGCGGTGGAGTTTATGGTATGAGTATTTCCATGCTCAGAATCGGATTGTTGCTGGCTCTCTTGAGCCACGGGGCCCTAGCGGCGGACGCCAGGGCTTTCGTGGGGGCGCGGATCGTGGACGGCACCGGCAAGCCGGCCATCGAAAACGGCACGCTGGTGATTCAGGACGGGCGCGTGGTTGCGGTGGGACCTTCAGATCGGGTAAAGCCTCCGCGCGGAGCGGAGGTCGTGAATGCCGGAGGGAAGACTATTATCCCCGGCCTGATCAATGCGCACGGCCACGTGGGCGAGACGCAGGGGCTGCGCTCGGGCGCCCAGTTCTACACGCCCGAGAATGTCGCCCGGCAACTGGGGCTGTACGCGCGCTACGGCATTACGACGGTCTTCAGCCTGGGCGGCGATCGCGAAGCCGGGTTCCGCATGCGCGACGAACAGGATACGCCGGCGCTGAAACGGTCGCGGATCTTCGTCGCCGGAACCATCATCGTGGCGGACACTCCAGAAGCGGCGCGCAAGCAGGTGGACGAGGTCGCCGCCACGAAGTCCGACATCATCAAGATCCGGGTGGACGACAATCTGGGCACAACCAGGAAGATGGCGCCCGAAGTGTACGCGGCGGTGATCGACGAGGCGCACAAGAAGGGCATGCGGGTTGCGGTCCATATCTTCTACCTGGAGGATGCGAAGGCCGTGCTGAGACTGGGGGCGGACTACATCGCGCACAGTGTTCGCGACAAGGACATCGACGCCGAGACCATCGCGCTGCTCAAACAGCGGGACGTCCCGCTGTGTCCGACTCTGACCCGCGAGGTCTCGGCGTTTGTCTACGGATCGACGCCCGAGTTTTTCGCCGACCCGTTCTTCCTGCGCGAGGCCGAGAATCGGGAAGTCAGCGAGCAGCTCAAAGATCCCACGCGCGAACAAGCGATGCGCGAGAGTGCCGCCGCGCGCCAGTACCAGGAGGCGTTAGAGGTGGCCAAGCGGAACCTGAAGAAGCTTTCGGATGCGGGCGTGCGGATCGTCATGGGCACAGACACCGGGCCGCCGGCGCGGTTCCAGGGCTACTTCGAGCACATGGAGCTGGAGCTGATGGTGCAGGCGGGGCTGACGCCGATGCAAGCGCTGGTGGCAGCGACCGGCGATGCGGCGAAGCTCCTGAAGCGCCCGGGCAAAATCGGGTCGCTGGAGCCGGGGGCCTGGGCGGATTTTCTGGTGCTGGCGAAGAATCCTTTGGAGGATATTCGGAATACGAAGTCGCTGGAAGCTGTGTGGATCGCGGGGAATAAGCTGTAGGGGCCGCCCAACGGGCGCCCCGTTGCCGTAAAATGCTTACCGATTGCGGTTCCGCTTACGCGGGTCGGCGTCGCGCGTTTCTTCGATCCATTGAACCATTGCTTTCAGGCTGTGTGCCCAGAATAATGTAAGTCACGCCGCGGCGGGCTCCTCGCATTCGGCCAACCGCAACACCAGCCCGCTTGCGGCCTCATCGACGCGGCCTACCCACAGGGTCATGTCGTCACGCTGCGGCGCGCCCTCCGCGAACCGGTCCTCGGCTTCCCATACCTGTTCCACGATGTCGCGGGCCCGCTTCGAAGCGATGCCTTGAATGGTCTCGACGAAACGGCGCCATCCCCACTCCTCGCCCCGCGGGTTGGTGGCTTCGCACAGGCCGTCGGTGTACGCCACCAGGAGGTCGCCGGGGTTCAGCGATAGAACCCGCTCGCAGTACTGCGGCCGGCGGACCATGCCAATTACGGGACCGCCGGATTCCATCCGTATGGTGCGATACCGTTGGCCGCTCTTTCGCAGGACGAAGGGCGGCTCGTGGCCCGCGTTTACATAGTGCAGCCGGCCGGTCACGGGATCATAGCGGCCCACGAACAGGGTGGCGTAGCAGTTGTCGGGGCACACCTCCCGGAAGAGCTCGTCGACGGTGGCCACGAAACTCGAGAGACCGCCGGCTGGCGAGAACCTCAGCGCGCGCACGATGCTATGCAGCGACGCGGTGAGGATCGCGGCGCGCAGTCCCTTGCCGGCTACGTCGCCGATCGCCAGGCAGAGGTTGCCTTCGTCCACCTCAAAGTAATCGAGGTAGTCGCCACTGACGCTGCGCGCGCGGCGCCAATCGCTGTAGTAGTCGAGGTTCGGAATCGATGGCCGCGCGGTAGGGAAAATGCGGTCCTGCACCTCGCGCGCGAATTGTGCCTCCCATGAAATTGCAATCGGATTGGTGGTTGCCATAGGATTGAGTCCTGTATGACTGAGAGACGCGCCAGCACGCGAAATGGACGCATCGTTAACAAAAGTTTACAGAGGGAAGTGATTGAATTAAAAGCACATTGTGCCGAAAAAGCACATCCACGCCGGCGGCCTTTCGAACGTCAATAGACTTACCTGACCGACACCTCCACAAATGCCCGTATTCGCCCGCGGTAGAATAAATAGGTTTGGTCACAATGAGTAACGTAATCATCCTGGGATCCCAATGGGGAGACGAGGGCAAAGGGAAGATTGTCGATCTCTTCTCCGAAAACTTCGACATCGTGGCGCGCTATCAGGGCGGGCACAATGCCGGCCACACGGTCTTCATCGGCGACAAGAAGTTTGTCCTGAAGCTGATTCCGAGCGGCATTCTGCGCCCCGGCAAGAAAGCCGTGATCGGCAACGGCATGGTGGTCGATCCGGCCGCCCTGCTGTCTGAAATCGATGGCCTGGAATCGGCGGGCGTCGAGGTGACGGGCAATCTGTACATCAGCAACCGGGCTCACGTGCTGTTCCCGGCGCACCGCATGCTGGAAAAAATGTCCGAGGGGCGGCCCGGCCGGGTTTCGATCGGAACCACTTCCCGCGGCATAGGCCCTTGCTATGAGGACAAGACCGGGCGTCGCGGCACGCGTATCGCCGACCTGCTGGACACCGCATTCTTCCGCGAGCATTACGACTGGGTAATGCAGGAGAAGGCCACGCTGGCCAAGGCGTTCGGCATCTACGAAGAGCTGGATTGGCAGGGTATTCGCGATGAGTACGAAGCCCTGGCGGAGCGCATCCGCTCCATGGTGTGCGACACCGCTCTCCTATTGAACCAGGCGATTGGGGATGGCAAGACCGTGCTGTTCGAGGGCGCCCAGGGGACCATGCTGGATGTCGATCACGGCACGTACCCGTTCGTCACATCGTCGAGCGCCAGCGCCGGCGGCGCCTGCACCGGTACTGGTGTTTCGCCTACTCGCATCCAGGGAGTGATCGGCGTCTCCAAGGCGTACATCACGCGCGTGGGCTCGGGGCCGTTTCCCACCGAGGCGCTGAATGGAGCGGGAGAACAGATCCGCCGGCGCGGCAACGAATTCGGCGCCGTCACGGGAAGGCCACGCCGCTGCGGCTGGTTCGATGCGCCGCTGCTGCGCTACACTGCCGCGATCAACGGTCTCGACAGCCTGGTGGTGACCAAACTCGACGTGCTGGACGAGTTCGACAACATTCCGGTATGCGTCGGATACCGCAGCGGCAGCCAGGAAGTCGCGGAGATGCCGCCCACGGTGCGGCAGGTCGAACAGATCGAGCCGGTGTACGAATGCGTGCCGGGATGGCGCACCTCGACCTTCGGCATCTCTTCGTACGATGAGCTGCCGGCCAGGGCCAAGGACTATCTGGCGTTTCTGGAAAGCTGCACGGGGGTGGAGGTGGGCTGCATCTCGACCGGACCCGAAAGGAACCAGACCATCGTCAGGCCGGCTTCGCGCTTCCGGAAGCTGGTGTGCGGCTGATAGCGGTCTACGCTACGATTAATAGAGCAGCATGGCCTCCCCGCCGATTCCGCCTTCGCTCGAGCACCTGTCGACCCGTCCCTTCTCGTTCTACCCGCCGATCATCAACGTCGAACACAACGAGTGGCTCTTCCGCAAGGCGACGTGGTCGGAAATCCTGGTGGTCAATTGCAAGAGCGGCGTCGAAATCTGGATTTCCCGCCGTTTTATCGGCGAGATCTCGCGCATCGACGATCCGGTCCTGATCGTCGGCTTGAATCGGGAGCTGGAGTATAAAGGTGGAGCGGTCTGGCCGTATCAGCGGCGCGTCATCGAGATGCCGGTGGCCGTGGGCGGCACTTCCACGGCCGGGCCGGCGCGCTCCCCGGACCACGGCGCTCCCGCGCCCATCGTGGGCATCCGGCTGGAATCCAATGACAAGCGCATCGTCAAACTGATCGGTGGCGCTCTGGCGGTGGGAATCTTCCTGTGCGTCGCGGCCCTCACCCTCAACCGGGTTGGCGAATTCAGGCAGCGCAACACGGTCTTCACCGCCCGGGACCAGCAGTTCCTGGACCTCTCGAGCCGCGACGATTTCGTAGCGGTCGTGCAAAAACTCGGTCCACCCGCCTCCGACCGCTGGCAGAGTGAAACCAACACCATCCAGGTGCGGGCACTGGGCTATCCCGACCGCAAGTATACCGTGCTTCTAATGGGCCGGGATCGGGGCAGCGCCGTCTACATTGGTACGATGGACGACAACTGGAAGCCCATCCACTCCGTGGAGCTGCACTCCGGCGGGACCACTTCCTCCCTGCTGCGCAACCTGAAACGTTTTTAGTAGACGCTTCGTTTTTAGTAGAATCTTAGGGGCGTGAAGATTCTGGGTCATCTCCTCTGGGCGGCCATCGCCGTGGCAGCCGCATTCTGTCTGAGCGGCATCGCACTCAACCGCGGAGAGCACATCAACAGCATCTGGCTGGTAGTTGCCGCGGCTTCGACCTACGCCACCGGTTACCGCTTCTACGCAAAATTCATTTCAGCGCGCGTGATGACGCTGAACGACCAGCGCGCCACCCCAGCCGAGCGGCTGCGCAACGGGCACGATTTCGAACCGACCAACAAATGGATCGTCTTTGGCCACCATTTCGCCGCTATCGCCGGCCCCGGACCGCTGGTGGGACCGGTGCTTGCCGCGCAGTTCGGCTACCTGCCCGGAACTCTCTGGATCATCATCGGCGCGGTGCTGGGCGGCGCCGTGCAGGATTTCGTCATACTATTCGCCTCCATGCGCCGCGACGGCAAGTCGCTCGGCCAGATGGCGCGCGAGGAGATCGGCAGGATCGGAGGCTTCACGGCGCTGCTCACCGTGCTGCTGATCATGGTGATTCTGCTCGCGGTGGTGGCGCTGGTGGTGGTGAACGCGCTCCGCGGAAGCGCGTGGGGCACCTTCACCATCGCAGCCACCATGCCTATCGCCCTGTTCATGGGCCTTTACCTGCGATACTGGCGGCCGGGCAAGGTGCTGGAATGCTCCGCCATCGGCTTCGTGCTGGTGATGGCCAGCATCTTCGCGGGCCGTTCGGTGGCCGAATCGGCCACACTGGCGCCCGTCTTCACGCTGGGCGCCATGACCATCGCCGTCAGCATCATCCTCTACGGATTTCTGGCGAGCTCGCTGCCCGTCTGGCTGCTTCTCGCGCCGCGCGATTACCTCAGCACGTTCGTGAAACTGGGCGTGGTTCTGATGCTGGGAGTGGGTATCCTCTTCGTGCGGCCCGAGCTCCAGCTTCCGGCCTTCACGCGATTCGTGGACGGCACGGGACCCATCTTCGCCGGCAAGGTCTTCCCCTTCTGCTTCATCACCATCGCCTGCGGCGCGATCTCCGGATTCCACTCGCTGATCTCCTCCGGCACCACCCCCAAGATGATCGCCAAGGAATCGCACGCCTGGCCCGTGGGATATGGCTCCATGCTGCTCGAGAGCTTCGTCGCCATTATGGCGATGATCGCCTCGTGCGTGCTCCAGCCGGGCGTGTACTTCGCCGTCAACTCGCCCGCCGGTGTGGTGGGCGCCTCGCCCGCCGCCGCGGTGGCTACAATCTCCTCGTGGGGCTTCCCGGTGAGCGTGGCGGACATGTCCGCCCTGGCGCGCGCGGTGGGCGAGCAGACGCTGTTCTATCGCACCGGCGGCGCGCCTTCGCTGGCCTTGGGGATGGCGCACATCTTCGCGCGCGGCGGCGGAGGCCAGGCCGTGATCGGCTTCTGGTATCACTTCGCCATCATGTTCGAGGCGCTGTTCATCCTGACCATCATCGATGCCGGCACGCGCGTGGGCCGCTTCATGCTGCAAGATCTTTTGGGACACGTCTCCGCGCCGCTCGGGCGCACCAGTTGGATGCCGGGCGTGATCGCGACCAGCGCGTGCGTGGTCGGCGGCTGGGGCTACTTCCTGATTCAGGGCGTGCGCGACCCGTTGGGCGGCATCAACTCCCTGTGGCCTATTTTCGGCATCGCCAACCAGTTGCTGGCGGCCATAGCGCTGTGCGTGGCCACCACCATCCTGCTGAAGATGCATGGCGCGAAGTACATGTGGATCACTTGCGTTCCGCTGGCGTGGCTGGTCACCGTTACCTTCACCGCCGCTTGGCAGAAGATCTTCTCGCCCATCCCGGCGATCGGCTTCCTGGCCCAGGCGGACAGGCTGGAATCCGCCCTGCGCGCGGGCGCCGCGGCCAACTCGGCCGCCAACCAGACCCTGATCTTCAACGCGCGCCTGGACGCCGTGATGTGCGGCCTCCTCCTGGCGCTGGTGGCGACCATCCTGCTCGACTCGGTCCGCGTCTGGATCGGCATTCTGCGGGGCACCAGCCAGGCCCGCGTGCGCGAAGCCCCGTTCGTCCTGTCCCGGTTGCAGACGGAGGAGTTATGAAACGCTTTGGAAAGCTGGTATGGGCGCTCCTGCGCGAGCTGGCGGACGAAAACGCCTACCAGCGCCACCTGGAAGCTCACGGCCGCGAGCACTCGCGTGAAGAGTGGCGGCGTTTTTCCGAAGAGCGCCTGCGCGCCAAATACGCCCGCGCCAAGTGCTGTTAGCATGGCGCGCTGACTGTGCAGGCGGCGCTCCAGGTCAATTGTAGGGAGGCCTGTGCTACCTACTTCACCACAATGCCGCGCTCATCGAGCAGCTCGCCGGTCTGGGTGATCAGGTTCAGAACGCTGGTGCGCACGGCGATCTGGTTATTCACTACGGCCAGTTCGGCCTGCGCCAGGGCCTGTTGCGCGAAGATCACGTTTTGGTTGATATCCGTGCCGAGCTGGTACTTCAGGTTTTCGGCGTCCAGGTTCTTCACCGCGAAATCCCGTTGCACCTTGGCCAGGTTCAACTGCTCCTTGGCGCCTTCCAGGGCGGTCACGGCCTTGAGGACGTTCAGGCGGATGTTCTGCTGCTGGTTGCGCAAATTGAGCGCGTCGGTCTTTTTCTGGACGACGGCGATGGCCATGGCGGCCGAGGCTGATCGAGACCTGATCGGCAAGGTCAGCGTCAGGCCCGCCTGGTAGGTGGGATATCCGAAACTGAACATCTGGCTGAGGGCATCGGCGATTCCCCCGGGAAGCGCCCCTGTCGGACCGCCTCCGGCCAGGGTGTTACCGCTCGGATAGTAAATGCCGCCGCGTCCGTTGGCGGTATACTGCGCGTTCAGCGAGAGGCTCGGCAGAAGGCCGTTCTTCGCGGTTTGGATGCCCAGGTCGTCCACATCGAGCTTTTGGACGGACGACATGACGTTGGGGTTGATGGCCAGCGCCTTGGACACCTTCTGCTCCTTATCCACGGCCAGGGAGTCGGCCGGCCCGAGGTCCAGGGACTCGGTGAGCGAGATCGGGAGCTTGCGGACCTCCGGGTCGAGATCGACTCCGAGCTGGTGCCGCAGCGTGTCCTCGGCCGTTATCAGATTGAATTTCGCCTGCGACACCGACAGGTCGGCGGCCGCCAGGCTCTGTTGCGGGTTGTAGATGTCGAGCGGCGAGATGGCACCCAGGTCCAACTGCTTTTGCATGTACTTCAGGTACTCGTTGGCCGTGTCCCTGTTTTTCTCCTGTACGCGCAGGTTTTCGCGCGCCGAAATCGCGTTCCAATAAGCGCTCTCGGCGGTGTTGACCAGGGTCAGGAGCTGGGCACGCAAAACGTATTCCGACACCTTGTAGTTGCTTTGCGCGGTCATGAGTGGGAGCTTGTTCACGTACACCCCTCGGTTCTTGATCAACGGCTGAGTGACGCTGAAATTCAGGTTGGAGGTGAGGGACGGGTTGTAGTTGGCGAACGAGTTGGTCTGGGAGGTTTTCGCTCCCGAATAGGTCACCGCATAACTGGTCCCCGATTCCAGCGTCTGCGAATAGCCCAGGCTGTAGGGCTGGGTCAGCGACTTGGTCACGGAGGATGCATCCAAGGCCTGGAGGGCGCTGGTCGGCAGACCGGTGGTTCGGGTAGTCGAGAAAGAGGCCCTGGCCGTGGGATCCCACAAGCCGTAAACCGACAAGATGTTGTACCTGGGGATTTCGAGGCTGATCAACTGGAGCTGAATGTCCGTATTGTTGGCCATCGCCAGTTCCAGGAAATGTTTGAGCGAAAGCTCGAGCTTGCCGTCGGCTACGTAATCCTTCAGCCTGACCGGGTCCCTCAGCTCCACCTTGGTCTGGGCTGCCTGAAACGTCTCGCGAAAATAATTCGGCTTGGGGAAAGACGACAACTGCGCAAACGCGCCAGCCGCCAGAAGAATGCCTGCAAGGAATGTTCGAAACAGCATAGTTCTACTCGTAACGAATGGCCTCGATGGGGTCCAACTTCGCGGCCTGCACGGCCGGATAAATTCCAAATAACAGTCCGATAAATACTGAGACGCCGAATGCCACCCCGATCGACGAACCGGTCACCAGGGTCGACCAGCCCGCGGCCGAGGCGATGATCTTGGACAAAGTAACACCGAAAACGATGCCGATCAGGCCGCCGGCGATGGAGATCAGCACGGCCTCCGTCAGGAATTGACGCACGATATCGGCCTGCCGTGCACCGATGGCGCGGCGGATGCCGATTTCCCGCGTCCGCTCCAGCACCGTGGCCAGCATGATATTCATAATGCCGATGCCGCCGACCAGCAGCGAAATGCCGGCGATGCAGATCATGACGATGTTGAAGATCATCTGGGTCTGCTTGCGCTGCTCGAGCAGCCCGGCGGGCACGATTACGGTGAAGTCTCCGGCGTCTTTGTGAGTGGCGGTCAGGATGGCGCGAACCACGTTGGAGGTTTCGATGGAATCGATATTGGGGCCGACCTTCATGTAGATGCCGTCGATTTCGTCCTTCAGGTAGCTGGTGTTGTCCTCGAAGCGGCGCATCACCGTGTTGAGCGGCGCGATCACCAGGTTATTGCGGTTGGCGGCCTGGGCGCCTTCCACGTCGGAATCGCCGGAGGCCTGGGGGGTCAGCACGCCGATGACTTGCAGCCACGTGTCGTTGACCTTGATGTACTTGCCGACGGCGGGATCGTAGCCCAGCAGGTTGAGCTTGGTGGATTCGCCCAGCACGCAGACCGGCGCGGAGCTCTTGTTCTCGTCCTCGCCGAAGAAGCGGCCTTCGGTCAGCTTGAGGCTGTTGATCTCCACGTAATTGGGCAGCACGCCGATCAACTGGGGCGGCTCGTTGACGGTCTTGGGCAGCAGCTTCTGCGGCTTAAAACGCTTGCGCGGGGTGATGGCGACGAGGCCGGAAACGTTCTCGGAAATGGCGCGGAAGTCGCGGAAGCTGAGTCCCGGCGAGACGGCCCGCACGGTCTGCAGCTCGTTGCGGTCCAGGGCTTCGTGCGCCTCCACAATGATGTTGTTGACGCCCAGTTGGTCGATGAAACTCATCATCTCTTTCTGCGCGCCGGCGGTAATGGAGAGCATGGCCACCACCGCTCCCACGCCGAAGATCATGCCGAGCATGGTGAGCAGGCTGCGCAGCTTGTGCGCAAAGAGGCTGGCCAGCCCCATCTTCAATTCGGGAATGATGTGAGAGCCGATCATGCTATTTCCCTCCCGGCATGCCGTTCATGGCGCCGCCTCCGCCGGTTTTTTTGTCCCCGGACTTGCCCTTCTTGTCGCCCTTGTCGGCGGTAGGGTCGGAAAGCGCGATGACCTCGCCAGGCTTGACGCCAGAGGACAACACCATCAACGATTCGCTCTGTTTCAGCAACTGTACTTCACGCGGCTCGTACTTGCCGTTCTTCTGGAGCACGAACACGGTCGGTTTTCCATTCTTGTCGAAAACCGACTGGGTGGGAATGTGCAGGGCGTTGGGGATCTTTTCCACCACGATTTCGACATCGGCGAGCAAGCCCGGCCGCAGCAGCGCCTGCACCTGCGAGTCCTGTTCGGGGGGAGGCGGCAGCTTGGCGTTCTTGCGTTCCTCTTCGGTAAACGGCGAACCGCTGTTGCGCCGCAGCATGTCGAGAGGGTTGGCGACCGACATACCACCACGGCCTGGCCCGCCACGGCCGCCGGACCCGGAGGGCGCCCCGGCGCCGCCCTTGGCTATCAGCTCCTGTAACTGCTGCTGGAGTTTTTGCTGTTCTTCGGGAGTGGCCGATTGCATTTTCTGCCGTAGGTCGCGCATCTTCTGGCGGTCGTCGTCGGACATGTTGCCGGAGCCGCGGCCGCCGGCGGGCGCCCCGCCGGACCCGGAGGGTGCCCCGGACGCGGAGGGCGGCCCGCCACCCCGATTTCCGCGCCGGCCGCCACCCGACCCCGATACCCCGCCGCCTTGATCCTGATTATCGGACCCAGAGGGTACCCCGCCCGGCATTCCCGGAGTACCCGCCTCCGTTCCGCCCGGCGCGCCCGGCAATCCCTGGGCACCCGTCTGGGGGCCGCCCGGCATCCCGGCTTGCAGGTTGGCGAAAAACGAAGAGGCGGTGTTGACCACATTCTTCCTGGAGTTCGCCTCGGCCGTGGCCATGATCCGATCCACATCGGGCGGCTTCATACCCAGCCCGGTCAGCAACTGGCGCATGTCGATCGAAAAGATCACGTCGAACTTCTTGGAAGGATCGCCCGAGAACACGTCAGTGGCCGCGGTGCCGCTCATGGCCTTGATCTTGCCCCGAAATTGTTTGTCCGGAATGGCATCCAACTGGAGGACGGCATCCTGGCCTTCCTTCAGGTTGGCGCGATCCAGCTCGCCGACCTTGGTCCAGACTTCCAGCTCCGACAGATCCAGCAGGTCGGCCACCGGCATGCCCGGCTGCAAGGTGTCGCCTTCGCGGATGTCCGGCATCTGCTGTCCGAAGTTGAAGAAGCCGGCGCGATTCTGGCGGACGGCGACGAGGCCGGTGATCTGCGCGAGCGACTTGGTCTGGGCAATGCGCTGCATTTCCTGTGTGACGAAGATCAGGCTTCGGTTGCGCTGCTCGGCATACACGGCCAACAGCGAATCTGCCTGGTCCTTCCGGGCCTGGATATCGGACTGGAGTTGCAGCAAGGCCCGTTTGCTCTGGTCCAGGTTGAGAATGTTCTTCTTGGCGTCGATCTCGTCGATGATGGGGTTGCGCTGAACTTCCAGTTCCGCCCGGCGCACGTCGTAGCCGGTTTTGAGCAGGGTTACCGCGTCCTGGCTTTGGGTGATCGCCAGGTCGGCCTTGGCCTTCTTGATCTGCTCGTCCACGGACTCCACCTGGAGCTGTGCCTCTTCGAGGGCGGCCAGACGCTCGGAATCGTCGTAATCGATGATGAGGTCCTTCTCATGAGCCAGAGATCCCACCGGGGCCAGGGCCGTGACCTGCACCGTGCCATTCAGGTTGGGAGCGATGAGGGTGACCGACCGGACGGCATGCAACTCGCCGCGCGTGAAGGCACGGATGACGACGTCGCCGCGCTGTACCTTGGTGTTGGGGATCGACTCCTGGCGCGATGGCAATTGCTTGTAGTAACGGTATCCGTACCAGCCGCAAGCCGCCAGGATCGCCAGCCCGAGTGAACGATAGATTGCCTTTTTCATGTTGAACACACGCTCCCTTACGGGTGGCGGCTCAGAGTTTCTTCCGGGCCCTCTTGGCCGCATCCGCCGGGCTCTCCAGCGTCACGATCTCGCCTTCCTTCAGACCGCCGGTGACGATGATGTCCTCGTCGTTGCGCCGGCCCACCTGGATGGGGCGCACCACGAAGTTCTTCCCGATCTGAACGTACACCGCCGGTTTGCCGTCCTTGCCGAAGCTGGACCGGGCCGGAATCAGCAGCATGTTGGGTTGCCGCTCGATGATGATTTCGGCGGAGGAGCTCATGCCTGGACGCAGCCGGTCGTCCATATTCTTGAGCGTGGCTCGCGCGGGGAAAGTCTTCTCGGGGGTCGATCCGCCCTTGTAAACCAAGCTGGCGATGGGGCTGATGAAGTCGATATCCCCGAGGAACTCCTTGTCCGGAATGGCATCCACCCGTACGTGCACCACCTGCCCCATCTGCAACTTGCCGCGATCCACCTCTTCGAGGTTGAGGTTGATATACATTTGCGAGAGATCCGGGATTTCCGCGATCTCCGCGCCGTTCCATACGTTGTCGCCCTCTTTGAACGGCGGCGTGGATTGTCCGAAAGTGCCCTGCGAGCGGAAGTTCGGCAGCACGTTGACCAGGCCGTCGGTCGGTGCGCGAAGCCGCATGGTCTCCAGGTAGCTCTCCGCCAGGTTCAGGTCTTTCACGGCCTTGTCCTTGCGTTGGCCGAGGCGGATCAGGTCGGCTTGATTCCCCACCTGGTGAGCGTTGATGGTAGCCTTTACCTGCTGCAAGGCGCCTTCCGACACCCCCACCGCGATGCGATTCTTTTCCCCGTCGATGGCGGAAAGGACCTCGGCCTTGCTGGCATCCAGCTTGGCTCGCTCCAGGTCGTACTCCGACGCCATTTTGCTCATGACGTCGGCGTCGTCGCTCATGACCTGGGTGGCTTTGGTCTGCTCGATATCGCCATCGGCCGCGCGCACCGCGGTAGTGCGCGAAATGACGTTGGATTCCTGCTGAACGGCATCGAATTCCACCGCCACTTCACCCTTCTTGATCGGCCGTCCGTTGCTCGCCAAGTGGACAATGCGCAAGCCGGGCACCTGGGGCGCTTTCAGAATCGTGGACCGGGCGCTGCGGATGTCGCCGCGGGTGCGCACGCTGATCACGAAATCGGCACGTCTCACGCGTGCGACCGCCACTTCCACCTCGGTGGTTCCGGTGTAGCGATACGCCGCAAACAAGCCGCCGCCGCACAACGCGAGCCCGACGATCCAGGTAATGATTTTGACCCTTCGGGGATGGGATTTTCCCAGACGAGTCTTCGGCTTTAAATCCTTAGATGGCATAATAACTTACCTGTAGGTAGGGACCCGAGGGAGCTCGTCCCCTACGGAACGGTCAAAAAGTTACATGGGACGTTGGAGTGCGACCACATCCCCCGTCTGCAAACCGGAACGGATCGATACCGTTGTGAAACTGCTCAGCCCGAGGTCTACCTTCTTCCTGGTCCAGCCCTCCGGGCCCTGCACGAAAACGAATGAACCCTCGTTTTCCGAAAAGACGGCTTCGCGCGGCGCCACCACCGTGCCATTCTCCGCATTCAGCACGATCTCCGCGCTTCCCGTGAGATCGGGAATCAGGCGCGGGTCGGTCTTTTCCATCCTGACGCGGACTGGGATCTCACCCACATAGCTGGCGCGGAACGTACTGGTCTTCGACATGGCTCCGATGCCAATCAGCGATCCGGGCAACTCGACCCCCGGATAGGCATCCAGCCGGATGGTGGCCTTCATTCCCAGCCGCAGCCGCTCGGCATCCACCTGGTTCACCGTCGCGTTCAGCACCATCGAACGCGGATCCACTATGGTGACAAAGGGCTGTCCGGCATTCACCTGATCGCCCTCGCGGATCTGCCCGAACTCGCCGTTCCGCACGATGCTGGCCATCACTACGATGCCGTCCATGGGCGACTTGACGGTCATTCTCTGGACGTTGGTTTCGGCGCGCTGCAATTCGATTTTGGATTGGTCGCGGTTCAACTCGGAGGCGCGGATGGCGGCCCGCTGCGATTCTTCCACCAGCGAAGACTCGAACACCAACTGCTTGTACGTGGCCTCGGTCTGCTCGACCATGAGCTTGTATTTCTCGGCGTCGATGGCGGAGCGGATAGGTGCGGTTTGCAGGTCGAGGACGGCCTTATCCCAGTCGGCTTTGGCGCTGCGGACGGTCTGATCGTGGGCTTCCTTGGTGGCGGCGAGGTTGGCGACCAGCTTCCGGATGTAGTTTTCCATCTGAATCACCGTATCCTTATAGTCGTCGAGGCGTTGCAACTGGAATTGAGGATCGAATTCGGCCACCACATCGCCGGCTTTCACGTGAATCCCCGCCTTAGCTAAGTGCAACAAAATTAAGATAAAGTCCCCACCCATACCGCCGCCGGCGCCGGCCGCGGGACCGCCAAAATTGGCGTCCGTGCCGCCCCGGTTCATGCCGGTGCGGCTGCCCTGGATGCGAGGCGCCAGGAGTGATGCGAAATTTTGCGCCGCCACCGTCCCGTTGACCCTCGCCGTGGCGGTTACGTTGCCCAATGACACCGCAATGGTGGGAACGGTGACGAGGGAGCCTCCGCCGGCAGTCTTGGACGCCGACCGGTTGTTGAGATAAAACGCGGCGCCGCCCGCCAGTAAAATCAGCGCCACGGCAAGACCCCACAAGCCCATCCGGCGCCGCTTTTCCGGTTGCCTGGGCGGCACCGCCGCAGGCCGCGGCGCGGGGATTGCAGGTGCGATCTTCACTCCGTCGCCGGGCGACGGAGCGCTGCTCGGAGTTGCCATGTTCACCCTTCCAGGCCAGTCGGCCCACTCACACTTCTAAACCCGGTTCAATGAGAAGACGCCACCGGTGTCGGAAAGGTTATCCCCATCACGTTCGGAGTTCCAAAACTTTTTCGGGCCGAAGCGATTCATTGCGGTGAGCGAAATCCCGTCATCTCTATAATATCCCATTCAGATCTGAATAGGCTCTGGATGGCTGCGGCCGGAGAGAGAAGTGAGGAAACATGGGCCGGCCAATAAGCACCCATTCGCCCCCTTGACGGAAGCTACGGACGGGCAGATACTCATGAGGGGATGTTTATGTCTTACGGCTGCTGGTATGCCTTGTCGTCCTTGGCTGCGGTCACCGTGTTGGCGCTTCCCGCTGACGGACAATCGGTGATCTCCGCTCGTTCCGGCGTAGTCCACTTTTTCGAGGGAGCTGTCTACCTGGGCGACGAACCGCTAGAACCCCGTCTTGGCAAATTTCCAACTATGGCTGAAGGCGCCGAACTGCGCACGGCGCAAGGCCGGGCAGAAGTGCTGCTTACGCCTGGTGTCTTCCTGCGCTTGGGCGAGAAGGGCGCCATCCGCTTGCTTGCGGACGGTCTCGCGGACACTCGTGTCGAAATGCTGGCAGGATCGGCCATGCTTGACTCGTCGGAACCCAGTTCGGATACATCGATCACGCTCATCTACAAGGAATGGCAGATGCACTTCCCCCAAAAAGGCATCTACCGGTTCGACGTCGAGCCGCCCCGGTTATGGGTCCGGCAGGGCGAGGCGAAAGTGTCCGCCGGCGGTACTGCGTCGCCGGTATCCGTCGAACAGGGGATGTATCTGCCGCTTGCCCCGGTGCTGGTGCCCGAGCCCTCGATCGATGTGCCTGCCGACGCCCTCTCCGATTGGGCGCATGGCCGCAGCGAATCGATTTCCGCGGACAACGCTATTACAGCCCAGATTGACGAAGACGCCGAATCGAGGAACTCCCTTGCAGGGGTGGACGGCATCACCTACTTTCCGCTCATCGGCGCCTCTTCTCTCGGCTTGGGGTTATCCGGATTGTACAACCCTTACGCTCCATACCAATTAGGGTTCAATTCGATCTATCTGCCCGGTTATACGTACAGGCCTCTCTTTTTGGGATCAGCGCCGAGTGGGATTCGGACTTACCTTTATCCACTCACACCCCCGCGCCGAATCGGGGTTTCACCTGGGATTCCCATCCCCCGGACTCCTCTTGGGCACCCCACGCCGCCGCGCCCCATCACCATCCCACATGCACCAGTACACGTCGGGGGTCGCCACTAGTCACTGGGCAGGCGCGTAATACCCCATCCGCCAGTGCGCCTTGAGCGCCGAGATACCGTGCGGTTGCGAGACCTGAACTTCCACGTGGCGGTACTTTCCATCTCTGGCCCGGTTCGCCGGGTAATAGGCGAGAACGTACTGATTACGCAATTCGACGGCAATCCTGGCCGCCACGCTCGGCAGATCGCTCTGCAGTGCCGCGGAGAAGGCGCGCCCCCCTGTTTGCGTGGCAATTTCAGACAGCAGACGCGGCCCTGAGATCTCCTCAGGGGTCAGACCGAAGGACAAGATTGGCTCAAAAACACCCATGGCGTAAACTTGTACGTCCGCTGCGCGAACCAGGGACTCGATCTCGGCCGCGGTGTAATGGCTGTGATTATCCCCGCCGTCGGAAATGATCACGATCGCCTTCCGCGGATTCTTGGCTTTCTTCATTTCGTGCAGCCCGGTGTTGATGCCATCCAGCATGGCGGTCAGGCCCCCCGGCTGGGCGTTTTTCAGCGCGCTTTGAATCTCTTCGGTGTGTCCCGTAAATCCGACCGAAAGCTTGGCAGCGTCGCCGAACTCCACCAGAAACGCTTCGTCGTCGCGGTTGAAGGTTTTCAGGAAGTGCGCCGCTGCGTCGCGAGAGGCCCGCAGCTTGTAGTCCATGCTGCCGCTCTCATCGAACACCAGGCCAACCGAAAGTGGCGCATCCTCGCCGGAAAAATGTGCGACGTTCTGCTCCACGCCATCTTCGACTAAATGGAAATCCGCTTTTTGAAGCCCGAGAACGAACCGGTTTAGCTTATCCGTCACCGCCACCGGGATCACCACCAGGTTGGTGTCCGCGCGGAAACTCGGCTCCGGACCCTGCTGCGCATCCCCAGCGCCAAGTGCTGCGGCGCACCCCACGCAGAGGATGTATGCCCACGCTCTCCGCTTCACAATCCTCTCCCGACTAGCGACAAGTTTATCATGACCCCATTCACCGCGGTAACGCCATGGGATCGATTCTAGTGGCGTGCTTCAGGCGTGACGCACGGCTTCCATGGGGTTGGTTGCGATCCAGGGCCGGGCGGAGAGATAAGCGACCAGCAGCGAAACCGCCAGCATCGCGGCGCTTACCGGAATTAGAACGGTCCACTCGACCGCGCCGATCTCATAGAATTGGGAGCGCAGGAGCATGGTCGCGCCCACGCCGAGCAGCAATCCAATGGCAACTCCAGCGCCCGCGATCGAGAGAGTCTGGCGCAGAACCATCTTCAGCAGTTGCCACCGCTGAGCGCCACACGGATGCCGAGCTCTTTCCTCCGCTCACTAACCGAATAGGAAATCGCGCCGAACAGCCCGAAGATCGCGAGCAGCAATCCCAGTGCGCTCAGAGCCGCTACACATCCAGACGTAATCCGTTCGGCCAGGAGCGTCAGATTGATCCAGTTGTCAAAGGTGAAGGGAGCAAACGGAACCCGCAGGTCGCGGAAGGCTGATTCTTCCGGCTTCATGGACCTGCTTCAATCACCAGTTTAGGGTGCCGCCAGCGTCGTTCAGATCCTCCGGCTTAGGGAGATTTCCGGAAAAAACAGGAGTAGGGACCCTGCAACGGGACGGCCGCTATCACCGGCTGCAAGTCAAGATCATTTCGCCGCGGGCGCCGTGCGCCACCCCAGCCGGCCCTGCCTGTTGTGGTAGGATAAACCCAAGTAGGTTGCCCATGAAAATCTCTGTCGCTATTAGCCCCTCGGTTCGGTAACGGAAAAGCGCCGCCGGCGCGAACGCGCCGCTTGAGCTTTCTCTGAAGTCCGAACTCCCTCTCGACTGGAATCGTGTTCCGGATCCCTCCGGAACGCTGGCTTAATTAACCAGGAAACCAATCAGGGCACAGACCTATATGCAAGCGGCAGCACAAGAAATTCCCACCGGCAAATGGAGAGTCCTGCGCGAAGCGTTGGCGGGTACCGAGCAGGACTTCACGGAAGGCAGTCTGACCCGCGGTATCGCCCTGCTGGCCATTCCCACCATGCTGGAAATGGCTATGGAATCCACCTTCGGGCTGGTGGACGCCTTCTGGGTGGCGCGCCTGGGGGCCGACGCGATGGCCGCGGTGGGGCTCACCGAATCGCTCATCGTGCTGGTGTTCAGTGTCGCCATGGGGCTCAGCGTGGCGGCCACCGCGACCGTCGCGCGGCGCATCGGCGAAAAGGATCGCGAAGGCGCGTCGGTCGCGGCGGTGCAAGCCATCGGCTGCGGGGTCGCCATTTCGGTGGTCACGGGAATTGCGGGAGCGCTGTTTGCTCCGCAGTTGCTGGCGCTGATGCACGCGGGCCCGGACGTCATCCGGGTGGGCTCCGGCTACACCCGGGTGTTGCTCGGCGGAAACATCGGCATCATCCTGATCTTTCTGATCAACGGCGTATTCCGCGGATCGGGCGACGCGGCCACGGCCATGCGGACCCTGTGGCTGGCCAACCTGATCAACATGGCGCTGGATCCCTGCTTCATTTACGGCTTCGCGGGATTCCCCAAGCTGGGGGTCATGGGCGCGGCGGTGGCCACCACCACGGGCCGCAGCATCGGTGTGATCTACCAGCTTGCGATGTTGTTGCGCGGCCGGGGCCGTGTGGCCATCGCGCGGCGCCACCTCCGGTGGGATGGGCCGGTGTTGCGGCGGCTGTTGCGGCTGGCGCGGACCTCGAGCGTGCAGTACTTCATCGGCATTGCCAGTTGGGTGAGCCTGGCGCGGATCAACGCCATGTTCGGCAGTGCGGCCGTCGCCGGCTATACCATCGCCATCCGCATCATCATGTTCGCGTTGATGCCGTCATGGGGTATCTGCACGGCGGCCGCGACGCTGGTGGGACAGAACCTGGGAGCCAGGCGGCCGGAGCGGTCGGAGCGCGCGGTGTGGCTGGGCGGCGCGTACAACATGGCGTTCCTGACCCTGGTCGGGATCGTCTTCTATTCGTCGGCGCGGCTCCTGGTGAGCGCCTTCACCAGCGACCCGAGCGTGGCGCCGATCGCGGTAGCGTGCTTGAAATGCGTCAGCCTGGGGTACCCGTTCTACGCGTGGGGGATGATCATGGAGCAGGCGTTCAATGGCGCCGGCGATACGGCCACGCCCACCTGGATCAACCTGTTCTGCTACTGGATGGTGCAGATTCCGCTGGCCTGGTGCCTGGCGCAAACGGCGGGATTGGGACCGCGCGGCGTTTACCTGGCGATCTGCGGCGCGGAATCGCTGCTGGCGGTGGTGTCGGTAGTGCTGTTCCGGCGCGGCAAATGGAAAGAGGTGAAGTTGTGACTTATCGGGAAGGCTGCCCCGCGATAGCCTTCAACAGAACCTGCGCCGGGGCATATTGGGAATCGGCCGGCGGAATGGCCCGCAGGATGGTTCGCGCTTCGTCCATCTTGCCCTGTTGCGCGAGGGCGTACGCGAGAAAGTAGCGGGCGGGAATCTCGGGATCGAGCTTGAGACTGCCGCGCAGAGCGCCGATGGCAGCCACGGGATCGCCCGTGAGCAGGTAGAACTTGCCCGCGCCGAGCTGCTGCTCGGCATCGTCGGAATTCAACTGCGCGCGCGCCCGGAAGACCTGTTTGGCGCGCTCGAAGCGCTCGCCATCATCGCCCGGGAGTTGCGAGATCCCCTGGCTGACCAGCGTTACCGCCGCCGCGACGCGCACGGTGGTTGCTGCATCGCCCAGCAGCGGTTCAAGCGCCGCGATGGCCGCCGGGCGGTCCGCCTGTCCGGGGCCGATCCGCAACGCGGCTACGGCGCGAACAAGCGTTTGCGGGTCGGTGAGCGCGCGCTCGAAAGCGGTGAAGACTCTCGGGTCCTTGGAGAAGCGGCTCAGATGGCCCACCGCGTTGGCTCGCACCAGCGGCCCTTCTTCCGGCCGGGCGAGGATGTCCAACAGCTTCGGGACGGCCCCCGCATCTCCCGCCCGCGCCTGCGCGAACGCATCGGCCCGCTGAATGAGCTTCCGGCGCGAGCGATCGCCGTACCATTGGTGCATCTGCATCAGCGCCCAATTCGCGTCACGGTCCCGATGGCAGGTGTTGCAGGCGTTGGGAATGCCGTGACGGATGGTGTTCTCGGGAACCGGAATGCTCATCGAATGATCGCGGATCTGCGCCTTGATGCTGAGGACGGTGCGCGGCATGTGGCATTCCACGCAGGAGCTGCCGGCGCTTGTAGCGGCATGATGGGTGTGCGCCGGCACGGCTTTCCCGATGGACTCGTGGCAGCGCGTGCAGAGAACGCTGGCGTCGGGGCGAAGCTGCGGGTTCCGCTCGATTTCAATATCGTGTGGCGTGACGTGACAGCTTACGCAGGTGACCTTGCCCTTCAGGAAGCACTCGCTCTGCCACAAGCCGAAAGCGTCGTTGGAAAAGCGCCGCGTGCGGCCGTCGGGCCAGTAGGCGGGGTCGTGGTCCTCCGGCTGGTTGTATTCCAGGATGGGCAGGAAGAAATCGTAGTAGTCGGCGCCCGCGGTGTAGCCCAGCGAGTAGATGTCGCGGAAGGAGTGGCACTGCGCGCAGACCATGGTGTTGCGCTCGGCGTCGAGGCGCGTTTGCACGACGATGTCGCGCGCCGGCCCCGCCGTGCGGGCGGCGGCGCTGTAATCGGCCACGTGCCGGCTTCCGGGGCCGTGGCAGCGCTCGCAGTTGGTGCCGAAATCCAACCACGCGGTTTGGTACTCGTTCTTTTCGGTGTCGAAGTTTTTCTCTTCCTGGCTTACGTGGCAGGAATAACAATTCTTGTTCCACACCTGGACGGTCACTTCGCTGGTCTCGTCGGGATCGCCGATATCGAAGCTGTGGAACCAGTTCTTGCGAAGAACATCCCAGCTTGGCGGGAGCACGATCACGCGGCCGCTGGGCAGGGTGGTGAGGTAGTGCTGGATGCGCCGGTTTCCGAGCGTATAGTCGACCCGATGCTCCTGCGGTTTGCCCGTCAGGTAGGACTCGGTGATGTAGTAGACGCCGTCACGCTCGCGCAGAAGATACGGCGCTCCGCGCAACACGACGCGGCCGCGGCTGAAATCTCCCTTGACGCTTTGCTTGGTGGCCGGCTGCACCATCTTGCTGTGCCGCGACCCGGACCACTTGGCACAGGCATCGGCGTGGCACTTGGCGCAGACCGCGGCGCCGACATATGTCGAGCCTCCGGCCGCGTGCGCCGCCAGCGCTAACCAGATGAGTAAGGCCCCTCGCCAGGACATCCAGGTTTACATTTTAACCCAACGAGGTGAAGGGGCCGGGGGAGGGGGGGAGGGGTCCGGAGGGGTCCTACTCCAAGCTGCAGTCCAACCTTTTCGGGCTCTGATCCGCAACCCGCTCGAGTAACACGTGCAGGTGTGGCTCTTCGGGCGCCAGCCGGATGGCTTCGCTGAAGTCTTCGGCCGCCCGGTCGAGCGACTGGAGAGAGAGGTACAATTCGCCGCGGTATTGGTATGCCTGCCACAGCCATGGGCTGAGCCGAATGGCTTCGGTCAGCAGGGCGATCGCCTCATCCACCTGGCCGTACCGCGCCATCCCAAGAGCTTGGTCCAGCATGTCCGCCGGATCCGGCATGGCCTTCGAGGCCCGCCGGGCAAGGATGTGCAGATAGGTTCCGGCGATCAGGCAGAGACCCGCAACCCCGGCTGCGGACTCGAATCCCCACACGCCCAGGAACAGCCGGCTGCTCACCGGCAGACTCGCGAAGAGAATCGCGAGCGCCCAAGCCGCCCGGCTCCATTGCCGTGCGCGCAGCCGGAACGACTCCGTTGCACGGAGCGATGCCCTCATGTCTCCACCATAGCGCAGACGCGGTAGACTGGCAGAGTCATGCGATTCATCTCCATTTCGCTCTTTGCCGCCCTCGGCACTGCCCTAACTTTGGCCGCCCAGAGTCACAGTCAGGACGAAGCTGCCATCCGTACCATCGTGAGCAAGTACGTCGCCGCGCGCGAGCAAATCGATCCGCAAGCCGTCGCAGCGCTCTTCACCGCGGACGCCGATCAGCTCGTCTCGTCGGGCGAGTGGAGACGGGGGCGCGATGAGGTGGTGCGCGGCACCATGGCCAGCTCGCAAGCCGCCACCGGCAAACGCACCATCACCGTGGAGACGATTCGCTTCATCTCGGGCGATGTCGCGCTCGCCGACGGGCGCTACGAAATCGCGGGAGCCGCGGGCGAACCGAGTCGCAAGATGTGGACCGCGTTGCTCGTGAGCCGCACCGCGCAAGGATGGCGCATCGCCGCCATCAGGAACATGCTGCCGGCCGCAGCCGCCGGGCGGTAGCCATTTCTTGGGCAGACGGACCCAGAGGGTACCCCGTCTGCCCACCCTACTTCTTCTTCGGAGCGGCCTTCTTCTGGACGGGAGGGGCGCAAGGCGTACTCTTGAGTCCTTCGATCTTGGCCTTTTCCGTGTCCATCGTCAGCATGAAGGGATCCTGCGAGAAGGCCGACGGGACGCCTTCCCACTGAATCTCGGCCGCCTCCGGCTTGCCCGTCAGAGCCGCGTCCAGCTTGAGGCTGATCTCCGCTGTCGGAGTGCCCTGCGCATCGGGCAGGGGAACAGCCACCAGCAGTTCCTTGGATCGGCAGGCCGGTTTGCCATCGAGGAGCATACCTTTGAGTTTCGGAACCGCGGAGTCCTTCAACTGGCTGTCGAAGTACTGCTTGCCGCTGGCCGGGTCCGCGAGCTGGCCCTTGATCCCCAGCCACAAGGCCAGTTGCGGATTCTTCTCCTTGAACTCGTTCTGCTTCCGCGTGGCGACCGCGGTGGCGGTTTCGATGGTGAAGCCCGCGGGAGGCAGCGGAGAAGTCTTGGCCTGCGCCTTGATCGCGTCCAAGCCGTCGTTGCTCCCGTGGAAGGTGGTGTAGACGCTGTCCGCGTAATCGGAAATCTTCTTCCCGTCAGCCGAGCCGCCCAGCGTGGGATCGGTCACCGCCGCGCGAATGAACTCGTAAATGGCCTTGGGGCCCACCTCGGCGGCCTTGTCTGGAGAGGAGCGCGCGATGCAATTCAGGGCCCGGCCGAGATTATACGAGATGAATGAATTGTCCGGATAATCCTGCAACGCCTTGCTGAACACGGTCTCCGCGGTGGCGCAATCCGGAGGGGTCTTGGCCATCGCCTGTTGGCCGGGCATCACCGCCAGGGTCATGAGAGTCCCCTTGGCAACGCTCTGCAGTTGCTTGCGCGCGTCGCCCCAGGCGGCATCAGCGACTCCCTCCGGCTTGCGGTTGTAGTCCAGCAGCTTGCGTGCTGCCGCTTCGCCGGCCGCCAGTTGCGCGGGGGTTGGGTTCTGCACATTCAAGATGGCCGTGCAGGTGTTGAAGAGGACTGTGACGACGTCTGTGGGGCCCGACTTGGGATCGCTGAACGTGGTGTCGAGGTCCTTCGACATCAGCTCTCCGGCGGCGTCGACGGCTTTGCCGAATTGCTTGGCCCCGGCATAGGCCCGGACGTACAGCACCGCGCGGGCGTCCTTGTAGTCCGATGTGGGGTACTTCGATTGCCAGGTGTCGAGGTCGGTGACTGCCTTCGGAAAGTTATTCCCGACGATGTCCTTGGTGACCTCGTTGTAGATGTCGTATTCGCCCTGGTCCTTATAGTTCTTGGTAGCCGGCTGGGCGGTTGCCTGCGCGCGGGCCTGGTGAACGGTACCAGTCAGAACGACCGCCGCCAACGCGGCGGCCGCCATGAGCCTCTTGAACGTCATATAAGAATTGTACATTTGCATTCCCGCCAGTGGGGCACGATGCCGGAGCGCCGCACCCAGAATCGCTATTTTTTCTTGCTTGCCGTGACCTTTTTCGTGCCGGGCCTTGCCGCCGGGGTGGTACACGGTGTCGTCTTCAGCCCATCCAGTTTCGCGGCCTCCGTATCCATAGTGAGCATGAAAGGGTCTTTTGTAAAGGCCGCCGGAACGCCTTCCCACTGAAACTCGCCGTCGGACTCCGGCTTTCCGGCCATGGGCTTATCGAGCTTCAAAGTGATTTCAGACTGGTAGGGCTTCTGCGCATCCGGCAGGGGAACAGCCACCAGCAACTCCTTGGGACGGCATGCCGGCTTGGCCTCGACCAGCGTGCCCTTCAGCTTGGGCATGGCCGCGTCCTTCAACTGGCCCTGGAAATATTGCTCCCCGTTGGTGTCGGCGAGCTGTCCCTTGATCCCCATCCACATGGCCAGTTGCGGATTCTTCTCCTTGAAGTCGACTTGCTTCTCGGCCGCAATCTCCGCGGCTGTCTTGATCTTGAAACCCGCCGGCGGCGTTGGCGCGGCGCCGGCCTGGCTCTTGAGCTGTTCCAATCCGTCGTCGCCGCCGTGGATGGAAATGTAAATCTTCTTCAAGTACGCTTCGATTCCGGGAAGGTCCTTGGCCTCGAGTCCGCTCCTGGCGGGATCGAGCGAGGTGGAGCGGGCAATTTCCCACAGCGCCTGAGAGACCTTTTCCGGACTGGACCGGTCGCAGGTGATGAGGGCCACACCGTATTGGTACGCCGCGGCGCCGCTGTCCTGAAAGTCCGCGAGCGCCTTCGCAAAAGCCGATTCCTGGGCCGGGCAATCCTTCCTCGCCTGCGCCACCACCCCAGGCTTCAACGCGATGGCGATCATGGCCGCTTTGGCTTTGCTCTCGACATCGGCGCGGGCCGCATTCCAGGCGGCGTCGGTTTGATTGGCCGGCTTGTTCGCGGACGTGAAATATTTCGGCGCAAAGTCCAACAGTTGATGCGCGGCCTTGTCGCCCAGCGCCAGGTGATCCGCGGCCGCGTTGGGGAGGCTGGCAGCGTTGAGGGCCACCGAATAAAGGACGTTGAGCATCGTCAGCTCGATCGGCAGGCCGGCCAGTTGCTCGGCGCCGGGGCCGTTGAAAATCGCGCCCAGATCCCTCGACATCAATTGACCGCCGTATTCCAGCACCTTGGCGGGTTGGGGCGGATTCATCTTGAGGCAGGCCTGCATGTACATGTACACGCGGTCGTCTTTGTATTCCGAATCCGGGTACTTTTGGTTCCACGAATCCAGATCGGCAATCTCCTTGGCGGGATCGGCTGCGTCCTTGAAGGCTTGGTTGTAAATGTCGTATTCACCCTGATCCTTGACCTTTTTCGGCGTCTGCGCGGCGCAAACTAGGGCACAGACGGCCCCCGCTGCCGCCATCCGCCTCAGAATGTTCGAGAGATTTCGCACCCGCGTCTTCCTTGCGGAGTATAGCCGAACCACTTTTGTGGCGCAACTCGTTGGACTCCGTTTCGCCCCGCCCGGTTCCGAATCCCAAATCATAACAGATCGACGCTATGCTGGAAGTCGCTCTTTTTCGCGTTCCTTTTCGCGGGCGGTCACCTTCATGCGGTACGTGGACCTGGCGGTTATTCTAACCTATCTCATCGGCATCACGTGGTTCGGCGCCCGATTCCGCAGCGGCCAGAAGAACCTGCGCGACTATTTCCTGGGCGGCCGTACGGCGCCGTGGTGGGCCATCAGCCTCTCCATCGTGTCGGCCGAGACCAGCACCTTGACCATCGTCGGAACCCCCGCGCTGGCCTTTGGCGGTAACCTGGGCTTTCTCCAGATCGTTTTGGGATACCTGCTGGCGCGCATCGTGATTGCGTTTCTGTTCCTGCCGCAGTATTTCCGCGGCGAGATGTTCACGGCATACGAACTGATGCGCCGCCGGTTCGGCGAGCGGATCCGCAAGCTCACTGCCTCGATATTCCTGGTGACCCGCGCCATGGCCGAAGGTGTACGGGTCTTTGCCATCTCGCTGGTGATCTCGATTGTGTTGGGCACGGGCGAAATCGCCTCCATCGCGCTCATCGTGGTGCTGACCTTGTTTTATACCTTTGAGGGCGGAATGACGGCGGTGATCTGGACCGACGTGGTGCAGATGAGCCTGTACGTGGCCGGCGCGGTGCTGAGCTTCTTCGTCATTCTGGGCAAGATCCCGGGCGGATGGGAGCACGTGTCGGCCGTGGGGGGCGCGGCGCACAAGTTCACGATCTTCGATTTCCGCTTCGCGCCCACGATGGATTTTTTCTCGCGAACCTACACGTTCTGGGCGGGCCTGGCGGGCGGCTGTTTCCTGACCACCGCCAGCCACGGCACCGATCAGCTCATGGTGCAGCGGCTGCTGAGCGCGCGCGACGAGCGTCAGAGCCGCGCCGCGCTGCTGGCAAGCTGGGCCGTCATCTGCGTTCAATTCACGCTGTTCCTGCTGATCGGCGTGCTGCTTTACGTGTATTACGGCGACCAGCACCTGGCCGCGCCCAAACAGATGGACCGCATCTACCCGGAATTCGTGTGGAACAGTATGCCCACGGGTGTCGCGGGGCTGATTATCGCCGCGATCCTGGCGGCAGCCATGGCCAACATCAGCGCGGCGCTGAATTCGCTCTCTTCGACCACGGTGGTGGATTTCCTCCGCCCGCGCGTCCCGGGGATGAGCGAGGGACGGGCGCTGAAATTGGCGCGGCTCGCGACGGTCGGCTGGGGCCTGGTGCTGCTCGCCATCGCGATTGCGGCGCGCCATTCCCACTCCGTGCTGGAGGCGGGGCTGACCATCGGATCCATTCCATCCGGCGCCCTCCTCGGCGTGTTTCTGCTGGGTGTGCTGACCAAGAAGCCGCGAGAGGACGCCGCCATGGCGGGCGTCGCGGCGGGGCTCGCCGTGATACTCTACGTCAACCTGTACACGCGCATCGCGTGGACCTGGTACGTACTGATCGGGACTGCTATGACCTTTGGCGTGGCCTGGCTGGTCTCCTTAGCGAGGAGTCACCGAACATGGAACTGAGACGCGTTTTGGGACCGTGGGCCGCCGCATCGATCGTAGTGGGCACGGTGATCGGCAGTGGAATTTTCCTGGTGCCGCGGGCCATGATCCTGCGCGTCGGCACGCCCGGAATGGTCTTCGTGGTTTGGGTGTTCGGCGGCCTGCTTTCGCTGGCGGGAGCGCTGAGCTACGCGGAACTGGCGGCGGCTATTCCCGAGGCGGGCGGCGAATATGCGTATCTCCGCGAGGCGTATGGCCCCATGTGGGGTTATTTGTATAGTTGGACACAAATGTGGGTGGCAAAAAGCGGCTCAATTGCCACTTTAGGGACCGCTTTTTTTTACTATTTAACTAATTTTTTTCCTCGGCTGGATGCTATTTTCTATACAATTTCCTTGCCCCTGGGTCCGCACGGCGGCCCGCTGGAGTTCCGCTACGGGCAATTGTTGGCCATGGCGCTGATTCTGGCGCTGGCGTGGCTGAACTATTACGGCGTGAAAATCGGCGGCAACGTGCAGGTGGTGGTGACTGTGGTAAAAGTGGCTCTGATCGCCTTTATCATCCTGGCGGGATTGGGTTTCGGTCAAACGGCAACACAGACAAAAATGCCCGCGGTCCCGCTGACGACCGCCGGGTTTTTCGCCGCGCTGGTGGCGGCGCTGTGGGCCTACGACGGCTGGAACAACGTCAGCATGGTGGCTTCGGAGGTGCGCGATCCGCAGAAGAATCTCCCGCGCGCGCTGATTTGGGGAACGCTCGCCGTAATCGGGATTTACTTACTGGCAAATTGCGCGTATTTTCACATTCTGACGGCGGCGGAAGTGGGCTCCACTCCCCGGGTGGCGGCGGAAATGATGCGCCGGATTATGGGCGCGCCGGGCGCCGGCGCGGTGTCGGTGGCGGCCATGATCAGCATTTTCGCGGCGCTGAACGGATCCATCCTGACAGGCTCGCGGGTGCCTTACGCGGCGGCGCGCGACGGGTACTTTTTCAGCGCGATCGGGCGCGTTCATCCGCGCTACCAGACGCCCGCGGTTTCGATTGTGGCGCTGAGCGCGTGGGCGGCGCTACTGGTGCTTTCCGGACGCTACGAACAACTTTTTACTTATGTGATATTCGCCAGTTGGATTCTGTATGGAATGGCGACCGCGGCGGTGATTGTATTACGTAAGAAAAGACCGGATTTACCGCGGCCATACCGTACGATCGGTTATCCATTCGTACCGGTACTTTTTGTTTTAGTTGCAGCCGTTTTAGTACTTTCAACCCTGTTGGATTCGCCACGGGAATCGGTAATGGGAATCGGCTTGATACTATTGGGGCTGCCATTTTACTTCTATTGGAAAAAGCGTCTGCCCGCAAGTAGCGGAAATAGTACCAATTCTTAATTCTCTTCCTTGAAAAATCGTGGCGATTAGAGCGAAAATCGAGGGTACAGTGGCGCCCGAAGGCAGGTGAAGGCGGATTTATGGATGTAACCAAGATCCTCGCGGAATTACGGGAAGAACGGCAACAGATCGAGGAAGCTATCATCAGTCTCGAGAAATTAGCGCGGGCACGCGGCCCGCGCCGCGGCAGACCACCGTCATGGATCGCAGGAGTGACGGCCAAGCGGCGAGGACGCCCACCGGGAAGCCGAAACAAGGCGGGCGCAGAGGGGGCGGGCGAGGGCGCGGCGGTCGCGTAGACCCGAATCCGAAGAAGACAGGCCGGATACCTCACATGAGGTTTGGGAAACTTGCCGGGGCTTCAGTGGCGCTGGATTGTGTGGGGCCGCTCAGGCACTGGCGCCGGATGTGTTGTTGTTGGCTCGCAGCAAGTCCCACATGCGCGAGGAGCTTTCTCATTTACCCAACTATACCTGTCTGGAAACCATCGCCCGTTTCCGCAAAGAGCCCGGCCACCCGTCGCAGTTCCAGGGACAGTTGAAACCGTTGGACACGGTCCGGCTCGAAATCGTGTACAGCAATCACCGGGAATGGTACGGCTCGCCCGGCGGCCGGAACTTGAGCGCAGACGATCCCGTCGAGTTCATCGGCAGCGGAATGATCGGAAATGGAGCTTTCGCAATAACGCTGCACAACATCGTCGAGGGGGCCACGTTTAGATATCGGGGCGAAGAAGCGTTGGCCGGCGGACCCGCAATCGCTGGATGTCATCCGTGTGGAGTCTCACGCCGACGAGATCCCACTGTACTTACCGTTGGAAGAGTCGAGTGACAACGTGAATTACGCTCGGATGCGGATCGGCGAGTACAACGTGCTACTGGCGCAACAGGCCGATTTACACGTGTTGGAGACCAGTGGCGTAGAGAGTTACGATCGCCTCGAATTCACGCACTGCCGTGCGTTTTCCGCGCAAAGCGAAATCCGCTTGGACCCGGAGCCTGCGGAACCGGCGAGGGCATTGCCTTCAGGCCCGCCGACGGTCCTCTCCGCCCCGGATGGCGCCGGCCAGGCCGTTCCAGCTTTGCTGCCGATCACCGTGCAACTCACCACACCGATTACGTACAAGAACACGGTGGGGACGCTGATCGAGGGCAAAGTTTCCGGCGATGTGCTGCGCAAAGGGAAGATCGTTATTCCAAATGGCTCTGTGGTCCGGGGGCGAATTCGGCGGCTCGAGCGATACCAGAGGAGTGGGAGCGGAGACTTCATCGTGGGAGTCGAGTTTACGGAGGTGGAAGCGAGCGGCGGATGGCTGCGCTTTTACGCCGATCTTCTGCGCATTGACCGTAGCCCGGGAATCCGCGCCACCCTTTCCGCGCGGGTTCCCGTGCGCGATGGCCGGGGTGGGTACCAGACCAGGGACGAGACCATCACTCTGCCCGAGTTGCCAGGTGTGGCTTCATTCTTCGTCAGCGGCACGACTTTTACCATTCCCAGCGGCTTCCGTATGGTCTGGAGGACACGCGGCCTCATTCGGTCGGAGTGACCGCGCCAGCGGGCTACTCGTATCGCAGCGCGATAACGGGGTCCACACACGTGGCACGGCGAGCGGGCAAATAGCTTGCCACCAATGCCACCCATCAAGAAACCGCCGACACCCCAAGGAACGCGATTCGGATCGAGTGGACCGACACCGAGCAGCAGCCGGGGATGAGGCAATCGACGCCACGCAGCCAACGGTATCCCGATGGCCATTCCGACGGACACCGGGCGCATGGCCTCCGAAAGCATCCAGCGCAGGACGCTCGACCTCCCGGCGCCCAACGCCATACGGATGCCCCCGATTTCGGGAGTACGCTGGCTGACGATGTAGGCCATCACTCCACAGATGCCGACGGAGGCGAGCGCGAACGCCAGCCCTCCGAGCAATAACGCGAGTGCTGCCCCACGCGTAACGGCGTGGTCTCGTGTTCGAGGTTGTCTTCCGAGGTGCGCACGTAGGCCAGCACGGTTGGATCGAACTGGCGGACGATTCGCTGGACGGTTCCGGTCAACGGTCTGACCGCCGCGGTGCTGGTAACCACGATTAGCCGCAGACCAGGGCGGGCGGGAAGGTAGAACAGTGGGCCTGTCGGAGTGTAGCCGCGTGCAAGGTGTGTGTGTAAAGGTGACGCTCACCGGCAAGACCGCATAATCCTCTTCAAGTTCGTCGCCGCCGGCATGAGCCCAAGAGCGAATCGCCGGCGCCCGCCTTGGAAGCGCCGCAGGGGTTAGCGCCGCAGGAGCTGCAGTTAGAGGCAGGACAATTATTTGAGGAAAGCAACCATCCTCGTGCGCGCCTCTGTAGTGGACCTGGGCGCCGCACGGCGCCCGGTTGGGAAAGTCGCCTGATCTCAGGCCGCTATCGCCAACCCGGTCCGCTTGGGCGCGCCGGCCTTTTGGTAGGCGTCGCCCCCGTAGCTCAGCGCTAAGCAACGGACGGCGGTTTGGCTACCCTTATCGAAGAACCTGACCCGGCCCGTGAAACCAACGGGGAGGATATACTGTCAACCTTCCGACAATTCGGCAAGAAGGGAGATTCTGTTGCTTCACTGCAAACTTAACAAGGCATGCTACGATCCAGTATCCCACTGGAGGTCAATAGGATAACGCTCTATCGCTGTTTGGAATGAAAAATGCTTAGTATGCTTCAAGCTCTTGTGTCCGATAGCGAGCGAATGTCATTGGAGGAGTTCGAATGCGAAATGCGAAGGTGGTTCTTTTGGGTATAGCGGCAGCTTTTCTGGGTCGCGCCGATACCATTATTTCTGCGGCCCAGGATTCAACCGTTGCGAACTGGGGCGTCACCAATACCTCCACGTATGGTCAAACGGTAACAGCGCCTTCGACCTCAGTACTGCAGTCCTTTACATTCTACCTTGGGCCCCAATACTCCGGAAGCGGCGCCATCAATTATGAAGCCGATGTATACGCTTGGAACTCTCTCACCAATGAAGCGACGGGACCGGCTTTGTTTACGAGCGCCCTCAGTTCGTACACTGCAGGGGCAGGGTATACACTGATCACGTTCTTTCCCGGGGTCGCCGTGACTGGAGGTGACCAGTACGTCTTGTTCCTTACTACCGCCGGTTTGCAAGGTGGCCAACCCAACTCGACAATTTCTTGGGGCTCAAACGACCCCGCTACATATTTGGGGGGGAATTTTGTTTACCTGAATAGTGGGAACACTGTCGAGTTTGATACGGCCGCATGGAACGTTGGTTTTGGGGGCGCCGCTGATCTGGCGTTCTCGGCGGATTTCTCAGACGTGCCGGAGCCATCGGCCATCGTCCTTTTGCTGACGGTCATTGGCATTCTAGGGGTAGGTGCGTTTCGAAGGGGCAAGCGCTCCCTCCAAACTCAAGCTAACTAGGCTTCCTTGGCAAGTTCCATAGTGTCCCGTCCCATTGAATGAAGCTACTGAGTGCGCCGGGATACACCGGCGCGGCAGGAGGTCATAAGGGACCCTTTGTGAAACAGAGAGAACCAGCGCGCGCGGGAGCGGGTTGTTGTTCTTTCATCGCTTGGCAATTGTGCGTTGACCTCGGGCGCGACCAACGGGAGCGCGTAGGCTGTCGCAAACGGAGAGGGTTTCTCCCTGGCAGCCTCCGGCCCGATGTAAGCTACAAAAAGGACGGCTGATCGGTACCAGCCGCCGAACTATCATTTCTTCAGCAACGCCTGAATCTGTTCTGAACTCAGCATGTCTGGCTGCTTGCCGTCCGGCAATGCCGGAGCCCACATCCCGCCCAATTGTCCTGAAGCTCACGACGGCATCGGCGCACCCCGACAGCGGTCGGGACCGGCCCGGGTTTGCCAGCACCGCCTGGGCCACCCGCCAGCGCCACCAGTTCCACTGACATGGTCACAAACGTCGGCACGGGAGATGCGTTCTCCAGATGCAGGACAGCAAGTTCGCGAGGGGCGCGCTCATGGCGATGGCGCGAGCGAAGCTTCCCGACGCGTACCGTTTCCAGGACCAGTTCCCGCAGCAGCGGGGTCACATGCAGCACCGAGCAACCCGGCGGCAGCGCCGAGGCCAGCCCCGGCCGCAGGTAGAACGTCCCCATCGAGACGGGTCCGGGCATCCGAATCCGATGGCAGGTTCGCGCTGGGATCCACAGCCCGAAATGCGGCGCGATCAGCCACGCGCTCTGGCCCGAAGATACTTCCATCACGGCGCGGATCGCCTAAATCAACTGGTCCGACCCATGCGCATGTTCCGGCACGCGATACCCGCGCGTGTATGACGCGTTAGCCGTCTTGCAAAAACCGGCAAAACGCCTCATCATAGCCAAATGCAACCGCACTCGGGACTCGGCAAGTACAACATCATTGGATTCGCCACCATCGTGGATGTCGCCCGCGCCAAGGAATTCTACCGTGACAAACTGGGCCTGCGCTTGCTCAGTGAAGAGCCTCCCTTCGCGCTGGTCTTCGACGCCAACGGCATCATGCTGCGACTCGGTATGGGCAAGGAACTCCCGCCGGCTCGCGGCACGGTCCTCGGCTGGCGGGTCCCCGACGTAGCCGCCACCGTCCGAGACTTGGAACAGGCCGGAATCCGCTTCGAGCGCTACGAGCAACTCAAGCAGGACGAGCTGGGCATCTGGACCACGCCCACCGGCGCGAAGGTCGCGTGGTTCAAGGATCCCGATGGAAATATTCTAAGCATCTCGGAACATCCGGAGCTGCGCAGGTGAATCTCCTGCATCGCCGGCTCTGCTCCTCGCCGCGCTGGAAGCGGAGCGTGGAATCGCGCATCCTGCCCTGGACGCTCGATGGCCTGGATCTCGGATCGAATGTTCTCGAACTCGGCCCGGGGTATGGCGCTACGATCTGCTGCGCAGCCGGGTCGCGCGCCTGACCTGCGTGGAAGTGGATGCCGGACTCGCCGCGGCACTCCGCCGCCGCACGCTCGGCAGCCGTCCAGTCGGAGGACGTCGCGGCGGCGTCGCTTCCGGACGGCGAGTTTGATTCCGCGGTCTGTTTCACCATGCTGCACCACGTTCCCTCGCCGGCGCTGCAGCGGGGAGGGATAGCCGCTACAGCCCTTCCTTTCGCCTGTTGCATCTGCTCGACACCATGGTCGTGGTCGAGCCCACCACCTTCCCGGCCCGCCTCGAGGCCGCAGGCTTTGAACACGTTCAGGTGGACGTGAGCCTGCGCGAGTTCCGATTTCGCGCGCGCAAACCCTGACCGCCCCGCTTCTTTCCGTGCACAATAGAGATACACCATGGGTGAAGCACCAGGCGGGCACGATCCCCAAGTCATTCGACAACAGCTTCAGCGCGTTCTCGTGAGCTCCGTCTTCTTGCACTCGGAACGCCTGCGCCGCTTCCTCACCCACTGCGTGGAATCGACGCTCTCAGGCCGCGTGGAGGACCTCAAGGAGTACACCATCGCCCTGGTGGCCTTCGACCGGCCCAAGCACTTCAATCCGGCCGACGACCCGATTGTCCGCGTGGAAGCCCGCCGCCTCCGCAGGAAGCTCGACGAATACTACCAGACGCAAGGTATCGCCGACCCCGTGGTGATCCAGCTCCCCAAAGGCGGCTACCTGCCGACATTCGAGTGCCGTCAACCACCTGCGCCGCCGCCCCCACCGCCGCGTCGGATCTGGGCATGGATTGCCGCCGCGGCCATCGCTCTCGCCGCCGCCCTCTTCTGGTGGCTCGCGCAACGCCCCACCCCCTTCCCCGAGCTCGCCCTGACTCGAATCACTTCTAATCGCGGCCTCACCACCGATCCCCAGCTCACCCCCGACGGCGCCTGGCTGGTCTACGCATCCGACCGCGCCGGATCGAGCGGTCTCGACATCTGGATTCAGGCCGCCCAAGCAGCAGACGCAGCCCGCCGGCTAACCGACGATCCCGCCGACGATTCCCAGCCCGCCATCTCACCCGACGGCGCAATGGTGGTCTTCCGCTCGGAACGCCAGCCGCCGGGAATCTACGTGGTCGCCGCTTCCGGAGGTCCGGCCAAGCTGCTGGCCCCGGACGGACGCAACCCGCGGTTTTCCCCGGACGGCGGATGGTTGGCCTATTGGGTGGGCTCCCCCGGCGGGGACCTCCTTCCGCCCGCGGGCAAAGCTTACATCGTGCGCTCGTCGGGTGGCGCTCCGCAGCCACTGCTGGGCCACTTCGCCTCGGCCGCCTGCCCGGTGTGGTCGCCGCGCGGCAGCAACCTTCTGGTGGAAGCCGTCGAGAACCCGGCCGACCCGCTGGATCTCTGGTCCGTCTCGCCGGACGACAGCCGGCACGTCCCCACCGGCGCCGCGCGCGTGCTCGATCGCGCTCAGTTGAGACTCTCGCCGCGCGAGTGCTCGCTTTCCTGGGGACCGGGCTTCCTCGTTTTCTCGGCCCTGGAGGGCGACACCCAAAATCTCTGGCGCCTGCCGGCATCGCCCGACGGGCAACCCTTCGGCCGCGCGGCGCGCCTCACGCTGGGCTCGGGCGAGGAAGCGCTTCCATTCGCAGCGGCATCCGGCGCTATCGCCTTCATCGGACGCAGCGAAACCCTGCATGTCTGGCGCATGCCCGTGGATCGTCCGGAACAGCTCGCCAGCGTGACCGAGGGTGTCCCCTCGGCGACGTTTCCCAGCGCCGCCCTAAATCGCCTGGCTTACCTGTCCAAGACCCAAGGACGCGCGGACGTCTGGCTGAAGGACCTGGGATCCGGGCAGGCCACCCGGCTTACGCGCGCCCCCGTGGAGCCGAGCTATCCGCAACTGTGTCCCGATGGCGAAACCGTGGTCTACAGCGCCGGCCCGAATGCCTATGCGGTGAGCGCGCAAGCGCCCACGCCCCGCCTGCTGTGCAATGGTTGTGCGCGCGTCTGGCAGTGCGCTCCGGGCGGCCTTCTGTACCTGCCCGCCGGCTCGAAGAGCCCCAATCCGATCGACGAGTTTCCTCTGCCGGCCGGACCCGGCGTGCCGCTCGTGACCAGTTCCCGGTACGATCTGGCCGGCGCGCAGAGGAGTCCGGATGGGTGGCTCGCCTTTCACGCCATCACCGGTCCGGTGCAGCGCCAGATCTTCGCGGCAAAAACCAACGCCGACTGGGTCCCGATCACCGACGGCCGCCACCTGGATCGAAACGCGGTGTGGAATGAGCGATCCGATACCCTGTACTTCGTCTCGGAGCGCTGCGGCTTCCGCTGCCTTTGGGCGCAGCGCCTGGATCCCGTCACGAAGAGTCCGCTGGGCGAACCCGTCGCGATCCGCCATTTTCACTCCGCCCGCCAGGGCCTCGCCGCGATTGGCGACATTGGTGCGATTGGACCCACTTTCCAGGCCGGCTCCCTCTTCTTTGCCATGGCGGAGCAGACCGGCGATATCTGGATCGCCAAAAACCGAGTAAGCAAACCGTAAGCTTACTTGTTTTACGCACCCGGAAGCCCGCAGAATCACAGCATTATGGCAACTGTAGCAACCACACCAACCATCAACCAGGATCGGCTGATGCAGATTCTGGGACAGTCTGTTAGCGAAATGGGAGCGGCCCTGAACGGCGCGCTGGTCTTACTGGGGGACCGGCTGGGACTGTACAAGGCCATGGCAGGGGCGGGGCCCATGACCTCCGAGGATCTGGCCACAAAGACCGGGATGAGCGAGCGCTACCTGCGGGAATGGCTTTGCGCACAAGCGGCCGGGAACCTCTTGGAGTATGACCCGGCCGCCTGCACCTTCACCCTCACCAACGAATATGCCCTCCTGCTGGCCCACGAGGACGGGCCGGTGTTCCTGCCGGCGGCTTATGAGATCATGAAGTCGCTCGTAATCGACGGACCCCGCCTGGAGGAGGCCTTCCGCACCGGGGAGGGCGTCGGCTGGGACGAGCACCACCCCTGCCTGTTTTCCGCCACTGAGCGGTTCTTCAAACCCGGCTACCTGATGAACCTGGTTCAGTCCTGGCTGCCCGCGCTGGATGGCGTGGTGGCCAAACTGGAGGCGGGCGCACAGGTGGCCGATATCGGGTGCGGGCACGGCGCTTCCACCATCATTATGGCGCAGGCCTTCCCCAAATCGTATTTCTGGGGCTTCGATTACCACGAAGGTTCCATCGAGGCCGCGCGGAAGTCGGCGGAGCGGGCCGGGGTCGGGGACCGGTGCACCTTCGAGATCGCGTCCGCCAAGGTCTATCCGGGTTCCGATTACGACCTGGTGGCCTTCTTCGATTGCCTGCACGATATGGGCGATCCGGCGGGGGCGGCCGCCCATGTCCGCAAAACGCTGAAGCCTGATGGCACCTGGCTGATTGTCGAGCCGTTTGCCCACGATGAGCTGGAGAACAATCTCAACCCGGTGGGCCGCATCTGCTACTGTGCCTCGACCATGGTCTGCACGCCGGCTTCGAAGGCGCAGGAAGTTGGGCTTGCCTTGGGCGCCCAGGCGGGTGAGAAGCGGCTCCGCGAAGTGGTGATGCGCGGTGGCTTCACACGGTTCCGACGCGCGAGCGAGACGCCGTTCAACCTGGTGTTCGAAGCGCGGCCGTAGCCGAGCCGCGACCCGTGGCCGCATGCCGCAACGCCGGATGCCGCATCGAAGGTCGCCCGGCGGGTCCGCCGCCGGCGCGTGTAGGACCGCCGTCCAGCGCCCGCCCCTTCACGCTACAATCGACCTTTGAAGCTCGCGATGGTCGGTTACGGCAATGTGGGCCGCGCCCTGGCTCGTCTCCTGTGGCAGAAGCGCCCGGAGTTCCCGTTCACCATTACCGGCATCCATACCCTCCGTCACGGCACTGCCATCGACCCCGCCGGCCTCCCCGACGACCCGCGGTTCGGCCCGCGCCTGCCCTCCATCGAAGCTTTCCTCGACGCCGCCCGCGCCGAAATCGCGGTGGAGCTAACTACCCTCGATCCCTCCACCGGCGAGCCCGCTATTTCGCACATCCGCGCCGCCTTCGCCCGCGGCATGCACGTGGTCACCGCCAACAAAGGCCCCATCGCCCACGCCTATGCCGCCCTGCGCGACGAAGCTGCCGCCGCCGGCGTGGGCTTTCGCTTCGAATCGGCGGTGATGGATGGCGCGCCGGTGTTCAACCTGTGGCGCCATAGCCTGCCGGCCGTGAAAGTGCTCGGTTTCGCCGGCGTGTTGAATTCCACGTCGAAGATCGTGATCGAGACCATGGAGCAGGGCGGCTCGTTCCAATATGGCCTGGCCACCGCGCGGCAACTGGGGATCACCGAGGCGGATGGCGCCTTCGACGTGGAGGGCTGGGACTCGGCCGCCAAGACCGCCGCGCTGGCCAATGTCCTGATGGACGCGCGGACCACTCCGCAACAGGTTTCGACCCGCGGCATCACCCGCCTGACGCCCCAGCGCCTGAAGGAGATCATGCGCCAGGGCAAGACCGTACGGCTGGTCAGCCGCGGGCGGCGCACGGGGTCGGGTGTCTCGCTGCGCGTGCGCGCCGAAGTGCTGGATCGCGCCGACATCCTGGCTGCGACGCCGGGAACGTCGAACCTGATTCTCTTCCACACGGACTTGATGGGCACCTTCGGGACCGTGTCGATCGAGCCCGGGGTGGAGCAGACGGCCTACGGGGTGTTCAGCGACCTGGTGAATCTGAGCGAGATTCCATAAGTCCTACCGCCGAGGACCGCCGCCGTCCGGTCCCTGGCCCCGGCGCTTCTCTCACCTCCCGGTCGGCTATAATCCTCGAATCATGACCAAGCTCGCTTTCTTCCTGCTCCTGGGAGTCCCGGCCGCCGCGCAAACCAAAGTCGATCCGGCGCGCGTGGCCCGTTTGCTCGCCCGCGCCGTTATCATCGATCTGCACGACGACACCACCCAACTGATCGTCGACGAAGACTACAACCTCGCCGAGAAACATGACTACGGCCAGGTGGACATTCCTCGCATGCGCGCCGGACACGTCTCCGGCCTGTTCCTGTCTCTCTGGACCGATTCCGACCGGTACACTCCCACCGAAGCGATCCGCCGGACCCTGGACCAGATCAGCGCCGTGCGGCGCGAGACGGCGCGTCACCCCGCGGATCTGGAACTGGCCACCACGGCCGATGGCATCCTGGCCGCCCGAAAGCGCGGCCGCATCGCCATCCTGATGGGACTCGAAGGCGGGATCGCGATCGATAGCGACCTCGCCGTCCTGCGCTCGTATTTCGATCTGGGCGCCCGCTACATGACCCTCACCCACACCAACCATACTCCCTGGGCCGACACCTCCAGCCATCCGCCGGAGCACAACGGCTTGACCGATTTCGGGCGGCAGGTGGTCCGCGAGATGAATCGCCTCGGCATGATGGTCGACATCTCGCACGTGTCCGACAAGACTTTTTACGACGTGCTGGAGACCTCGTCCGCGCCGGTCATCGCGTCGCATTCTTCGTGCCGGGCGCTGGCCAACGTGCCGCGCAACATGACCGATGACATGCTCCGCGCGATCGCCCAAAAGGGCGGGGTGGTCCACATCAACTTTTACGAAGGCTTCCTGGACGCCGCTTTCGAGCACCGGCTCGGCGAACTGACGGCGGAGCAGGCCGAGCAGGACGAGATCGACAACCACACGCCGAAGTTCGGCGACCGCAGCCAGAACGGTCCCGCGGTCCGCAAGATCAACGCGCGGCGCATCGCCAGGCTGGGGCACGTCCCGCTCAGCCGCCTTCTCGACCATTTCGAACACGCCGTCAAGGTCGCGGGTGTGGACCACGTGGGGCTGGGCTCCGATTTCGATGGCGTGGACGATATGGTTCCGGAAGGCATGGAGGACGTCTCCAAGATCCCCAACCTGGTTCGCGGACTCATGGTGCGCGGCTTTTCGGACGCGGACATTTTGAAGATCCTGGGGGGAAACACGCTGCGTGTGATGCGCGCGGTCGAGCAGGCGGCGCGATCGGCCGGGGCTGTGAAGTAAGCTGGTGCCTTGGGGCGGGTTGGCAACGGTTGCTCACCCAGACCGAAAGGCGGCGAGGGCTCAGCGTCTGGGTTGATTGAGGAAGCGCTGCCTGTGTGGTGCGGTCTGGATGAATGCAGTTCACCTGAGGCGGCGTTCCGATATTTCCTCGAATCGTCGCTCGGGCCAACTTCCAAGCGGCCGAAACGGCCAGATAAATACTGCGGCCTCAGGGGAGGACCGATTCGCGATTGCTTACGCGAAGGGATGTTATCGCCTGCAATCGTAGCGGCATGAGCTAATCGCCCCAAACGGCTCATTTGGCCGGCAAGACTCGACAGCACTTTTCCAGATTGTCTTTTTATACCGGCATCAAATGGCCGTTTGGCGACCGGCATGTCGAAAGTCAGCGATTCTGGGGACGCCTTTGCTTGCGCCGGTAGGCGACCGAGTCCAGCACCTGCTGGAAGCGCGGATGGTCCCGTATGCCTGCCAGATGCGGATCGCGGCGCAGCCAATCTTCGCGCTCATCCCCCCAGAGGGCTGCCCGGTCTAGCCACTCCAGCGCTTTGGCGGTATCGCCCAGCACCGCGTAAACCTCCGCCGGCTGCAAGGGACCAAGGTACGAGGCTCCGGCATAGGTCAGGGTCTGCTCGTCCATTTCGCGCAACGCTTCCGTCTTCTTGGCTTCCAGGGCGAACAGGAGGGCCCAGTTGAGCCGCCCCTGGAAATTCGAACGGTGCCGGGCATCCACGCGCTCCATCGCCTGGCGGGCCTTGGGGAGGTCGCCCGAGTCCATGTAAAGACGGGCCAAGCCCCAGTGGCCCCAGGGGTTCTCGGGATCCACCTCCAGGATTCGCTCCAACTCGCGGATCGCGCCGGGCGCGTCGCCTTGTTCCCGCAGCGCCTGTGCAAGATATGATCGGGCCGGCCCAAATGTCGGCCATCGCGCAAGGATCTGCTTCATCTGCTGGATGGCCTGCTGGTGGTCTCCGTTGGCCAAGTTGTACGACGAGTAGCACAGGTGGATGGCCGGGTCGTTGGGATTCGACTGCAAGGCCTTATCCACCTCTCCCGGAACTAGTTCTTTGCGTCCCACGAAGAGGTAGATGTGAGCGAGGGCCGAGTGAGCGACGCTGCAAGCGGGGTCGTCGCGCAGGGCTTGCCGGGCTTCGTCTTCCGCCTTGTAGAGCATGCTCGGATCGCTCGAGATGCCGAAGTACGCCGGCAACATGGAGGTGAAGGCCCACTGGCCGCGGGCGGCAGCGAATCCGGCGTCGAGCGCCAGAGCCCGCTCCAGCATCCGCCGCCACTGTACCAGATCGTTGCGCGGACCGCTCCCCGCAAACAGGAGGCCCTTCTCGTAGTACTCGTTCGCCTCGGGGTTGGTGGACGGGCGGTTGCCGTCGCTGAGCCGCGGTCCGGTGGCGAGTGTTGCCCGTTTGTTCCGCCGCTGAAGACCCAGCCAGGAAACGGCCGCGGCGATCGGCAGGGCGCCTGCGGCCCACAACCAGCGCCGCCGCGAAGACACAACGACCTGAACCGGGACTGAGGGCGGCGCGGGGCCGGAAGCCGGCACGGCAGGCTGAACCGCCTCCAGCGCCGCGCGCACTTCACCGGCCCGCTGGTATCGCTCTCCGGGCTGCTTCGCCAGCAACCGCTGAATAATCGCCGCGAACCCCGGCGGAACATGGGCCGGCAGCGGCGCCATCGAATCCCGCAGGATCGCCGAGGTGACCTCGAATGCCGTCGTCCCGCGAAACGGTAGCGTTCCGGTTACGGCCTCGTACAGCATCACCCCCAGCGCCCAAAGGTCGCTGCCAGCATCGGCCGGCTCCCCACGCAGGACTTCCGGCGCCATGTACGAGAGCGTGCCAGCCACAGAGCCCGCTTCGGTTACCGGCTCCAGGGTGCGGGTAGGCTGCTCCGGTCCCTCGATCACCCGCTTCGCCAGGCCGAAATCCAGCACCTTGGCCCGGCCCTCCGGAGTGACGATCACGTTCGCGCCCTTCAAGTCTCGGTGCACCACCCCGCGCTCGTGGGCATGGGACAACGCATCGGCGATCTGCACCGCGTAGCGGATCGCTGTCTCGAAGGGCAGCCCATCGGCCCCAATCATGGCGCTCAGGGATTTGCCTTCCACCAGTTCCATGGCGATGTAGGTTTCGCCCTCGGCCATGCCGGCTTCGTAGATAGTGCAGATGTTGGGATGGTTCAACGCGGAAGCGGTGCGGGCCTCCCGCAGCAGGCGCGCCCGGGCTTTTTCATCCACCTTCGCGTTGTCGCGCACTACCTTCAGGGCCACGGGCCGCCCCAGTTGCGTATCCTGCGACCGGTAGACGACCCCCATGCCTCCGGCGCCGATCCTTTCCAGGATCAGGTAGTGCGCGACTGTACGGCCAACCATGCTGGTATCTTATGACAACCGAGTTCGTGGTGGGTCCCTGGATCACATAGTGGTGACGGCCCACCTCCTCGACAACGACTGTTCCGCAGCGGCGGCAGTTCACACGCCGCACCCGCTGAAAGCCGTCCGCCCGCGCTAATTTCCTGAGAAAAACCGGGGCTTCGGGGCACGATTCAATCGAGGCGTTCACGCGACGCTTTCCGGCGCACCTGTTCCTGCCCGCCCTGGCGTTTAACGCCGCGGGCATGACGGACTGCGTCAGCAAGCCTTTGCACTTTGCCGATTTGAAGCGGGTGCTGGAGGCGGCGCTGGGGGAGCGGACGGCGGTGGGCGGGTCGGCGCAGGTATAAAGACCCCGAGCGTGCAGCCAAGGGTGAAAACCACGATAATCAATGTGGGGCTTCATGAGCACGTTGGTTGACAAAATCATTTCCGGCCGCGATCTCACGTTCAACCTGGAGTTCCAGCGCGACGAAGAGAGTGGCTGGTTTGCGGTGCATGTTGTCGAGCTTCCCGGATGCGTCTCGGAGGGGGCGACGATCGAAGAAGCGACGGTCAACGTCGCGAATGCGCTCGAGTCGTACATGGAGGTTCTGCTCCAAACGGCCATCCGGAGCCAGGCGGGACGGGAGTCGCTACTCGCAGTGGAATCTCCGGTGATCCAGACCGCTAAGCTGCGGCTTCGACCCAGGTTCGAGGTCCGGGCGTAAGGACGTGTCGCTCTCCGACCTACCGCTCGCGAGCGGGCAAAACCACCGCAAGGTCTTCGAGCGAAAGCTGGGCTTCCAATGCCGGAAAAACGCCGAGCATATCATCCTGGTCGGCCCTTCCGGGCAGGTCATCTCCATCCCCAATCACGATGAAGTGAAGAGGCAGACGTTGAAAACAGTCCTGCGGGCATGCGGAATTGACGACAAGGCGTATCGCAGGGCATTCGACGAACTTTGCCCGGTGGGGTGATCGGGTGGTGAGCGCGGAAGGAATCGAACCTTCAACCTAGTGGTTAAGAGCCATAATAAAGTTAAATGGACTGTTTATTTTCAATTGGTTAAAGGTTGATGTGAGGGGGGTAAATTGAGTTGAGATGGAGCCAGATGGAGGAATCTACTCCTGAATCTACTCGTAAAAATCTTTCGGCATGGGTAGATTCAATGAACTGCTGGCTCACCAGTAGGTCCAAAGTTCTAGTCCCTCCGCTCAGCCTGATTCGGGCCGTCCGTTGACCGCCGCCTGCTTTGCGCCCTTGTCCTCTGGGTTTTTTGTCGTTTTCTGACCGTCGCCGTCATCGGGGACCGCATTGCCCACCCGATTTGCCCCTTTCACGATCCCTGCATTCCGAGTGTGGGGCGGTCTCTTCAACCCGCTGAATTTCACGCCGGTCCACCTCCTTCAAGGCAAACGCTCCATCAACTCGATTGGAAGATGGGCCACGGCTTCCACGCGCAGGGTATTCGCTGCCAAATCAAGGGCGGCAAGTTGTCTTTCAGAAAGGCCGGTGAGGGCGCAATCGAGAAGTTGGGATGTCCAGGTGAAGAGCATTCTCGCGGGCCAACATAATTTAGATCGGCACCCTTCGGCACTCGCGAGAATTTACCCGGTTTTGCTCGCCAAAAGTGACCCACCCAAACCGCGCGAAAGAGCCGTTTGGCGCGGGGCAACACCGTGTTTTGGCGCGCGCCAAATGCTGTTGGGGGCCAG
>Ga0209517_10001003_pt1 | contig 45324 bp, 38 predicted proteins | sample PeaSoiMetSII2010_FD_187695 | JGI IMG/M metagenome (GOLD analysis project Ga0209517, IMG submission 187695) | Peat soil microbial communities from Weissenstadt, Germany - SII-2010 (SPAdes) (version 2) | ecosystem: Environmental > Terrestrial > Soil > Wetlands > Peat | place: Germany...
CTAGCGGCTCGTTCTGGCGGCGTTCCAGACAAATATCGCCTCACAGCGCAGAACGCGGACTTGAAGTCGCTCCAGCCAGCTAATCAAAACTTTCTTGCCCAGCCTCGACGGGAAAAGCAAAAAATTTTTTCAAACAGGACTGGACAGATGGAATCGCGTTGATCCGCTTGATGAAATTCGGTTTTAGGCGCACGCGCCGCGGCAGGCCGGAGCGAGGTCCCTCGTGTCCCGGACGCGGTGCAACGCTTCTTCAGCGGTGCACCGCAGAGCCGGGACCCATTTAGATGGGCCCGGATCAGCAGCGCACCGCCAATGCGCTGCGCAGCATCCGGGGAACGGCCACGAAATGAGCGCCTACTCCAGCGGCTCGACCTTGACGATGGAGGCGCCGTGGTTGTTGCCGACCCAGAAGGTCACCGGCGTCGTGGCGTTGTCGACGAACACACGCCTTATGTTGGTGCTGCGCGGAAAGAGATAGCTGATCGTTTCGCCGGTCGCCGGGTTGAGCCGGGTGACCCGATCGCTCAGCATCGAGCCGGTCCAGGCTTCGCCGTTCTTGTCGGCAGTGACATCATAAGGCGCCGACCATTTCGGTGCGATCTGCCACTCCCTGAATTGCCCGGTCTTGGTGTCGAACATGCCGATGCGGTCGGCGTGATATTCGCCGAACCACAGCCGGTCCTGCGCATCCATGCTGCCGCGCCGCGGCGCCGAATTCGGCGTCGGGGTCTCGTACAGCTTTATCTCTCCGGTCCTGGCATCGATCCGCCCGATATGGCGCTGGCGGAAATCGGTGAAATAGACGTTGTTTTTCGAGTCCGGAATCACGTCGTAGACATTGTGCGGGCCGTTCACGCCCTTGAACGGCAAGAAGGTTTCGATCCTCCCGGTGGCGATATCGAGCCGGTGAACGCCGGCAAAGCCGTTGTTCTGCGACCATACCTTGCCGTCGACGGCGGAACTTTGCGGGCTCACCATGTTGACCTGTGCCGCGTCAATATTCTCTTCGCCTTCCAGCGGCCAGAACTTGAAGGTTTCGGTCCTGGGATCGAATTTGGCGATCGTGGCCTGGTACATATTGCCGAACCACAGATTGCCTTGCGGGTCGGGGCGCAGGCCGAGCAATCCGGTCGGGAAGCCGGGCTTATGTTCGACAATCGGAAATTCGGTGACCTTGCCGGACCTCGGATCGAGCCGGCCGAGATTCTGCTCGCCGAATGAGGAAAACCAGACCATGCCGCGGTCACCGACAATGACGTCATGCGGCTCGATCGTCTCGCGCGGCAGATCGTATTCGGTATAGATCACGCGGGTGGCCGCTCCGGTCGGGCGCGGCAGGGTTTTGAATTCGAAATTCCAGGTCGGACGCGAAGAGAGGTTGACGCTGGCGAGGTACTCGGCCGCGCCGCGATAAACCTGCACGCGCTGGTCGCCCCGCTCCTCCATCAGGCGTTCGGCGCGGCGCAATTGCGGGTGAGCGGGGATGCTCTGGTTCACATAGCCCTGCATGCGCGGCAGCACGATCGTCAAAAAGTCGTCGGCGCTGTATTTCGAATTTAAGGGACGCGCCAGCGTGTGGCAGCCGACGCAATTGAGCAATTGCCCCTTCTCCGCGTCCGTCCCCGGCATGCTCGCGAGCCATTCCGCATTGGTCAATTGCGACGCGATATCCTTAGTTCTGCGCAACGCGAGATCGGCGGTCGCGGTCTTGTCGGCCGCCACCGCAATCTGATCGGGACCGTCGAGGTCGTAGCCGACAGCGCGGATGCGCAGCGAATACTGGCCGGGCTCGAGCCGGCCTGCCGGGAAGCTGTAGCTGCCGTCCTTGCCGCTCACGACCGTGACGGTAATGGTCGATCCGGCTCTTTTGGCGCTGACCAGGACGCCTTCCAGCGCCTCCTGTCCGGCGGTGACCTTGCCCGTCAGCGCGGGACCTGCCTGCGCCGCGAGCTGGCCGGTAGCCGCAAGCCAGGCGGCGACCACGAGGCAACCGGCGCTCGTAACCATCGAAAGGCGCGACATGACGCTTCTCCCCTGATTTTGATTATTGTTATTTGCTACAGGCAGTGTAGAGGGCAGAATTCGGGAAAACTAGGGGGCGCCTGCGGCGCGAGAACCCGTGGAGCGCGTCTCTGATATGCTTCCAAATCGGAAGCCGCGCCTTCATCGGGTCAGCTTGAAACAGGGAAGAACAACTAAATGAGTATCGACCAAGCCAGGGATAACCGCGCCAGCCTGCCCGGAATTGTCGCCGCCTTCTTTAGTAATGCCACCGTGGACCAGGCCTGGGCGCCTTACGGGCTGGCGCTTTTGCGCGTGGCGATCGGCTTCGACTGGATTGTCCACGCCTTCTTGAAGATTTCGCGCGGCATGCACACCCATGAGGCGCTGCTGGCGAAAAACGGCATCACCCCGCTGCTGGCATGGCCGACATTCGGCGTTGAGGTGATCGGCGGTGTCGCCATCCTGCTCGGCTGGTACACCCGGCAATGGGCCGCTTTCCTACTAATATTCTTGGCGGTAGTGGTCTGGATCAAATGGCCGGTCGGCTGGGGATACTCCAATCCGGGCGGCGGTTGGGAATATCCGATGTTGTGGCTGGTCGCCCAGGCAGCGCTGGTGCTCACCGGCAGCGGCGCCTTCGCGCTTCAGGCCAGCATGTCAAAATCCAAATAACGACGGACCGCCGCGGGCGCGATAGATTAATCCAATCCAGCCCGGCGGAAACCTTCCAGATAGTGCTCTCGGTCTGCATCCAGTTTGATCGGCAGGTATTTTGCGATCCAGGCGAGGGAAATATTGGGCTGCACGCGCCGAAGCTCCTGGAGGGCGGCTGTGGCAATTTCTTTCTGTCCGGCCATGCCGGCGGCGGCGGTGAGCACGCGGTGGGCGCCGACGAAATCGCCGCGCTGGCGGATGCCTTCGCGCGCAAGCCGCATCGCCTCGTCATAGTTGCGGCCGAGGAATTGGGCGTAGGCGGCGATGCCGCAATAAAGCGCCGATAGTGGATCGCGCGGGCTCAGTCGCAGCGCCCGGCGTGCGGCGAGGTTGCCTTCTTCCCAGCGTCCGCAATAGCACAGCGCGAGAGCATAATAGCCCTGGGCCAGCCAGAAGTTCGGATTGAGCCGCAGCGCCAACTCGAACCAGGCGCGCCCAGGGGTCTTCGCTGTCGGCCATGATGGCTGTCAGCGCCGCATGCTCGGCGGTTGGTCCCGCGGTCGCCGGGTCCACCCAGCCCATGTGGGCGCTGAATATATGGCTGGCGGCAAGCACGCCAAGCGCCTGGCCGTAGCCGGGGTCGATGACGATCGCTTTCTCGAGCAGCGCCTGCGCATCCAGATTGTCCTGCCGGGTCACACGCCAGTAGTGCGACAGCGCCCGCATCACCAGGTCCCATGCATCCATGCTGTCCGGCGGCTTGCGCTGGGCGCGAAAATTTTCCGCGGCATAGAGCTGTGGCTCGATCGCGGCGACGATCGCTTCGGTGATCTCGTCCTGCACGGCGAATACATCGGCGATGCCGCGGTCGTAATGCTCCGCCCAGATATGGCTCCCGGTAGTGACGTCAATGAGTTGCGCCGTGATGCGCACGCGGTCGCCGCCCTTGCGCACGCTGCCCTCGACCACGTAATCGACGCCGAGTTCCTCGGCGACCAGTTTCATGTGTACGGCCCTGCCCTTGTAGATGAACGAGGAGTTGCGCGCGATCACAAGGAACCAGCGCAGCTTGGACAGCGCGGTGATGATGTCCTCGGTGATACCGTCGGAGAAATGCACCTGCTCCGGATCGTCGCTCATATTGACGAACGGAAGCACGGCGATGGCAAGCCGACTCCGCAGCGGTAGGCCAGGTCGCGATTGCACGTGGGATTGATCCAGCGGCGGCTGACCGGCGTGTGCCGGTTCGCCGCCGCTAGGTTGCGCGCGGACGGCTCCGACAAAACGGAGGCCCTTGCGCGGGATGGTACGGATGAGCTTCTGGTCCTCGCCGCTGTCGCCGACCGCCTTGCGCGCCGCGTTGATCCGGCTGGTCAGGGTCGAATCCGACACAATGCGGCCACCCCAGACTGAGGCAATGAGGTCGTCCTTGCTGACGACCCGGTCCCGGTTCTGCACCAGGTAAACCAGCAGATCGAACACCTGTGGCTCAACGGGCACCGACCCGGAACTGCAGCGCAGCTCTCGCCGGTCCGTGTCAAGTGTATGGCCGTCAAAGAGAAATTGCACGTCGATGGCCCGGGTCGGATCGAAGCTGGTCTCAAGGAATAATCAAGCCCATCTCAAGGACAAATCAAGCGCCGGGCAAGGTTTTTCGGTCGCGCTCAGGTCATCCTGCGCCCGTCGCGATCGCGAATCGCGCGACCGCAATGGACCGGAGGAGACCATGAGCCAAGTTCAGGCATTTACACAGAACCCATCCACGCAGCAGATCGCGCCAACAGCCGATCTCGCTGCACTGAAGAACCGGCAGCAGGTGGCCTGGTCCTCGGGCGATTATGCCGTCGTTGGAGCGACGCTACAGATCGTCGGCGAGCAACTCTGCGAGGCCCTCGATCTTCGCGCAGGGCAGAGAGTGCTCGACGTGGCTGCCGGCAACGGGAACGTCAGTCTCGCTGCCGCGCATCGCTGGTGCGACGTCGTTTCTACGGATTACGTGCCAAGCCTGCTGGAGCGCGGCCGCGCGCGGGCATCGGCCGAAGGACTGAGCATCGAATTCCAGGAGGCCGACGCCGAATCGTTGCCTTTCGCCGATGGCGTCTTCGACGTGGTGGTGTCGACCTTCGGCGTGATGTTCACGCCCAATCAGGACCAGGCCGCCGCCGAACTGCTGCGGGTCTGCAAACCCGGCGGCAAGATAGGTCTGGCAAACTGGACACCGGGCGGCTTTGTCGGACAAATGTTCAAAACCATAGGCAAATTCATGCCGCCTCCGGCTGGCGTAAAGTCGCCTGCGCTCTGGGGAACGCGCGAGCGTCTCATCGAATTGTTCGGTCCCGCTGTCGTCTCGATCGAGAGCGAGCCGCGCCACTTCAACCTCCGCTATCGCTCCGCGGAACACTTCCTGGACGTGTTCAAGACCTATTACGGCCCGATGCTAAAGGCTTTCGCAGCGCTCGATGAGGCCAAGCAAAACGGTCTGAAGGACGACCTGCTCGCCCTCACCGCGCGTATGAACAGAGCCAAGGACGGCACCATGGTCGTGCCGAGCGAGTATCTGGAGGTTGTCGTTACGAAGCGATGAGACGTTCCGCGGACCCGCAAGATCGCGGGTACTGCTATTCTGGATTGGCGGGGGAATGGAAAAGGTTCTCCACTCCCCCGCCCACAAAAATCACAATGTCCGGGAGCGGCGCATCGCGGCATCAAAAGACGCGCAACATGAGCATGGCTGATCAGTATGTCGTTGGATCCGGCGAATCCGTTGGCTTCTCGAAGGCCCTCTTTATTGCCGGGCTCATCGGGATGTTCAGGTTGACACCCTTCGGCGGGATCGGTTGGGTGAACCACTTGGCGTAGAGCGCCGCAAGCTCGGGACTCCGATAGAGGCTTGCGGTCGCGGCATCGGCAATCGCCTTGAACGCCACATCGTCCTTGCGCAGCATGATGCCATATGGTTCAGGCTTGGAGAACGCGTCCTCCGAGATCACGTAAGCCTTTGGATCCTTTGCGTTGGCAATCAGGCCCGCAAGCACGATATCGTCCTGGACAAAGGCCACTGCCCTGCCGGTCTCGACCAAAAGGAACGCTTCGGCTTGATCCTGAGCCGGGATGATCGTCATCCCCAGATTCAATCTGCTATTGAATTCGAGCGCCTGCTTGATGTTGGTCGAACCGGCCGGAGAGACGATCGTCTTGCCCTTGAGGTCGCTGATCGAGCCGATCTTCGATTCGACCTTCGAGAGATACCGGCTCGCCGTCAGAAAATGCGTATTGGTGTACCAGACCTGCTGTTGCCGCTCGGCGTTGTTGGTGGTGTTGCCGCATTCGAGGTCAATCGTGCCATTGGCCAGCAGCGGAATGCGCGTCGAAGCCGTCACCAGCTGATACCGTACGTCGAGTTTGTCCAGCTTCAATTCGCGTTTCACCGCGTCGACGATTCTAGCGCAGATGTCTATGGCGAAGCCGACCGGCTGCCGCTTGTCGTCGAGGTAGGAGAACGGCACCGACGCCTCGCGGTGCCCGATGGTGATATATCCGAGCTCCTTCACCTTCGCGAGCGTGCCTGTGAGTTCGTCCGCCATCGCGGTTGCGTAGCCTGAAAGAAGCGTTGCCAGCGTCAGCGCCACGAATAGGTTTTTCCGCACGGGGGTTCTCCGTCGCAAATATTGCTGTTCCCGCTATGCTTCGCGAAATCGGATCATTTATCAAGTCGTTGACCGGACGATCAGCATTTCCGAGATTACCCCCCAACCGGACATGCCGCCGACATGCCAGAATCTACGCAAATGACCCTGACCGGACGCGGGACGTGTTCGAGGGTGATTTTGTCACTCGCCGACCGGTCGCAAAGTGCTAGGCTTAGGCACTGCTCAAGTAGGGAAGCCAGATGCGGCGGCGCGAGTTCATCACGCTTGTCGGTGGTGCTGCAACAACGTGGCCGCTCGCAGCGCGGGCGCAGCGCACCGACCGGATGCGGACGGTCAGCATGCTGCTTGGCGTCGCCGAAAAAGACCCCGAAGCGATAAACCGCGTCAAGGCATTCCGATTGGGTATGCGCGATTTGGGATGGATTGAAGGGCGCAACGTTCAGATCGAGTATCGGTTTGCCGGGACCGATCTGGAGTCGATCAATAAGAATGTGGCGGAAGTGGTCCAGCTGGCGCCCGACGTCATTGTGGCAAATTCCAGTGCGGCGATGGTTGCGCTGCGACCAGCGACGAGCACCATTCCAATCGTATTCGCGGTGGTGAGTGATCCGGTCGGTCAGGGATTCATTTCGAATCTTGCGCATCCGGGGGGCAATATCACCGGCTTCTCATTCATCGAGACCGACATGGTTGGTAAGTGGGTCAACCTGCTCCACGACGTTAAGCCAAATCTGTCACGGGTGGCATTGATGTTTAACCCGGGCACCGCGCCCTACTTTGACGCTTATCTTCGGTCATTCAAAGCATTACCGCAGCAAACCTCGGTCGAGGTCGAAGCAGTGCATGTTCGCAGTGTTGCCGATGTCGAATTGGCGGTCGCCAAGTTAGGCCGCGAGCCGGACAGCGGTCTGATCGCTGCAGCGGATGGATTCATCATAGCAGTGCGTGGAGTGATCTTGGAAGCGGCAGATCAACACCGGGTGCCGGTCATTTCTCCCTATAGGCAATTCGTCATTGAGGGAAGTCTGATGTCTTATGGGCCAGACACCGCCGATATCTTCCGGCGTTCGGCCTCATATGTTGATCGCGTTCTCAAAGGCGAACCGCCGGGCAATTTGCCAGCGCAGTCACCGGTCAAGTTTGAACTCGTCGTCAATCATAAAACGGCCAAGGCGCTCGGCCTTTCGCTTCGCGAGTCGTTCCTACAAATCGCCGATGAGGTGATCGAATAGCGACGCTGTTTTCGGACCTCACGCGATGTCCGACGAGAGTCGGGAATGCGCAGCAAAGCGGACGTCCGCCGACGCCCTTGAATTTATCGGGTTCGCGCCCTTGATAGAAAAGGGGCTGACGTGAGCGCGACGGGTTTTGCGATCGCGGAAATTCTCGGATCATGATCACATTGGATTGAATCGGATCATAATCTGATTTTGTTGTCTGAGCATGATCTCCGCGCAAACGATTCGCGTTTGTCGCGAGGAAAACCTCCCCACTTTGCGCTAACGCGGCCCTTCGGGTCCGGATCATGCTTCTATTCGATCGGCTTGTCGTTGACGTTGACGACCCAGCATTTTGCGGATTTGCCCGACACGCAAAGGCGAAGCGCTTCCTCGCGAGCCTCTTCGACCGTCCGGCGGCCGGTGGCCCATCCGAAACGCTGACCGCCCGCGATCGCAAACGCCTTATTGGGTCCGCTCTCGAGATAGGTCTCGAACGCCTCGCGGCCGCGGCTGCTCAGGCTATTTGGCGGCGTCACGTTCGGAAGCCTGATTTCGATCGGATGGTCGCGCAGCACGAGGTTGTTCGCGGCCAAAAAGCGGTCGACGATCGGCGACCAGATCGCAATTCCACTCGCGGTGCTGAAGAGTTGATGGCCATCCTCGCCGAACGCCGGCGTCTTGACGAGAGTGACATTTCCGCCCGCCCTCGAAAATGCGCTCGCCAATAGCGGCACGAGCCGCGGGCCGAAGAAATGATCGTTTTCGGCAGCAACCCACAGCAAGGGCACCCGCGACGTCTTGCCATATTGGGCAAACGCCGAAACGAGCTGCTTTTCTCCGCAGACCGCATCGGGAGCGGTCGATCCCCGCCCCGGCGCGAAACCAATGGCGGCGACGAGATCGGACGGCGGATCGGCGGTCAGAGCAACGGTGGCGAAGCCGCCGGCCGAATGGCCGATGCTGATCCACTTGCCCTTGCTGACATAAGGCTGCGTGCCCATGAATCTGGCGACCGCGGCGATGTCGCTTGCGCCGGCGCGCCCGGCATCGGCGTAATCCGGATTGGAACACGAACCGTAGTTCTCGGCCCATTCGCCTCCCGAATGACCATAGCCGCGACGCAGGAAGGCAACCGCGACCCAGCCGCGACGCGCAAACTCGACCGCCTGCGCCCATATCCTGTAAGGCGTCATCATGGGGCGGTCGTTCGCGCTTCGCGGCGAGCCGTGATTGAGCACGGCAAGCGGATGAGAAAGCTTGTCGTCGGAGCGAACCACGATGGCTTCCAGTTCGACCGAATGCGATCCGCTCGCCGCGGAAACCGTCACCGGGATGTTCAACGCATCGACGCGGATTTCCTCGGCCCGACCCTGTTCGGCCGCGGCCGCCGCGGCAAGCGCCAGCACGAGGGCCGTCGCAAGGCGCCCGAAGCGTTTCATAGCTGTCATTGATTTCGGTCCGACATGGTACGCCGGCAATGTGTATCGGCGGCAGGCATCAAGCAATGCCTGCCGCCGCTAATACGATCGCTTGGTCCTGTTATCGGCTGCCGGAAGAGATATCAGCGGTACCAACAAGAGCCGTGCCGGCAGACGCGATGGTGCGGGTAGATAAAGCCGGGACCCCAGCAAACGCGATACCAGTGATAACCCGTCTCGCCCATTCGATAGCAGCCGGCCTGGGCATTGCTGGGCAGGACGACCCCGACCGACACGATCGCCGTGACGGCGGCAAACAAAGCAAACCTGCGCATCTATTCCTCCTCGTGAGTGTTCAGTAAAACAACATTATCATTTCCGAAGTGGCGCTCGCGAGCCTTGCGCCAGATCAACGCCACCCTGCCGGCGCCGTCCGTCGCGATGGATTGCCAACCGCAAAGCCCGGGGACCGGTGCGGAAGGTCCGGCAAGCCTTTGAACGGATTTGCCCCCGGCCGCTGCCGCAGGATATGAAGGTATCCGACATGTACCGGTGCGCGCACCGGTTTTGACGACCTAGATCCACGCCCCGCGACCCAATTGTGCTCGAAATCGAAATTCGCCCCTGATGCCAAACGGACCAACATGAAAATTCCAAGTCTGTGGAAGCGCGAAGAGCGCGGCAACCTGCTGCGGGCGGAATACGACGATCTGAGGCGGCGGATCGACGCGGCGGATGACATGTCGAGGTCGACTTGTTTCAACCACATCAGATCGACCTTTGGCCCCGTCAGCGAGGGCTATGCGCTGGCGAGCGCCGCCGACAGGGACCGAATTTTGAAAGAGATTCGGGAGGTCTCCCGCCAGCTATGGGACGCTGGCAACCGGCCTCAGGCGCTGGCGCTCGGGATCATCATGCTGAACATCGAAAGCCGGCTCGCCCCGGGTGAGGCCGCCGCCTTTGTGAAAGCGGCGACGGATGTTCTGATAGAAGAAGCCATCTCGTAAGCCAAAGGGGAAAAAGAACTAGGTCTCAGGTCTGCGCAGTCAGATAGACATCGTCCATGAACAACGCGTCGATGCCGGACTTGCGGAATGTGACGATCGCATCAGTGGGCGTGCAGACGATCGGCTCGCTGTCGTTGAGGGACGTATTGACGACGAGCGGCACGCCGGTCCGCGCAAAGAAACAGGATATCAGGTCGTGAAAGCGCGGATTTGATTGGCGTCGCACCAGCTGCAACCGGGCGCTGCCGTCGTGGTGCAGGACGGCAGGGATGCGATCGCGCTGCTCGGGCTTGACCGGACATGCAAACAGCATGAATTCGTGGCTCCTGGTGTGGGCGCCAACCTCGAACCATTCGTCGGCGTGTTCATCCAGGACGCTCGGTGCGAACGGCCGGAAGTCCTCACGGTGCTTGACCATTTGATTGAGGATGTCGCGCATGTCCGGTCGGCGCGGGTCGGCGAGGAGCGATCGGTTGCCCAGCGCGCGCGGCCCGAATTCCATCCGACCCTGAAACCAGGCGACGATCTTGCCGTCGGCGATCATGTCCGCCGCGTCGCGCGCCGGGGATTTGCTGTGCCGGGGCTTCAGACCGGCCGACTTGACCGCCGCCAGAACTTCGCGCCGGTTGAACTTCGGACCGAGATAGGGCGTGGAGCTGCCGGGCTCGGGAGGACTTTTCTGCTTGGCGCAATGCACGACAAAGGCGGCGCCGATTGCGGTGCCTGCATCGTGCGGCGCGGAGGGTATGAAAACATCGGAGAACTCGCCGGATTGCCGGACCAGTTCGTTGGTCACGCAATTGAGCGCGACGCCGCCGGCAAAGCACAGTCTGTCGAGCGGCACTTTGCGCTTGAGGCGCCGGACCAGCGCCATGACCGCCGCATTCGTGGCCTCCTGTAGCGCCGCCGCGATATCGGCGTGTCGCGGCTGAATTTTCGAATCCATGTACCGTGGCGGACCCAGCAAGGCTCCGATTCTGCTCGATTTGGCCGAAAGAAAGCCGATCGCCTCCGGGTCTACCGCATAATCCTCCTTGCCGACGTGGATGATCGACTGGAATGCGCCACGAAAAGTCTCGGGATTGCCGTAAGCCGCGAGGCCCATGAGCTTCGAGGCATCGTAGGCCGAGAAGCCAAGATAACCGCAGATGATCTCCCATACGAAGCCGATCGAGTGCGGATAGTCGAATGTTTCGATCTGCTGGATGCGCGTACCGACGCCCTTCGCCAGGCTCGAGCCGGCCGCCTCGCCGATGCCGTCGATGACGAGGATGGCGGCGCGATCGAAGCCTGACGGGAAGTATGCCGAGGCGGCATGCGTTAGATGGTGGGATACAAAATGAAATCTTTGCCGCAGCCGACGTCCAAGAAGCTCCTCGGCGACACCGGGCACCTGGCCGAGACGCAGCAGGAAGGTTTCTTCCATTCGCGGATCCGCCCACCACTCGGGGCGAAATCGCGTTCGACGCAGTTGGGGATCGAACGAGTATGCCACGTGGTCGATATCGGCGCCGGTGAGCCCGGCATAATTCAGGCAGAAACGGATCGCGCGCTCCGGGAATTGATGCGGGTTGTCGACGTCCGGTAACTTGCCATATTTGGTGCGGTTGAACCGCTCCTCCTCGACGGCGACGACGAGCTTGCCGTCGACGAGCAGCGCTGCGGACGAATCGTGATACACTGCGTTGATGCCAAGAATGTTCACAGGCCTACCCTTGCTCGCATGATTTCTTCCGCCCATGCCATCATCGCCAGGGCTGCCTCGATTGCCAAGTCCGCTGCCATGTCCGCGCCGTTCACCACGACGATAACTCCCCCCGCTGCATGCCTGCCCCCCAAAGGATCATCAAGCATCATGATGTCGCAGTGTAGCTGTTTAAACTCGACATCTGGAAGACGTCGGGAGCCCGCTCGACTGATATATCTTTGGGGGTCGCCGACTTCCGAACCGGGGTCAAAAGCAGAAATGGCGGCGCAGAATTCCGATGTCCGCTCGTACCGGAGCCGGACATTCCCATAAGCAAGCCGCAGAGCGAAAAAATACGCGCAGGTCAGGCCGCCGTTGCGTGCTGAAGCTGGCTCACGATCATCCGCTCCAGCGTTTTGACCGACTGGAAATTCTCCGGGGTGATCTCCGATTGCGGAATCGTGAAATCGAACTCCGCTTCCACACCGAGCATCAGATTGACCATGTCCATCGACGTCAATCCGGCATCCACCAACAGCGAGTCCGGATTGACCTCGGCCGTGATCGCGTTCTGTTTGAGGATCGACTTGACGAGAGCAAGGACCCGGTTTTGAACATCGGCGTGAGCGGCTTGCATTTTTTAAACTTCCACCTGTCGTGCCGATACGCGATTCGCTTGCGCAAGCGTTGCGTGAGACGGCCTTTACGGATTGCGCTTTTATAATTCACCAACGCCTGAAAGACAGTGCATCTCCTTTGATCCAAATCGTCATTTTGCTCTTAACGCTAACGGGGAACACTGGAATTTCGAGCATTGGGACACCCACGATTAACTCTCACGATCGAAACGAGAGCTGTTTACCCTGAATTTCGTCGACGCATTTGAATTAAATCCTTAGCCTTCGCACTCGATCGCAGGTTGTTACAGCGATCGAGATTGCATCAGCGCGATACTTCAATTCGTGCCGGTGCATCGCACCGACAAACCTTTGAGGGGCGCATCGGCCATGAACGTGCAGGAAGCCAATTTCCGCGACGCCGTTGCGGACAAGACCAGCGAACAATTCATCCTCGATCGTTCTTCTTTCCCTCAGCGAACGGCAGCGGTGGCCGCTGCCGCTGCCTCGGAAGCCGAGATGGTCGATCGCGAAGCGAGCTTCCCTCAAAAGGCCATCGACGCCGCGCGCGCGCAGCGGCTGCTCGGAGTTCAGATCCCGCAGGCCTTTGGCGGCGAGGGCGCATCGATCTCTGACCTCGCCGACATGTGCTACACGCTCGGCCGCGCCTGCTCCTCCACGGCGATGATCTTCGCGATGCATCAGACCAAGGTCGCCTGTCTGGTCCGTCACGGCGCCGGCAGCGCCTTTCACGAAGCGTTGATGCGCCGCGTGACGTCCGAACAAATGCTTCTGGCTTCCTCGACCACCGAGGGGCAGAACGGCGGCAATATCCGCTTCTCGGCCGCCGCCGTCGAACGCACCGACACTGAAATCTCGCTGGTACGCAATGCGACCGTGATTTCCTACGGCGCGCAGGCCGACGGCATCGTCACCATCGCCCGTCGCGCCAACGATGCCGCGGGCTCCGACCAGGTGTTGCTCGCCATCACAAAGGACGACTACACGCTCGAACGCAGTCTCGAATGGGAAACGCTCGGCATGCGCGGAACCTGCAGCGCCGGTTTCGAGCTGAAGTTCAAGGGCTCGAGCGATCAGATCTTCCCGGAAGGTTACGACAAGATTCATGCCCAGACGATGACGCCGGTGGCGCATCTTACCTGGTCTTCGGTCTGGGCCGGCATTGCGGCCGCTGCCGTCGAGCGCGCGCAGGCCTTCATCCGCAAGGCGGCCCGTGGCGCGGGTGGCCAGATGCCGCCCGGCGCTGCGCATTATACCGCGGCCAAGATGAGCCTCGCCAAGCTGCGCGCCGTGATCACGGCCAATCTCGATGGCTATGCGGCCCACGAGCATGACGAGCGCGCGCTGTCCTCGCTCGACTTCCAGTCGCAGATCAACCTGCTCAAGGTCGAAGCTTCCGAGCTTGCGGTGGAAACCGTGATGAGCGCGATGCGCGCCTGCGGCCTTGCCGGCTATCGCAATGACGGCGATTTTAGCGTCGGCCGCCTGCTGCGCGACGTGCTTTCGGCGCCGATCATGATCAACAACGACCGCATCCTCACCAACATCGCAACCGCGAGCCTGATGAGCGGCGTGCCCACCTCCTTGCGCGATTGAACACCAGACTTTCGACAGAGCCAAAGGGAAGGCCGAACATGAATGTCGTGGTCCGAACCGCTTCGCCTGAGGCCGCTACCCAGCCGGTCGATCCGCTGGACTATCTCGCCGATCGCTTGTTTCACAAGATGGGCACCGACGGCGTTTACGCCCGGACCGCGCTTTACGAAGACATGATCGAGCGGCTCGCCGCCCTGATCACGCGCAACCGCGAACCCAATACCGAAGTGATGCGCTTTCCGCCGGTGATGAACCGCGCGCAACTGGAGAAATCCGGTTACCTGAAAAGCTTCCCCAATCTGCTCGGCTGCGTCTGCGGCCTGCATGGAACCGAACGCGAGATCAACGCCGCGGTCAGCCGCTTCGATGCCGGCGGCGACTGGACCACATCGCTCTCGCCCGCCGACCTCGTGCTGTCGCCGGCGGCCTGCTATCCCCTCTATCCGATCGCGGCCGCCCGAGGCCCGCTGCCGTCTGGCGGCCTGCGTTTCGACGTCGCGGCCGACTGCTTCCGCCGCGAACCCTCGCGCCATCTCGACCGGCTGCAATCGTTCCGGATGCGCGAATATGTCTGCATCGGCAGCCCGGACGACGTGTCCGGTTTCCGCGAGCGCTGGATGGTGCGGGCGCAAGCCATCGCGCGCGACCTCGGCCTGACCTTCAGGGTCGATTATGCCAGCGATCCGTTCTTCGGCCGCGTCGGCCAGATGAAGGCGGTCAGCCAGAAGCAGCAATCGCTGAAGTTCGAGCTGCTGGTTCCGCTGCGCTCGGAAGAGCAGCCGACCGCGTGCATGAGCTTCAACTATCACCGCGACCATTTCGGCACGACCTGGGACATCAAGGACGCCAATGGCGAACCGGCCCATACCGGCTGCGTGGCGTTCGGAATGGATCGTCTGGCGGTCGCGATGTTCCATACCCACGGCACGGATCTCGCGACGTGGCCGGCGGCGTTGCGGAAACTGCTCGGCCTGTAACTACAAGCGTGACCGATTGACGAGCGCGGGCAGGCTGCGCTCCGAAAGGCGTTTCCATGCATAAGCTCACCCCTCTGGGGCTTCATCCTTCGAGACGGCGCTTTCGCGCCTCCTCTGGATGAGGATTCGTGCCCCGGATGCTGCGCAGCGCCTTCAGCGCGTTTACGTGCGTCTTCGACGCGCTATGGCGGTGCGCTGCTGATCCGGGGCCTATGGTGCGCTCCGCATCGTCTTGGGTCCCGGCTCTGCGGTGCACCGTGCCGGACGATGCTTTGCATCGCCGGGAGAACGCTGCACCGCGTCCGGGCCACGGGGCGCATTGCTTCACAGGCTCTCAGGATGAGGTTCTCTAGCTCCTCGCGGTGAGGAGCGCGAAGCGCGTCTCCGGACAATGCGGAGCCTGTCATCGGGCGCGCGTTCGCGCGACCCATTGGCAACGCCTTGAGAATCACGAGGCCGGAGTGGCCGTCGGATTTAGCCGTGAGCGAAGTCCCAGTACAGTTTTCGCGCGCGGCTATAGAACGGTCCGGGCGCGAGCTGCCGGTCGTCGATCCGGATCACCGGCGCTACCTTGGCGAAATTGCCGCTGGAGAAGATTTCGTCCGCGCCCTGAAAATCCCCATAGTTGAGCGTCTTCTCGACGACGGTGATGCCGTCGGCGCGTAGCAGACCGATCACGCGCTGCCGCGTGATGCCGTTCAGGAAAGTCCCGTTCGGCGCCGGCGTATAGACAACGCCGTCTTTCGCCATGAAGACGTTCGCGTTGCCGAATTCGGCGACATTGCCGAGCATGTCGAGCATCAGGCAATTGTTGAAACCCCGCGCCTGCGCCTCGATCAGCGCGCGCGAATTGTTGGGATAGAGGCAGCCCGCCTTGCAGTCGACCGGCGCGCTCTCCATCGTCGGCCTGCGGAACGGCGACAGCGTAATCGCCGAACCCGATGCCGGCGGCATCGGCGCGACATAGATGCACAGGCACCAGTTCGTGGTTTCGGGATCGAACAGCACGCCGCCGCCGCTGCCGTTCTGGGCCCAATACATCGGGCGGATGTAGAGCTCTGCATTGGCGTCGAAGCGCGCGATACCCTCGCGCGCCAGCGCCAGCCAGGTTTGGCTATCCACAACTGGCTTGAGCTTGAAATTGATCGCGGACTGGTTGACCCGCTCGCAGTGCGCCTCGAGATCGGGCGCCACGCCTTCGAAGGCGCGCGCGCCGTCGAACACGGTCGATGCCAGCCACGCCCCATGGGTGCGCGGGCCCATGATCGGCACGTTGCCGGCATGCCAGCTGCCTTCAAAGAAGGTCCAGGTCTCGGAAAAACTGACCGGCTTTACGGCTGGGGTTTTGATTGCCATCTGCGCTCTCGGACCGGGGGTGCCATGCATGATGGTGCACTATTGTCCGAATTTGCTTAAGGATTTCCTTTTCGGGATGGGAAACGAAAGCGGCCGATTCACGATTAGGAGACCACGATGGTATGCTGCTCGCAGGTACCGGAGCCGATATGCCCCTCGATCCCCTAGCCAAGCGCTTTCTCGCCATGACGGCGGCGGCGAGCCCGCGCGATCGATCGCGGCCGAGCCTTCAAACCCGCCGCCAGGCGCTCGCCAAGCTGATGCAATTTGCCCGCACGGACGTGGCCGTCGCGGCCGGGACCGACGGCGTGTTGCCGGGCCCTGCCGGCGATATCCGCTACCGTCTCTATGCGCCGACGGGCGCCACGGACGAACCATTGCCGGGCTTCGTCTTTTTTCATGGCGGCGGCCTGGTCGCCGGCAGCATCGAAACGCATGATCCCATCGCCGCGGCATTGGCGCAGACGACCGGCTGCCGCCTCGTTTCCGTGGATTATCGGCTGGCGCCCGAGCACAAATTTCCCGCTGCGGTCGAGGATGCCATCGCGGCTACGCTCTTCGTAGCCACACATGCCGCCGGGCTTGGCATTGATGCGGCGCGGCTCATGGTCGGCGGCGATTCCGCCGGCGCAACGCTGGCCGCCGTGGTTTGCCAGGAGGCCTTGAGAGACGCCGGGCCCGCGATATCGGCGCAATGCCTGATCTGCCCGGTGCTCGATTTCGAGGATATCTCGCCGTCACGCGAGGAATTCGCCGAAGATCATCTGCTCGACCGCCTGACGATCGAGGCCGATCTTGCCGACTACACCTACGAAGACGCGGATCTTGCCGATCCCCGAATCTCGCCACTGCGCGCGACGAAATTTTCCGGCCTTCCGCCGGCCATCATCCATACCGCCGAGTTCGATCCCATGCGGGACGAAGGCAATGCCTATGCCGCCAAGCTGGTCGCGGCGGGCGTTGCGGTCGATCACGTCTGCCACGAGGGCATGATTCACAATTTCCACGCTATCGGCGCAATCCTGCCGCAGGGACGCCTGGTCCTGCACCAGATTGGCGAACAAGTGCGGCGCGCGCTGGGCGGCTGACGGACGCTTTCCGTGTTGCCAACGAAGCCTTAGCCGAAGGCGCAAAACATGGTTACGCGGGAACAATGAATCCTTTCAAATTTTAATCAACTCGCCGATGTCCGTTAGGGTTATTTCCTCAATCTTGGCGCGAATTATTGAAGGGGTGACCGTCCGCCTCTAACAAGGTGGCTTGCGAATAAAACGCATGGTCAAGTGCGACACGCGAGAAGCGTAGAGGTGGATAATGCGTAGCGAAACCATCGCCATTCACGCCGGCTACGAACCTGATCCGACCACCAAATCGGTTGCCGTTCCGATCTATCAGACCGTGGCTTACGCGTTCGACAGCGCCGACCACGGTGCTGCGCTGTTCAACCTCGAAGCCGAAGGCTATCGCTACAGCCGGATCGCCAATCCGACCACCGCCGTTCTCGAAAAGCGCATCGCCGAACTCGAAGGCGGCGTCGGCGCGCTCGCGGTTGCGACCGGTCAGGCGGCGCTGCATTTCGCCATCGTGAATCTCGCCGATTTCGGCGGCAACATCGTTTCGGTGCCGCAGCTTTACGGCACCACGCACACCCTGCTCGGTCACATCCTGCCGCGCCAGGGCATAACCACCCGCTTTGCCGACAGCGACAAGGCCGACGCCATCGAACGGCTGATCGACGAGAATACCAGGGCCGTCTTCGCCGAGACGATCGGCAATCCCGCCGGCAATGTCTGCGACATCGAGGCGCTGGCAAAGGTCGCGCATCGTCACGGCGTGCCGCTGGTCGTCGACAATACGGTCGCCACGCCCATCCTGCTGAAGCCCTTCGATTACGGCGCCGATATCGCGATCCACTCGCTGACGAAATTCCTCGGCGGCCATGGCACCACGCTTGGCGGCGCCATCGTCGACAGCGGCCGCTTCCCCTGGGCCGAGCACGCCCGCCGCTTTCCGGCCTTCAACGAACCCGACGCGTCCTATCATGGCCTCGTCTATGCCGAACGCTTCGGCACCATGGCCTATATCGAGCGCGCACGCAGCGTCTACCAGCGCACCATGGGCGCCGTGCTCTCGCCGTTCAACGCATTCCTGCTGCTGCAGGGAATCGAGACCGTGGCGCTGCGCGTCGAGCGGCATGTCGAGAACGCGCGCAAGGTGGCTGAATTCCTGCGCAACGATCCGCGCGTCGATTGGGTCAATTATGCCGGCTTCCCCGACAGCCCCTATTACGCGCTGGTGCAGAAATATCTCAACGGCAATGCCTCCTCGCTCTTTACCTTCGGCATCAAGGGCGGGCTGGAGGCCGGCAAGGTCTTCTACGATTCGCTGAAGCTGATCACGCGGCTCGTCAATATCGGCGACGCCAAATCGCTCGCCTGCCATCCCGCTTCCACCACCCATCGCCAGATGTCGGCCGAACAGCAGCGCATGGCCGGCATCCAGCCGGAAACCATCCGGCTTTCGATCGGCATCGAACATTTCTGCGACATCATCGAGGATATCGACCAGGCGCTGGCGGCGGCCTGCTCGATGCATCCGCGGCTCGAAGCGGCGGAATAAAGGGGACGCGCCTCACATGACGCTTTTGTTGGAAAAACGTCGGTTGATCGTCAGTCCCGGCCTCGTGCCGACGCAGATGCGGCGAGAGGATAAATTCGGTCACCCGCAAAACGTCGATGTCGACCTCACGATCGGGCTCATCAACAATATGCCGGACGCCGCGCTGCAGGCGACGGAACGCCAGTTCATGCGGCTGCTAAGGCAAGCCGCCGGGGACATTCGCATCGATTTCCACTGCTTCTCGCTGCCGTCCGTGAAACGGTCGCAGACGGCAAGATGGCGCGTCGACGAGCAATATACCGACATCACCGAGCTCGATCGCCTGCGGATCGACGGATTGATCGTCACCGGCGCCGAACCTGCCGCCGCAACCCTTGCCGAGGAAACGTTCTGGCGGGATCTCACCGACATCGTCGACTGGGCGAAGCCCAACACCCGTTCGACCATCTGGTCGTGCCTTGCCGCGCATGTCGCGGTATTGCATCTCGACGGCATCGAGCGCCGGCGGCTCGCCACGAAATGCTCAGGGATTTACGACTGCTTCGCTGTCACCAGCCACTGGCTGACGGACGATCTCCCCTCCCCCTTCAGCGTGTCGCACTCGCGGCTCAATGAATTGCACGCCGGCGATCTGACGGCAAAGGGCTATCAATTGCTGACGCATTCGCCGGAAGGCGGCGTCGACATTTTCGCCAAGCAACTGGGCAGCGAATTCATCTTCTTTCAGGGACATCCCGAATATGAGGCGCTGTCGCTGGAGCGCGAATATCTGCGCGACATCTCCCGCTTTCTTGCCGGCGAACGCGACACCTACCCTTCTGTCCCTACCGGCTATTTCGACACCGAGACCGAGGAGAGGCTGGCAAGCTTCGCAAGACGCGCGAGCACGGAGCGAAGGCCGGCGCTGAGCGCTGAGCTGCCCGACCGCACGTTTCGGCAGGATGTCGCGACGAGTGCCGCGGCGACGGAAATTTTCCGCAACTGGCTCGGCTATCTCTACGACGGCGCGCAAGCCCCGCTGCCACGAACCAGCGTAAGCGTCATGAAAGAATGACCATGCGCCGGGACTGGTCGGCCTTGAAGGCGCGCGTCAGCAACCGCCTGTCCAGGCATATTTGCACGGCGCCGTTTCGGCTGCGCAACAAGGGCCCGATGGTCAGCTTCACCTTCGACGATACGCCCAAGAGCGCCGCCGCCGTCGGCGTCCCCATTCTCGACGCGTATCACGCACGCGCGACGTTTTATGTCGCCGGCGGGCTCGTCGACAAATGGTCCGGTCATTGGGATGGAATCAGCGCCGACCAGATTGTCGCGCTTCACCGGCAGGGTCACGAAATCGCCTGCCACACTTTCTCGCACACGCGAACAACCGATCTCGATGCGGCGGCGCTCGCTGCCGAGATCGAAGATAACCGCCGCTACCTTCTGGCGCTCGACCCTTCGATCAGAGTCGAGAATTTCGCCTATCCCTACGGTCTGGGGTCGGTGTTGCGCAAAGCCCAGCTGAAGAAAATCTTCCGCTCTTCCCGTGGCATTATCCGGAGCGTCAATAGTGGCGTGGTGGATTTGCAGTTTCCTCCGCGCCGCCCCATTGATCAATCGGGATATCGACCGCGCCGAAATCGACCGCCTGTTCGATGAGGCGGTCGCCACGAATGGCTGGCTTATTTTCTATAGCCATGACGTGGCGGACGAGCCCAGCCCCTACGGATGCTCACCCTCGCTGCTGCGGCACGCCCTTGATGCCGCTTCGCAACGAAACGTCGTGATACTCAGCGTTACCGATGCGCTGCGCTCAGCCGGGGCATCGCCAGATCCCGCACCGGCATCCGCCCACTGATCTGGACTCACCCGGCCGGCTTCGAAACCAGTCGAAGCCGCTTTGGCAATGGGCCGAAGGCCTTCTACTTTGAAAGCAGCTTGGAATTGATGAAGTCCACGACTGCGGCCGTCTCGACCGCCGTGCGGCGCGTCACCGTACCATGAACGGGCCCCTCGACCAGCGGCGACCAGCCGAAATTGCGCACGTTCCAGGGGCCGTTGGGCAGCGGCGCCGCATTGATCTTCGGAATATCGCGCGGCCGCAAGAGCTCCATCGCCCGCCGGGTTTCGGTGTGGCAACTGACGCAATCGGTGTTGAAGAAATGGCTCTTGGTCGGGTCTGCGATCACGTTGAGGACGTTCAGGACATTGCGTGTTCCGCTCAGCGATTGCGGCGGGTCGGAAGGAAGAGTGGCCGTCGACACGCCGTGACGCTTGGCGACGGGCGGGCCATCGGCCGGGACCGCCGCATTGACGCAGGTGACGGGCGCAAGATTGTTGGTATGCGGCGCCGGCACGACGCGAGGGCTCGAGCCCGCGGGATTCAGCAACTGGGCAAATTGGTTGCCGTCCAGCGTTGGGCCGTGGACGGGAACGTAACCGCCATTCGGAAGCTGCGGCACGGCGCCCGGCGGCACGAGCAGCATCGCGAGGAATATCCAGGGCTCGGGAGCATTGGCGGGAAGTCCCATGATCGCCATCTGTCCAAGCCGCTCGCTTGAAAGATGCCGTTCGAGAACAGCCTTCATCTCCAGACGGACATTGCTTGCGGTGGTCTGATCGATCAATCCGGGATGAACGCCCAGCGGTTTGCCCGATGTGGCGACCTTGTCGGCGCCGAGTTTTCCCTCGTTCAAGCGCGTCCGCAGATCGGCAATCTCGGCTACGATCTGCTTGAAGGTGGCGAGATCCGGCGTCGGCCGGGGAAAACAGCCCTTTTCGGCGGGCGGTTGAGCACCGCTGGTAAAGCCGAAAATGAGATGAGCGGTGATATCGTGCACATTGAGCGTGCCGTCGGCGTTCTTGGTCACGGGTTGAACGATCAGGCGAATCTGCGGCGACTGTCCGTACTGCTTGATGATGGCGTCGGAAAGGCCGGGAGCGCCGGGGTCGAAGCGAATGCCCGCGATGTGCCAGGCATCGATTGACTTGACTTCGGCGGGCAGACCGATGCGGTCGGAGGTACCCGCTACCGCTGCGGCCGGACTGGCGGCGATGCCCAGAAACTGAGCGAACGCGGCGTCGCTCCAGACCCGATCGCGTTTCGTCGCATCCTGGGGATTGGGCACCGTCAGATCCGCCATCGAAATCAGATTCGCAAGATCCTCCGGCTTTGTCGGGGTCGGAAACAGCCAGGAAACATCGTCGGCTGAAAGCGGCGCCTCATGCTTGGCGGGCGGCGGCGCTGCGGCAGGAGGTTGCGCGGCCGGAGCCGCAGAAGGCGCGGGCGATTGCGCGGACGCGCTGCCAACAAGACAAAGTACGCCGAGGATAACGACGCCAAGCCACGGCCGGACCACGCAAGAATTTTTCCCGATACAATTCATTTTCATCCCCATGAAAAGTCCGGCTGACGTGATCCGAACGTAATTCGCCGGTAGCAAATCGTGACCCGGAGCAAATGGAATTACTCGACATGGTATGATCGCTACTATAAGTTGGCAACAGATTTAATACACGTTCAAGGCGACAATGACGCTTGGAAATTTTTTGCCGGCGCTCTTAGCCCGTGTCGGGGATTGAAGGGGGACGAACATGCTTCGCAAGCTTGCGCTGTTGGTCACGGTAATCATCGTCGCCGCTATTGGTGCGGCCTGGTATTTTCTCCGAGTAGAGTTGCCGGAGTACCCACCGGTCAGGAAATTCGTCTGGCTTGAACAGAACTGGACCAGCGAACAGCGCAATTGGTACTACCACGCCGATCAGGGCACGCTGACTTTCGGCATTCCCTATGAGTGGTTTGTCGCGCTGGAGCAGCCATCGATCTTGCCCTTTGAGACCGGCCGCCTCGCCGATCAGGCCTTTATGGATCGGCTTGGTTTCATTCCTGGCGCTGAATCCAATGGCCTTTCCCTTCCCGTCGGCTTCGCGCGCGGCGGGCCGATGCCGAAGGCGAATGGAGAAATATGGCCAAATCCGCGGACCAAGGAAGCGATGACGGGCCTCGGCCTGACCTGCGCGGCCTGTCACACCGGCCGATTAACCTATCGGGGCACTGCCGTCATCGTCGACGGCGGACCGGCACTTACCAATCTGCTCAAGTTCAAGGAGGCCATCGGGCTGTCGCTGCTCACCACGCAATATGTGCCGTTCCGGTTCGAGCGATTTGCAAATCGCCTGCTCGGACCGGCAGCCAGCCCGGAAGAAAGGAGCGCCTTGAAGACGCAGCTTGTTGAAGCCATGGAGCAGCAAAAACAGAGCCAAGCGCTCGAAAAAAGCGTCGCGGCCCAAAGCATCGAGGAAGGCTACGGGCGGCTCGACGCCTTGAACCGTATCGGCAATGCAGTGTTTTCCATCGACCTGAACAATCCGAAGAATTATGCTGGAAGTTCCGCGCCCGTGCATTTCCCCCGAATCTGGAACGCGCCGTGGTTCGATTGGGTTCAGTATAATGCCGCGATCGAACAGCCGATGGTGCGCAACGCCGGCGAAGCTCTCGGCGTGGGTGCAGCGGTTAATCTGACCGATCCGAGCCGTGGGCTGTTTGCGTCGGGGGTACAGGTCAAGACGCTGGTCGAAATGGAAAAACTCATTGCCGGCGACCAGCCGAGCCGGGAAAAGGGATTCAGCGGTCTGAAATCACCGGAATGGCCAAAGGATATCCTGCCTCCAATCGACGGAGCGCTGGCGGCGAAAGGCGCGCAGCTCTATGCACAACATTGCCAAGGCTGTCATTTGCCGCCGGTGAAGAGCAAGGCGTTCTTCGAATCCAAGCAATGGCTGCCGCCCAACGATGCCGGCGAGCGATACCTGCACGTCGAACCGATCGATATCAAACACATCGGGACGGACCCCGCGCAGGCGGAGGACATGTCGCGGCGAACAGTCTCGGTCCCCGCCAATCTTGGAATCAAGTCGAACTCGTTTGGATTAGCACTCGGTGAGGTCGTCGAAAAAGTCGTGAACACCTGGTATAACGGCCAGCAGCCCCCGACCCCGGAGGCCGACCGCAAAAGGATGAACGGGAATCGCAAGAACGGCATTCAGGCCCTGCTTGCCTACAAGGTTCGTCCGCTCAACGGTGTTTGGGCGACACCGCCCTATCTGCACAACGGCTCGGTCCCCAATATCTATGCGCTCTTGTCTCCGGTATCGGAGCGGCCGGCCAAATTCTATCTCGGCAACCGCGAATTTGACCCCGCGAACGTTGGTTACCGGACCGACAAACTGGACGGCGGCTTCGAATTCGACACCTCGCTGCGTGGAAACCGCAACACGGGCCACGAATTCAGCAACGACAAGAAGGAGGGCGTGATCGGGCCCCTGCTCACCCCGGACGAGCGGCGGGCCCTGGTCGAATATATCAAGACGCTGTGAGCCCAATCGAGACCTGGACCATGCGGCGCGTGACCCGAATCAGGATAGACCTTGTCGCGATCGTTGGTCCCGAGCGAAGGCAACTGCGCTCAGGCCTCGATGGAACGCCGTCCATATAAGGCGAAGGCCTCGAAAGCCGGCCCTTCAGATTCCTGTTCGGATCAACAAGCCCGCATGTCTGCACCCGCAACCTCGATCGCCAAGCGCCAGTCCGTCACCCCTGACGCGCTTTCCATCCTCCATTCCGTCTTTGGCTTGCCCGCCTTCCGTGGCGCGCAGGAAGAAATCATTGCGCATGTCACGAAAGGCGGCAATTGCCTGGTGCTGATGCCAACCGGCGGCGGCAAGTCGTTGTGCTATCAGTTGCCGGCCCTGCTCCGCGAGGGCTGCGGCATCGTGGTCTCGCCCCTGATCGCGCTGATGCGCGACCAGGTCGCGGGACTGGCCGAGGCCGGCGTCAAGGCCGCGGTGCTCAATTCCACGCTTTCCCAGGACGAAGCCTCCGCGGTGGAGGCGCGGCTCCTTGCCGGCGATCTTGACCTCCTCTACGTCGCGCCCGAACGGCTGGTGACGCCGCGCTGCCTTGGCCTTCTGTCGCGCGCAAGAATCGCGCTGTTTGCGATCGACGAGGCCCATTGCGTATCGCAATGGGGACACGACTTCCGCCCGGAATATATCGGTCTGTCGGTGATCGCGGAGCGCTTTCCCGACGTGCCGCGCATTGCCTTGACGGCGACGGCCGATGAGCTCACCCGAAAGGAAATCATCGATCGGCTGGGCCTTGCCGGCGCGCCGAGCTTTGTCGCGAGCTTCGACCGGCCGAACATCCGGTATGAAATCGTCGACAAGCAGAATTCGCCCGCGCAGCTGAAGGCCTTCATCACCGAGCGCCATCGGGGCGACGCCGGCATTGTCTATTGCCTGTCGCGCGCCAAGGTCGAAGATACCGCGGCCGCGCTGACCAAGGCCGGCATATTGGCCTTGCCCTATCACGCCGGTCTCGACGCCGAAACGCGCGGGCGCAACCAGGATCGCTTCATCAACGAGGACGGCGTTGTCATCGTCGCCACGATCGCGTTCGGGATGGGGATCGACAAACCCGACGTGCGGTTCGTGGCGCATCTCGATTTGCCGAAAAGCATCGAGGCCTATTATCAGGAGACCGGGCGCGCGGGGCGCGACGGCAAGCCATCCAGCGCCTGGATGGCGTTCGGCCTGTCGGATATCGTGCAGCAGCGCCGCATGATCGAGGAATCGAGCGGTTCGGAAGCGTTCAAGCGGGTGTCGATCGGCAAGCTCAACGCGCTTGTGAGCCTCGCCGAAACCGCCAATTGCCGGCGCACCCACCTGCTCGGCTATTTTGGCGAAACCCCGAAAGCCGACCGATGCGGCAACTGCGACAACTGCCTGTCGCCGCCGAAGCTTCGTGACGGCAAGATCATCGCGCAAAAGCTCCTGTCATGCGCCTATCGCACCGGACAGCGTTTTGGCGCGATGCATCTGATCGACGTTCTGATTGGCCGCATGACCGAGCGCGTCATTCAATTCGGCCACGACAGGATATCCGTGTTCGGGATCGGCCGCGAACTCAATGAAAAGCAGTGGCGTGCCGCCTTGCGCCAGCTGGTCGCGATGGGCCATTTGCGGCCCGACACCGAGGCCTTTGGCGCGCTGAAACTGACGGAGACCGCGCGCGGCGTTTTGAAGGGCGAGACCGAGGTGTGGCTACGCGAAGAACCCGCGGGCGGGCGCATTCGCGCCAGCAGGGTCAAATCGCGGCGTGGCGATCTTGCCGCGCCCTCGGCGAGCCCGGCAGATACCGGCCATCCCGCGCTCGTGAGTGCGCTCAGGGCATGGCGCTCCGAGGTGGCGCGCCGACGCGGCGTGCCGGCCTATGTCGTGCTGCACGACGCCACGATCGACGGTATCGCAACATCGCGCCCAATGACGCTCGATCAACTCCGCGACATTCCGGGCATCGGCGACAAGAAGCTCGAGCATTACGGCGACGAACTGATCGCCATGGTGAAGGCCGGCCCTGCCGGGGCGTAACAGTGAAGCCGGTTTGGTTTCAGCGCCCGACGAATTTTGGCGGGCGCTTTGCGTTGAAGGCTTCCACCCCTTCCTTGAAATCCTCCGACTGACGCAGGCGGCTGTAGCAATGGCCTTCCAGTTCGATGGCGATCGTCAGCGTGGAATCTTCCGTATCGTTGAGAAGTTTCTTTGCGGTTCGCTGCGCAAGCGGCGCAAAGCTGCGAAGCTCGTCGACGAGCTTGTCGGTCGTCTTCTCGAGCTCGGCATCGGGCACGCATTCGGTCGCAATCCCCCAGTCGAACGCCTGCCTTGCGGTAATCCGCTTCGAGCGCATCACGATGTCCTTGGTGCGGGTAATACCGATCATCTTCTGCAAGCGCGCAGACCCGCCCGATCCCGGAATCTGGCCGAGCTTCTGCTCCGGCAGCGCATAGAGCGTCGTCTCGGAGGCGATGCGAAAATCGCAGGCGAGTGACAGCTCGAAACCGACCCCGAAGCAATAGCCGCGGTTGGCGACGATCACCGGTTTCGAACAGCGCGTGGGAGATGCGATGTTCCAGGCAAGTTTGGACACGGTCTCGGGCGTGGCCTCCATGAAGCCGCCGATGTTGCCGCCGCTGGAAAAATGCTCGCCGATCGACCGCACCACGATGATGCGGACGCGCGCATCCTCATCCAGCGTCTCGAACACCAGCCGCAACTGGTCGCGCTGCGGCATCGACACCACATTCAAGGGCGGCCGGTTGAGGATGATATCGGCGCGCTCACGCGCCTCGTCGATTTCGACCTGAAAACCGTCGAGCTTGGCGAGCCTTGCGTCCGCGAATGCGTAAGGGGAGGCCATGGTGCTTCCTTTCCGTTATGTCACGCCGCGCTTGAGGGTGGCGCGCGTTCAGGCTGGTAGTCGCCGGCGACGAGCAGGCGGCGCAGCAGTTTTCCGACCGGGGATCTCGGCAAGGCATCGACGAAGACGTAGCGGCGCGGCCGCTTGAAATTTGCGAGCCCCGAGGTGCGGCAGAATTGCTCGAGTTCCTGATCGCTCACCGGCGCCTTGCGCTTGACAAAGGCGGTGACGACCTTGCCCCATTTCTCGTCGGCAAGGCCGACGACGGCGACTTCGAGCACGGCCGGATGCAGCGAAAGGCAGCTTTCGATCTCGATCGGCGAGACATTCTCGCCGCCGGTGATGATCATGTCGTCGACGCGGCCGGTCACGAACAGGTCGCCGTCGCGATCGACAAAGCCGGTGTCGCCGGTGAAATACCAGCCGTCCCGCAGCGATTTGGCGTCGGCATCGGGCCGGCGCCAATAACCTTCAAAGGACTCATCGCCGGCCAGCAAGGCGACGATCTCGCCTTCCTCGTTGGGCGCGGCAAGATCCGCCACTGAGGCGGCGTTGAGCCTCACCACTTTTATTTCCTGGTTGATGCCGGCCTTCCCCGCCGACCCGGGTTTGGCCGGCGCGTTCTGATCGATCGTGAAGGTGTAGATCTCCGAGCTGCCGTAATGGTTGACGAACAAATCGGGCCGGAATGCCTCGTTCAGCTTTTTCAGGAGCCCGTCCGTCATCGACGCGCCGGCGAAACCGAGCTTTCGCACGCTTGAGACGTCGGCAGACGCAAATTCCTTCGCATGCACCAGATCGTGGTAAAGCGTCGGCACCAGATAGAGGTTGGTGATCTTCTCTGCCGCAATCAGGGCCAGCGCTTTTTGGGTGTCGTAGCGCGGCAGGCAAACAAAGGCGCCGCCGATCAGCGACATCGCGATCAGCGAGCGAACGCCCATGGTGTGATAGAGCGGCATTACGCCGAGCGTACGCTCCCCGCGCCGGTAGAGGTTTTGCGCGACATGCGCGATGCCTGCGGCGCGTTCGGCGCGGTGACGGCGCGGCACGCCCTTCGGCCGCGACGTGGTGCCCGATGTATAAAGCATGATCGACCAGGCTTCGGCGCTGACGCGCGGCGTCACTTCGGCTGCGGGCTCGGCGGCCATGCGGTTGAAGTCGAAGATGCCTGTGCCCTCCACGCCCACGCCAATGCGTGGCAAGGCCGGCGCGCGTTTTGATTTTTCGACCGCCTGCGCCGAGACGTCCTGATAGACGACGGCGCGGGATTCGGAATTCTCGATGCAGAAGTCGAGTTCGTCGTCCTTGGCGCGCCAGTTGACCGGCGTGACCACGATGCCGGCAAGCTGGCAGGCCCAATGCAGCGTGGCGGCGGCCTCGCAATTCTGCAGCACCGTGACGATATGATCGCCCGGCTTCAGGCCGATCCGGTCGAAGGAGGCCACAAGCGAGGAGATACGTCCATACCATTGCGCATAGGTCAGGCGAAGGCCGTCATCGACGACCGCAAGCGCGCTCGGATCGCGCGCCACGCTTGCGATGAAGCTGGTTCCAAGATCAAGCATCGGATTTCTCCTTGCTCAAATCGCCCCTCATCTCGGCTGCGGCTTCCAGCGCCGCGCGCACGATCGGCGTGTAACCGGTGCAGCGGCACAAATGCCCGGTCAGCAAATCGCGAATGGATTGTTCGTCCGGCTGGGGATATTCCCGAAGGAAGCCATCGAGCGACATCAGGATGCCGGCGGTGCAAAAGCCGCACTGGAGCGCGTGATTGCGTTTGAAAGCCGCCTGCAGAATGCCGAGGCGATCCGGTGAAGGAGCGAGGCTCTCGACCGTCCGCACGTCGCAAGCCTCGACCTGCACCGCAAGCGTGAGGCAGGCGCGCGCCGGTCTGCCATCGATATTGACGGTGCAGGCCCCGCACACGCCGTGTTCGCAGCCGACATGCGTGCCGGTTGCGCCGATCTGATGCCGCAGAAAATCCGTCAGCAGCATGCGGGGCTCGGCCTCGCCCGCGCATGGCTTGCCGTTGAGCGTGAAGCGCACGGGATGGCGCTGGCCAGCCTTCAATCGGCTCATCGCAACACCTCCCGCACCAGATCGCGGCCGATCATGCGCACGAGGTCGCGGCGATATCGCGCCGTGGCATGGACGTCGTCGCGCGCGTCGAGCTCATAGGCAAAGGCGTTCAAGGCATCGTCAAGTGCGCTCCCTTCAAGCCTTGGAAAATCCCGTGCCACCGGCATGTCGGCAACGCCGCCGACGGCAAGCCGCACCCCCTCCTTCGTCGCCACCGCCGCGCAGGCGACAACGGCAAAATCGCCGTGGCGGCGCGCCACTTCACGAAACGCGCAGCGTTTTTGATCGGCGGGAAATGAAACCGCCTCGATGAGTTCATCATCGGCGCGGGTGGTCGCCATCATCCCGGTGAAGAAATCTATTGCCGTCACGCGTCGGCGCCGTTTGGCGCTGTGCAGATGCACTTCGCCGCTGAGCGCCTGCAGGACGAGCGGTAGCTCGGCGCTGGGATCGGCATGCGCGATCGACCCGCATACGGTGCCCCTGCTTCTTGTCTGCGCGTGTCCCGTCCACGGCAGCGCCAATGCGACAAGCGGCAAGGCCCGGCCGAGCTCCGGCCAATCCAGCAGTGTGGCCTGGCGCACGCCCGCGCCGATCGTGACCGTTCCTGCCTTGCGTTCGATGCGGGCAAGTTCGCCAAGATGCATGATGTCGACCAGCGTCTTCGGCTTTGCAAGGCGCATATTGAGCATGGGCATCAACGACTGCCCGCCGGCCATCACGCGCGCGTCGTCGCCTTCTTGCCCAAGCACGTCGAGCGCTTCGTCGAGATGTTCGGCACGAACATAGTCGAACGCGGCCGGCTTCATGAGTTCCCTCCGAACCAGCGACGCATTCTTGTAAGGAAAGAGGCCCGGGGCTGATCGGATGTGCCGCCGCCCGCCTGGCGCGCCAGCGCCGCGAAAAATTGCCCGATGATCACGCGCGCGGCACCATCCAGCAGACGGCCGCCGATGCTTGCCACCTTGCCGCCGATCGCCGCCTCATAGACGTATCGGATCGTTGTTCCGCCGCTCTCGATCGGATGCAGTGTGATACGGCCCTCGCCGCTGCCAAACCCGAGCGCGCCTTCGGCGGCGCCGCCCAGCGTCACCGCATGCGGCGGATCGAGATCGGAGAGTTTGACATCGGCACGGTATCGTCCCTTCACGGGACCGATGCCGATCGTCACATCGGCGCGGAAATGCGTATCGGAGATTTTCTGAACGTTGTGGCAACCGGGAATCACCGCGGCAAGCGTCGCGGGGTCGAGCAGCATGTCCCAGACGCGCCGGGCCGGCGCGGCTACGCTTGCCTCGCCTTCGCCGCGCAGACGCCGGTCGCCGCTGCGCTTCTCTTTTGCTCCCGCGGCCCGGCTCGCCGGCGGCGCGGGCTCGGCGCCGTGTACGAGTTGCGAGAGCTTTGCCGGCACCAATGGCAATTCGAGATCCGTCGCCCCGAGCGCATCGGCAACCGCGTTGGCGATGCAGACCGGCGTCGACATGCAATTGCCTTCGCCAACGCCTTTTGAGCCAAGCGGGGTGAAGGGCGAAGGCGTCTCCATATGGATAATCAGCGGGTCCGGGACTTCCGCCGTCGTCGGCAACAAATAATCGGCAAAAGTTCCGGTGAGAAAACTGCCGTCATCGGCGTAGGCGTACTCTTCGTAGAGCGCGGCACCGAGCGCTTGCGCAAAGCCGCCGCGGATTTGCCCATCGACCATCGCCGGATGCAGGATGGTCCCGCAGTCGTGCATGGTGACGTAGCGGTCGATCCGCGTTTGCAAGGTGGTCCGGTCGACCTCGACGCCGCAGAAGTCGAAAATAAAGCCGTGGCAAAGCGAGGTGTTGATGTGATCTTCCTCGTCCGGCGCGGTCAGCTCCGGCGGGGTCCAGAACACGGTTTCGCGAATCGTGTGTCCGATGCCGTCGGGCAACGCCGCCGGCGACCAGTGGCTCGATCCCGCGACACGGGAGAACGTCAGTCTGTTGTCGGGATTGCGCTTCGATCCGATGGAGCCATTGGCAAACGCGATATCCTCGATCTCCGTGTTCAACTGGCTCGCGGCGATGCGCGCCAGTCGCTCCGCAATGCGCATCGCGGCAAGTCTTGCGGTGCCGGCGACCGCCGGCGCGAAGCGGCTGGCGTAATTGCCCGAGGCGATCGACCAGGCATCCTTGGCCGTGTCGATTTCGGTGTTGACCCTGATATCGGCAGGCTTCAAACCAAAAACGTCGGCAACGACTTGCGAAAGAACCGTGCGGTGGCCCTGCCCTTGCGGGACCGAGGCGACGTGAACGGTGACGCTTCCGACCGGATCGATCGCAACCGTCGCGGTCGCCTGGGCGCCGTTCTTCGGGCCCGCCTTGCGGCGCTCGGCCGGGGTGAGCACGGTCGTGATATAACCCATGTTGGAGACGCTGGGCTCGACTACGGCGGTGTAGCCGATGCCGTAGAGCCTGCCTTGCGCGCGCGCCGCATCGCGGCGCGATTTGAGTTCGGCAAGCGCGCCCTCGTTGACCCCGAGCCTGATCGCCTCCTGATAATTTCCGGAATCGAGCAAGGCGCCGCTCGCGGTCTTGTATGGAAACGCATCGGCCGGAACGAGATTGCGCGTGATGACATCGAGCGGGTCGAGATCGAGCGCGACCGCGATGCGTTGAACCAGACGTTCGAGCGCGAAATATGCCTGCGGGCCGCCGAAACCGCGATTTAATCCCGTCGGCGTCTTGTTGGTGACGACGACGCGGTTACGGACCGCAAGGTGACGGATGTCGTAAGCACCGGTCAGATTGCCGTGCATGCGATAGAGCGTCGCAGGTTCGGGCGCGCGCAGATGCGCGCCGCAATCCTCAACCTGATCCCAATCGAGCGCGTGGATACGGCCGTCATCGGCCACCGCGGCCGAAAGCGTGATCGCCCGGTTAGTCGCCGAAACCGATGCCGTTAAATGCTCAAGCCGATCCTCGATCCATTTGACCGGGCGTCCCGCCGCGCGGGCCGCCGCCGCGATCAGGACGATGTAGGGAAACACCCCCTGCTTGACGCCGAAGCTGCCGCCGGAATCCGGCGGCGTGCGCAACCGAAGGCGATTGCCCGGGACCTTGAGCGCCCGTGACAGTACCGCATGAATGCTGAAGGGCCCCTGGAAATTGGCGAGTACATCGTAAGCGTCCTCGCCCGGATCGTACTCGGCGACGACGCCATAGGTTTCGATCGGCGTACAGGAATTGCGGGGGTAGCGAACGTCGATGCTGATGCGATGGGTGGCTTTCGCAAACGCCTGCTCCGGATCGCCGTAGCGGAAGGTCCGGTCGCTGGCGACATTGCCGGCAAAGCCATCGTGCAGCACCGGCGCATCGGGCGACAGCGCCGCGAGCGGATCGACCACGGCCGGCCGCGTCGCGTAGCCCACATCGATCAGATCGACCGCGTCTTCGGCGAGGTAACGATCGGCGGCAACGACAATGGCAACTGGCTCGCCGACATAGCGCACGCGCCCAACCGCAATCGGCCAGCATTCGACCGGCGCCTTGACCCCGACGACCAGGCTCGACGTCAGCGCTTTGATGTCTTCCCCATGCAGGACCGCGACGACGCCGGGCGCCTGCTTCGCCGCGGAGAGATCCATGGAAACGATATCGGCGTGCGCATGCGGCGAGCGCAGGATCGCGGCGTGGAAAGTGCCGGGGCGAACACCGAGATCGTCGATGAAGCGGCCGCGCCCGGTCAGCAGCGCCGCATCTTCAACACGCGGGATCGACCGCCCGACCCATGGCGACCCGGGCCCATGGGAGAGGGAGCGCAGTTCCGTTGCCGTCATGGATCGATGATCCGCGCAAACGCCGCCTTGGGATCCTCCTGAAGCGCCTCACCGAGATCGACGTTTTCAACTCCTTTCACATGAATGCGCTTGAACTCCATCGGCTCGGTTGACAGCGGCTGGGTGGCGTCGATCCCCATCTTGGCGCTGATGCCGTTGTCCGAGGACGGATCGAGCTTCGAGCCTTGGGCGCCGGAGACGATGACGAGGTCGCGGTCAGCCTGAAAGCGGGTCGCAATCGCCCATTCGATTTCGGTTTCGTCGTCGATATCCACGTCCATGTCGACCACGACGACCTGCTTGATGTCGTAGTGGCCGCCAAACGCACCCATGATGATATTTTTTGGCTCGCCCTGGCTCGTCTTCTCGATCTTGACCGCGAGGTGATAGCGGCAGGTGCCGCCGCGGGTAAGACGCACGTCGCGAACCGAGGGGAAACTGCGTTGCAGATGATTCAGCAACGTCGCTTCGCGGGGAATGCCGCCAAGCAACAGATGTTCCACGCCGCCGCCCACGATGGTGTGAAAAATCGGATTCTTGCGATGCGTGATCGCATCGACCTGGATGACTTCGCGGTCGGCGCGCGGACCATAATATTGCGGAAACTCGCCGAACGGACCTTCGGGTTCGCGAACCCTGGGCAGGATGCGGCCTTCGATGACGATCTCGGCGTGCGCGGGAACGCGCACCTGGTTGGTTCGGCATTTGACCATTTCGACGGGACGGCCGAGCAGCGCACCGGCGATTTCCATTTCGTCGTTGTCGAGGGCGGCGATCGCTTGCGACGCAAGAATGCAGGCCGGGTGCACGCCGATCACGAGCGCAATCTCAAGGGCCTCACCGGCTTCCTCGGCCATGCGGAAATAATGTAGGGTGTGCCGGGGCAACAGCAGCACGCCGATGCGGTCGGGGCCGCTGACCTGACAGCGGTGAATCGAAACGTTCTGAATTCCCGTCTTCGGGTTGCGCGCGATCAGAAGCGCCGCCGTGATGTAAGGCCCGCTGTCGAGTTCGTTGTGCTTGGGGATCGGCAATTGCCGCAACAGATCGACCTTCCGATGAACGACCTCCTGCACCGGCGCCGTCGTCACCTCGACCCAGGGCAAGGGATTGCGAACGGCGTGCTGAAAGCGCGAGAGGAGTTCGCTCGTTGGAACGCCGAGCGCATCCGCGATCCAGCTTCGGTTGACAAACAGGTTCGCCACCACCGGAATTGCATGCTGACCGGGAGAGGGAAACAACACGGCGCGCTCGTTTTCGAGTTTCTTGGCGATCGCCGCCAATTCATCGATCAGCAAAATGCCCTTGTGCGCGACTGCCAACCGGTCGGTGGCCGCGAGCCGCTGCAGCCAGCCGCGCAAATCCGGATGCGCGCTTTGGCCGGATGTATCGGTGTTGGTGCGCGTTGCTTCCATCGTTTGCTCCGTCGCCTCAAGGAGAGTCCTTTCCGGTTCAGGCGTCAAGCGTAGTCAGCAGAGACCGGCGCTGCGGAATGCTCAAAGCCCTGGTCGCAATTTACCATGTCTCGCTCGGCGCGGGTTCATTGAACGAGGCGGCGATTTCATGCTATTCCGGCCGGCGCGGCGCTTTCGTCGTTGGTCGAACACTGGTTCTGCATGAATTCCCATCCACGGCGGTTGATCGTCGGAATAACGGGCGCCTCCGGGGCCATCTACGGCGTTCGGTTGTTGCACCTGCTCAAGGCAACCGGCGTCGAAACCCATCTGGTGATGAGCCGGTCGGCGAAGGTCACCTTGACCCAGGAACTCGATATCGACGTTGCCGACGTTTTGGCGCTGGCGGATGTCGTTCACCAGGTCGATAATATCGGCGCCTCGATCTCCTCCGGATCGTTCAAGACGATCGGCATGGTGATCGCGCCCTGTTCGATACGAAGCCTCGCCGAGATCGCCTCGGGCGTGACCTCATCGTTGCTGACCCGCGCGGCCGACGTCGTGCTGAAGGAAAGGCGGCGGCTGGTCCTGGTCGTCCGCGAAGCCCCGCTCCACCTTGGTCATCTGCGTTCCATGACCGCTGCGACCGAAATGGGCGCGATCGTCTATCCGCCGGTGCCGGCGTTCTATGCCCGCCCGGAGAGCCTTGAACAGATGGTCGATCATACGCTGGGGCGGGTGCTCGACCTGTTCGATATCGAAACCAACGCCGTGAGCCGCTGGGGCGGATTGAATTCGATCAAGAACACCGATTCATGAGACTGTCCGGGAGCGACCTTGAGGCGGAGAGCTGGGCGTTTGCCCTCGAACTCTACGCCCGGCCCGGGGTTGCCGAGGCCTGCCTCAAATTGCAGAACGAGGCCGGCGTCGATGTCATGATGTTCCTCGTGGTCGCCTACGCCGCCGTCAGGCATCGCATCTTGTTGACGGCCGCCGAAATCCGGGAGCTGGACGAGGCTTGTCGTCCCTGGCGCGAACAGATCGTCCGGCCGCTCCGGGCTATCCGCTCAGGCTTGAAGACGGGACCGCGGCCCGCGCCCAACAGCGAGACCGAACAGTTCCGTTCCAAGATTAAAGCCGTCGAACTCGCGGCCGAACGGCTGCAAAACCAGCTGCTGGCAGAATGCCTGCCGCTCAGGCCACCGGAGCAAGACGCCGTGGGGCCGAAACAGCTACGTTCGGTTCTTGGCCGCGTCGTGACGCTGTTTCTGGAGAAGCGGGGCGATCAACCAATTGCCGATCTTCTGTCGTCGATAGACGCGATTGTCGAGGCCACGACGCACGATCCGCGCTAGCGATCAGTTCCTCCGCCACGTCTGTTTCGCGCTTCTTGAAGCCGCTGCGCGCAGCAACACCTGCGCCTGCTCGCAGCAAGCCTTACTGATTTTTACCCATAGCGGCCTAGCGTGCGAAAAACTCGTGTGGAATCTTAGCGGATATTCCTCATCAATTTCGCTACCGCCCTCGCATGTTCGAGGAAAACCTCGACCACCGGACTGAGAGTTCTGTTTTTCAGCGTGACAATAGCCACAGATCGCGGCTGAATGTCTAGCCCGACCGGCAACGCCTTCAGTGACCAGCTCTTGGCGTTGGATCGCAGAACCGACCCGGAAAGCACCGTGAGGAAGCGCCCGGTCCCGAGCAGATGGTTGCGCAAATGCATAGAAAAAGAAGTCACACTTTGCCGTGGGAGTTCCAAGCCGGCTGAATGGAACGCCTCCACAATAACCGAATTGATGGCGCTGTTTTCCGGCATGTGGATCCAGGGCTCGTTGATCAATTCTGCAAGCTCAATTTTTGCACGGCGCGCCCACTTGCTGGATCTTCCCGCCACTACGAAATACCGTTCCTTGAAAAGGATTTCCGCATCGAGCGCATCGTCATCCAGAGGTCCCGATATTCTGCCCAACATGAAATCGATATTGCGATCTCGCAGTTCACGAAATTCGAGAGTACCCGATTCCGCATGCACCACGTGCACGACGATGCGTGGATGCCGGAGCGACACTCGGTCGATGACGGTCGGCAAGAACCCGGCCGCCAATGATTCGGGGCATCCGAGCCGTACCTCTCCCACGGTCGGATCTGCCAAGAACTCGATGTCTCTAATGCCTTGGATCAACTCATCGAATACGACATGGCCACGTTTGAGCAGTGCATTGGCATAGATTGTAGGCTGGACACCTTGTGGACTGCGATCGAGGAGCCGGACACGAAGCGCCCCCTCGAGATTCGAAATGGCCTCCGAAACGGAGGACTGCGACATCCGCAGCTGCACGGCCGCCTTGGCCATGCTGCCCCAGTTCACAACGGTGGACAGGATATGGAGCTCGCGCAGTTTTATGCGCTGGCCAATGCGGCTGTTCGATTCCGTGATCTTATCAGTCATCGGTTTTACCGATAAGGCTATGGCAATTTTGTATATTCCTCCGATAGCACGCCGGACTTACTGTCTCAACGCTAGATTTCCCGGGCGGAAATGCCGGTTTGGCTTCGCCAGCAATCGGAGAAGCACCCATGAAGCTGTTTCGCCGTCAATGTCTGTACGTCATCGCGGTCGGCGTGGCGGTCTCTATGGTTTCATTGATCGCCCGGGCGCAATCATATCCTGCGCATTCTGTCCGGATCATTGTGCCGTATGCGGCAGGCGGCAACACGGACGTGCTCGCCCGCATCGTAGCGCAGAAGTTGTCCGAGAATTGGCCCAACCGGGTTTATGTGGAAAATCTTCCTGGCGCAGGTGGGAATACCGGTACAGCCACGGCAAGCAAGGCCACGCCGGATGGGTACACGATACTCATAAGTGCAACTGGGTTCATCATCAATCCCAGGCTCTTTGACAAAGTGCCATACGATCCCGTGAAGGATTTCGAGCCCGTCACATTGGTCGCGACCACGCCAAATGTGCTCGTCGTCAATCCGCTGCTCCCCGCCAAGACGTTGGGAGAATTGGTCGCCTTGGTGAGAGCAAGTAATGGCAAATTTAGCTACGCGCATGGGGGTGCGGGCTCGACCGCGCACCTGTCCGGCGAACTATTCAAACAACGGTTCGGCCTCGACCTTGTGACCGTGCCATTCAACGGCGCCGGGCCTGCGGTCAATTCCACGATGGGTGGACACACTCAGATAGCCTTTGTCGCGCTGCCGGCAGCAATTGCGCATATCAAAGAAGGTACGTTGCGAGCGCTCGCGGTGACGGGAGCGAAGCGTTCCCAAACTTTGCCAGAAGTCCCGACCATGGCGGAAGCCGGCGCCCCCGACCAAGAATCCGAGACTGAGCAACTCATGTTGGTTCCAGCGGGGACGCCGAAGAAGATCGTAGACGACCTCCGCAACCAAATTGCCAGAATTGTCGTGTTGCCCGACGTGAAGGCGCGACTGGAACCGCTTGGCTTCGAGCCGGTCGCGAATACGCCAGATGAGCTCGCCGCGCAAATCAAGACCGAAACGGTTAGGTGGGGCAAGATTATTCGCGATACGGGCGTCAAGATCCGCTGAACAATGGAGTCCGCTGCCCGCAGCGATTGTCTGCATTCGGCGCTTCCGCGACACATTGTGATGGCGATCAGCTTGTGGGGCACTCGTGCCGTCAAATGAGGGCACCGACAACGGAGGATGGTCATGGGAACGATACAACAACAGTCAGTCACCATGTTGGTTCAGCGACAAATCGCAAACGGTCGCGTTTTCGAGGGGGTCAGCGTTTGGCGGGCTCCGGCATAGCGCCACGGCGAAGCAATATTGCCCATCTTCGTCGACCGTGGCGTCCCTGGCTTCCAAAGTGCGAAATCCTTCGCCGAATGGGTGGGTTGCGAGGAATTCGGCTTGATATTGCGGTTCCTCTCAGCAAACTGCGGTCGTCATTGAACAGGAAGGCAAGATGTCGGAAACGATGAGGGCGCTGGTTCTGCGCCAACATGGCGGGTTGGAAAATCTGGAGCTGGTGAAAGATCACCCAAGGCCGAAGGCAAAGCCCGGCGCGGTTGTCATCCGCGTGCGCGCTTCCTCGTTCAATTATCACGACGTTTTCACGGTGCAGGGCATGCCGGGGATCAAAGTGCCGCTGCCTGTGGTGATCGGCCTCGATATGGCCGGCGAGATCGTCGAGATCGGCGAAGGCGTTTCCGGCTGGAAGGTCGGCAGCCGCGTTCTCGTCAATCCGCTCAACAAGAAGAAAGGCCTGATGGGCGAGATGCTCGACGGCGGAATGGCGGAATATTGCCTGGTCGAGGCCGACCAGCTCATCGCCATGCCGGATGGCGTCAGCTTCGAGCAGGCAGCGTCCCTGCCGGTGGCGTACGGCACCGCGCACCGCATGCTGATCACCCACAATACCATCCGCAAGGGCGATCGCGTCTTGATCCTCGGCGCCAGCGGCGGCGTCGGCACCGGATGCGTCATTCTTTGCAAACTGCTCGGCGCTGAAGTCATTGCCTGCGCGAGCAGCGCGGAGAAAATGGAAAAGCTCAAGGCGATGGGCGCCGATGAGACCATCAACTACAAGGAAGTCGATTTCTCGAAATGGGCGATCGAGAAGTACGGCAAGCCGCAACGGCGCACCTATGATGGCGGCGTCGACGTCGTCATCAATTTCACGGGCGGCGAGACCTGGGTGCCGTCACTGCGTTGCCTCAAGCGCGGCGGCAGCCTGCTGGTCTGCGGCGCGACCGCGGGCCATGATCCGAAAGAGGATTTGCGCTATATATGGAGCTTCGAACTGAAGGTGATCGGCTCGAACAGCTTCTATGAGGAGAACCTGACCGATCTCATGAAGATGATCGTGGAGAAGAAGATCAAGCCGGTCATCGATGAGGTGCTGCCGCTCGAGAAGGCGGCCGAGGGCCTGCGTCTCATCAGGGACCGCGAGGTGATCGGCAAGGTCGTCGTCGTGCCCTGATTTTTCCGGTCTCCCGGCCGAGCGCGGGGAGCGCGGAGAAAATCCGGTCAACGTCTGGCTCGCCTGTCATGGCGAGAAGGACCAAAAGAGGTTTCCGTTAGATGAGTGAAATCCCCGGCGTCGAAGACGTACAGCAGTTGTTGTCGCGTAGTCCGTACCACCAATGGCTCGGACTGAAGGTCATCGCCGTTGGCGGAGGCACCATCGAATTGACGGCTACCTGGCGCGAGGAGTGGGTCGTCAATCCCGACCGCGGCTACACCCATGGCGGCATCCTGGCGGCGCTGATCGACCTCACGGCCGATTGGGCCATGGTCTCCAAGACCGGGCGCGGGGTTCCGACGGTGGATCTGCGCGTCGACTATCACCGTGCCGCGATGCCCGGCGCGCTGACGATCCGCGGCGAGATCGTACACCTCGGCAAGCAGTTCTCGGTTGCGGAAGCCAAGGTCTTCGACAAGGAGGGCCGCCTGTTGGCGAGCGGGCGCGGGACCTATCTGACAACGCCACCGGCCTGACAGAGATCAAGGTCGTGTCCAGTACCCTCGCGTTTTCGAATTTGGGAGCATTGACCTCGACCGGGCACGACCTCGACAAGGTCGCCATCATCGATCTCGGCACCGGGCACGAGCGCCGCTTCAGCTACCGGGATTTCGAAGGCCAGGCCAATGCGGTAGCCCGCGCGCTCTCGGCGCGCGGCCTGGCGCGCGGCGATCGGGTGGCCATTCTGTCGGCCAATCGCTTTGAATATCTCACGGCCGTCCACGGCATCATGAGCGCCGGTTTGGTGGCCGTGCCGGTTAATTTCAAATTCCCGGCAGCAACGATCGATTACATCATACACGACTCCGGCGCCAAGCTCGTGTTCTGCGATGCGCCGCGGTTTGACAACGCGCCGAAGGATCTGCCGCGCATCCGTTTCGACGGCGAGGGCAGCGAGTTTGCCGACTGTTTAAAGCCCGGTCCATTCGCCGCGATCGCGGCAGCGAGCGGCGAACCGGCGATGTTTCTCTATACTTCGGGTTCGACCGGCCGCCCAAAAGGCGTCGTGCTCTCGCACCAGAGCCATATCTGGGTCGTCGAAACGCGAATGGCCGCGCAGGACATGACGCGCCACCGCTTCCTGATTGCGGCGCCGCTCTATCACATGAACGCGCTGGCGATGAGCCAGCTCGCGCACGCGGCCCACGCGACCGTGATTTTGCTGCCGCAGTTCACTGCGCAACTCTATTTGAAAGCCATCGAAGACTATCGCTGCACATGGCTCACCGCCGTTCCCCCAATGATCGCCATGATGCTCAATGACAAGGAAAGGTTAGCTGCCACCGATCTATCCAGCGTGGAATTCCTGCGCATGGGATCGGCCCCCGTCAGCCAGAGCCTGATGGCGGCGATCCGCCGAACGCTGCCGAAAGCGGCGGTAACCAATGCTTATGGTACCACCGAAGCCGGCCCCGTCGTCTTTGGGCCGCATCCGCAAGGTCTGCCGCAGCCGGAAATGTCGGTCGGCTACCCGCACCCAAAGGTCGAGGTGCGGCTGATCGGAGATGACGGAAAGCCCGCCGAGCCCGGTGTGCTCGAAATGAAGAGCCCGGCGATGATGAACTTCTATCACAATCGCCCGGATATTGCGTCGCCCATCACCAGGGACGGCTTCTACGTCAGCGGCGACGTATTTCGCCGCGACGAAAACGGCTTTTATTTTTTCGTCGGGCGCACCGACGACATGTTCGTCAGCGGCGGCGAGAATATCTTCCCGGGCGAAGTGGAAAAAATGCTGGAGACCCATCCCGAAGTCATTCAGGCCTGCGTCGTCCCGGTCGATGATGCTATCAAGGGAACGAAGCCCGTGGCGTTCGTGGTGAAGCGTGAAGGAAGCCACCTCGACGAGCGTAGCCTGAAGGCCTATGCCCTCGAGAACGCTCCGGCCTACCAACACCCGCGATCGATCTGGTTTGTCGAAAGCCTTCCGCTGGCCTCGACCAACAAACTTGACCGCAACGCGTTGCGCGCATTGGCGGCCGAGAAGCTGCGGCGTCGAGCGGCCTCGACCACACCGTCGCGATCGGCTTGAGCTACCGGTCGCTGCGAAATTCGAGCAGCGTGTTGAGGAACGGTACCAGCAAGGCAAGCGAATGCTCGCTGGTCCCCGCGCGTATTTCGGAAACCGGCGCCGCGAGATCGCGTACGCGGGAGATGTCAACCGCCTTCAACACGATGGCGCCGAAGAAACTGCGGCGACCATCGGCCTCGACACAACGCTCGCCATAGCGTTGGCGGTAGCGCGCGGGCGACATCAGTGTGATACGAAATCCGCCGACGAGTTCAATCGTCCGGATATCGCCGTCCCGATTCTGTACCGAGGCCTGGGCTGCCTTCGCATAACGCGCCGCATCCGTATCGATCGCCGTGGTCACCACGACCAGTTCGCTCAAACCGTGACAGCCATTGGCATGCGACATCCACGGGCGATACCAGACAAATTCCGGCGTGTAGTGCTGGCAGTAATAGACCCGTCCCGCTTCGAAGAGCTCCGGCGCCGTCCGGATCGTCCGGAACCGCGCCAGTTGTTCGATGCCGTCGATCTCAACCGGCCGGGAAAAACTTTGCGGCTCGAGCATCGAGAGGCCACTGCCCCGGAGCACGCTCAAACTCGTATCGACGTCTTGCGACCGAAACACCAGCCCGTTCAGGCCGCGTGGGCTTTCAAGGACGTCGCGGCGCACGGTATCCGTTCCCGAGGGCAGGCCGATCAGTTCGAGATAATGGCCCTCAAAGACGACCAAATGATTGATCGAGCCGAGCGAATGAAAGCCTCGCGGCGCGACCGTGAAACCGAGCTGCGACATCAGCGCAGCGGCACGATCCATGTCGAACAGGACGTTGATCACCACATGGTCAAGCGCAAATGTCATGACGATCGAAGCTCGACAAAAGCAATCGCAGGCGAGGTGATGATCATGGCCTACCTCCACGAATCGAGCAAGAAACCGCGGTGGAATTTGGCTTCGATACCGCCTTCTTTCTGCAAATCACTTGTATCCCGGCGGCGAGCCGTTCGCGCGCACGTCCGCCGCTGACGCACCCCGCAGCGAGTCGGTCACGCCAGGCGCGATGCTTCGATGCCCTGCATGGCGGCGGTAAGCCCAAATGTCCGATCGAGCTTCAAACCGGCCGCGCGAAACAGCTCGGCAAATTCGCTCGCGGTCCGCTCACGGCCCGGGAGAAGGACGAGCATGTTGAGGTCGGAGAGCGCCGCCTCGCCCGGGTCCCCGTGCTCCGGAAAGAGCCGCTCGACGAGAACAACGCGGCCATTCGGCCGCATCGCGCGAGCGCAGTTGCGGAGGATGTTTACGCTTTGCTGATCATCCCAATCGTGAAGAATGACCTTGAGGATGTAGAGGTCGGCTTCCGGGACGCTATCGAAGAAGTCGCCCGCGACAGCCCGGCATCGCGACGACAGCCCTCGCTTGGCGAGCGCGGCTTCGGCGCGAGGCACCACGTCCGCGCGTTCGAAGATTGTGCCACGCAACGCCGGATTAGCCTCGAGCAACGCGGCAATGATTGTGCCGGAAGCACCTCCGATATCGACCACATGGTTTACCGCCGACGTGTCGAGCGCCCGCGCAAGCGGCCTCGCGACGCTGGCGGAATGGTTGGCCATCGCGCCGGTGAACGCGTCGCCCTCGACCGGGTTAGCCGCATAAAAGTCGAACAGCTCATGACCGAGCGCCGCTACCGCCTGCCGTTCCCCCTCCCTGATCGCTTCCGTCAACCGGCCCCATGGAAGCCAATGGCCCGGCGCCGTCATGGCGATGGCAAAATCGCGTACCGAATCCGGTACATCGGACCGCAGCAATTCGCCCGGCGGCGCCAGCCTGAAGCGCCCGTCCGGTAACGCTGCGACGAGCCCCACGCTCACGGCAGCGTGCAGCAGCCGCAAGGTGGCACGCGGATCACACTCGATCGCTTTTGCCAGAGCGCCGGACTCCACAGGACCGTGCGCAAGACGATCGGCGATTTCAAGCCGCGCCAGTGTTCCGACGACCTGGCTGACCCAAAAGCCCCTGATCATTTGCCCAAGCTCGGCGCTGCCGAGAGCTGCCATCTCGGTCATCCCTATCGCTTGACCAGGGGGCATTCGCTGTCGGCCAAGGGTCGAAAAACGTCTTCGCCACGGACAGTCTTGACGATTTTGACCAGGTCCCAGGGACCGGTGGACTCCGCCGGAGTCTTGATCTGGGTGAGGTACATGTCATGAACCATCCGGCCGTCCTCGCGGAGGTAGCCACCGGTAGTAAACATGTCGTTGACCGGCGTCGCGCGCATCTTTGCGACGACGGCGAGAGGCTCGTCGGTTCCGCTATCCTTGACCGCCTGCAAATAGTGGCGCACGGCCGAGTAGGTGCCGGCTTGAATTGCGGTCGGCATCGCCTTGACACGGTCGAAGAAACGCAAAGACCAGGCCTTGGCCTCCGGCGATCTCTCGTGGTGGAAAGCCATGAGCGAGAAGTTACCCTGCCCGAGTTCGAGCCCGATTGCCTTGACCTCGTCGATCATAAGCTGCAGCGGCATGACGCGCACGCCGGGCTTTGCCAAGTGAAACTCCGCCGCCTGCTTGAGAATGTTCACCGTGTCCGCGCCCCCGGTCCCAAAGGCGATCACCGACGCCTTGCTTTGTTGCGCTTGCAGCAGGAAGGAACTGAAATCGGCGGTTCCGAATGGCGCGCGAATATGGCCGACAACGGTGCCACCGAGTTTCTCGACCGCCGCAATCGCATCGCGCTCGAGTGCATGCCCGAACGCGAAGTCCGAGCTGATGAAGAACCATTTGTCCGCGCCGGGGCCGAAAACGGCCTTCACCGAGCCGGTCGCCGAACTATAGGTATCCCAGGTCCAGTGGATGCTGGTGGGTGCGCAGGCTTTGCCGGTAAAGTCGGAGGATCCAGCGCCCACCAGGACGATCTTGTTGCGCGGGCGCGCGAGTTCTACAATCGCAAATCCTACCGCGGAATTTGCGATGTCAGCGGCGACATTGACGTGCTCGACATCAAACCATCGGCGCACGATGGCCACGCCGATGTCCGGCTTGTTTTGGTGATCCGCCGAGAGGATTTCGATGGGCCGGCCGTTGATGGCGTTGCCGAACTCCTCCGCTGCCATCCGCGCCGCCTCGACTGATCCACGGCCGGTGGCGCTGGCAAGCGGCCCATTCAAGTCGGTAATGACTCCGATCTTGATGGCGCCCTCGGAGCCTTGCGCGTGCGCAGGCCCGGCAACGCCGGCCGCGGCGGAAAGAATCAGGCTTAACACGACGGAGCGTCTTGAATTCGACATCGCAAAGCCCTCACACAGGTTTCAACCGCAACTCTTCAAGGTTTTTTATTTTTCCTTGTCAATTCCAGATAGAATAGCTTGCTGGTCTGCTATGGGTCAAACCCGCCAAGCCTCCCGAAATTCCGCCGACGTCGGGTCAGTGCGAGCTTTATGCTGATTGGCGGCCAGAGGCCTCAAGCCGGCGCCAGGGCATGAAATTGCCGCAGGAGGCCGCGGCCCGGAGTTTCGAAGCTTGAAGGATGCCGTCAGATTGCAGCCAATGCTGCAGCCCCTCCGATATGAGGAACGGCTTCGACCAACTCGCGCGTGTAATCGGTCTGCGGATTGTCGAATAGCGCCCGGCTCTCGCCTTGCTCGACAATTAAGCCGTTGCGCAGAACGATGGTGCGATCGCACATCATGCGAACCACGTTGAGGTCGTGACTGACGAACAGCAATGCGAGGTTGTCCTCGCGCCTCAACCTGTCGAGCAATTGCAGCACCACCGCCTGCACCGAGACGTCGAGTGCTGCGGTCGGCTCATCCAGCACCAACAGACGCGGCCGGCAGGCGATGGCCCGGGCAATACCGACGCGGGCCTTCTGGCCGCCGGAGAGTTGATGCGGGAAGCGCGGCAAAAGCTCGAGCGGCAATCCCACCCGTTGCGCGCACTCCTCGACGCGGCGTGTCAATGCGTCGCCCGGCCGCATGCCG
>Ga0209517_10001004_pt1 | contig 45233 bp, 44 predicted proteins | sample PeaSoiMetSII2010_FD_187695 | JGI IMG/M metagenome (GOLD analysis project Ga0209517, IMG submission 187695) | Peat soil microbial communities from Weissenstadt, Germany - SII-2010 (SPAdes) (version 2) | ecosystem: Environmental > Terrestrial > Soil > Wetlands > Peat | place: Germany...
GAGCATGCCGTGGCCGCGGCCCTTACTGCGGTGAATTCAGAACACGCAACAGCCCATTTTCGCCACTGCGGCTATGGTCTATAAATACTCAGAAAATGGTCTAGATTTGCAGCAAGATGCCGGTTAAGCTTACACAATGGACACCAATGAACAGGGTGCCTGGAGCTCTACCGCGGCTTGCTAGCCGACGTGTGACGGGGTTGTCGGCCGGCGACCCCATACGTCCCACATCAGCGGCCCGTTGCCGACCAGTTTATCGCGGACGATGGTCCCAGACGGTTTTGGATAAGGAGGATGCCCGAGCTGCTGCGGACTCACCTGTTGGGCTTGCCGGATTCACCGGGACCGCTCGGCGTTAGTTTTCTGAAGGCTTTTCTACGCGGTCAACGACGAAGACTTCGGCAGGCGCCTTCGTCGCTTCCAGCTTCAGCCCGAGCTGCTCCTGCATCGCGGTAAACAGATCCGGAGGGGCTGCGGCATTGTCGGCTGGAGGCGGAACTCGCACTCCCAGGCCGCCGAACTGAAACTCGTCCGGCGTCCATGTCAGGGTGAAGTCGAACCTTCCGGAGAGTCCGGTCTGATCCACCACGGGCCTATCCAATACGGCGCCCTGCATGACACCGGCGAAGTCCGCCATGGTCGCGTTTCTGGCGGGCAACACTCCGAGTCCCCTGAAAAACAGACCGGGAAGGCCGTTCGGATCGCCCTCGCTCTTGGTGAGCTTGGGTCCGTTCTTTCCGACGACGATCGCGTATACGGATAGCTCTTTCTTGTCGCGATGGAAGGTGAACTTGAAGCGATCCGCCAGCAGCTTCTGAACCATCGTCTTCCATTGGCTTTGGCTAGGCTGACCCTCCCCTTCGGGCTTGGCCAGCAGATCGAATTTTTCGGTTTCGAGCCAGGCAGGTCCGCCCGTAATCTGGCGAGCATGAATCCCATAGGCGAAGGTGATGATATCGCTCAGAGTCGTGTTGAGCGTCGAAAACTCACGCCCTCTTACCAGAAATGCTTTGCCCGGCGTGTCGGGTTTGCTCGGCTTGATGGTGGCCACTTCAAACACAGCGGAAGCATTCGCCGCCATCGGCTTCGGCGGGGCTGGAGGTTCCGGAATGGCCCACGCCGTCTCCTCGGTGGCCCGTGTGAGATTCAGGGCCAGCGGTGTAGGCCCGCCCTGACTCCAGGTTCCTGTGATGGATTTCCCGTCCGTGTTCAGCTTTCCTTCATACGTGCCCCCTATTCCAGGGATCGTTATTTTCACGCCTTGACCCTGTAGAGTGGCCGCGCCGGCGAGCCCTTGCCCGCCTTGATCGATGCTGTACAACACGGCCTTCAGGGCGTTACCATCCGCCTTTGAGATCTTGATCACGGTACGGAGATCTCGATTATTGGCGCTGAGTGTGCCTTGCCAAGTGCCGGTTAAATCCTGAGCCAGCAGCGCTCCTCCCGGCCACGCCGCGAGAGCGATTATCCCGAGCATTAACTTCTTCATCGGCGACCTCCTAGAAAACGGCGTTGCGTTTTCTGGTTGACGTTCGCTGAGTGAGGCGACAAGATTCCTCCTGAGGGTACCGTTATCGCGGTGGAAGGTGCGCGGTAGAAGGCTTGGCCTATAAACCGGCACCTTCATTTGGTCATTCTTGCCCTATTTTACTCGTTTGCGCCCGGCAACTGGCCCAAGTAGACTGCGCGACCAGGACCGGTAGCTTTACCGGCTGGCCGACATAAAGGGGGACCATCCCTTGTGCGAACCTAGTACTGTATAAATCTGAAGAGGGGCGAGTACGGCTCAATGCAGGTCCTGGTCATAGAAGACGAAAAGCGAATGGCCGAACTGCTGAGGCGGACCATCGAGGAAGATGGACACTCGGCCGTCGTCGCGCGCAACGGCAGGGATGGGTTCGAGATCGCCCGCAGCTCGCCCTTCGACGTGATCGTGCTGGACGTGATGCTGCCGGGCCACGACGGGATCACCGTTGCCCGCAAGCTGCGCGAGTGCCGCAACCAGACGCCGGTGCTGATGCTGACGGCGCGCGATGCGCCCTCCGACGTGGTCGCGGGCCTGGATGCCGGGGCCGACGATTATCTCACCAAGCCGTTTTCGATCGAAGTGTTGCTGGCGCGGCTGCGCGCGGTGAGCCGGCGCGGGGCGATTCCCAGGCCGGTGCGGCTGGCCATCGGCGGGGTGAGTCTCGATCCTGCCACGCACACGGTCACATCCGGCGGCAAAGCGGTGAGCCTGACGCCTCGTGAGTACCGGCTGCTTGAATTGCTGATGCGCAATCCGGGACGCGCGATCAGCCGCGATACCATACTCGAATCCGTGTGGGGCTTCGACAGCCCAGTGACCGTGAACACGCTAGAGGTGTTCGTGCGCCAGCTCCGGCTCAAGGTGGACACCGGGGAGCCGAAACTCATCCATACCGTGCGCGGATACGGGTACCGCATGGGGGAGGCGTAAATGCGCGGCCGGTCGATTCGATTCCGGCTTACGGTGTGGTACGCGGCTGTGCTCACCGCCGGGCTGGCGATCTTTGGCGGGTCGATCTGGTGGCTGCTGCAACACCGCTTGCTCTCCGAGCTGGACGCGGATTTGTCCGATCGCGCCCGGCGCTTCGAGAGTTATTTTCAGACCGAGTCGCTCGAGGTATCGTCGGATGCGCAACTGCGCGATGAGCTGAACGAGTTCTGCCAGGCGCTGCCGGGCGACAGCTACATCGCTGTGCGAGGGGCGAGCGGCTTCCGCTTCCGTTATCCCGAGACGCCGTCTCCGGAAACGCGAGCCATCACCGGCCTCCACATGATCGAGCGCCGGTTCGTCTCCGGCGGCGAGGAATTCGACATGGAAGTCGGCGCGCCGTCCGGCAGCGTCGCGCACACCCTTGGCCTGTTGCGCACGCTGCTGGCGAGCCTGATTCCGGTGATGGTGCTGATTGCCTGCATCGGAGGAGCCTGGCTGAGCGGGCGGGCGCTTAAACCGGTGCGCGATCTGTCAGCGGCGGCCATGCGGATCAGCATCGATAACCTGTCCGAGCGTCTGCCGGAGCCGCACACGCGCGACGAGCTGGCGGAGTTGACCGAGGTGTTGAACTCCATGCTGGCGCGTCTGGAATCGGCGGTGGCGACGCTGGCGCAATTTGCGGCCGACGCGTCGCACGAGCTGCGTACGCCGCTGTCGGTGATCCGGACGTCGGCCGAGTTGGCGCTGCGGCGGGAGCGCCCGGCGGAATCGTATCGTGACGCGCTGCGGGAAGTGGCGGGCGAGGCAGTGCGCATGACCCAATTGGTGGAGGATCTTTTGCTGCTGGCGCGCAACGATGCGGCGCTGGCCCCGGCATCTTTAGTGCCGCCGTTCACTGCCCCGCCCTTCATTCCTGTCGACGCGCGCGATGTGATCCGCGATGTGTGTCTGGAATTGCAATGGCTGGCCGAGGCGCGGGGCGTGCGCATTCGATCCGAGCTTCCCGCCGCGCCCGCGCTGGTGTCCGGCCACCGCTTAGCACTGCATCGTTTGTTTCTGGCCGTGTTGGACAATGCCGTGAAGTATTCGCCTCGGGACGGCGAGGTGCTGGCCAGCGTCGAGTGTGCGGAAGGCGGCGTCGCGGTGTCGATTCAGGATCGCGGTCCGGGAATCAGTCCGGAAGATCTTCCGCACATTTTCCAGCGCTTCTACCGGGCCAGCCGGGCCCGTGGAGACGACGGCCCCGGAGGTGGCGGGCACGGGCTGGGATTGGCGCTGGCGCAGAGCATCGCGCGCACGCACGGCGCACGCATCGAGGTACACGGCCAGCCCGGCGAGGGTTCGACGTTCCGGGTGCGATTCACGGGCCTGGGCGCGGTCCGGCAGCCGGAAGCCGAGGCCGAAAGCGCGGCGCATACGTCCAAGCCGGCTTGAAATTTCTTGCCGAGTCTGTCGAAATACGCCCGCCTCGAACGACATGGGATCAGAAGGGCACAAGGCCCCAAGCAAACTTAGCCAAGGAGAACCCTATGAAATACCTGTTACTGATCTATGCCAACGAAGCCGCCGGCGCCGCGATAAGCAAGGCCGACATGGACCAAATGATGGCGGCCTATGGCGCCTACATGGAAGCCATGAAACAAGCAGGCGTTTTTGTTGGCGGAAATCGCCTGCAAAGCGCCAATACCGCGAGCACCGTGCGCGTCGCCAACGGCAAAACCCAGGTGCTGGATGGACCGTATGCCGACACCAAGGAGCAACTGGGCGGATACTTCATGATCGAAGCACCGGATCTGGATGCTGCGCTGTCCTGGGCGGGCCGGTGCCCGGGCGCGACTTATGGCTCGGTCGAGGTGCGTCCGATTTGGACCATGTAGGCTCGCGCTTCATGCGTTGATGGAGGTAGCCGGCCTCGTGACGGGGCCGGCTGCACGAAACACTTGCGGAAGGACAGTAACCATGAGACTGGAACCGATCGAGAAGCCCAAGGGGCTTATGATGCGCATCGCCTACTGGATGACGCGGCGGCAGCTCGGCAAGGTGATGACTCCCATGAAAGTGATTTACCCGCGCATGCCGGGAGCGCTGCGACTTTCCTACGAGATTTCGAAATTCGAGATGAAGGGCATCCGGCTGGAGCCGGGGCTCAAGTACATGGTGGTGACGCTGGCGGCGCAGATCAACGGCTGCGGCTTCTGCGTGGACATCGCGCGGGCGATGGCGATCCGCGAGCACCTGGGGATGGAGAAGTTCAACGCGCTCGCCGACTACCGGACCAGCCCGCTGTTCTCCGAGCGGCAGCGGGCGGCTCTGGCCTACGTGGAGGAAGCCACGCGGCACAAGCGCGTCGCCGACGCCACGTTTGAGGCGCTGCGCCAGCATTTCAGCGAACGGGAGATCGTCGAGATCACGTGGCTGAATGCGGTGGAGAACTACTACAACCTGATCAACCTGCCGCTGGAGATCGAGTCGGACGGCTTTTGCGCCATCGCCCAGGCGCGGACGGCCTGACGCGAATCGCGATTTGACCGGGAGTGACGACGATGCCACGCGAAGGCGATGAGCACGCCTACCAGACCGCCGAAGCTGTGGCGCGCCGGAGCTACGGAAAGCTGGTCGCTTTTCTGACTGCGCGGACGCGCGATGTAGCGGGCGCCGAAGACGCGTTGTCCGACGCCTTCGCCGCGGCTCTGGAGAATTGGTCCGCTAGCGGTGTTCCGGCGAATCCCGAGGCTTGGCTGTTGACCGTCGCGCGGCGCAAGCAGATCGATGCTGGACGCCGGAAGCAGCGCGAAGTCTCCAGCGCGTTTTTGGAACAACTGGAGGCCGCCGCGGACATGCAGCCGCAGATTCCCGATGAACGCCTCGCGCTGATGTTCGCCTGCGCCCATCCCGCGATCGATCCCGGCATTCGAGCGCCACTGATTCTTCAGACCATCCTGGGATTCGACGCCGCAACCATCGCCTCGGCGTTCTTGGTTTCACCGGCGACCATGGGCCAACGCCTGGTGCGCGCGAAAAACAAGATCCGCGAGGCCGGCATTCCCTTTCGCGTGCCGGAGCCCAGCGATCTGCGCGAGCGGCTGGACGCAGTGCTCGAAGCGATCTATGCAACCTTCGCCGAAGGCTGGTCGGATGCAGCGGGCACCGACGCGCGCCGCCGCAATCTGGCGGAAGACGGGATCTGGCTGGGCCGGCTAGTGGCTTCGTTGCTGCCCGAGGAGCCCGAAGCGCTGGGGCTGCTGGCGCTGATGTTGCATGCCGAAGCGCGGCGCGCGGCGCGGCGAAGCTCGCGGGGCGACTATGTGCCGCTCGCCGAGCAGGACCCGGCGCTATGGGATCGGCCGGCGATCGAGGAAGCCGAAGCGCTGCTGTTCCGGGCCAGCCGCATGGGGCGCATCGGGCGTTTCCAACTGGAGGCCGCGGTGCAATCGGCGCACGCGGCGCGAAGGGTCACCGGACGCACCGATTGGGCCGCCATCCTGGAACTCTACGATGCGCTGCTGGCCCATACCGGCTCGACTGTCGTGGCGATCAATCGGGCCGTGGTGTGCGGAGAACTGCACGGTCCGGCAGCGGGGTTGGCCGAGCTCGATCGCTTGGCCGGAGACGGCCGCTTGGCGGAGTATCAGCCGTATTGGGCGGCGCGCGCTAGCCTGCTGGCGATTCGTGGCGACGTGCAGTTAGCCGGCGAAGCTTATGAGCGGGCGATGGGGCTTGAGTCCGACCCGGCGGTCCGCAATTTCCTGCAGGGACGTCGGGCGCGGTTGGGAGAAGTCAGCTCTTGAACTGATCCCGGCACTGCGTCGAGCAGAAGTAGTAGGTCTTGCCGCCGGAGACCTTCTGCCACGCGGTCGAAGGAGCCACGAAAGTCCCGCACACGGGGTCTTTATGCAAAGACTCCATCGTGGGGGAGGGGGTTGCCGCGCGGCCGGACTGGGTGTTGGACACCGGAGGCGCCTGCGGGGACATCATCGCGCCGAACAACTTCCCGATGATCCCCATCACCGACCGTATCACGCTGACAGCGACAATAAATACGATCAGGTACAGGATCGCGCGGAACACTTGCGCTCCTTGGGAGGCCGGTTACTTTTCGGCGTTATTTCTTCTTCGTGGCCGGCTGTTTCTTGCTGCCGGGCTTCTCGAAGCTGGTCTCGACCGACGACCCCATCGATTGCAGCATGGCCTTGGCGGCATCGGCGAACTGCCCGTCGGGTTTCATGGCCAGATATTTCTGGAACATTTCGGCGGTCCCATCCGGAGGCTGGATCTTGCCGTCGGGAGTCGTGGTGGCTTTGCCGATCAGATACAAGCCGTACTGATAGTAGGAGTCGGCGTAGTTGGGATCGATGTCCATGGCCTTCTTGAACGCCGCGCCGGCGGGTTCGGCCTGGCCGGTGTTGACGTACACAGCGCCGAGGTTGTAATAATACTTGCCGGCGTTGGCCGTATCGAGTTGCGCGGCTTTGGTCAGTTCGGCCTGCGCTTCGTCGAACTTCTTGTTTTTGGCCAGACCGAGCGCGTAGTTGTTGTGATACGCCGGATCGTCCGGCTTGATCGCAATGGCCTTGGCGTAGGCGGCGATGCCTTTGTCCAGATCGGACTGCCTGTCGGCGCCGGTGCGGGCGTCGGAGCGGTTCAAGTACGCGTCGGCCAGGTTGCTCCACACCACGTGCTGGTTGGGGCCGAGCACGGAAGCCTTCTCGAAGTTGTCGATAGCCGCATCCCAGTTCTTGGCGGTGACAGCATCCTTGCCCGCGTTAAACGCGTCGTTGAGCGCCTTATTCTTGGCCAACTCTTCTTCCTGGGCCTTCTTCTGCTTTTCGAACTCCGCCTTGTCCTTGGCGCTCATGGCGCGATTGGGTTCGTTTTCCGGTGCGGTGGCGGCGCCGGCCGCGGCCGCGGCGGCGGACTTGGCCAGGTCGAAGTTGATCTCTCGGGGTTCGCCGGTGCTCGTAGGCACGCCGTTGACCTGATCGGCGACCTTGCCATCGACCTCGACGGTAATGTTGTACTTACCGATGGGCAGGCCGGCGTAAACGTAGTGACCCTTCTTATCGGTCTTGGTCTTGTAGTTGGCCTTGATATCGGTGCGCACGATTTGAATCTGGGCGTTCTGCAGGGGCTTGCCGTCGGTACCCTTGACATCGCCGACGATGGTCGTGGTCTGGGCGAAAGCAGCGGCTGAGAACAGGAGCGCGAAAGGAATGAGCGGGGTACGCAAGGCAAAGCGCATAGGTGGGGCAAACCTCCAGCAAATTATACGGTCTATCGCCTTACAGGATACTACACCCGCAGCGCCAGTTCCATAGCGAGGATGAAGCGCTGAACCATCGTCGGGCCCGAGACTCGCGAGGCGGATTCCGGGTTAACGGGCGTACGCAAGCGCGATATCGAGATCAACGAGGCGTTAAAGTAGAGCCTGCCGCAGCATCTTGAGACCAGCTTCGCGCCCGCGGTAATTTCCCGGGCCCTTCAGTGGCGAGCCCTACCCTTAGGCGTACAATAATAGACAGCTTACCTCCTGGGGGTGACGGGGTGCGTCGTCCGAGGATCATCTCTCTTTTCGCTGCTCTTCTGGCCGCCGGGGCGTTTGCGTCCGGCAGTCTGGAGTATGACCGCGCCCGCGAACTCTACCAGCACACCGAATACCAGCAGTCGTTAGCGGCACTCTCGCAAATCGCCGTGAAAGACGTCGCCGATCTGAAGTTGATGGGGCAGAACTACTTCATGCTGGGTGACCACCAGAAGGCCATCGAAGCCTTCGACCAGGCTCTGGCTGCGGTACCGAATCGGACGGCCTCGAATCAAGCCAGCCGCGCCACACGCTCCCAGTTGTACCACTGGCTCGGGCGGACCCTGGGTCGGCGCGCGGAAACCGGCAGCGTCTTCACGGCCCCAGGAAACGCGTCCAAGGCGCGGGCTAGTTTCGAGGAAGCCGTGCGGCTGGACCCCGCCAATCAGGAGGCGGTCAACGATCTTTTCGATTTCTACCTGCAAGCCCCGGGGTTCCTGGGCGGAAGCGTGGAGAAGGCCGAAGCCTTAGCCCAGCGCATCGGCCAGCTTAACGCCGCCGAGGGCCACTATGCCCAAGCCCAGTTAGCCGACAAACGCAGACAGTACGACGAGGCGGATCGACAGCTCCGACTCGCCGCGGAGCTGGAACCTCACGACGTCGGCCGGTGGATCGACGTGGCCAAGCACCTCGCCCGCCGCGGCCGGATTCGCGAGAGCGACGCGGTCCTCGACCAGGCCGCGTCGATCGCGCCGCCCGGCACGCCGCAACTGCTGTTCGCCCGCGCGGAAATCTACATCCATCACCACTACCGTTTGGACGACGCGCGCATGCTGCTCGACCGATACCTGCGGGCGGCGCTTACGCCCGACGACCCGCCCCGCCAGCGGGCGCGCGCACTCCTCGAAAGGTTGGGTGCCGCGCGGGATCGGGCGGTAGAATAAGAGCGGGCTGCGGCCTCCAAAATGTTTCATTCCGAAGCTTTGCGGTCCAGCTTGGCCGCGCTCCGAGCCAACAAGTTCCGCGCCTTCTTGACCGCGCTGGGGCTTGTGATCGGCAACGCGTCGGTGATCCTGGTGGTCACCATTTCCCTCACCAGCCGCGACTACATTCTGAGCACCATCCAGCGCATCGGCTCAAATCTTGTGTACGCGGAGTATGAAACCGGCAACAATCCCGCCATGGCCGCCGCGGATGCCGACTACATCAAGACCGGAGACGTGCAGGCCGTGCGCGACCAGCTTGGACCGCGGATCGTCGCTGCCACGGGGGTGATGAACAGCTTCGACACCATGCGGATTGAGGGGCGCGAAGAGGACGTCTCCATCATCGGCACCGACGATTCCTATCCGCTGGTGCGCAACCTGGCTTTGCTGGCTGGGCGGTTTGTGGACTCGGGTGACGTCGGCCAAAGGCACCACGTGGCCATGCTCACCGAGCGGCTAGCCCGGCGACTGTTCGGCGGGCAGGCGCAGGCGGTGGGACAATCCATCAAGATCCACGGTTTGCCTTTTGACATCATTGGGACCTTCAAGGAACGCACTTCCAGCTTGGGGCTCTCCGAAATCTCCGGCGAGAACGTGCTCATCCCGATCACCGTGCTCAAAATCTTCGCGCCCATCGAGCGCATCGATCCTCTGTACGTGCAGGCCCGTTCGGCCGCCGAAGTGGAGCCGATCACCGCCATCGTAAAGACCATCCTCGAAAGCCGCCATCGCGTCGGTGCGCGCTACCGGGTCGAAAATCTATCCGAGATTCTGAGCATCGCACGCAGCATCGCCAGCGTGCTGACCGCCGTCTTGATCGCGGTCAGCGCCATCGCGTTGATCATTTCCGGAATCGGGATCATGAACATTATGTTGGTGACAGTGACGGAGCGGACGCGGGAGATCGGGTTGCGCATGGCGGTGGGCGCGGCGCGGCGGGATGTGCTGGAACAATTCCTGGCGGAGGCGGTAGTGATCAGCCTGGTGGGAGGCTTGGCGGGGATCGCCATCGGCGTGGCGATACCATTGAGCGTGCAGTACTTTACCGACGATATCGCCATTCCGATTTCTCCCGTGTCGATCGCGATCGCGTTTACTGTCAGCCTCCTGGTGGGGCTGATCTTCGGGATCCTGCCGGCGAACCGCGCCGCGCGGCTGAATCCTACCGAAGCGTTGCGCTACGAGTGAAGGCGCCAATCTCCCGAAACAATCCGCCGGGTCTCCGAAACCCGCGGCCGGTACTCGTACACCCAGGTCTTGACGCTGGGCCTCCCCGCCCGGCGTGCGATCGCCACCACCCGCTGGAAATCCCGCCCCTCGTATTCGTCTAGTACTTTCAGCAGAGCCGGGGTCTCGCGCAGACGGTACAACTCGCCGGTTACCCAATCCCGCGGACCGCTCGATCGCCGCAGTCCCGGATATCGGCCCAGGTCGTATAAACGTCCGGCCAGCCTCGCCGCACCCAACCATGCGGCATGCTCGGCCAGATACCGGGCGTAGGGATTGACAAAGCCGCGGCGGAGCGTCCCGTAGACGAATAGGCGGCTCGGGTTCGCCCCCCTTGACAGTCCCATAACCCCAATACTATCATTGGGTTTCCAAGTCCTTAACGGGGAGGCGGTTTTGATAAAACTGGATATCATCAACGAAGTCGTCAACAAAACGGGGATCAGCAAGACTAAGGCGGAGATGGCCGTGGAGACGGTCTTTGAAAGCATGAAGCGTTCCCTTGGGCGCGGGGAGCGCATCGAGCTCCGCGGTTTTGGAATCTTCAACGTACGGCCGCGCAAGACCGGCATTGGCCGCAACCCGCGCACGGGCGCCGAAGTCGCGATCCCGCCCGGCAAGGCGGTGCGCTTCAAGCCGGGCAAGGAATTGCAGACCCTGCAGTAGTCAGACGCACATGCAACACGGCGATCCGCCGAATTCTAACGTGGACGGTTTGTGTCCCCTCACCAATTTCGCCCGCCAGGTTCTCCCCCTCCTGAATTGCAAGGAGTCCGCCAAGAACCCTATTGGTACGCGCCGAATGCAGGTCTGCGCCCGCGTCCGCGGCATCGCTATTGGCTGCACGCTCTGCTGTTGCTGCTGACGTTAGTCACCACTACCGTGGTGGGCGCCGGATTAGCGCAATCGTTTTCCGCGAACCAGCCTTTCGATTTTGAGGGCGATTTCGCCGTCTATCAGCGCGCGCTGCACGATCCTGCGTTTCTCCTGACGGGGCTGCCTTTTTCCCTGACGTTGCTGGGGATTCTACTGGCCCACGAATTCGGGCACTTCCTGGCCGCGCGGTATTACGACGTCGACGTCACGCTCCCGTTTTTCATCCCTGCCCCGACGCTGATCGGAACCCTGGGGGCTTTTATTCGGATACGCTCGCCCATCCTGACCAAACGGATTCTGTTCGACATCGGCGCCGCTGGTCCGCTGGCCGGTTTCGCCGTGCTGGTGTGGCCGCTGGCGGTCGGTGTGTCCATGTCGCGAGTGGCGCCGGGTATCGCCGTACATGGCGACCTTATCTTCGGCCGGCCTTTGCTGATGCAGTTGCTCGAATGGGTGCTGCTGCCGGGCGTGAATCCTGCTGACATCTCGCTGCACCCCATGGCCCGCGCGGCATGGGCCGGACTCCTGGCTACGGCGCTGAACTTGCTCCCGATCGGGCAGCTCGACGGCGGTCACATTTTGTATTCGTTCCTGGGCGAAAAGACCAAGCTGCTTTCGCGTGTGTTCGTGGCGCTGCTGATCCCCATGGGATTCCTGTTCGCGTATAGCTGGTTGCTGTGGGCCGGGCTGCTGTTCTTTTTCGGCCTGCGCCATCCCTCGATTGTCGACCCGTCGCCGCTGGGCCGCGCACGCGCCTGGCTGGGATTTGCGGCGCTGGTGGTTTTGGTGTTGTCGTTCACTCCCGCTCCGGTGCGGACCAATTTGTGAACGCGTGAAGATCTCAGCCACCATCATCACTTACAACGAGGAGCGCAACCTTCCGCGCGCCATCGAAAGCCTGCGCTGCGCCGATGAAGTCGTGGTGGTCGATAGCGGCTCGACCGACCGCACCGTGGAGATCGCGGAGAAACTCGGCGCGCGGGTAGTGGATTCGCCCTGGCCCGGCTACGCCAAACAGAAGAATCTCGCGGCCGAAGCTGCCACCTACGATTGGATTCTTTCGCTCGATGCCGATGAATCCTTGAGCGAGGCCCTGGAAGGAGAAATCTGGCGTCTTAAAAAGAGCGGCCCGCAGTTCGACGCCTACACCATGCCGCGCCTGGCGCAATATCTGGGACGCTGGATCCGCCACTCCGGGTGGTATCCGGACCGCAAGGTGCGCCTTTACGACCGCCGTAAGGCTCACTGGGCTGGCGACTACGTGCACGAATCCGTGAAGGTCGACGGCGCCGTGGGACATCTGGAATCCAACCTGCTTCACTTCACTTGCGAATCGCTGTCGGAGCATCTTCGGACCATGGACCGCTACACCACGCTGGCGGCCGAACAATTGCTCGAAAACGGCCAAAGCGTCACCTGGGGCCGCCTGATCTTCGAACCCCCCTGGACCTTCTTCCGCACTTACGTGGTGAAACTCGGGTTCCTGGACGGGGTGGAAGGACTGGCGATCGCCAACATGGCCGCGCTGTACAATTTCGTCAAGTATGCCAAGGCGCGCTTCATGGCGCCCGATAGATGATCATGCCGCCCCTGGTGCTCGCCATCCTGGCCTTCGTGTTCGGATTGCTGATCGGAAGCTTTCTGAACGTGTGCGTGTTCCGCCTGCCGCGCGACCTGTCGGTGCTGCGTCCCGCCCGCAGCTTTTGCCCCGGATGCGAGCATACCATCGCCTGGTTCGACAACATCCCGCTGTTGAGTTACGCGCTGCTGCGGGGCCGCTGCCGCTACTGCAAGGAATGGATTCCTTTACGATATCCGCTGGTGGAGCTGGCGACCGGAGTGGCGTTCGCCGTGTGCGCCGCGAAGTTCGGGCTTACCGCGCCAGCCGTCAAGTACGCCCTCTTCGCCGCCATCCTGATCGATCTGATCGCGACCGATTTGGAGGAGCGGATTCTGCCCGACGAGTTCACGCTGGGCGGAACTTTGGCGGGGTTGGCGATCGCGGCCTTCGTGCCGATGCCCATCGGGCTGCCGCACTTGATTCTCCCTCTGATGTCCGTGCATCTGAGCCCGGCGTGGGTCTCGGTCATAGAGGCCGCCACGGCCGCGGCTGTCGGGAGCGGCTCCATCTGGGTGGTCGCCTGGTTGTACCAAAAGGTGCGCCACCGCGAAGGCCTGGGTCTGGGCGACGTAAAAATGCTGGCAATGATCGGCGCGTTTCTGGGACTCGAAGCCGCGCTGGTCACCCTGATGCTGGCCTCGCTGCTGGGCGTCGTGGGCGGGCTGGCGTACATCCTCATCCGGAAAAAAAGCGCCGCTACCTATGAGCTGCCTTTCGGCAGCTTTCTAGGGCTGGCGGCTATGCTGATCGCCATCTACGCGGAGACGGCGATGAAGGCCCGTCTGCCGCACTAGGGTCCAAGCCCACCGATCCTTGGATCGAGCCGCCGGCCGCGCGATGCGATATGATTTCCCTAACGTGACTGGTCGAATGTTTTTCGCAGCGCCGATCTGGGCCGTGTCCATGATCTGTATCGCCCCTGCCCAGTGGATCGACCATCCCACTCCAGGCATCCCCCGCACCGCCGACGGCAAACCCAACCTCGCCGCGCCCACGCCTAAGACTGCCGACGGCAAGCCGGATCTGTCGGGGCTCTGGCGCCGCACTGGGCCCGGCCAGCGCGCGACTACGCTAGCCATGGGCCCCAACCTCGAAGACTTCATGCGGCCCGGTGAAACGATTCCACCGCTGCTGCCCGCGGCCCAAGCGCTTTACAAGCAGCGCCAGGCGAATTTCATGGCCGACCGCCCCTCTTCGAAGTGTCTGCCCCACGGCATTCCTGACCAGATGCTGATCCGCGTGCCGTTCAAAATCGTGCAGAATCCCGGCTTAACGCTCATCTTGTACGAAGAATTTGCGCGATTCCGGCAGATCTTCACCGATGGCCGCGCGCATCCTCCGGTGGCCAGTCCCGCTTGGCTCGGCTATTCCATCGGCCGTTGGGAAGGCGACTGGTTCATCGTCGACACGCGCGGTTTCAATGACAAGAGCTGGCTAGACGACAGCGGCCGTCCACACACCGAAGCGCTGCATACCGTCGAGCGCTTCCGCCGCCGCGACTTCGGCCACATCGACATGGAAGTCACGATCGACGATCCAGGAGCGTACACCAAACCGTGGTCGTTTCCGATGCAGCTCGAATTCCTGGCCGACACCGATATGATCGAGGACGTCTGTGACAACGAGCGGGATTCGGCACACTCGGTGGGGAAATAGCGAACGCGATATTACCGCGTCCCCGATGTGGGCGCTGGACGCCCCCGCATCTTGCCCGCAAAGAACGCGCACGAACCGGCGATCGGGCACGCAACGCACTTGGGATTGGTCCGCTTACAAAGCTTTTGGCCATGAACCTTGAGCAGCAGATACGCACGCATGCGGGGGTCGAACTTCTGGGGGACCGCGGCTTCGATCAGGCGTTGGGCTTCTTTATAGTTAGCGCCGTAGTTCTCGCGCTCCCGCCCGGCTCGAATCCGCACCAGGACGTACTCGACGTTGGAGGGCACGGCCGCCACCGGCGAGATTCCGCCAAACAGCAGCATCCGATCGGCGCCTGGGTCGGAAATATTGGGGAACTTCTTAAACACCGCCCGCACCTGGGCCACCGACATCCCGCCCAGTCCCGCACGCAGATCCCCGCCGAATTCCCGATGAACCCGTTCCGCGATATCCCGCAACCGCATGGCTCGCAACTCCGGCACCATGCCGCCGGGCTTCAAAGCTTTCCCGAGTTTCTGTGGATTCGCGGCCAGAAGCCGCTCCGGCTCGACGCCGATTTCGCGTGTCAACGATTCCCACCCTTTGGCGCAGCGATCGTCGCTGGCCGGATATCCGCAATGCCACCACACTAGAAGTAGATATGGATCTGTGGGCCAGCCCGGCTTTTGCTCGCCGTGGAAGGCTTCCAGAGTGTCCAAGAGTTGAGGCAGAGGCGTCATGGAGGCTTTCCGTCACTATAATCCTAGGAAGAAGACTCTCGCAAAGCCGCGAAGTCGCAAAGAAAACCGCTTCTTTCTTGGCGACTCGGCGTCTTTGCGAGGATCTATCGAGATTGACTCAGTCCCGCTTCAAGCAGCGCGAGACCGTGGACCACAGTTCGCCCGCTTCGACCGGCTTGGACAGGAACGCCTGCATGCCGTGCTGGAGGCATTCCTGGCGGACCTGGTCGGAAAAATTGGCAGTCAGCGCGATGATCGGCACATGGCTGTAGCCGGGCAACTGGCGGATGGCGACGGCCGCCGTCAGTCCATCCATCTCCGGCATCTGCAGGTCCATCAGAATCAGGTCGTAGTGCTTGCGGCTGGCCGCTTCCAGCGCATCGATCCCGGACACCGCGCCATCCACGCGCAGCCGACGCCGTTCGAGCAAGTGGCGCAGAACGGTCAGGCCCACGGGGTTATCCTCCACGGCCAGAACCCTGGGCCCGGTTTCAGTTTCCGTGGGGGAGGAATCCTCAACCGCGCCGCGGAATGGCTCCGCCGCGCGGTGTAAGGGAATCACGACGCCGAAGGTGGACCCCGCGGCCAACTGGGATTCCACTTGAATCCGCCCCCGCATCATGGCGGCCAGTTTTCTGGCCAGTGCTAAGCCCAGCCCCAAGCCGGGATAGTTGCGGGCCAGTCCGGATTCACCCTGCTTGAACGATTCAAAAATGCTTTTGAGCGTCTCAGGGGCGATGCCGATCCCGCTATCGCGGACCCGGACTTCTAGCTCCACCGGCTCCGGTTCGTCGCGGCCAGACACGCGCCGCGTGCAGGCGCGGACTTCCACCGATCCGTGGTTGGTGAACTTGATCGCATTGGACAGCAGGTGCGCCAGAAGCTCGCGGATGCGAAGGGCATCGCCCACCAAGGTCTCCGCCAGGTTGGCGTCCAGGGTGAGCAGCAGGCTCAGACTCTTGGCGTCGGCCTTGGCGCGGAACTGGCTGACGGTGGCCTCCAGCATTTCGCGCACGCTGAACTCGCTCTCGTCCAAAGTGACCAGCCCGGCCTCGAGCGCCGAGTACTCAAGCGTCGCATTCAGAAGCTCGGCTAAGCTCTCCGCGCACATGCGCGCGGCGTTTACGTAGTCCCGCTGCTCTTCGTCCAGATTGGTTTCAAGCAGCAGGTCCACCATGCCCATGACGCCGCTCAACGGCGTTCGGATCTCATGATTCAGGCTGGCCAGGAACGTGCTTTTCAGATCGCGGAGACCATCGCCGGACCCGGGAGCCGGTTCGAGTGCGGGAACCTGCGGCGGAGCGCTCCAGGGCACAACCGGGTTGGCGGAGGAAACAGCCATCGATTAGTCCTATCGACGGCGCGCCGGTACAAGTTTATATCGGGAATCGACAAATAATTGATTTAATTACTGCTTCTTCGCTGGAGTTTGGGCCGGCGCGGGTCCCGAAGGCGGCGCAGCTTTGCCGTCCTTGCTGGAGTTTTGCTTGCCGGTGTCCACTTCGTCGCCGAAAGTAATCTTGGTTTCGGCCTTGAATTGCTTGTAGTCCTCGTAGCGCACGGTTTGGCGGATGCGCTGGTCGCTGTCCTTGAAGTGCAGCGTGTCGTTGGCGATGGTGTAGGTCGGGAACCAGTACTTGCCATCGATCTGTTCGCGGTAAGTTTCGAACTTGGGGAACTGGTTGTCTTCGCTGTGCTTGATGACGCCCACGCCGCGCCCGTAGCTCTTGACAATCTGCAAGTCCTGGTCGTCCACCCACACTTCGCCCTGGAAGTAGCGATGCCCCTGCTCCAACTTCTTCGGTTTGACCGCGAAGACGTAGCAATCGATCTCGTCGACGGCTTCTTTGCCCAGATAGCGGATCAGGTACTTGGGCAATTCCTCGGACGTCAGCACGAAAGGCTGGACGTCCTTCAGGTCCTGCATGTCTTCCGGAGTCAGGATGATGTGGCTCAGCGAGGGCACCGGTGCGTTCACCACGTGCTCGGTTCGCTTGCCTTCGCCGTTGAAGACGATGTCGGACACCATCTCCCAGCGCCCCATCTGCGTCCCGCCCGGATCCAGTTCCTGAATGCGCGCGGTCTGGCGGTAGGTGTAATTGTCGCGGGCTTTGGAGAACTCGGACTCCTTGGCGGCGAACTTTTGAATGATCTCGTCGATCTTGGCCTGGGACAGATCGGCGGCAGTGTCGGCCGCCAGCAGGGCTCCTGCTGACATCAGTATCGTCAAGGTGATTGCTCGCATAGTCGGCATCCTTCTTATGGGGACGAGTCTAGTCTAACTCCGGTTACCAGACGTTTGCTTAGCGTTGGAGGATCTGCTTGGCAATAGTCAGGCGCTGCATGTTGCTGGTGCCCTCATAGATCCGGCCGATTTTAGCGTCGCGATACAGCTTTTCTACGGGATAGTCCCTGGTGAACCCCACACCGCCCAACACTTCGATCGCCCGCGAGGCCACGCGCTCGGCCACCTGGGAGGCGAAGTATTTGGCCATCGCGGCTTCGGTGACGAAGGGGCAGCCGGCGTCTCGCAAGCGCGCGGCGTTATAAGTGAGCAGACGCGCGGCTTCCACGTCTACGGCCATCTCGGCCAGCTCGAACTGCACGCCTTGGAACTCGGCGATGGGCAGGCCGAACTGCTTACGCTGGCGCGAGTAGGCTAGCGCATGGTCCAGCGCACCCTGGGCCAATCCGGTCATCTGCGCACCGATGCCGATCCGGCCTTCGTTCAGCGTTTCGATGGCGACTTTGTATCCTTTGCCGACCTCGCCAATCACGTTGGCCCGGGGCACCCGGCAGCCGTCGAAAATCAACTCGCAGGTGGAGGAGGCGCGGATGCCCAGCTTGTCTTCCTTCTTGCCGATCGCAAAACCGGGTGTATCGCGCTCGATCAAAAACGCGGTGATGCCCTTGTAGCCCGCCTCCGGATTCACGGTGGCGAAGACCAGAAACAGGCTAGCCTCGGCGGCGTTGGTGATCCACAGTTTTCGGCCGCTGAGGACGAAATCGCCGCCGTCTTGCTGGGCATCGGCCGGGACCGCGCGCGTGGCCAGCGCGAAAGCGTCCGAGCCCGATCCGGCTTCCGACAACGCGTAGCTGGCAACCGCGGACGCGGCTGCGCGGGGGAGCCACCGGCGCTTCTGCTCCTCGTTCGCCCAACGCAGGATGGCGTTGTTGAACAGCGTGTTTTGCACGTCCACAATCACGGCCGCCGCGGGATCGACCTCCGCCAGCCCTTCGATCGCCAGGATGGTCTGAAAGAATGTGCCGCCCTGGCCGCCATACTCCTCCGGCAGATCGACCGCCATCAGACCCATTTCGAACAATTCGGCAAGCAGGTCTTGGCGAAAGACGCCGGCCTCGTCCATCGACCGGACGTGGGGCGCGATCCGCTCGCGGGCGAAATCGCGGACCGAATCGCGGAACATACCTTCTTCGTCGCTCAATCGGGTCAACGGAGCGGGCTGCATGGTTTTGATTGTATATTGACTTAGCATTGTATCTTCATACGAACATCAGCGACTGGAAAGCGCGGGCTGCCGCGGCGAATCCGCCCGTGCCCAATGAGATTCTCGATCAGGTGATTCCGCCGCTGGAGGCGCTCGAAGCCGCGTTCCGTCCGCTGCAGCGCGAGATTCCGCCCGACGGGCTCGCATGGGACGGGCCGGACCCCGCATGACCGTCGAATCGGCCAGCGCGGCCCTGCGGGCGCGGCGCATGTCGGTGCGGGAGTTGACCCAGGAAACGCTCGCTCAGATCGAGAGTTTGAATCCACGCATCAATGCTCTGATCACGGTCACCGCGGAAGCCGCCCTCGACCGCGCCGGCGAGCTGGACCGGGAAATCGCCGCGGGCCAGATACGCGGACCGCTGCACGGCATCCCGGTGGTCCACAAAGACTGCTTGTACACCGCCGGGGTGCGCACCACCGGCGGCTCGCGGATTTTCGCGGACTTCGTGCCGGATCGCGATGCCGCGGCGGTGGCGCGGCTGGATCGGGCCGGTGCGATTACGGTGGGCAAGGCGGGCATGCATGAGTTGGCCTACGGAGTCACCTCCAACAATCCGCATTTCGGCGCCGTGCGCAATCCCTGGGACACGGAGCGGATACCGGGCGGGTCGAGCGGCGGATCGGCCGCGGCGGTCGCGGCGGGCATGGCGTTGGGGGCGACGGGCACGGACACGGGCGGATCGATCCGCATTCCCGCCTCTTTCTGCGGCGTGGTGGGATTGAAGCCGACCTACGACCGCGTGGATCGCACGGGAGTGATGCCGCTCGCGGTGACGCTGGACCATGTGGGACCCATCGCCGGAACGGTGCGGGATGTGGCGCTGCTGTTCGGAGCGCTGGCCGAGGGCCACGCCAGTGGAGCCGAGGAAAAGCCGCGCATGGGCGTGCCGGAGAATTACTTCTTCGATCGTGTGGACTCGAAGGTCGCCGAGCTTGTGCGCGCGGCAGCACGAAAGGCCGAGGCGCTGGGTGCACGAGTCGCACCGGTGCGGTTGCCGGATGCCGAGGCCTTGAACGTCGTGGGCCGGGTGATCCAGTTGTCGGAGGCGTCCGCGATTTTCGAGCGGTATTTGGCCCGCCGGGAAGATATCGGCGACGACGTCCTGGCGCTGATCGAGCAGGGACGCTTGATTCCAGCCACCGACTACGTAAACGCGCAGCGCTTGCGCCGGGCGCTGGCGCGCGATTTCGCGAAGGTGTGGACCGAGGTGGATTGCCTGATCGCGCCCGTGACGCCGGTGCTGCCGCCGAGCATCGGCGAGATGAGCGTTACGATCAACGGTGCGAGCGAAGACGTTCGCATCGCCTGCACGCGGCTGGCACGCCCGCTGAACGTGCTCGGGTGGCCGGCGCTGGCGATGCCGTGCGGGCGCTCCAAATCGGACCTGCCTATCGGGATGCAACTGATCGGACCGCCGGGCCGGGAGGATGTCCTGTTGCGGGTAGGCGCAGCGCTGGAGGACGCTCTGAAATAAACAACGGACCTAAATCAGCTGAATTGAGCCTCTGTCGCCTCAATTCCGGGTACTTCGGGCAGCGTCTCCATGAGAATTCTCTGGAGAAGACCGGCTAGGACGGTCGCTCCCAACGCCACCCGCGTGGCTTCGATTCCAGTGCGAAATAGCGAGTTGCTCGCCGTGGAGTAGATCACGCGGCCGATCAGGAGGCTGTCGGCGATCTCAATTTCCACCGTGTCGCCCGCCCCAGTTGGAAGGGGAGAACCACACAGAGGCCCGAGCTGGATATGTCCGATACGCGACCGAAGACGGAATGGCTCCGATCGCCCACAACGGTCACTCGGGCTTCAAATTGAACCTGAACGCGCTCATCGGCTCGGCGTTCCATCATGACCGAGATTATCGGCTGGACGGGGGGCGGGCTTTATGGAAATGGACGATCTTTTTCCTCGGCCCGAGCCGGGCTTCGCGCCCCATGTCACAACCCGACGGCGCAAGTCGGGGTCGTGCTGGAGTAGCCGGAGATAGCTTCGTTCTTCCGGAGCGTTCTTAGCGCGGACCAAGCTGTCGCGGTCGAAACCGGGGACGATTTGGGCACCGGCGCGCTGCGCCAGCCGCTCGAGAGAGAACTCGCCCCATGCATCGGCCTCCGGCGGTCCGTAAATCAGGGGCGCGTGGGCTAGGCGGCGCAGAACCGGCGCGGGGGTGCGGTAGCCGGGCGTCGCAATGATGCGCCGTTCTTCGCGTTGCGTGAGCCGCAGGACTCCCGCGCTGGCCGGGCGAAAGCCCAGCTTGCGGTAGAACCAGAACGCACCCGAGGCGATAGCTTCCTCATTGTCGTGGCCAATCTGGTAGGGATCGATTGAGAAGGCGGTAACGCCCAGGTGTTCGTGCAGGACCTTCAGCATCCGCGCGTAGAGCCATGCGGTCTCGCCCTCGCGGAACGTGTAATAGAGGTTGAAGCCGACTTCCGCTCGTTCAAAGAGCGAAAGCGTCTCGACGTAGCCCATAGGCACGCCGTTCTTGACGAACATTCCGCAGTGATAGGCGCGCAAGGGAAGGCGGAATGCCTTGGGCACTCCGAAGAAGAAGAAGTCCGTGCCTCGGCCGAGCGCGGCGTGATACACATGGGCTGCGTCGGGGTGCGTGAAGCCCCACAACTCGCGGTACCGGGCGGCGGAGCTGTCCGCGATTCGGTTGAGGATGGTTCGCGCACGCGCCGGGGCCAGCTTCACCACGGGCACCGGAGCGGCCGCTAATTCCGCATCGAGAGACACATCGCTGCGGCGGAGTAAAGGTCCGGTGTGACAGAAGGCCCGACGGAAGGGTAGGCGCGCGGCCGTGCGAGAGGCCGGACTGTTTCCCAGATCCCAGCAGAGAGGGATTTCGAGCAGATCGTAGGTCAGTGGGTCCAGGTGCCCCAGCAGCCATGCCAGGGTCAGGCCGGACGAAGTGAACCAGGCACGCCAGTCGACGTTCGGTTCGACGGTCCACTGCTCCGCCGCCATCGGAAACGCGCGGGCGAGCGCGGCGCCTAGGCGTTCGGGGTGCGGGTAGTTGTCCCAGTCGATGTGCAGCGATTGGCGATAGCGGGCGGCTAGGCCTCGGGCAATTTCGAAACTGAAGTTGCTGGAGACGGCGGTTCCAGCCATGCCGGAGATTTCGGGCTCGTCAAACGAATCCGCATCCTGGCCGTCCAGCCGTTCGGCGAAGGAAGCAAGGACCTGATCGGCCAGGCGGAGCGTCTCGGGGCTGTGAGGGTAAGCGCGCAGGAACAGCACAATCTCATGGAGGCGGACCAGATCGCCGGGCGCATCGAACCGCGCTCTCTGGAGGCGTCGCAGCAGTTCCGCTACCTGGCCGGCGGCGGCGGGGTTGAATTGGGATTTGAGCGAAGCGAGCTCGTCGAGGACGGCGGACATTGGTTTCGAGTGTAGCGGATTCGAGTGTAACGTCAGATGTTAAAGTGAATAAAGCCATGCGCAAAACCAGCGATGTGACCGAGCTGGCGGCGATCACCAAGCAAATGCGCCGCACAGCCATCGAGATGATCACGGAGGCCGGCTCTGGCCATCCGGGCGGATCGCTTTCGGAAGCCGAAATCCTGGTGACGCTATTTTTCGACACTATGCGGCACGACCCCGCCAACCCCAAGTGGCCCGACCGCGACCACTTCATTTTGTCCAAAGGCCACGCTTGCCCGCTGCTGTACGCGGTGATGGCCGAGTGCGGCTACTGCCCCGCGGATCAACTGATGACGCTGCGCAAGCTGGGGTCGATCTACCAAGGCCATGCCGACATGCGGTTTCTGCCGGCTCTCGAGGCCTCGACCGGCTCGCTGGGCCAGGGTTTGTCGGTCGGGCTGGGCATGGCGCTGGCGGCGCGATTGAACGGCAGCAAATCCAGAACGTATGTGGTGCTGGGCGACGGCGAAATCCAGGAAGGCCAGATCTGGGAAGCCGCCATGTTCGCCGCGTTCCATAAAGTCGACAATCTGGTGGCGATCGTGGATTACAACAAGATTCAGTTGGACGGCTTCGTCAAGGACATCATGGAACTGGAACCGCTGGCCGAAAAGTGGCGCAGCTTCGGCTGGCACGCGATGGAAATTTACGGCCACGACATCGCCGCATTACAAAGCGCCTTGGGCGAGGCGTCGTCGGTGAAGGGGAAACCCACCTGCATCTTGGCCCACACGATCAAGGGCAAGGGCGTGTCCTTTATGGAGAACAATCCGAAATTCCACGGCATGGCGCCGACGCGCGAAGAATGCGCGCGGGCCTTGCAGGAGCTTGCGTAATGGCGGTCACGACGAAATTCGAACTGAAACTGGGGCCCGCCACACGCGAGGCTTTCGGCAAGGCGCTGGTGGAACTGGGACGCGAAAACCCCGACGTGGTGGCCTTGGACGCGGATCTTTCGAAATCCACCTACACGGCGGGTTTCGCCAAGGAATTTCCGGACCGGTTTTTTGAGTGCGGGATCGCGGAGGCGAACATGGTGGCGATCGGCGCCGGCCTCGCGTCGGCGGGCAAAATTCCGTTCGCATCGAGTTTTTCGGTGTTCCTGCTGAACAAAGGATTCGAGCAACTGCGGGTCACCGCCGCGTATCCCAACGTGAATCTGAAGATCGTCGGGACCCACAGCGGCATCTCCATCGGAGAAGACGGCCCGTCCCAGATGAGCATCGAGGATTTGAGCCTGGCGTGTTCCCTGCCCGGCTTCACAGTGCTGTGCCCGGCCGACGAAGTCTCGACGATGAAGCTGGTGAAAGCGGCCGCAGCGCACGTCGGCCCGGTGTTCCTCCGCGCGGGCCGGCCTAAGGTGGCGATCATCTACACGGCGGACCAGGAGTTCGTCATCGGCAAGTCTATCGAGTTGATCGAAGGAACCGATGTGACGCTCATAGGAACGGGACTGATGGTAGCCGAGTGCATCCGCGCCGCGCAGGAATTGGAGGCTGAAGGAATCTCCGCGCGGGTGATCGACATGCACACCATCCGGCCGCTGGACCGCGACGCGATTGAGCGCGCGGCGCGGGGGACCGGCGCGATCGTGGTGGCGGAAGAACATTTGGCGGATGCCGGCCTGGGCGTTCGCGTGGCGCAAGTGGTGGCGGAAACGCAGCCGGCGGCCATGGAGTTCGTGGGCATCCAGAATACCTACGCGGAGTCGGCGACGCCGGATCAATTGCTGGACAAGTACGGCTTGCGCGGCAAGGATGTCGCTGCCGCGGCCCGGCGGGTACTGAAGCGCAAACGCTGACCTTCCTTTTCTCAGGCTAAAACCTGTGCCACTCATGGCCAAGTCCAAGGACGACAACGTGGCGGATTTGTACACGCTGGTCCAGCGGGCAGCCGCCCGGTCCGGACGCGCCTTGCACGATGACGTTGGACCACTGCTTTCGGCGGCCGGCCTGCACTTGCAGTTGCTGCGCATGGATCACCCCCGAATTGAGGGAGACATCGAGCGGATCAGCGCGATTCTGGATCAAGCCTATGAGCGCATCCGCGCCGTGAGCCAGGAACTGGCGCCGTCGCCGGTGTTGCGGGGCGGATTGAAGAACGCGCTGGAGCGGCTGGCGGAGTTGACGGCCGCCGCGCATCCCGGCATCGCCATCAAGCTGAATTACAAAGTCGCCGGGGAGCTGCCTGTTGACGCGGCGTGCGCGTTGTACGAAGCAGTGCACGCGGCCGTCGCGGCCACCGCAGGCCCGTTCGCGGCGACTCGGATCGCCATCACCGCGAAGGGAGCGCACCAGGTATCGATCCGGATCGTGGACAACGGACGGACGCGCGGGCGCGTGAAAGCGCTTCGCGCGGCACGCCAGGTCGCGGAAGCCCAAGGCTTGTCCATGACGCTTGCAACAAAACAGGATACAATTGTTCTCATTCGTTATGCCTTTCGACGTCCTACTGGTGGATGATCACAAGATCATGCGCGATGGCCTGAAAGCCATTCTGGGTCGGGCGAAGGACTTTCACGTGGTCGGCGAGGCGGAAAATGGAACCGACGCGGTTCAGATAGTCAAGCGCCTGCGCCCGCATCTGGTGTTGATGGACATCGGGTTGCCCGGTCTCAGCGGGACCGAAAGCACGGTGGAAATCCTCCGCGTCATGCCCGACTGCCGGATCGTCATGTTGTCGATGTACGACGACGAGCATTCCGTGGTCGGGTCCATCCGCGCGGGGGCGCGCGCCTTCATCCTGAAGAAAGCCTCCGACGCGGACCTGCTGGAGGCGCTGCGCATGGTGGCCGCCGGCGGGATGTACATGAGCCCGCAAGTGTCGGACCGCCTGCTGCAGCGCATTCAAAGCGGCGACTTGGAGTCGAACCCGGCTCCGCCCGCCCTGGCTCAGCTTTCACCGCGCGAATTGCAAGTGCTGCGGCTGGTGGCCGGAGGCAAGACCAGTAAGGAAATCGCGGTGATGCTGGATCTGCGCGAACAAACCGTGCGCAGCTACCGCAAAACCATGATGCGCAAATTGCACGTGAACAATGTGGCCGGATTGACGCAACTGGCGCTATCGAGCGGACTCACCAGCGTCGCGCGTCTGCCATGACGGACGCTGCCGGGCGCATGTGCGAGTCGCCGTGGGGGCCCCTGGAGGTCCGCGATGCGCACGTCCATTTTTTCTCCCACCGGTTCTTTAGCACGCTGGTCGCGCAAAAACCCGGGTTGAGCTGGGAAGCCGCCGAGCAGAAGCTGGGTTGGCAGCTTCCAGCGCAGGAACCGGAACGGCTCGCCGAAACGTGGGTCCACGAACTGGACCGGTACGGAGTCGCTGGAGCGGCTCTGATCGCCAGCGTTCCGGGGGATGAATCGTCGGTCACGGCCGCGGTGCGGGCGTTCCCGGAGCGGTTCGCCGCCTACGCCATGGTCAACCCGAGGGAATGGCATCCTGAAACATTTTCAGAGGTGCGTGTCGTGTGTTTGTTTCCGGCCATGCACCGGTACTCGCTGCATGACGAGAGCGTGCGGCCCGTGTTTGACTGGGCTCAGACAAATCAGCGTGCGGTGCTCGTTCACTGCGGCGTTTTGCGGGTTGGCGTGCGCGACAAGCTGGATCTCCCATCGCTGTTCGATCTGCGCTATTCCAATCCGACCGATGTGCATGCCGTGGCGTTGCGCTATCCGGATGTTCCTATCGTGGTGCCGCATTTCGGCGCCGGATATTTTCGCGAGGCCCTGATGTTAGCCGACCAGTGTCCCAACGTGTACCTGGACACGTCCAGCTCGAATCAATGGATGAAATATCAAGAGTCGCGTCTGGATCTAAGACAGGTGTTCCGGCGGGCCCTGGATGTGGTGGGTCCGGCGCGGCTGCTGTTTGGGACCGACTCTTCGTACTTCCCGCGTGGCTGGCATCAGGCCATTTTCGAACAGCAGGCCCGCGCGCTGTATGAACTCGATGTGAGCGCTTCCCACGCCCGGGCGATTTTCGGACAAAACTTGCTGAGAATTTTGAGCCGCTAGCCGCACGTCATAGGCGTGAAGGTATTCCTAAGCTGGCATCGGCGTAAGGCCAAGTTCCGATATCCCAGCGAACCGGTTCCTCGCACAGCGGTGTTGGAGCCGTGGTTCGCTACCCGGAGCACGGATCCCCGGGTACGGGTCTTCGAGCCACACCTGCTCAAAAGCAGGCTTGAAGACCAGCTCCGGAATGAACTGGAGCGCTTCGCGCCGCAGGCGATCGCGGTGTCCTGGCAGCAGATCGAGGAGCTGACTAACTCCGTAAGGGAGCGGCCGGGAATCGCGCCGACGCACGCGGTGGTTGTATTGCACCGATCGGATCGCGCGGGAGCCATCGAGTTCGTTCCCTTAGGCGCCGACGACCGCGAGCGGTTATGGCGAGCGTTCCATGTGCCCATCTTTGAGCAGGTGATCGGACCGCGCGGAGTCTTGCTCGCCACCGAATGCGCCGCGCACGACGGGCTGCATATCGAATCGCCAGGCCTCCAGATAGACGGGTACGTGGTGGGTTCGCCATGCGGCTGTGGCCGGAACACTCCGCGCTTGCTGCCGTCACAACCGGTGGAACGTCTGCGAGCCGCAGCAGCTTACGCGCGGTGATGCCGGGAAAGCCAATCGCGCGGAACGGTATAATACCAACAGTCTCCCTACCAGCACACTCCTCGCGCGAACGTGGCGGAACTGGCAGACGCACTGGATTTAGGTTCCAGCGCCCGCAAGGGCATGGGAGTTCGACCCTCCCCGTTCGCACCATCGGTTCCAAACTCTGGTCCCTGGCGTTTAGCCGACGTCAGGCGCGCTTGCGGCGCCACGTTTGGCCCTTGGGGCTAAAGCTGCGCGTCTGGCGAATCTTTGAATGCGGTTCCCTAAACGGGATCGGGGTTCTTCCGCCGGAGGGCGGCAACTCCCGCTCCAGTCCTGATGGCAGCGGGCGGGATGTCAGTTGGAGATCCAGCATCCGTTCGATCTTGCGGATCTCACCGCGCTCGCTGCGCGTACTGAAGGTCGAGGCCGTACCGCGAAGTCCGGCGCGGCCCGTCCGGCCCACCCGGTGAATGAAATCCTCGGGCACCTGCGGGAGATCGTAGTTGACCACGTGCGCAATTCCCTCAACGTGCACTCCGCGCGCGGCGACGTCGGTAGCCACCAACACGCGATAGCTGCCTTCCTGGAATCCGCGCAGCGCCAGATTACGCTGATTCTGCGTGCGGTCGCCATGAATCGCCGCGGCTTTCGATCCGCTGCGTACCAGCTTCTTCGCCAGGCGATCGGCTCCGTGCTTGGTGCGGGCGAACACTAGGAACGAGCCCCCGTCTTTCCGAAGCATATTCTCGAGCAGCCCCAGCTTGTGGTCCTGCTCGACTTCATAGTGGTGCAAATCGATTTGCTCGGCCGGCTTGGTGGTGGAACCGATGGCGATCCGCACCGGGTTCCTTAAATGCACATTGATCAGATGCGCCACCGAGGACTCGATGGTCGCCGAACAAAACACAGTTTGACGTCCCACGGGCAGCTCCGCCAGGATTTTGCGGATGGTGGGCAGGAAACCCATGTCGAGCATCCGGTCGGCCTCATCCAATACGAGTGTATGAACCGCGCCCAGTTTTACGAGCTTGCGGTCCAGGAAATCCGCGAGGCGCCCCGGCGTAGCAACCAGCACCTGTGCGCCCTTGCGAACCGCCTGCAGTTGGGTTTGCTCATTCAAACCACCGACTACCACGGCGGCGCGCAGTCCCGTTCCGTCCGCCAGTTGCGAGAAACATTCGCTGATCTGTATGGCCAGCTCCCGCGTAGGACTCAGAATCAGCGCACGCCCGGCGGGCGAGGGGGTGTGCTGCAGCAGTCGCTCCAGTAGCGGTAGGAGAAACGCCAGCGTCTTACCCGTGCCGGTTTGCGCCGTGATCACGAGATCATGGCCGGCGAGCTGTTGAGGGATCGCCAGCGCTTGCACTGGCGTGGGTTGGACGAATCCATTGCGGGCCAGGTTAGTCTGCAGGACACTGGAAAGAGGAAGGTCGGAAAAGGTATTCATTCGTTAGTTAAGAAGCGGGAATCAGCGAGCCAGGCAGGAACGTGAAAAACAGAGGGGCGCGATTTGACTTCCGATACATTTTCAGTATAGCGCGTTTTCCACCTTCACGCGGAACTACCCTGCCTGCTATCCTAGTACCAGATGCGAAAAGACCAACCCACACTTCCTGCGTTCCATTTTAAACGGGCCAAGCCGGACGGCCGCATACAGGTGCTCAACGAGGGTTCCTACGTCATGGCCGAGTACAGTGAGCGCACGGGCGTGGTCAAGTGGCAACGCGTCGTGTTGACCGCTCAAAGAGAAAAGATTGAAAAGTGGCTGGACCAGCACTACCCGGTCCAAGCATAGCGCCTACAGTCCACTCTCTCGAAACGCGTACGCCGCTCTCGCGCCCTTCAGTCTCTCGTAATGGAGACGGCGCGGAAGCTCGTGACGAACTGTACCGCGAAAACGTTGTTCTGCGTGCCAGATTAAAGTGCGCGTGTCAACCGGACAAATGCGATTATGAGCCCGGAGCGGGCGGACGATCAAATGCGATCCAAGGTTTGAACGGTCAGGTCGTTTTGCACGTTGCCGGTGTTCAGGGTGGCCGCAGGCTCGAACAACAACACGTGAACGTCTTCTTCGGCGACGGGGCGATGTTCCACGCCGCGGGGAACGATCAGAAATTCGCCCTCTTCGATCCACACCTCACGGTCCTGGAATTCCATTCGAAAGCGGCCCTTCACCACCAGGAACAGTTCGTCTTCGGCATCGTGATGATGCCACACGAACGGGCCCGTGAACTTCACCAGTTTTACGTGTTGCCCGTTAAGTTCCCCGGCCACTCGAGGCTTGAAGTGGTCGTTGAAAAGGGCAAACTTGTCTCGTAGGTTGACCTTGTCCATCTAACATCAACACCCGGCCGTCGGCTCGCGGCTCCTCTATCGCCGCGCCGGATCTTTCGCTTCCGGATCGAAACCCAGATCCGCCACCGCTTGAGCGGCGATCTCGCGGCTGACCACGCCTTCGCGGGCCAACGCGGCTAGAGTGGCCTGCACGATGGCCTCCGCCGAGATCTCGAAGAAGCGCCGCAAGTACTCGCGGCTCTCGCTCCGTCCGAAGCCGTCGGTGCCGAGCGTGTTCAGACGTTCGCCCAACCACGGCGACAGTTGATCCGGCACGGCCTTCATATAATCGCTCGACGCGATCACCGGACCGTTCGATCCCGTTAGAGCTTGGATCACGTAGGGAACCCGAGCCGCGACCGCCGGGTGCAAGCGATTCCAGCGCTCGGTGGCCAGCGCCTCGCGGCGCATCTCGTTATAGCTGGTGACGGACCACACATCCGCGGCGATGTGGTATTTCTCCGCCAGGATCTGCTGGGCCCGCAGAGCCTCGTTCAGGATCGACCCGCTGCCGAACAACTGCGCTGCCGCCGGGCCGGTCTCGGCCGGCCGGAGTTTGTACATCCCGCTCAGTATCCCGTCGCGAATTCCCTCGCGCTCCGGCATCGGCGGCTGCACGTAGTTTTCGTTGTACACCGTGATGTAGTAGAAGCGGTCTTCCATCTCTTGATACATTCGACGGATTCCGTCCTGAATGATCACCGCCAGTTCGTACGCATAGGCCGGATCATAAACGGCACATGTAGGGACAGTGGACGCGTGGAGGGGCGAATGCCCATCCTCATGTTGCAGTCCCTCGCCGTTCAGCGTCGTGCGCCCGGCAGTGCCGCCCAGCAGGAAGCCCTTGCCGCGCGCATCGGCGAACGCCCAGATCAGGTCGCCCACGCGCTGGAAGCCGAACATCGAATAGTAAATGAAGAACGGGATCATGGGCACGCCGTAGTTGGCGTAAGCCGTCCCCGCGGCGATGCAGGAAGCCATGGAACCGGCTTCGGTGATGCCTTCCTCCAGGATCTGGCCGTTCTGCGCCTCCTTGTAATACATCAGCATGGCGGCGTCGACCGGCTTGTAGCGCTGGCCCTGGCTGGCGTAGATGCCGACCTCGCGGAACATCGACTCCATGCCGAACGTGCGCGCTTCATCCGGGACGATGGGCACTGTCAGCTTACCTAGCTCGGGATGCTTAATCAGGTTCTTCAGCAGGTTGACGAAAGCGACCGTAGTGGAGGCTTCACGTCCCTTCGACCCGGCCAGAGAGTCGTGGAAATACTCCAGCGGCGGCGCAGCGATCTGAATCGGTTTCACGGTGCGCGACGGCAAATGCCCGCCCATGGCCTGGACGCGCTCGCGGAAATAGCGCATTTCTGGAGAGTCTTCCGCCGGGCGGAAGAAATCGATGTGGTGTACGGCTTCCTCAGTGATAGGGATGTTGAAACGCTCGCGCATCTTGGACAGGTCCGTATCGGTCAGCTTTTTCTGCTGATGCGCGCCCATCCGGCCCTCGGCCGCCTCGCCCATTCCGTAGCCCTTGACGGTCTTGGCCAGGATCACTGTGGCCCGGCCCTTGGTTTCGACGGCGCGCTTGTAGGCGTTATAGACCTTGACCGGATCGTGCCCGCCGCGGCGCAGATCCCAGATCTGGTCGTCGCTCATGTGCTCGACCAGCTTGAGCAGCTCCGGATACTTGCCGAAAAACTCCCTGCGCAGATAAGCGCCGTCGTTAGCTCGAAACGCCTGATACTCGCCGTCCACGCACTCGTGCATGCGTTTCAGCAAAATGCCGGTGGTGTCGCGAGCGAACAGTTCATCCCAACCGGAACCCCACAGGCACTTGATCACGTTCCAGCCGGCGCCGCGGAAGGCCGCCTCCAGCTCTTGAATGATGCTCCCGTTGCCGCGCACCGGCCCGTCCAACCGCTGCAGGTTGCAGTTGACCACAAAAATCAGGTTGTCCAGCTTCTCGCGTGAAGCCAGGGTCAGCGCGCCCAGCGATTCCGGCTCGTCGCATTCACCATCGCCCAGGAACGCCCAAACCCGGCGCGAGGATGCCGGAATGATGCCGCGATTCTCCAGGTACTTCATGAACCGCGCCTGGTAGATGGCGCAGATCGGCCCCAGGCCCATGGATACCGTCGGGAACTGCCAGAAGTCCGGCATCAGCCACGGGTGCGGATACGACGACAGCCCCGGGTGCTCCCGCAGCTCGTGCCGGAAATTCTCCAGATGCTTCTCGTCCAGCCGCCCCTCAATGAAGGCGCGGGCGTACATTCCCGGCGAAGCGTGCCCCTGGAAGTACACGAAATCGCCAGGCTGCGGCTGCCCATCCGGCCCCGGATAGGAGCCGCGGAAAAAGTGATTGAACCCAACCTCCATCATGGTCGCCTGGGACGCGTAGGTAGCCAGGTGCCCGCCGATCCCGGCGTCATATTTATTAGCCCGCACCACCATGGCGGTGGCGTTCCAGCGGACCAGGCTCTTAATGGTGCGTTCCAGGACGCGGTTGCCCGGATAGGCGACTTCCTCTTCCGGCGGGATGGTGTTGCAGTACGGAGTATTCCAGCGCAGCGGAACCTGGACGCTAAGGTTGGCGGCGCGTTCGATCAGACGCTCCAGCAAGTAGCCGGCCCGGTCCGGTCCGGTTTGGTCGATGATTTCGTCCAGGGCCTCCAACCACTCCGAGGTTTCCTGGGGATTCAGATCGTCTGGTGCTTCTACTTTGGCTTTAAGCATGAGGGAACTTCTGGGCCGCTACGGGGCGACGATTCTAAATTCTAAGGTAGCGTGCTACGCGGCCTGGCGGCAACCAACCCGCGCGCAAGCCGGCGAACATCTTCCGCGGCAAACACCTTCCACACAGCGTCAGGCCCGAGGGCGCTTGGATTGGTTGATGAACTCGCCGATGGCCACGACCAGCTTGTCGATGCGTTCGTCAATCTGGCGCGAACGCTCGTCCGCCCGGCGCGCCAGTTTGTCGATGCGTTCGTCGGTCTGACGAATCCGCTCGTCGGTTTCGCGCATGCGGCGATCCGTTTCCTCGGCCTGCTTCGCCACCCGGTCGAAACCCCGGCGGGTCTCCCTAGCCAGTTCGGCGATCAGCTTCTGGAGCGAAAGCTGGTCCTCGGCGAGAATCTGCACCACCTGCTCCAGCCGGTCCAGCCGCTGTCCGTGGGTTTTGTCCGCCATGTCCGAATTGTCGCATACGGACGCCTACGTCCCAGTAGCCTCCGCGTTGCGTTTCTTCAGGCGCCAACCCCAGCAAGGCGCTGGTCGGACCCTAACCCACATCGGAGATTTGCCCTAGGTTGACTGGGACCGTCATGATTCTGTTAAACTTGTCCCCATATCGGAATGTGCAGATCCGAACAGCGCCGGGCTTGGGTATCCGCTGGGCTAACAACCGGGGCCGTCCTCTTGATGGCCAGTTGCGTCACCACGACCCCGCCGAAGCAGCAGTTCCGTAGTTTTTTCATACCGCCCGTGCGCGCCACCAAGATCGCCGCGCCGGAGCCATTGGCAGAGCCGCCGCGCCTTCCTAGCTCCCTTCCAACCCTGGATCTGTACGCCTTCGAGAAACCCTCCAGCCCCCTGCCCTCCCTGCCCCGCCCCAGCGACGGGGAGTTTGTCATCCGCCAGGCCGACGAGCATTTCAACGCGGGCAAGCGAGCCTTGCAGGAAGGCCGGACCGCCGAGTCGCGCCGCGAGTTCAATCGGGCCATTGAAATCTTGCTCGCCGCTCCAGAGAACCTCGGCGACCGGACCCAGCTCGAGCGCCGCCTGGAAGAGTTGACCGACAGCATCTACAAATACGATTTGGACCAGCAGAACCCAACCGACTCGGGCGACAAGGTGTCCTACGAAAAGCGACCCCTGGATGAGATCTTGGAATCTACCTTCCCCGTGGAGCCAAGCCTGCGCGGCCGGGTGAAAGAACAGATTCAGGCCACCGCGTCGCAGTTGCCTCTGGAAGAGAGCGACGCCGTCATCAGCTTCATCAATTACTTCAGCTCCGAGCGCGGCAAGCGCATCATCGCAGCCGGACTGCGCTACTCGGGCCGCTACAAGCCCATGATCGAGCGCATCCTGGCCGAGGAAGGCGTGCCCCAGGAGCTGATCTTCCTGGCCCAGGCCGAATCCGGCTTCCAGCCGCGAGCCATGTCCAACAAGCTGTGCGTGGGCCTGTGGCAATTCGCCAAATTCCGCGGCAAGGAATACGGTCTGGATCAGACTCCTTATACCGATGATCGCATGGACCCGGAGAAGGCCACCCGCGCCGCCGCCCGCCACCTGCACGATCTGTACTCGCATTTCGGGGACTGGTACCTGGCGATGGCGGCTTACGACTGCGGCCCCCAATGCATCGATCATGCGGTGGCCCGCACAGGCTACGCGGATTTTTGGACCCTCCGCCGCATGGGCGTGCTGCCCCAAGAGACCGCCAACTACGTCCCGGCGATCCTGGCCATGACCATCATCGGCAAGAACGCCAAGGACTACGGCCTGGATAATGTGGAATTTGCGCCTCCGCTCGAATATGAGACCGTACAGGTGGCCAGCGCCACCCATCTGGCGCTGGTAGCCGCCGCGCTGGACCGTCCGGTGAGCGAGATCAAAGAATTGAACCCGGCGGTGCTGCACACCATCGCGCCCGCCGGCTATGCCCTGCACGTACCCACGGGTACCCTGCCCCAGTTGGAAGCTGCTTTTACCGTTGTCCCCACCAGCCACCGAGATTCCTGGCGCTTGCACCGCGTCGAACCGGGCGACACCTTCGCCACCATCGGCAAGCGTTACGGCACAACCCCGACGCTGATCGGCAGCGTCAACGGTAATTCACTCCCGGAGGCCGGCAACCTGGTAGCTGTTCCCGTGTCCTACCCGGGAGATCGCGTCGCTGCCAAGCCGGCCGCCAAAACGGCAGCGAAACCGCTAGTGCATCCGCCAGCAGCGGCCCCGGCGGCCAAGACCTCGGCCAAAGGCGCGCCGTCGAAAACGGCGGCCTTGAATGCCACTCCCCCCGCGGCGGTCAAGCAGGCTCCTCCGGCGCAAAAGACCGCCGCAAAGCCGCCCGCTAAAGCCGGTGCGCCCACCAACGGAGCCGCCAACCGGCCCCACGCTCCGGTGAAAGCGGCAACCGCGGCGCACACCGCTTCGGCGTCGGCGGCCGCGCACAAAGGCGCCGCCCGGCCCGGTGTACACCACGTCTCCGGCGCTTGAGGAAACGTTGGACGCCGCGCACGCGTCTTTACAACACGTGGCTGCACCGCCTCTCGCGACAGATTGTGCTTCGCACACGCATTTTTTCTTGCCTTCTGAATAAAACGCGATATTCTAGGTCTTGACTGGGGCTGCAAAGCCTGTAGTTCAAAGCGGTTCTTACTGCGCGGTACACAACAGGAGGCAGACTGAATGATTGAGTATCGACTTTCTGTCGACGATATGGACGATTTCGACGAAGAGGAAGCTCTCGACGTCGGCGAGGACATCGGCGACTATGGGGATGAGGACGACGAAGAAATCCTCACGATTACGGAAACCGTGATCATACCGGTAGCGGCCCCCGAACCCGCGCCCTCGGCAACGCCGGCGGCGCCGGAGAAAAAACCCGCTACCAAAGCGGCCGCTCCCAAGAAGGCAGTGGCCAAAGCAGCCGCGCCCCCACCGGCAAAGAAAGCCCCTGCCAAACAGGCCGCTCCTAAAAAGGCAGTGAAGAAAGCGGTGGCGAAGAAAGCAGCGAAGAAAGCCGCCCCGAAGAAGGTAGCCAAGAAGGCCGCTCCCAAGAAAGCCTCCCCCAAAAAAGCAGCGCCCAAGAAGGCAGCGCCAAAAAAGGCAGCTCCCAAGAAGGCGGCGAAGAAAGCCGCCAAGAAGCGCAAGAAGTAGGTTCTCTAAGTTCGCGGAAGCGGCCGGAGGGGGTGCCGCTTCCCCAGTCAGCCGCAAGACGTTGGCGGACCCTCAGGACAGTACGGTGACTCCGCCACCGGGTGGACCTTCCACCACGGGTTTTGCTGGCTCATACTGGAAAGGTGGAAATGTCCCGTCTGTTCTCTGTCCCCGCCTGGGGTTTTCTTCTAGGCGTTTCAGCTCTTGCCCAAACCCAGACTTTCACCGTGGGCCAGTGGTTTTGGGGTAAAAACATCACCTCCGACCTGCCCTCCGGCGTCACCGACCTCACCGACAACATGTGGGGAACAGAGGGCCATACTTGTCCCATCGTGATCGCCGGCGGCAAGGCCACTCTGGTGTGCCGAGACAACGTCGCGGGCGGCCCGTTCGTCCCCGTGATCGCCGAGGGCGACCCCAAGCTAGGCAACGCCGGGCGCCTGGCGATTCCCTCCACGTCGATCACCGTGCCCGGAGCCAGCGCCTTTGGACGCTACATCAGTTCGACCGTCCGGCCCGGTCCCACTAATCTGTACTTCACCACCGTGCTTCCCGCGAGCTTGACGCCCGGGTTCAACCACGTGGCCGCGTTCCGCTATCGCAATTACCAGACCCTGGAACGGGCCGCAGGCGTGGGCGATGCCGTCACCATCAACCGCACCGATCAGGTCGGCAACCCGGTGCTGAAGGGCACGCTGACCGCCGCCGGACCCATGGACCAGAACAGCGACGGGCGCGAGTTCATTTACATCGAAGCGGCCACCGGCGGCGCTGCCAACGCCAACTTCTACGCGCTGTGCGAGCTCATCAGCCCCGGCGTTTTCAACGTCTGGTACACCGGCCGCCAGACCTCCACCATGATCGACACGCCCTGGGGCATGGGAGGCTTCACCTTCGACCACACCGCAAGCCACGGCGGGCTCGTCTACATCCAAAACTCCGTGGTGGATCGCATCGATCTGAACCTCCAGGGAGGACCCAACCCGTACCCGATCGCCAAACAGGCGGGCGCGTGTACCTCGACTAACCCGGATTGCCCGAACTTCCCGCCGGTGCAAAAATGGGCCCCCAATCTCTTGTTGACGACATTCTTCCGGTCTTCGGTTGAAATGAACTCGTTCTACATGTCCTGGGGCAACGTCCCCAGCGGGACTTTATTCAACCAACCCACACCGAACGAATTCTTACAGCAAGGGAATCAGCCGCTGGAGAATGGAAGCGGGTGGACCACCATCTACGAAAGCGCCGTGGGAACCCCCAATGAAACCGCCTTGGGCACGTTCACCGTTAGCGGGAATCTGGCGATCGCGGGTGTTTTGCCCTTCGCCACCTCGAGTAACGCCCTAAAAAATGGAACCGCGGCCTGGCCCATCCAGAGCCTGCTCTATTACACCGGAGGCGCTTGGACCTCGGCGCTCACCAAGGCCAACCTCCCGGATACCGCAGCCGGCGCCAAGGCCTTCTATCAAGGTGTGACCGCGCACGGCTGCCAACTGGAGTTCGCCACCAAGCAGGACAGCGGAGCCACGGATGGCAGCGGCACGTTCTACGGCCTGTACCGCCTGTTCCGGCCCTGTTTGACCTCCGCCACGTTGAACACCGCTAGCCGGCAACTGGTGGTCAAGGGCGTCAACCTGGCCGACCAAATCACCGCCGTATATCTGGTGGTTCCCGGTTCCACAACCATGCAAGGACCATTTACCGTGACCTCCGCGACCGCAACGGAAGTGGACGCCACCGTCCCGAGTTTCACCAACGGAAGCCAGGTGGTGGTCGTGGTGGACGCAGCCGCGCAGAGCGACCCACTTCCCCTGGTCCTGTCCGTGCAGCCGCCGCCCATTTTGGCCGACCTAACCGACGTCAACGGCGACCACACCAGTCCCGTGGCCTTGAAGCTGATGACGCTGTGGGGCCAGTTCCATTGCCAGACGGCCAGCACCCAAACCGTGAACTATCCCACGTCGTTGGGCAACTGCACCGTCAACCTGGAAAGCGGCGCGCCGGTTCCGCTGCTCTACGCCGGCGACGGCCAGATCAATCTGCTATTGCCTTCTGGGCTATCGCTGGGACCCCATCAGGTGACCGTTACGAGGACGGACGCCAACGGAGCCTTCACCAGCGGCCCCTTCCAGTTCAACGTACTGCCGGATGGCCCGGTGGAGTTCAAGTACAGCGTCACCGGCAACGTGATCGTGCAGGTGGTCCGCGCGGGGCAATGGCTGCTGATGGCTCCGACCGATCCCATCCATCCCGGCGAGTACTTCACGTTCTACGTGACCGGCGCGAACGTGCAGAGCCTGCCCACCAGCGTCACCGTGGGCGGAGTGAACGCGCAATTCGCGGAAGCGTTCGTAAGTTGGGCCCAGGGCCTGCTGCAGGTGAACGTTCTGGTACCCCCCGGCACCGGGCCAAACCCCTCAGTGGTATTCGGCACCGCCCCGCCGTTCAGTATCACCGTGCAGTAATTCTCGCCGAGACGCCCAGGCGCAAAGGACAAGACCAAAGGACTTTGCGTCTTCGCGCCTTAGCGAGAGTTGGTTGTCTTTACGATTTATCCACCACCGTCCGGCACCGCTCGTAAAGCTGCAGCAGCGCCTCCACTTGCTCCTCGGGAGTCTTAGGCGACTTGCCGCCGAACCCGGCGCCCGTTCCGGCGCGCCCGAATCCGGTGGTGGTGGCAATGAAGCGCATCAGTTCCAAGGCGACTTCTTCCTTGCTCGTCCCAGGACGCGCAGTGGGTTCCTTTTCATCCGGCATATAATCTTCTAGGGTACCCGATTGCGCAGCACCGACGGGCCGCCCATCCCACGCATGGCCCCCGCGAGATGCCGATAGACGCCCGCCGCTTCATCCGGAAAATGCGCGGCGGAGCGCAGGCCCACCTGCTCGAAGCCTCTGACGGCGGCTTTTACGTCGTCAAGTTCCGCAACAATCCCCAGCACGGGCGCATTCTGGTGAACGAATGGATCGCCTCGGCGTTCCTGGATTACTTGGGGCTAGCCGCGCCCCGCACCGCCCTGGTACGCGTCAGCCAGCTTTTCCTTGACGAAAACCCCGAGGTGCACTTCCAACTCGGCAGCGGACGCGCGCCGGTGGAGCCGGGCTGGCACTTCGGCTCGCAGTACCCGGGCGATCCCTCGCGCACGGTCGTGTACGATTTCCTGCCCGACACGCTCCTCGACCGCGTCGAGAACCTGGCCGACTTCCGCGGCGCGCTGGCCTTCGACAAATGGATGGGCAACGCCGACGCCCGCCAGTCCATCTTCTTCCGCGCGCGGCTCCGCGAATCCCTGCGCCAACCGCTGCCCGGCTTCCCCACGGCACACGTTCCAAGCACGACCCCGCGTTTGGGCTTTGTGGCCCAAATGATGGACAATGGATTTGTATTCGAAGGACCGCACTGGCGGCTGATTGAAGCGCCTCTGCAGGGCTTGTACTTCAGGCCGCTGGTGTACCGTTCCGTGCGGGGTTTGGCGGATTTCGAGCCGTGGCTCAGCCGCATCCGGCATTTTCCCGAAGAAGTAGTGGATCGGGCGGTGAAACAGATTCCGGAGAACTGGTTGGAGGGGAACCGGTTGGAGAGCGGCTCGTTGGAAAGCAGCCCATTGGAAAGCAACAAAGACGCGCTCGACAAGCTGCTCAACCAGCTTCTGCGCAGGCGCAGCCGCGTCGCGGACCTGATCGTGGACTCCCGCGCCGCACGTCCGGAGCATTTTCCGGAATGGCGAAGCGCACACGCGTAAGTCCGTTGTGCGCGACCGATTGAAGGGGAGACCGTAACAACAGCACATGAGACTACCGCATGCCCGTTAGCGCACCGCAGACCCGCGCCGGACGACTGCGCGAGGTACTGGGGCAACGCGTACTGGTGGCCGATGGCGCCATGGGCACCATGCTCTACGCCAAACGCGCGTTTCTGCACCGCTGCTACGACGAGATGAACCTGTCGCTGCCCGCGATGGTGCGCGATGTGCACCAGGAATACGTCCGCGCCGGCGCCGAGATTCTGGAGACCAACACCTTCGGCGCCAATCGCAAGCGCCTGCAGCCCTTCGGATTCGCCGAAAAAGTCCGGGCCATCAACCACGCTGGAGTGCGCATCGCCCGGGAAGCCGCACGCGATCAAGCTTTCGTCGCGGGCGCAGTGGGACCGCTGGGCGCGCGCCTGGAGCCGCTGGGACAAGTCAGCCCCGAGGAAGCGCGAGCCGTCTTCCGGGAGCAAATCGCCGCGCTGATCGAAGCCGGCATCGATCTGTTGCTGCTCGAAACTTTCCGCGACTTGAATGAGCTGAATCAAGCCGTGTGCGCCGCCCGTGAAATCAGCGCGGACGAACTGATCGTCGCTGTGCTGGTCAGCATCGAAGACGACGCCCGCCTGGAAAATGGCGCCTCCGCCGCCGAGTTCACGCGCGCCCTGGATCAAATGCCGGTCGACATTGTGGGCCTGAATTGTTCCTCCGGCCCGCGCGTGATGCTCGACACCATCGAGACCATGGCCCGGCACACCAACAAACTCCTGTGCGCCATGCCCAACGCCGGTTTGCCGGTGTCCGTAGACGGGCGCAACGTGTATTTGTGCTCGCCCGAATATATGGCCGAGTATGCGCGCCGGTTCAAGCAGGCAGGCGTGAAGATCGTGGGCGGATGCTGCGGCACCACGCCCGAGCACATCCAAGCCATCCACGCGGAGATCCGCCGCCAGGCGCAAGGATTCGACGCGCCGGAACACCCACATTCAGTCATCGTGGAGGAGCCACTGGCCCCGCCTCAGCCCCCGCTTCAACCTCAGTCTCAAGTGATGGAGCCCGTTCCGCTGGCGCAAAAAAGCGCTCTCGCCGCCAGGCTGTCCGCAGGCAGGTTCGTAGCTTTGGTGGAAATCCTGCCGCCGCGCGGCGCCGACGCAACCCAGGAAATCGCCGCCGCGCGCCAGGCCAAGGCCGCGGGTTTCGATGCCGTCAACGTTCCCGACGGGCCTCGCGCCAGCGCCCGCATGAGCGCCCAGGTAGCCTGCGAGTTGATCCAGCAACATGCCGGTATCGAAGCTGTGCTGCATTTCAACTGCCGCGACCGCAACGTGCTCGGCCTCCAGAGCGACCTGCTCGGCGCCCACGCCGCCGCAGTCCGTAATCTGTTGTGCATCACCGGCGACCCGCCCCGTATGGGCATGTACCCCGACGCGACTCCCGTTTTCGACGTCGATTCCATCGGCCTGGTGCGCATCGCCGGCCAACTGAATCGCGGCTGCGACCTGGGCGGCCATGCGCTAGGATCGCAGACCAGCTTGTTAATCGGCGTCGCCGCCGATCCCGGAGCGCTGGATCTCGATCGGGAATTGCGGCGCTTCGAAGCCAAGGCAGCGGCGGGCGCCGAGTTCGCCATCACCCAGCCCATCTTCGATCTGAACCTGATCGAGGCCTTCCTCAAGCGCGCCCAACAATTCCGCATCCCGATCGTGGCCGGCATCTGGCCGTTGCTGAGTCTCGGCAACGCCGAATTCCTGGTGAACGAACTGCGCGTGCCCGTGCCCGCCGAATTCATGGAGCGCATGCGGCATGCGAATGACGGGGATTCCGCCCGCGCCGAGGGAGTCGCCATCGCCCGCGAATTAATCGCGCAAATCCGTCCCATGGTGGCGGGCGTGCAACTGAGCTCACCGTCCGGGCACTACCAGATGGCGATCGCCGCCGCCGAAGCCTTCACTCAAGCAGCCGAAGCCGTCACTCAAGCAATCGACCCGAGCGACTAGACCGGCCCACACAACGATGGCCACAGACCTCATCGAAATCGATCCCGAACAGCCCGGCAAAGCGCCCATCGACCGCGCCGCCGCCGCCATCCGCCGCGGAGCACTGGTAGCGATTCCCACCGACGCGCTGTACGCCCTGGTATGCGACCCGCTGAACCTCCACGCCGTGGGACGCATCTTCGAGGCCAAAGGACGCGAGACCGCGCGAGCCCTGCCCCTGTTGGTCGGCGACGTGGTCATGGCAGAGGAGCTAACGAAAGAAGTCTCACCCCGCTTTTATCTCCTGGCCCGCCATTTCTGGCCCGGCCCGCTGACCATCATCGTGCCGGGGTCCTCGCGCGTGCCCCTGAAAGTGACCGGAAACACCGGCCGCCTGGCCTTGCGGCACTCGCGGTCCAAGGTAGCCAACGCCCTGATGGAGCGCTTAGGCCAGCCGCTGATCGCCACCAGCGCGAATCTATCGGGTCAGCCAACTTGCTCAAGCGGCATAGAAGTCTTCGGCGTAATGGACGGCCGCGTGGACTTAGTGCTAGACGGAGGCCTAGCCACAGGCGCCGGCGCGACCACAGTAGACATCACCGAACCCTTCTGGCGAGTAATCAAGGAAGGCGCAATCCAAGAGCGCGAAATCGCCGCAGTCCTAAAGGGAACCTAGCCAACACGTGGAGCACGCACTAATGCGTGCCATGTCGGCACTAATGCCGACACATGTCCGCAGTTACTTCCCGACCAAATGCTCAGCGTCCACATTGAACTCATTGCAGACATACTCGAGCACATCCGTATTCGGCATCAACGTATGAATCCGCTGAAAGCTATGCGGCTTAGTAAACGCCTTGGCATCTTCAAGCGTAATATCGATCTGCAAATGCCCCAAGTCCGGCCTGCTATAGCGCTCGACCACATGCAGCTCCTCACTGTGCGGCAACCCCTGCCCATTGAGCCAAGTCTTGTCGTTGAATCCAACGGTATCCACCACCAGCGTGTCGTTCCCCTCCCAATGCCCCACCGAATCGCCCATCCACAGCGGCCCAGGATCGGCCGGATGCCCGCGATCCAACGCAACCTGCCGGTAGCTATGAATGTTACCCTCGTCCAAAATCACGAACAGCGTAGGCGTCTGAACAATCTTGTAAGGAAACGGCGAAATGCGCGGCACCCCAGCCGGCAGACAATGCCCCTCGGGATCGTCCTTGCTCAAGTTCGCGCGCCGCTCTTTGTATAAAGCATCAGCCCACGGCGTGAGCGAAGGCTGCCCCATCGTGGCGAACGTCAGTCCAGGAGTCCACACGCCCTGAAAGTCCACCTTCCCATCCGGCATCCGCGGCGTGGGCCCAATAGGAGCCGCCGGACCCTTGCCCTTGCCTTTCCCCTTCTGACCCTCCGGCCCAACCGGCCCGAACTTGCCTTGGTTCTGCCCCTTACTCTGCTCGGACTGCGCGGAACTGTCCACAGGAATCAAAGCCGTAAGCGCAGCCGCAGCGAGCACAGCCAGCACAGAACCAACGTATCTTGACTTCACTGGATTCCGCCTATTTCTCGTTATCGGCCGACGAGCCGACGAAAACCTTGCGCCCATCCGCGCGCGTCACCGACTTGGAATTAGCATGGATCGACCCATCCGCCAGCGGCTTGCCGTCCTTGGCCAAGTACCCCTCGACCACCACAGCCTCACCGGGCGTGAGCGACTTCCGGTTCCACCCCTGCCGCGCCAGCGCGTTAGGACTAAGCGTTTCAAACGCGAAAACGGTAGCCTTTCCGGCCTCGTCCTTGGATTCGACCCAGAAGTAAGCGTGCGGATTCACCCACTCCAGCTTCTGAATCGTGCCCTTGATCGTGATGGGCTTGGACGAATCATACTCCGCCGCAAACGAATGATGCGCGAGCACGGGCGCCGCCGCGCCGAGAAGAAGAGCAAACGTAGCGGCCACCGCGGCGCCAACGCGGGATTTCATACCGGACCTCCACCAAAGCTGTTAGGAATCTAAAACTGCTGTAGGAGCAATTCTATCGCGCCGCCCGCGGGAGCACAACGGCTGAACGGCCTGTCGCGACCGCCGTCGCCGGCTAGTTCGGCCCAATTCCGCTGCTTCCACTACACTTGTTTCATGGAGTCTCACTACTTCGTTTCTCTCAAGAAGACCGAAGAGGGCTACAGCGTTTGGGTTCCCGGTCTCCCCGGCTGCCGGTCGCAAGGCGCTAACGAAGCCGAGGACCTTGAGCAATATCCGCGATGCCATTCGTGAATACCTCTCCGCCGCGCAAGAGCCTGCCTCCGAAGGTGAAGTCCGGGAAGTCGCATTCACGCTCTGAGGATGGGTGGGATGGCTGGTGTTCCGCATCTGTGGGCTGTCCGAGCATTGGAGAAGGCTGGATGTTTAATTGTTCGCCAAGGCGGGCACATCTTGATCGAAAAGCGGTTTAGGGTTCCCCCAGTAAAGTAGCGGGGCACGAGAGTTTCTAAACAAGATCGACAATTGAGCCGAATCCGGCCTCGAACATCCGCCGGTAGGTGCGACTTGCGAAATCATCTGTCATGCCAGCGATGTGATCGCAGATCAGCCTTGCCCGGTGATTGGTTTCCTTCCTCGGCACCGAAACTACGAGCGCATGGGTATCGGCTGGCAGCAGATGAAGCGCCTCTTTATCTGAACCGGATTGTTTCAAGTACTGTTTGCGGTAGCAGTTGAATAGCCTTCCGAGGATCATATTCCCCTTGAGCTCGAGTTGCTGAACCTGCGAAGTCTTGAACACGAGGTCCTTAACGATGGCCTTGAAAAGCGCGCATTGTTGCTTATAGCAATTATCGATTTGAAGGCGGAAACGATAACGATTCGTAACGCCGTCCATCTCCGTTGTCTCCTCCGAAAGAGCTGTCGCATGGATAAACTCGCCAATCAGAAGAGCGATGTGGCGGCTCATCGACTGCTGCTTTAGATTGCTGAGGACGCATTCGAGCGCTCTGCTGTTATCGCCGTCTGCCAGCAACGTTTCATTAAGGCCTGCCCATTGTTCAAGATTTTGGATATTGATAAATCTACTCGCCACACCATCCATCAAGTCTCCCAGGCAGTAGGCTGTGTCATCGGCCCAGTCCATAATTTGGCACTCGATTGACAAGTTCCTCCGTGCGGCAGAGTGCGGTTTGTCGCCCGTGACGAAGTTGATAAGCGGAGCCTGGTCGGAGAAAAGGAAGTGACGGCGCGGGGGAGTTGGGCTCTCGTCCCAAAGCGTCTTGTACTTCAAGATGCTGTCGAGAAATGCTCGTGTCGGTTTCATTCCTCGGCGCTTCCCATCTGAAGAGAAAATTGTCTCAGCGACGAGCCTCAAGGTTTGGGCATTCCCTTCAAACCCTCCATAAGGCCTCATCAGGCGATTCAAGCTGGTTTCCCCGGCGTGGCCAAACGGCGGATGCCCAATATCATGAGCCAAGCAGCTGGCCTCTACCAGATCCTCGTCAATGTGGAAATCTCGACTGCGGAGCGGACTAAGACTTTGAAGGCGGTTGCAGACCCCACGACCAATCTGCGCTACTTCCAGCGAATGGGTCAACCGAGTCCGGTAAAAGTCGTACTCTCCTGATTTGAAGACCTGAGTTTTTCCTTGGAGTCGCCGAAAAGCATAAGTGTGAATAATACGGTCCCGATCCTGCTGAAAGGGCGTCCTGTCGGGTGTGGCGCTTCGCTTTTCCTCCCAAACGTCGGTGTCAAAAGCGGTGTAAAATTCGTTGGTCACAGTCTGATCTTATCGAGATTGGCCCGTCGACGTTGGAAGCAAGGCTGATGCCCCTCCTGGCCGGCGGCGCACCGCCCGACACGGATCCAAGCCACGTCTTGGCCCCTATAGCGAACCGAAGTGCCGATCCGCACGAACTCCACCACTGTGCCCCGCGCGCTACCATCAGCGCACGGGCACACTGGAGCACCTGTCCGAGATGCACCCACCAGACTTCGATCGCCGTATGCAAACGACGTGGGGCGGCAACTGGTACCCGCACAAGAGACGATGAACATCTCCTGCTCTCGCGGCCCGCGCTCTTACCGATTCATGTCCATTCACGTCCATTAACGGCAAAAACGGAGTCCCCAACCTGCCGGTGACAGCTCCAGCGCGACAACATTTCCCACCGTTTGTGTAACATACGGCCTACAGCCATCGAACTCCTTGGACCGCCCGCGTATCTTGGAGTCGAGAGAGGTCAATCGCTCGGCCATCTGAGCAACTTGATCCACCGCGTGCGGCACTCATCCTAGGTCGCGAGGCGTGCAACGTAAAAGTGAGATGGATTCCCGCCGGTTGTTAAGAACCGGTCGTTGATAAGCGGACGTATACAGACATGCTTCTTGCGGTCGATGCAAGTAAAACCTCGGCACCGGGAGCTCCCGAACGTTTTCAAAGCGCACAGGCGTTGGTCCGTTGTGCGCGGGTGGAAGAAAGCGCACAGGCGGTAGTCCGTTGTGCGCGGGTGGAGAAGTGTTCTTTGAATCTCTAGGAACTGCGGCGCCTCACGCGGAGTGTCTTTTTGCGCGTCAAGTTGGCCCTCGATCCCCAGCAGCCCGCCAGGCATCGCGTGACAGCATTTTCTCATTGAAGGATGAGCCTGAAGGATAGGCAAGCTGGCGGGGCTCCTTTCTGCGATTTTGGCGAGCGGGGATGGGGTCCAGGGGAAGGGGGCGGCGGTTGAG
>Ga0209517_10001007_pt1 | contig 45131 bp, 36 predicted proteins | sample PeaSoiMetSII2010_FD_187695 | JGI IMG/M metagenome (GOLD analysis project Ga0209517, IMG submission 187695) | Peat soil microbial communities from Weissenstadt, Germany - SII-2010 (SPAdes) (version 2) | ecosystem: Environmental > Terrestrial > Soil > Wetlands > Peat | place: Germany...
ATCCTGAGCGCAGACTTCATGATCCTTCGGCTCACCACTGTGCATGAAAATGGCTCTTTGGAGGTAACTCCTGTATTTTCAACAAAAGCTTCCGCCATTTTCATAGCAGCGAAGGATCTCTGCAGTGTGTTCTATGCTCAGCTTAACAGCTACTGCAGAGATCCTTCGTCCCCTTCGGCTCCTCAGGATGACAGTTTCAAAGGAACTACGACCGCCCCGCCTTTCCGCCTCTCGCCCTATTCGGGTCCTGAATCCCGAGTCCTGACTCCCGAATCCTGCTTTTCCCCCAGCCTCCCCCGCCCGGCGTTTCGATTCTCAAGACGCTGTTCCGCGGCGCGTTGAAAATCGCCTTCGAAGGCAACTCCTGAGCACGACCCAGCGCTTTTCCAAGCTTCGAATTTCGAATTTCGATTTTCGATTTTCGATTCTCAGGCACAATGAGTTCGTTCCTGCCCGCCTTCCCGGGCTCCCCGCCGGCGAGCCCATAGGGTTGGAACCGGCGGCGCTCGGAAAGGATGCTAGCGCGAACGTCGGTCAGAAACTCAACCTCACGGATAATACCATCGCCCCCACGGAATTGTCCTTTGCCGCCGGAGCCGCGGCGGAGCGAGTAACGCCGCACCCGCACCGGGTAGGCGGCTTCGAGCGCCTCGATGGGCGTGTTCAGCGAGTTCGTCATGTGAGTGTGAACGCCGCTCAACCCATCCGCCACAGGGCGCGCTCCCATGCCCCCGCCGATGGTCTCGTAGTAGGCAAAGGCCTCGCCCGTGCGCGGATCGATGCCGCCAAACGAAAGGTTGTTCATGGTTCCTGAACTCGCGGCGGGAATGCGGTGAGGGAGCGCCTTTGCCAAGGCGCGCAGCAACACGTCCACAATTCGCTGCGAGGTCTCAACATTTCCGGCCGCCACCGCCGAGGGAGGTCGTGCGTTCACCACGCTTCCTTCCGGAGCGCGCACTTCGATGGGGTCCATCAAGCCGGCGCACGCCGGGACGTCTTCGCCCAGCAAACAACGGAAGACGTAAAAGACGGCCGAGGTGGTAATTGCCATCACCGCGTTGACGCTTCCCCGGCAGGCGGGTGAGCTGCCCGCAAAGTCCACAAGCGCACTGCCGCGCCTGATTTTGATCGAAACGCGCAGAGGCACGGGCTCACTGCTGAACCCGTCGTCGTCCAGGTAATCCTCGGCGGAATAGGTCCCGTCCGGAATCTGCAGGAGAGCCCGCCGCATCAGTTGGGCGGAGTAAACTTGAAGGGCATCAAGGTAGAGTCGGACCTTGGGGACACCGTAGGCTTCCATCAATTCGCCCAAGCGGCGTTCGCCCAGTCGGCAGGCCGCCACCTGCGCCATCAGGTCTCCCTCGCGTTCGGCGGGCGTGCGCACGTTGGCGAGCAGCAGTGTCAGAACGTCTCGCTCGACGCCTCCTTTGCGAACCAAAATCACGGGCGGAATGCGCAAGCCTTCCTGGTAAATGTCTTCGCTTAGTCCCATCGAGGCGGGCTGCGCGCCACCCACGTCCGAGTGGTGAGCGCGGTTGGCGACGTAGAAGACCGGCTGCGACTTCCGGCCCAAGCGACGCGCCGGGACGACGGGCATCACCAGAGTGATGTCGGGCAAGTGTGTGCCGCCGGCATAAGGGTCGTTGAGCATGGCGATGCTGCCCGGCTCGAGATCGAGCGCCTCGAGCGCCGCGGCAACTGACATCGGCATGGACCCCAGGTGGACAGGCATGTGGTCGCCCATGGCCACCACTCTTCCCTTACCGTCAAACACCGCGCAGGAATAGTCACGCCGCTCCTTGATATTCGGCGAAAAAGCCGAACGGCGCAGCCCAGCGCCCATCTCCTCCGCCGCCGCGTGGAAGAGGTTCTTGAAAATCTCAAGTTCGGCTGGGTCAACGCGTGGCATAGCGAGACAATTATAAAACACCGGCGCTTGTGTTCAAGAAATGCTGACAGGTACTTAGTTGCATTCACACGCGATTTTATTGATGGCCCTCGGAAGGACGGGGCTTTAGAGTCTGTGTGAAAACCTCCTTTGGAGTGTCATTCCGAGCGAAGCGAGGAATCCCGCTCTGAGTATTCTCAAGGCAGTGCGAGATTCCTCGCTTTGCTCGGAATGACAGCCTGAATCAGGTTCTCACACAGATTCTAAAGCCCCGCCCTTCTCCCGCCAACGGAACTGGACCGCTTGCTTCGATCACTGGGCATCAGTGTAGGCGACGGGCAAGAGCCGGTGCCCCTGGAGTGTCCCCAGCAGGCTGGTCAAGCGACCACCGTGTTAGCAGCGGGAGTTGGTCGTCGCTGCAGCACCCAGAAGTAGGCCGCGGCCAATGTCGAGAAAGCTGTGACAACCCCCAGCACCACGAACGCGCCCTGCCAACCTGCTGCGAGCGAGAGGCGCGCCACCGCGTCGCCCGACAGGACTCCACCCAAATAGCCAACGCCGTCAATAATCCCTGAGGAGGTCGCCGCCGCTTGCTTGCCGCCAAAGTCCAGAGCCATGGCGCCGGCAAGATACGAATACGGCCCGATGATAGCGAAGCCAACCAGGGCGACCAGCAACACGGGCAGGTTGTGGGAGGCTCCGGATCGAAGCGAGGCAAGCGAGAACAGTGCGAGCGTGGCAACAAAGAGCCCAAGAAAGGTGATGATCGCCCGCCCACCGCGCCCCAAGCGGTCGCTGAGATAGCCGACGAGCACCACGGACGCTCCTCCGAACAGCGGGAAGAGGGCGCTGAACTTGGCGGCCTTGGCGGTGGTGAAGCCCGCCACTTCGTAAAAATAGGTGGGCGTCCAGGTGTTGAACGTCTCACGGACGAATGTGGTGCCCAGCGATAGAGTGCAAACGGTCCAGAAGGCGGGGCTGCGCAATAACGGCGCGAGGTGTTCAGCGAGGCTGCGCTTCCGCGGACTTTCGCCGCGACCGGCAAAGAGGTTGTCAGGGTTTGCCTTTGTCTCCGGTTCCCCGATTTCCGAACTTGACTCTTTAAGAAGCAGGAGGTTGGCCAGGAAGAGCACAAACAAGCTGCAGGCGGCAACCACAAACACTGCTCGCCAGCCCAGGCCGTGAGCGATCAAGACGCCCATGAACTGCCGGCCGAAGGCGTCGCCAAAGAGGTAACTCAGACTGACCGCGCCCATGGCGGTGCCGTAGGCGGCGTAGGAGAACCAGCGCGAGGTGATCTTCACCATTCCCGCCCAACCGGCAGATTGGACCAGCCGGTTGGCAATCCACGCCACCGCAAACACCTGGAGGCCGCCGCCCGCGGCAAGCAAAGTAAACAGAACCGCTCCGCCCATCGCGGTCAGAAACTGGCGTTTGCCGCCCCAGAAATCCGCAAGACCGCCCAGAAAGAACTTGCCCAAGGCGTACGCCAACACACCCAGAGAAACGATCTGCCCCAAGCGAATGCGCGCCTGGTCAGCCGGAATACCGTGCGCCGCCAGGTCTCGGATCATTAGCGGGAGAGTGACGGAGAAATTCGAGCGGCAAATGTAGAATCCGGCATAGCCGGTCATGAGCAGGCTGACGATCAGAATCTGCCACATCAGCAGCCGCCGGGTTGTAGTCCTTTGCTCCACCTTCATGGGCCGACGTCATCGAATGATGTCGCGGAAATTATGCCGGAGAATGGCGACGTGAAGCCGCCCCCACACCAAACTGACTCATTGACGAGTTTACCATCGTTGACATCATCCCGGTAGTGTCCTATTTTGAGAGTTCCGCCCGGTGCACGACTTTAGGCAAAACTAACTTCTCCGTGACCTCCAGGCGCTTAGAGCTTCAACACAGAGCGCGCGGAGAGTCTCAGTGACCTCTGAGTTAAGCCTTTTCTTGGCTACAGAGCGCACGGCGAGGGATAAGCGTTCGCAGATTAGCTGGATGGCACTTGGGACGCATCATGCAACAGGGCCCCCGAAAACAAGATAAACTACTTTTCACCCCCGGCCCCTTGACCACGAGCCCCACGGTGAAACAGGCGGCGCTTCGCGACCTGGGCTCGCGGGACCACGAATTCATTGGCATCGTGCGGAACATTCGCCGCAAGCTGCTGGAGTTGGGCGGGGTGGCAGACCGTGGTTTTGAGGCCATTCTGATGCAAGGCAGCGGAACGTTTGCTATCGAGTCCGTGCTGTCGTCTACCGTGCCCCCGGATGGGAAACTGGTGGCCGTAGTCAATGGCGCTTACGGAAGGCGCATTGCCCAGATTGCACGGACCCTCAAAATCACCGTCACTGAATTGGCTTGCCCGGAAGATCAGCGTCCAGACACCGAGCAACTCGGCCGCGTGCTCGAAGCGGACCCCTCCATAACCCACGTGGCGGTGGTACATAGCGAGACCAGCACCGGCATGATCAATCCGGTGCGCGAGATTGGAGAGATCGTCAAACACTTCAACCGGATCTACTTCGTGGATGCGATGAGCAGTTTCGGCGGAATGCCCCTAAACCTCGTTGACTGCCGGATCGACTATCTGGTTTCTTCGGCAAACAAGTGCCTCGAGGGCATTCCGGGATTCGCGTTCGTGCTGGCGCAGCGAGAAGCTCTGCTGTCGACCGCAGGATTTGCCCGCGGCGTGAGCTTGGATCTGCTGGCCCAATGGAAGGGGCTTGAGGCAGACGGCCAGTTTCGCTTTACCCCCCCTACGCACGCGCTCTTGGCATTTCACCAGGCTTTGCGGGAACTCGAAGCGGAAGGAGGCGTCGAGAGCCGCGCCGCGCGCTATCGAACTAACTATCAAGTCCTGTCGGAAGGTATGCGAGAGTTGGGCTTCGAGGGATACCTCCGGCCGGAAGAGCGCGGCTACATCATTACTGCCTTCCGCTACCCTCAGCATCCGAAATTCGACTTTGGGGAGTTTTACGCGCACCTGAGCGAGAAAGGCTACGTGATCTACCCGGGCAAAGTCAGCACGGCGGATTGCTTCCGGATCGGCTGCATCGGGCATCTCTTTCCAGACGATATGCGTGGCCTGCTCGGGGCGATACGGGAGACCTTGGCGGAAATGGGAATCACACTTTGCCCGGCCGTTGTGGCGAAGTAGCGCTGCACCTTGCAGGCGGCGGAAGAACCCGCCCCGATTGTCATTCCCAGCGCAGCGAGGAATCTCGCTCTGATAAGCCTTCAGGGCAGTGCGAGATTCCTCGCTGCGCTCGGAATGACAGGGCTGGCGTCTTTTTCTTTCGCAGGTTCTGACACTCGAGACTTAGCGATTCCGCCTCTAACGAAGCGCGGGAGCACAAATGGCATCAACCTGATCTGGTTGATGAATAAGGTTTCAGCAGAGTAGGAAACTCAACATCATGGACTTCGTTTTTCAGCGTTCATATCGCGGCCAACTGAAGGCTGTCATACTTGACTGGGCGGGAACGACCCTGGACTACGGCTGTTTTGCTCCTGCCGTGGTGTTTGTCGAGGTCTTCAAGCGCCAAGGCATTCCCATTACCACAGAGCAGGCGCGCGAACCAATGGGCGCGCACAAGAAAGTTCACATCCGAATGATCTCTGAAATGGAAGCTGTGCGGCGTATGTGGCAGGGCACTCACGGCCGCCTGCCCAATGAAGACGATGTGGAGATAATGTTCCGGGACTTCGTCCCCCTTCAACTCGCGTGCTTGGCGCAGTATGCCGAATTGATTCCAGGCACGCTCGAGGCTGTCGCAGATTTTCGTCGCCGCGGCCTGAAAATCGGCTCTACGACCGGGTATACGACAGAGATGATGGAGGTGCTCCAGGAAGAGGCCAGGAAACGCGGGTATGTGCCGGACTCGAGTGTCTGCGCCGCGCAGGTTCCCGCCGGGCGGCCTCACCCGTGGATGTGTCTGCAGAACGCCATCAATCTGCAACTTTACCCTATGGAGGCTTTTGTGAAGGTGGGTGATACGTTGCCCGATATTGCGGAAGGACTCAATGCCGGGATGTGGACCGTCGGGCTGGCGAAATCGGGCAACGAACTGGGATTGACTGAGCAGGAAATCGCCGCCCTCGAGCCCAAAGTCCTGCAAGCCAAACTCGAGCGCGCTTATCAGCGTTTCCGCCAGGCGGGCGCCCACTTTGTGGTGGATACCATCGCCGAGGTCCCGCCGATCCTCGACGATATCAACACGCGGTTGGCACGCGGCGAACGGCCTTAACGGGGTGTGGAAAAAACTTCTAACAGTGTCATTCTGAGCGAAGCGAAGAATCTCGGCAGTGCACTTTTGACAAAATGCCGAGATCCTTCCTTCGCTGCACTCAGGACCGCCTGCGGCTCCTCAGGATGACAGTGGACGGGCTTTTCCGCACCGTGTCAAATCGCCGGGCGGCCCTTGTGGCCGCCCTTGGAATTGCGGCATATTGTTGGGTCGTTACGCGCGGCTCTGCCGCCCTGCCTTGCGGAAAGGCTCTGCCTTTCCGATTCCTCGTTTCGCCATTGCCGCCGTTTCTGCGAGGCTACGCCTCGCCGCTTGAGGCTCAGCCTCAGCCGAAAAACAGGACCTTGGGCGGAGCCGGAAAGGCCAAGCCTTTCCGCAAGACAGGGCGGCAGAGCTGCTGACCGCTGAGGCGGAAATAAACTCTAGGGTACACGCTTAAGTGGACGGAGGTAACTTGTCGTGGTGAATGGGAACGATAGGATAGCCAAAGACCGCTCCGAAGGTGACTTGAATGTGTCGTCCCGGCGCAAGGAATGGGCAGCGCGCAATATCGATGCGGAGACTCAAAAGTGGCTGGACGAAGACGCTCGCTACTTCTTGCACCAGTCTCTCTCTACGCCTTGTTTGAATGTTCTCACCGCCTGCGACGGCGTTTACCTTGAAGATTTGCAAGGCCGCCGCTACCTTGATTTCCACGGCAACAGCGTTCACCAGGTGGGCTTCCGAAATCGCCGCGTGATCGAGGCCATCAAGGCGCAGATGGAAACGCTGCCGTTCTGCACCCGGCGCTATACCAATCTGCCTGCGGTCAAGCTCGCAAAAAAACTTGCGGAACTTGCTCCTGGAGACTTAAACAAGGTCCTGTTTGCTCCAGGCGGCGCCGAGGCCGTCGGCATGGCATTGAAACTGGCACGCGCGGCCACAGGAAGACACAAGACTATCTCCATGTGGGACTCGTTTCATGGCGCCTCGCTCGACGCAATCTCGGTGGGAGGCGAAGCCATGTTCCGCAGCGGTATCGGCCCGCTTCTTCCAGGCGCGGAACACGTTCCGCCGGCCGACCCGGCTGGTTGTCCTTGGGGTTGTGGGCAGGAGTGCACGCTCGAGTGCGCGCGCTATGTCGAATATGTTCTCGAGAAAGAAGGCGACGTGGCGGCCGTCATTGCTGAGACAGTGCGCAGCACACCCTCCGTTCCCCCGCGCGAATACTGGCAAATCATCCGGGCAGCTTGCGACCGCCATGGTGCGTTGCTGATTCTGGATGAGATTCCCAACGGACTGGGCCGTACCGGCAAGATGTTCGTTTGCGAGCACTTTAGCATTGTTCCTGACATGCTCGTGCTCGGCAAGGGACTAGGCGGCGGAATCTTCCCGCTCGCTGCTCTGATCGCTCGCGAAGGGCTCGACGTCATGAGCGAGGGAGCATTGGGCCACTATACCCACGAGAAAAACCCCGTCGCGTGTGCGGCCGGCCTGGCAACCATCGCCTGTCTCGAAGAAGAGGGGCTGATCGACAATGCGCGGCGCATGGGAGAATACGCACTAGCACGGCTGAAGGCGCTCGAGGAGAAACACGCGATCGTCGGCCGCGTCAGGGGCCTGGGCTTGCTGCTGGGTGTGGAATTGGTACGAGACAGGAAGACCCGCGAGCGCGCCGTTGAGGAAGCCGAGCAGGTAATGTATGACGCGCTGAGCAAGGGTCTGAGCTTCAAACTGATGATGGGAAATGTGATCCAGTTAACTCCTCCCTTGAACATAACCAAAGATCATATAGACGAAGCGGTCAATATACTGGATGCCTGCCTTAACGGCCTTCACCGCTGATCTCTCGTCCCGACACAAAAACGGGGAACCGTTTCTGGTCCCCCGTCTCGTTTGCTATCGGTTTTTTGCGCCGTGGTAACGTCCGCGGAGCGTCAGCCAACGGTGCGCACCGCAAGAGCGGTGTGGTTATTTGCCTTACGTATGCGTGCCCGGTGGAGTCATTTCTCCTCCCGTCAGCATAGTTTCATTCTTACTCCTCTCAATCGCGAATTGCAAGCCCCTTTTTCAGTCTTTTTTTCACCGGCCCCGCAGCTGGGGAACGGCTTGCCGTCCCCGCATTTCTGCCGGCCACAACGAGTGGAGGGCAAGCCCTACTCGTACACTGCCCGGCTCCGTCCGCGCCTTTCCTTATCCACGCAATGGGGGATTCCGCCAGGGCTTGCGGTAGGGGCTGAATCCGATATATATTGAGACTAGTCGGGGCTAAATTCGATTAATAACTTCGGGGGAAACATGAGCAGCGCCCAGTCGCCCGTCACGCCCGACCGGATCATGCAGCTTACGTGGGGGTACGCGCCGCCGCTGATTCTCGAGGCTGCGATCCGCCATCGTGTTTTCGACGTATTGGACAACGGTCCCAAAACCGTGGAGGAAGTCGAGGACGCGACCGGAGCATCCGCCCGCGGCCTCACCGCCTTGATGAACGCGCTGGTGGGGCTGAACCTGCTCACTAAAGACGTGCAGGGCCACTACGCACTCACCCCGGAGAGCGCCGCGTTTCTGGTCAGCACCAAACCGGGCTTCCAGGGCGGCATGATCCTCCACTGCAGCCAGCACCTGATTCCGAAGTGGCTGCGGCTTAACGAGATTGTGGCGACGGGCAAGCCGGTGGAGCCCGTCAACCAACAGAGGTTGGGAGGCGATTTCTTCAGCAAATTCGTCGCGGATATCTTCCCGAGGAGCTACGCCTCAGCGCAGACCTTGGCGTCGGCGCTCGACTTGAATGGGACCGGGAAACCAATCAGCGTGCTCGACCTGGCGGCGGGTTCGGGTGTCTGGGGCATAGCCCTGGCGCAGAAATCGCCATTCGTCCATGTGACGGCGGTCGACTGGCCCGAAGTGATCGCCATCACCCGCAAGACCGTTGCCCACTTCGGTTTGATGAAACGCTTTCGGTTCATTCCCGGCGATCTGCTCGCCGCGGATTTCGGCGCCGACCATGCCGTCGCCACGCTGGGCCACATTCTGCACAGCGAAGGCGAGGAGCGCGGCCGCGCCCTGCTCCAACGGGCTTTTGAGGCGCTGGCGCCCGGCGGCACCATCGCCGTAGCTGAGATTCTCGTGAACGATGAAAGAACTGAGCCCCTTGGCAGCCTGCTTTTCGCCGTCAACATGCTGGTAAACACCGACGATGGCGGCACCTACTCTTATCGCGAAATCAGCTCCTGGCTGCGAGAAGCCGGGTTCGTAAATCCTCGCACCCTCGACGCCCCAGGGCCCTCGCCTCTGATCCTGGCCACCAAACCCTGATCGGATTTTGCAACCGGCTGTTGAGAACCGCCCCAAGCCTGTCATTCTGAGCGAAGCGAAGAATCCCGGCAGTTGCACGTTCGGCGAACTGCAGAGATCCTCCGTCGCCTCTGGCTCCTCAGGATGACATATGCCGCGGGCTTTCTATAACTCCTGGCGCGTTCATCAGCGCATATTTACTATTGACCGCCCCACCCCTCGCCGTCTATAAACATGGGCTCGATTTCAGGAGGAACTGTGAACAGTCGGGAGCGTGTACTAGCCATGCTCGAGGGCGGTCCCGTGGACCATCTTCCCTCGATGCCGATTCTCATGCAGTTTGCCGGAGACTTGATCGGATCGAGTTACATCAACTATGCGACGAACTTCCGCTTTCTCACCGAAGGCCAGATTCGGGCTGCGGATCAATTCGGAATAGACCACCTCAACACCATGTCAGACCCCGCAGGTGAAGCGGCGGATTGCGGCGCAGCGGTGAAGTTCTTCCCCAACCAACCGCCGGCTCTCGACGAGGCGAATGCCTTGCTGACCGATAAAGAGCGCCTCGACACTCTCGAAGTTCCCGACCCGTACGTCGGCGAGCGCATGCACAATCGCCTTCGGGCGCTGGCTTTCTACAAGCAGCGAGTGGGCGGAGAGAAGCTGATCGAGGGCTGGGTTGAGGGTCCCTGCGCGCAGGGCGCCGACTTGCGGGGAATCAACAACTTGATGCTGGATTTCTACGACGATCCCGTTTTTGTGCGGCGCTTGTTCGACTTTGTGCTCAGGCTGGAACTGCGCTTCGCCGCCGCCCAGGTTGCGGAAGGGGCGGAGTTGGTCGGGATCGGCGACGCGGCGGCTTCGCTGGTCGGTCCGCAGATCTACGAGGAGTTCGTGTGGGAATACGAGAAGAAGATGGTCGACGGGCTGCATGCACTTGGCACGCGGGTGCGGCTGCACATCTGCGGCGACATTCGGCCCGTCCTCGAGAGTATCGGACACCTCGGCTGTGACATCGTGGACCTGGACTACATGGTGCCCGTCGCCGAGGCGCGCGAGAAAATGGGGCCGAATCAAGTCTTGCTGGGAAACATCGATCCGGTGCGCGCCCTGCGCGAAGGCACGCCGGACTCAGTAACAGCCGCCATTGCCGAGTGCCACCGCGAGGCCGGCCCGCGTTACATTGTCGGGGCCGGATGCGAAGTGCCGCGCGACACACCGCACGCCAATCTTCACGCGCTCACGCGGTATGCAGAACAGCATGGGCAGTAGGCAGGTCGGCAGTCGGCAGATAGGTACAGGCTGCGGAAAAGCGCTTCAAGCTGTCATCCTGAGGAGTCCGTCAGCCGACGGCGGTCCTGAGTGCAACGAAGGAAGGATCCCGGAAGTTGCATGAGACAAAAACCGCGGGGATTCTTCGCTTCGCTCAGAATGACAACCTTCAAGCGTTTTTCCGCAGCCTGTACCTACTTGCCCGCCTGCCCGCCTGCCGCTTCGCTCTTCCGGTAGCCGTATTCTTTCTTCAGCTTGTAGGTGATGCTGTCCACGAGGGCTCGCCAGCTAGCCTCTAAGAGGTTTTCGGACACGCCCACGGTTCCCCAGGTCTCGTGGCCGTCGGTGGTCTCAATGAGAACACGCACCTTGGCGTCGGTGGCCGCCTTGGCGTCCAGGACGCGGACCTTGTAGTCCGTCAAGCGAATCTCGCCGATGCAGGGGAAAAACGTGGTGAGCGATTTCCGCAGCGCCCGATCCAGGGCACTCACGGGGCCGACGCCCTCCGCAGCGGTGTGTTCTTCGGTGCCGTCCACGCGCAGCTTGATGACCGCTTCCGAATAGGGCTGGTTGGCTCCTTTCTTCTCGGTGATGACGCGGAAGCCGTCCAGCTCGAAAAACTCTTTCGTGTGGTGCACGAGCTTATCGAAAAGAATCTCGAACGATCCCTCGGCGCCTTCAAACTGATAGCCGTAGTGCTCCATCTCTTTCAGCTTGTCGACCACCAGCTTAGCGTGCGGAGCGGACTGGTCGATTTCGAGACCCCGCTCCGCCGCCTTGTAAAGCACACTCGCCTTGCCTGAAAGCTCGGAAACCAGCACCCGGCGCTCGTTGCCCACCACGGCCGGGTCAATGTGCTCATAAGAGGCTGATTCTTTCATTACCGCGCTCACATGGATGCCCCCTTTGTGGGCAAAAGCGCTCTTGCCCACATAGGGCAGGTCCTGGCGATGATGCAGGTTCGCCAGTTCGCTCACATAGTGCGATGCCTCGGTGAGGCGATTCAGGTTTTCGCGCCCGATGGCGCGCATGCCCAATTTCAGCTCGATATTCGGGATCACCGAGCAGAGATTGGCGTTCCCGCAGCGTTCTCCGTAGCCGTTGATCGTGCCCTGCACCTGCACGGCGCCCAATTGCACGGCGGCGATCGAATTAGCAACCGCCATTTCGCAATCGTTGTGAGTGTGGATGCCGAGCGGCCGCTTGACGTGCTTTGCCGCGGCCCGGAACGCCTCGCAAAGATCGGCGGTCATGGTGCCGCCGTTCGTGTCGCATAGCACGATGGTGTCCGCGCCCGCCGCCTCCGCCGCTTCGAGCGTCGCGAGGGCGTATTCGGAGTCGGCCTTGAAGCCGTCAAAGAAATGCTCGGCGTCGTAGATCACTTCCCTTCCCTTGGATTTCAGGAATTCGACCGACTCGCGGATCAGGTTGAGGTTTTCGTCGAGAGAGATACCCAAGGCGACCTTGACGTGCAAATCCCAGGATTTCCCGAAAATAGTCACCACCGGAGTATTGGCTTCGAGGAGTGCCTGCAGGTTCTTGTCGTGCGCCACGCCATGGCGCGGGTGGCGCGTGCTGCCAAACGCCGCGAGGCGGGCGTGCTTCAATTTCAATTCCTGAGCACGGTGGAAGAAAGCGATGTCCTTGCTGTTCGACCCCGGCCACCCGCCTTCCACGTAGTCCACACCCAACTCGTCCAGCTTTTTCACAATGTGAAGCTTGTCTTCCAGGGAAAACGAAATGTCCTCGCCCTGCGAACCGTCTCGCAATGTTGTGTCGTAAATCTGGATCTTCTTCATGGTTTAGTTTGAGCCGCTTTGAGCTGAACACCTAGAATGGCCGATGAGGGACAAAAAATCAACCCGCCATCGTGGCGCGGGCATCTCGCCCGCGGTGGCGGGAGCGTCCCGCTCCCGCGTGTGTGCAGAAGGTCCCTCCCAGGTTAAATCCGGGGCAGGCCAGCAGGGGTGTAGGGGCGGTTCGCGAACCGCCCCTACTAGCCGACAGTATGTCCTTATCCATCCTCCTCTTTCGATGCATAAGCTTCGGCTGGCCCTTGTAAAATATGGCGTTCTGTGCCCTTTTTAGGCTCCATTTGCTCTCAAAATGCCCTCAGAACGCGCAAAATATGCAGCAGTAAGAATAGTGACTTCCTTTGTTTTCAAGTACTTCTTAGCTTCGTTCCCACTATTTTCCATTTCTCGAAGCTTCCTGCGTTTTCCCACAGCCCGAGCCATGCCGTCTTCTTCTGCCTTCCGGTGGTCCCGCGACGTGCCTACGACAATGTGTCGCTAGAATGACCACAATTATAGGCTATCATATGACCCCGGAATTGTCAAGCAAAAAAGCGCAGTGGGCCCGATTTGAAAGTAGCGCCGACCTCCAGAGCCTGCCCTGAGCGAAGCGAAGGGTCGGCAGATGATGGCCTTTGCTGGCTCCGGGAAGTCCCCATTCGCCTGTCATTCCGAGGAGCCTCAGGCGACGAGGAATCTCGCAGTGCCGCGAAAACAAAACAGGGCGAGATTCCTCGCTTCGCTCGGAATGACATGGCCAGATGATTTTGCCCACCTGCCTACCTGCCCATCTGCCTGTCTGCCTGATCACTTTCCCCTTGACATTCTATCTGAAGCACGATACCTTCCCCTAGTATGTCTACCAAAGAACAACGAGAACACATTGAACTTCTGCAAGGGACGTTGGACCTGCTCATCCTCCGCACGCTGCTTTTGGGCCCGACGCACGGCCACGCCATCGCCAAGGCGATCGAATTCAGATCCGAGGACGTGTTGCAAGTCGAGCAGGGATCTCTCTACCCTGCCCTGCACCGGCTCATCAAGCGAGGCTGGATTGCGGTCCAGGACGGCACTTCGGAGAACAACCGCCGCGCCAAGTTCTACCGGCTGACGGCCCGCGGAAGGCGCCAATTGGAAGTCGAGACCAGCAAGTGGGACAAGCTGGCGGGAGCCATCGCACGCATTCTCAGGCCCGCCGAAACCGAGAGCTAATCATGAGCCGCCGCAAGCGCATGATGGACGACATCGACCAGGATATCCGCGACTTTATCGAGCGCGAGACCCGGGACAACATCGAGCGTGGCATGCCACCCGAGGAAGCACATTACGCAGCCTTACGCAGGTTCGGCAATGTGACGCGGATCAAGGAAGAAACCTGGGAGATGTGGAGTCTCGTGTGGCTTGAGCAGCTCTGCCAGGACGTTCGCTATGGGTTGCGCCAGTTTCGTCGAAATCCCGGCTTTACGGCGGTTGCGGTGCTGACACTGGCGCTGGGCATCGGCGCAAACACTGCTGTCTTCAGTTTGTTTTACACCGTCATGCTGCACAAACTGTCCGTCGCACGTCCCGAGGAGCTCGTGGAGTTTCTGTATAAGTACCCTGGCCAGCCGCGGAGCGACGGCCCTTGGAAATGGGGCGAATATGAGAACATCCGCGATCACAACCACGTCTTCTCAGCCCTCACCGGCACGGGATTCGATAATTTGGCGAGAGTTCGCATCGATGGAGCCGAGCCGGAAACCCTGATACTCGAGAGCGTCCTGGGCAACTACTTCGAGGTGCTCGGACTCAAGCCCTCCATCGGGCGTCTGACCACTCCGCAAGATGTCCCGGCCAGCGGGGACGCCGGCGTGGTGGTTGTGAGCTGGGACTACTGGAACCGCTGGTTCCATTGCGACCCGGCAATTCTGGGCAAACGAATCCTCGTCAACGGCAACCCTGAGACCATCGTGGGCGTGGCGCCGCGTCCCTACACGGGCCCGCGGGTGGGAAATCGGACCGACGTGTGGGAGCCGTATCAGAAAGACGCTGTCCGGATGCTTGCGCGCTTGAAGCCGGGCGTCACTCGTCGGCAGGCGGAGGCCGAAATAAACGTACTGTATCAATCCTGGGTGGACCAGAACAACCCCGGCCACGAAAGCACAAGGCTCCGGCAAAAAAGAGTGGAACTGGAGCCGGCCGGCGCAGGGTTGGCGCGAGTGCGCGATCTCTATGGCAAATCGTTGGTCCTCCTGTTGGCGGTGGTGGGCTTTCTTCTGCTGCTGGCCTGCTTCAACATGGCCGGCATGCTGCTGGCGCGCTCAGCGGCACGGCAGAGGGAACTGGCGGTGCGCGTGGGGCTGGGCGCCAGCCGCGGACGTCTGGTCTGCCAGATGCTCACCGAATCGGTGTTGCTCTCTGGAGCGGGCACGCTGCTGGGCGTGCTGCTGGCGTATTTTGGAACCGGCGTGCTGGTGCACATTATGGCCAGCACCCAGGCGCATCAACACGTCGAAATCCAGGCAAAGCCCGACCTGAATCTGCTGCTCTTCACGGTCGGAATCGCGCTGGTAACCGGCCTGCTGTTCGGAGTTGCACCGGCATGGTACGCGGTCCGGTCCTCGCCTGGCCCGATGATGCGGCGGACCGGAACTGCCGGCGACACATGGTTCTGGCACTGGTTTGGAAGGGGCTTGGTGGCCGCGCAGGTGGCTCTATCGGTTTTTCTGGTGACTGGTACCGCGGTCTTCCTGAACCACCTGTCGAGGATGCGAAATTTCGACCTCGGCTTTCGCAGCGATCACGTGCTGCTTGTGACCATCGATCCATCGGACACCGGCTACAAACCCGAAAAACTCGCCGTGGTGTACCAGCAACTGCTGGCGCGGCTCAAAACGATTCCCGGGGTGCGCTCGGCCTCGATCAGCGGCTGCACTCCGATCGAAGGTTGCGGGTCGGGAAGTCGCTTCCTTATCGCGGAGGGACATGTGGAAGCGCCCGAGCAGCGCCAGCGGCCGGCAATCTCCTTTGTGTCGCCAGAGTATTTCGAGACGCTCGGCATCCCGCTGCTGGCCGGGCACGATTTTAGCCTGCGGGATGTGGGTCGGCCGCGCGTCGCGATAATCAGCAACGCTGTGGCCCGCCACTTTTTCCCCGGCGTAAATCCAATCGGCAGGCACATCACGGTAGTCTACGACCCGCAGCCTTCTCCGTTCGGCGACGCTCAACCCTATGAGATTATCGGACTCGCCGGTGACGTCAAGCCATGGGAGCTTCACGACTCTCCGTACCCGACCATCTACTTCAACATGTTTCAGGAAAACCACCTCGACGACGAGTTCGATCTCCGCACCAGCACTGATCCCGCGGCAATGGCAGGTACGGTGCGCCGGGTCATGGGGGATTTTCTGAAGTCCGTGCCCGTCACGCGGGTCAAAACCCTGTCGGAGCAAGTCGACTCGGATATTGTCCCCGAGCGACTCGTCGCTACTTTGTCGGAATTCTTCGGGGTGCTGGGGGCGGCGCTCGCCGGGATCGGACTCTACGGACTACTGGCTTATAACGTAGCGCGCCGGACCAACGAGATTGGTGTCCGCATGGCGTTAGGCGCCACAACCGGCGACATAAGCCGCCTGGTGTTGGGAGATGCGGCTGGAATGCTGTGCGCCGGGTTCGTGGTGGGAGCGTGCTTGGTGTTTTGGGGCAGGCCGCTGGCAGCCAGCTTGGTCCTGGATTTGAAACCGGTGAGCGCCGGTCCACTGGCCTCGGCTGGCATTGCAATTGCCGCCGTTGCGCTGCTGACCTCGTTTGTGCCGGCGCGACGCGCAACTCGCGTGGACCCGATGGTAGCGCTGCGATGCGAGTGAGGGAGATATTCCATGATCCGCTGGGATCGTTTGATTAGCCGTCGCAAGCGCATGATGGACGACATCGACCAGGATATCCGCGACTTTATCGAGCGCGAGACCCGGGACAACATCGAGCGTGGCATGCCACCCGAGGAAGCACATTACGCGGCGCTTCGCAAATTCGGGAACGTGACACATTTCAGGGAGGAGGCAAGGGAGGTGTGGACTTTCTTGTGGCTCGAGCAACTTTGGCAAGATGTTCGCTATGGGGTCCGGATGCTGGTGGCGAACCCTGGTTTTACGGCAGTCGCTGTGCTGTCGCTGGCTCTCGGCATTGGCGTGAACTGCACCATCTTCAGCGTGGTGAGCACCATGCTGCTGCGCAAGCCGCCCGTCAAAGACCCTGACGGACTGATGATGCTGTTCAGCAAAAACCTCAAGGCGGCCGGAGCCGGCGACGAGGCCAGCCGCTCCCCCGTTTCGCCGCCCGACTTTCTGGACTGGCGCGCCCAGACAACGGCGTTTTCGGAGATCGCGGCGGCCTCGTCGTTCGAAGATGATATCCAGGCCACGCTCGGTGGCGGAAGCGAGCCGCTACGCGTGCCGAGCGGCGCCGTTTCGGCGAATTACTTCCAGGTGCTCGGAGTTTCCCCGCTCGTGGGGCGGGCTTTCCTGCCGGGCGAGGACCAGCCCGGCCACGACCGCGTGGCCCTCGTGCGCGCCGATCTATGGAAGAGCCGGTTCGGCACCGATCCGCACGTTCTGGGGCGAACCGTGAAGGTCAACGGAGAGAGCTACGCAATAATCGGGGTCATGCCGGATACCTTTCGGAGCTTCTGGATGTTCCCCGAGCAGCTTTGGATACCGCTCGTCTTCACGCCCGAGCAGCTAAGCCCTGCCGCACGCGCGCAGCACAGCCTCAGCGTTTTCGGGCGGCTGAAGGCGGGGGTGAGCGAGGCCCAGGCGCGCTCGGAACTCGAAACCATCGCGCGCCGCATCGCGGCGAGCAGTCCCGAAACCCGCAAAGACTGGGGTGCGAACGTCCTGACGGTTCAGCAGTACGCCATCCAGGAAAGCAACTCAAGCACGGCGCTGGCTTTCCTGATGGCGGTCGTAGGCTTCGTCCTGCTCATCGCCTGCGCCAACGTCGCCAACCTGCTCTTGGCGCGCAATGCCGGTCGACAGCGTGAATTCGCGGTTCGCGCGGCGCTCGGCGCCGGGGGGTTTCGCCTGGCCCGCCAACTTCTTTCCGAGTGCCTTCTTCTGGCACTTCTCGGCGGCGGCCTGGGTCTTGTCTTCGCCGCGTGGGGCTTGCACCTTCTGCGCGGGGCATTCAACTGGAATGAGTGGACTGTCTTGATTGCTGAACAACTTTCCGTCGATCGCAACGTATTGTGGTTCACGCTGGCGGTTTCGGCTGCCTCGGCGATGATCTTTGGCCTCGCGCCGGCCTTTCAGATTTCCCGCCGCGACCCTAACGCCGGTCTCAAAGAAAGTTCGCGATCGGCGACTTCCGGTCGCGAGCATCACCGCTTGCAAAACTTCCTGGTGACCGCCCAACTCGCACTGTCGCTGATCCTGCTGGTGGGCGCGGGCTTGTTTGTTGAGAACTTCATCGAAGAGACGCAGGAAAGACCCGACATGAATCCGCACAATGTGCTGACCGCGACGGTTGCACTTAGCGGCACTAGCTACAAGGACGCGGCGCGACAAGCCGCTTTCAGTCAGAACTTGCTCCGCCAGCTTTCAGGGATTCCAGAGGTTCAAGCGGCGGCGATCTCAACCGATCTGCCCTACACGTTTCCGAGTCACGCGCAGATTGCGGTTGAGGGCCGCCCAGTGCCAAAGACCGAGGAGCAGTCTCGGTCGGCTTACTTCGCGGTGAGCCCCGGTTACTTTGGCGCTGCGCAGATTCCCCTGCGCGAAGGCCGCGAATTCACGCTCTCTGATAACGCCCGATCCGCTCCGGTGGCGATTGTGAATCAAGAATTGGCCGCAGAGTTCTTCCCCAACGAAAATCCGATCGGACGTCACATTGGCATCACGCATCCTGGCGAGGTTACAAGCGACTCTATCGCGAGCGCGAAATGGAGCGAAGTCATCGGCGTGGTGGGCAACGTTAACGTCTACCTGGGACAACAGACGCCGCGACCTCAAGTGTTCGAGCCATTCCTTCAGCGCCCCGACCCGTTGATGCAACTCCTGGTCCGCACGCGCACTGAGCCTGCCGCCTTCTCTGCGTCACTGCGCCGGGCCGTATGGAGCGTGGACAAAGACCAGCCGGTTACCAACCTCAGAACCATGGACCGAGTGCTCGAGGACTCCGGGCAGGGAGACAATATCATGGCGGAGTTGATGGCTGCCTTCGCTGGGATCGCACTCGCGATGGCTGCGGTGGGGATCTACGGGCTGATCGCCTATCTCGTTGGCCGGCGGATACACGAGGTGGGTGTGCGCATGGCGCTGGGCGCAAGCAAACGCGAGGTGCTGCTTATGGTGCTGCGCGGCTCGATGCGTATGGTATTGGTAGGAGTCGTCATTGGGTTCCTGGTTTCACTCGCGCTGCCGCGTCTCGTGACGGCCGCCTTTCAAGACGTCCATATGAACCATCGCAACTGGATTCTCGCCGCCACGCCCCTCGCAGTGCTCCTGGTGGCGCTCACTTGCTCGTATCTGCCGGCAAGACGCGCCGCAAGGGTCGACCCGAATACGGCGTTGAGGTATGAGTAACTCACACCGCTTCGACGGTGGGTAGCGCTCGCAGTGGTAGCGCTGGCCTTTAGGCCAGCATCTGCCGACCCTTCGCTTCGCTCAGGGCAGGCTCTAGGAGGTCGGCGATACTTCGTACTACTCATCGGCAAAAGCCTCTTTCGCCGTCCGAGCACCGTGCTAAACTAAGCCAGTTTAAGGCCCAATTCAAAATCGGAGGAGCAGCGTGACCAAGCCAATTGTGCAATCGGTGACCTTTAAGGCTTCCCCGGAAGAACTATTTGAAATGTATACGGACTCGAAGAAGCATTCCGCAGCCACCGGAATGAAGGCATCGGTCAGCGCCAGAGCGGGAGGCAAGTTCTCAGCCTTCGACGGCATGCTGGCGGGGCGAAACCTCATAGTGATTCCGGGCCGCATGATCGTGCAAGCGTGGCGCGCCACGCACTGGAAGGACTCTGATCTTGACTCCATTCTGGTTTTGAATTTCTCCAAAGCCCCGGGCGGCGCGAGAATCGACCTGGTCCATGTAGGAGTTCCAGGCCACGACCACAAAGGGGTGACCAACGGATGGCCGAAGTATTATTGGAAGCCGTGGAAAAGGTACCTTAGCGAACGGACCAAGTAATCCGCTAGGAACAGTGACCTGCTCCACATTTCCGCAACTTTCGCCTACAACATAGGCTGTCATTCCGAGCGCAGCGAGGAATCTCGCACTTATTCGTAGCAATCTCGGAAACACCGCGGCAGAGCGAGATTCCTCACTGCGCTCGGAATGACACCGCGATGCTGCTTTCCGGGAACCCGGCTGCATAAACCGCCAAAGTATTTCCTCCGTCAAGTTTGACACGCTGTTACAATGGCGGCTGCACACGGCAGCCGCGATGGCCGCCGCTACATCCCGGAGGACGAACAGTGATGGACGCGATTGAGGTGTTGAAGACAAGGCGCTCAGTGCGCGCCTTCAGGAGCGAACCCGTACCGAAGAAAATTCTCGAGGACCTCATTGATTGCGGACGCCTGGCAGCGACCGCCAACAACCTACAACCTTGGGAATTCGTGGTGGTGACGGAGGCCGCACTTTTACGCAAGATTGCTGAGATTACCGATTACGGAAAGTTCATTGCGCACGCCGGAGCGTGTGTGGTGGTACTGTGCAAAGACACCAAATACTACCTCGAAGACGGCAGCGCCGCGACCGAGAATATCCTGCTCGCGGCCCGCGCGCACGGACTGGGCTCCTGCTGGGTAGCCGGGGATAAGAAGACTTATGCTCACGACATCTGCCGGCTTGTAGGCGCACCCTCAGGCTGCAGGTTGATTAGTTTGATTCCTATCGGCTACCCGGCGGAAACCCCGGAACCGCCCAAGCGACCGCATTCCGAAGTTTTGCACTGGGAGAGGTATTGAGCGCCATGGGTGTCAAGCTCCAACTTGCGCTCGATTTCCTTGAGCTCGAGGAAGCATTAGGCCTGCTCGAAAAGGTCCACCCCTTTGCCGACATTATCGAGGTTGGAACTCCATGCGTGATCCGGTACGGGGTCGAGGCGGTTCGCAGGATCAAGCAGAACTATGCCGGCAAGGAAGTGCTGGCCGACCTGAAGATCATGGATGCAGGCGAAGGCGAAGCGCGGCTGGGATTTGAGGCGGGAGCGAGCATCGTGACCGTTATGGGCGTCGCGCATGACGAGACAATACTGGGTGCAGCGCGCGCAGCTACGAAGTTCGGAGGGCGGATCATGGCTGATCTGATGTCAGTTCCCTCCCCCGCATTGCGCGCCCAGGAACTGGAGAAACTCGGCTGCGATATCCTGTGTGTCCACACCGCTACGGACGCGCACCAATCCGGCGAGCACGCGTTTGAGAATGTGCGGCTGCTCCGTTCCAAATTGTCAAAAGCCCTGGTCGCCGTGGCGGGGGGCATTGATGTGCGGAGCGCGGCCGCAGCCTGCGAGGCAGGCGCGGACATCCTGGTGGTGGGCAGTGCGATCGCCAACGCCGAGAACCCGCGCGAAGCGGCCCGCGTAATCCACGAAATCTGCGCGGGGTGGGCGCGGAGGTAGCTCATGGATTTCGGTGAAACTGAGAATGCAGTCCTCAAGGAACTCGGACGGACTCTCGCGCGAGTCGATCCCGCCGCCGTAGACGAAATGGTCCAGTTTCTCGCGGAAGCCAAGAGCGTCTTCGTCGCCGGCGCCGGGCGCTCAGGGCTGATGATTCGCAGTTTCGCGATGCGCTTGTCGCATCTTGGGCGCACCGTGCAAGTGGTCGGTGAGGTGACGACGCACGGCATCGGGCAGGGGGACGTTCTGCTCGTTGCCTCAGGTTCGGGCGAGACGCGAGGAATCCTGGCCATGGCGCAGAGCGCGATTGAGCACGGAGCGAAAGTCGGCGTCATCACGATCTTTCCCAACTCATCGCTTGCCCGGCTCGCGCAATGCCGGGTGCTGATTCCCGCGCCCACGCCCAAGAGCGGCCAGGATAATCCCGAGACCTCGATACAACCGATGGGAACCCTCTTCGAGCAGAGCCTCCTGCTTGCCCTGGACGTGATGGTGATGATGTTAATGGAGAAACTCGGCCAGACTTCCGAGCAGATGTTCAAGCTGCACGCAAATCTCGAGTGATTCAGCGATCATGGGCGAGTAGGTTCCGCGCCTCGGCAGGTGGGAGATGCTGTGCGAGAAGACGAACACGCAGACGTTGACCTATCGCAGTCGCGGTGTAATCAATGGCCCCACCCGGACTATAACTAAGGGCGTTCCGCTCCAGCAGTCCGGTGCCCAGCAATCCGCCTATCGCCGCCGGCTCTCCTCGGCTCAAGATACGCTGACCGCCGGCAACTGCGTTGTATATAGCATCGAAAAGCAACAGGAGATTAGTGATGCTCTCGGGTTTAGCGCCGGAAGCGGCGTGGAAATATTCGACCACGGCTGCCGCCTCCTTCTGAGTCACCGGGGTCATACTCAGTAGCCGCACAAACTCGTCAAAGCTTAAGCCGGTGAAAGTCTCAGACGCGCTGCTGGCCTTGGCGCGCAGTTCGTTATTCTCGCGAGAAAGCCTGGCGAGTTCGTTCATGACCTCAGGATTGGCTTCCGCCTCTCCCCGGACCCAACCGACCAGCTCCGACCGCTGCGCCCATTCCGGAAGCTTCTGAAGGATAGCCGCCTTGATGTCCTTCCTGTCGTTCCATAAGCCGCACAGCCTTTCTTTAACGACTGTCTTAAATTCCTTGTATTTGTCTTGGTGCTCCCTTTCGTCGATGGCGAGACCGCGTTCTTTAACGCGCTGCTCATGGTGTTTCTCACTCACCACTAACGCAAAAAAGGGCTTTTTCTTCTCCTGGGCGTATTCGTACTCGAGCTGCACATAGCTCTTGCCTGACTGCGGCTCGATTGAGCCATACCTGCCCCCAAGAATCAAAATAAAGGCGTCCGACTCCTCGATCCAGACCTTGATCCTTTCTAGAGCGGTCTCATCGCCAGCGGAGAACTGTTCCATCGCAGCAGGAATGTGGCCCGCGGCAAGAACCGCCTCCATAGCAGCTAAGCGCTCGTCGATAAGATCCTCGTACGTAGAAGATAAGAATATCTGGAGCTTTCGCTTTTGCATCGGCTTCAAACTCCTGTTTGCCTAGATCTTACCAAGGAAGGTACCGGATCATCGAGTCTTTTCTGGACCCGCAGAGGAAGAGTCTTTCCCGAGGTGTTGCCCGTGGGCGGTAACCTAGGGTGGCAGGACTTCGCGAGCCGCGGAGCGGCGGCAGCGAGTAGCCCACGGCGTGAGCCGTGGGGCGCCGTACGCCGTTAATATTCGCAGCCCCGGATGGGGCGACAGACATGGTCGGGTGCCTCTGCCGCCCCTCCGGGGCTGGGACAACCTAGGGCCGCTCCCTGATCCCACGGCTTGCGCCGTGGGCTACTCTCTGTCGGCCCTCCGGGCCTGTACGAACGGTCATTCAGGCCTACATTGCCGTCAATCGAGGTGCCAGGCTAACACTCGTCGGGCGTTGCCCCCGCCGACTGAATTGCTCTACATGCGGCTCGGCGCTCGCAACTCAGTCGAATGTTACAGGCCCTTGTCTATTGCGGGAGGGTGGTCGGCGGCGCGATTTTCTCCCACCCTTCTCCATTCAACGAATCCAGAAACGCCAGCAAATCCTGCTTCGTTTCCTCATCCAGATAGAAAGGTGTGAGCCGGGTATCAAGGTGAGGGTTGGGCACTCCTCCCTTGGCGTAGAGGTCCAGCACCTCCCCGAGTGTCTTGAAGCGCCCATCGTGCATGTAGGGAGCGCGCCTGGCGAGATCGCGCAACGTGGGTATTTTGAATTTCCCGAAATCTCCACGCTTTCTGGTGACGGCTTCGCGCCCGGGGTCAGGGTTCAGCCGGTCCATTCCGATTCCCAGGTTTGCGAACTTCTCCGTCGTCATGTCCGGACCTGCGTGGCATTCGGCGCATTCACCTTTGCGATTGAAGAAATCGAGACCGTCCGTCTGCTGCTTGCTGAGCGCAGACTTGTCCCCGGCGAGGTAGCGATCGTAGGCGGAGTTTCCGGAAACTATGGTGCGCTCGAAGGTAGCGATGGCCTTCGCTACCCGATCGAAGTTGATGGTGCTGTCTCCGAAGGCGGCCGCGAAGAGCGAAGCATAGCCTTTAATCCCTTGAAGCGTCTGCACCACGCGCTCAGCCGTCATACCCATCTCATCGGGATTCGTCACCGGCACGATGACCTGCGCCTCAAGTGTGGGGGAACGGCCATCCCAAAACTCTGACCTGCCCCACGCACGGTTAATCAGCGTTTGAGCGTGACGCGTTCCCTGCTTCCCATTCACGCCTTTTGAAAATGGGGTGCTTGCCGAAAAAGCGTGCTGCGGCTCGTGGCAGAATGCGCACGAAACGATGCCGTTTGAGGAGAGCCGGCCGTCGAAAAACAATATCTTTCCAAGCTCGGCGCGGGCCGGTGAGTAGGGATTATCTTCCGGCCACGGAACAGGCGGAAGGCCCAAGGGAACCGGCGGCCCCGACGCCGCGGGCTGTTCCTTGCGAAAGGCCAGCAAGCCCGGCAGCACGCACAACAAAAGCAAGGTTGCGAATCTGGCGCGTCCCCTCATTAGCGAGATCAGTCCATTTCTCCCTGGCCGGACTTCAGAAAGTGAGGCAGGCGCGGTGTGATAAATCGGAATCGCCGTCCGATAATCATCTTGACCAACAGATGATCAGTGCTGCGCGTCACCCCCTCGCACACACCCAGGTTGAACTCCCAGTTCGGCCCGAAATCATAATCGATGGTCGGCACGATCTGGTGCTGCTGCAAATAAAAGGGGTCAAAGCCCGTAATAGACCCTAGCGACCCATAGTATTCAAGCCCCGCACTAAGCTTGCGAGTGATGGAGTAGGCGGCCTTGAAGCCCGGTGAGAAGCCGACGCCTTCATGAACGCTGGGCCCATGAAACGAGCGTTCGAGAGCCGGATTAAACGAAAGGTACCAGGAGTGCCACTGTTTATCGATGATAGGGCGAATCTCCCATGTCCAGGTATCGCCCGAGAAGATGGGGCGCTGGTAGCCGAACTCAGTGGAAAGACTCACGCCTACAGGCCAATTCCATTTGTCAGGAACGCGAATCCGCGGACGAATGTGATCGCCGACCCATTTGTATCCCTGCCCAGGCCCCGCGCTGGTGAAGATGTAGAATCCCGTCTCAAACCACTCATTCCAGCCTTGGGTGATCTCGACCGTTTCGTGCAGTTGATGTTCGTCAGGAAGAACGCCGCCCATGGGCGTTTTGAAACCCTCGAACGTGAAATTGCTGTGCAGTTCCACCATCGTACGGCCGGGAGGAACCGTGTCCGCGCCGTAAACTTGAATTTCGTAATTGCCCTGCCCGTAGAGCGGCGCGGAGGCGAGCACCAAGAACAGCGCCATTCGGCAGCATTTCCCCATGGGGAATATTATTCTCTTTTTGGGTGAGTTTACACAACTGCCAGGCGGCGATACCTTGAGCGTTGGATAGGGGCGCTTCGCGAAGCGCCCCTACGCCGGAACTTTCACAACTGCGGAGCCGCGCCCGGGCGCGTTTATTCCCCCTACACTCCGGGCCGGGTGTCGAATAGAATGCTTAATGAGCACGACAGCGAGGTCCATTGGCCGCAAAAGCGCGCAAGCTTCTCACTCTCGGTGATTGGCCGTCGATGGCGTGTTTGGCCATCCTGGTGTCAGTGTTCGCGGGGCCCGGCGCGACCGCGGCTGTACAATTGCGCGGCACGGTTGTGGACGAGAATGGCGTTCCGGTAAACGCCGTCCAGATCACGGTTAAATCCAAGGCGGGAACTATCCAATACGCTTATTCAGACGACACGGGCCATTTCGAAGTGTTGGTGCCGGGGCCGGGCGAGTACCTCGTCAGCCTGAGCAAGCCTGACTATTTTCGCTTGACCGACCAGGCGGTGCCTTTACAGGAGGAGACGAACGAAGTCACCTTCACTCTCAGTCACGAGTTCGAGGTGCACTCCAGCGTCGAAGTTCTTTCCTCCGCCAAGCAGATCGACCCCTTGGAGTCCGAGCACCAGGAGATTTTCGATGCCCAGGACATCCTGGACCTTCCAACCTACAGCACGCACGACCTGACGGCATATTTGCCCATGATCGCGGGCGTCACCGAGGATAACTCCGGCGCACTTCACGTGTCCGGCGGGCGCTCGGGGGACGCTGAGTATATGCTGGACGGTTTCGAAATTGGCGATCCAGTGTCGGGCCAGTTGACCAGCCGACTGGATATCGACAGCGTGCGTGAAGTTAAAGTGGACGACGGCCGCTATGGAGCTCAGTACGCGCACGCCGCCGGCGCCGTGATGGAGTTCGGCACCTACGTGGGGGACGACCGCTGGAGATTCGGCACCACGGATTTCTTCCCTGCAGTCAATCTACAGCAAGGCATCCACCTTGGGAACTGGTACCCGCGCTTCAACTTCTCGGGGCCCCTGCGCCAGGGTCGCGCCTGGTTCTCCGACGGCATCAGCCTTCAGCACACTTTCTCACTGGTTCAGGGGCTGCCGCGCAACGGCGATACCCAAGAGCAATGGTCGGGCGACAACCTCGCCCGAGTGCAGATGAACCTGACGCCCACCAACATTCTTCAGGGCAGCTTCCTTTACAACCAAAGCGTGTTTTCCCATCTTGGCCTCAGTTTGTTTACTCCCCTTTCGACGACCACGGATGACCATGCGCATCGCGAGTTTATCTCCGTCAAGGACCAATTCTTCTTCGGCAGGAACATGTTCGAACTCGGCGCGGCCACGGACAATGCCACGCTGAACAACGAACCGCTCGGCTCTGAGCCTTACGTCGTGCAGCCCAATACTGCCTCAGGCAATTATTTCCAGCGGCTGCTCCAACGTAACCACCGGGTGCAGGTGGTCGCAAACCTGAATCTTTCCTCTCTGCGCTGGCACGGCACCCACGAGCTGAAGGCGGGCTTCAATGCCGATGGGCTGGCCTTCTCTCAGGGCGCGGTTCGCGATCCCATTGAGACGTTCCGCGCAGACAACACTCTGCTGCTGAAGACAACTTTCAGCGGCGCGCCCTATTTTCACCTCGACAACACGCAGTTCGGCTATTTCCTCGAGGATTCATGGAAGGTGCTTCGACCGCTGGTCGTTTCGATTGGCGGCAGGGCGGATTGGGACAAGATCATAGGCAAGACGATTTTCGGTCCGCGGTTGGCTGCCAGTTTCCTTCCCTTCTCGGACAACCGGACCAAAATCTCCGTGGGGTGGGGAATCTACTATCGCCCCATCAATATGGCATTATGGAGTGCTGGGCTGGATCAAGAGCGGGCTGACACCCTTTACGACTCGACCGGTACCACGCCCGTCCTGGGGCCGGCGACGACGCGTTTTGTGCTGCCGCCCGGCGACCTTCGCCAGACGGGCTTCAACACCACCAGCGTCGAGTTAGAGCAAAAGCTGGGTTCTAATACTTTTACCGGCCTTGCGCTCCTGCGGCGTGCGGAATCCGATGGGTTCACTTACCAAGACATTCAGCCTGCTCCGCTGGGAGGACTGTTTCTGTTCGGCGACGAGCGCAGCGACCGTTATACTTCCGCCGAGATCTGGCTGCGCCACGTCTTTAGAAACAAGGCCGAAATTTACGCGGATTACACCCGCTCGAGCACGCGCAGTAACGAGGCCTTGGACTACTCTCTTTTGACTCCCTATTTTGTTCCGCAGGCACCGGGCCGGCTGCTCTGGGATACCCCCAATCGCCTGATCGCCTGGGGCAAGTCTCCCCTGCCGCTCTGGAAGTTGTTCCTGAGTTGCCGCGCGGAATACCGAACGGGTTACCCTTTCGATGCCGTGAACGAACAGCTTCAGTTGGTGGGTGCGCCGGGGCAGTTTCGCTATCCCGGCTATGTTGATTTGGACGTAGGGCTCGAGAAGCGGTTCCACTTCCGCGGCCAGGAATGGGCCATCCGCGTCAGCTCCATCAATGCTACCAATCACGACAATCCCAACGCGGTTAATACCTTTGTCACGCCCTTTGCCTTTGCGGGAGGTCAAAGACGAGCTTTTACAGCACGCCTTCGCCTGGTGGGACGAAAATAACGTATAATTACTAGGACTCAATGATCCCTATAATTCTCGCATTCGCTTGCCTTGTCGGAGCCTCCCCAGGGGACTCCAAAGAAAAGTCGCCCACGGTCTACCAGATCCCGTTGCCTGAGCGGCCGGACTTCTCGGCCGTGGACTGGCTGGTGGGTGACTGGACCGGGAATACCACGGACCAGAGAACCCAAGGTGAACTGCACCTGTCCGTAAGCTATCAACTGGACAAGCATGTCATTCTCTTCCGCGGCGACACCACTTTGCAGGCGACCAAAACTTCTCCGCCGACGAAAGAATCATGGCTGGGCGTCCTCACTCCGGACCGGCGAGCGGGCGGGTTTTTGCTGCGTATGTTTTCAAGCACGGGATTCATCACGCGATATCGCTTGACCGTCGATGGGCCGGAAACCCACATCAATCCTGAGGGGGGCGACCAGCCCCCGCCGGGTTGGCTTTTCCGAACCGTCATCAAGAGGGCCAACCCGCAAGAGTTTGTCGAGACCGTTCAGGTCGCACCCCCCAACAAGAGCTTCTTTGACTATTACACTGCTAAGCTGACTCGCTTGACGACTGAGGACAAGGCAAAGGCGGTACCAGCCCCGCCGCATTAGACCGCCGTGGTGTAAAATCTCAATTTGACCCTAGTGCTCGGTTGGTTTAATGAGCGCAATTTCAAGTGGCCCCGGCAGGGCGGGGCTTCAGGGTTTGTGTGAAAACCTCAATTAGGGTGTCATTCCGAGCGAAGCGAGGAATCTCGCTCTGAGTGTTTTCAAGGGCAGAGCGAGATTCCTCGTCGCCTGCGGCTCCTCGGAATGACAGCAAAACGAGATCTCACACAGACTCTGAAGCCCCGCCCTTCCGCTTCCGACGAGTAAGTTCGCTTACTAATTTAGCTAAGCAATAACCCCGAAGGGGCGACTTCGTTGTCAAAACGCACAAAAGTACTTCTTGCCATAGCGGTTTTCCTGATCGTCGCGCTGGTAGTGATCGTGGTGGTCGTTCCCCGGCTCTTTGATGTGGACCGATACCGACCTCAGGTGGCAGCGCTCATTGAAACGCAATTGGGTAGACACGCTACGATCCGACACCTCACCCTCACTGCTTTCCCTCGCCTTTCGATCCGCGCCGATGATTTCACTCTGAAGAACCCTGCGGGATTTCCCCCGGGAGATTTCATAAAAGTTCACAGGATTTACGCGGAAGTCGACGCGCTAAGCCTTTGGCGCCACCAGGTTGTTATCAAGTCGCTCGATTTGGAGGGGCCCGCCATAAGCCTGCTTTCAGACCTCAATGGGAAATGGAATTCCGAAGATCCGCCCGCTCCCGCCGACCCTGCGCCAGACCCGCCCGGGAATAAGCCCTTGTTCACTTTGGGAACTATTTCCAATGTCAATATCAATAAAGGGAATCTGAGTATTGCGAACTTGCTGCCGTCAGGCGAGGCAGGACCGGCTTTCGTCGAAGCAGACGGAGTCTCGAGCCAACTGCGCCGCTTCGATCTCAACGCGCTCACGTCGGGCTCCGACGCTCAGAAACCCCGAAGCGCTCTCGTGACCGAAGGAAAGTTCGAGGTGAACACTCTGCATGTGACAAACCTGATCGTGACGAATGTGAAATCAAATCTCCACCTTTTCTCCGACCAAGTTCTCCTCGACGGCCTAGAATTCCGATGCTACGACGGCAGCGGCGGCGGCAACCTTGCCTTTGCTTTCGGGTCTCGAACCACACGCTACCGCACGCAAGCGAACCTGAAGGACGTGAACGTTGCGAAGCTGCTTGATGCGTTTCCGGATGTCCGCGGGAAGATGACCGGGGCTCTCGAGGGGCACGTGGAGCTTGACGGCCAGGTGAGCCATTCTCCCGACCCCCTGGCCGGTATGGGCGGCGCCGGCCAGTTGACCGTCCGCGCGGGACGCTTGCCAACCTTGCAATTAAACGCCAACCTGCTTCAACTGTTCCGCGTGGCCAAGATGGGCCCGGCCTCGGGCGACCCCTATTCATTCTCCTCCATCGCCGTGGATTTCATTATCGTCAACAACAGGATTCAGACCACCATAGGCAACATCGTCGGCAACGGCGTGGCGATTGATGCCACTGGATCTCTCGGGTTCGCGGGCAACGGCAGCCTTGATTATCAAGGCGTGGCAAAACTCGCCGCCAGCGATAATGCGCTCACCAGCGTTCTGGGTGGAATGACCGGCGCAACTCTTAAGGGAGGCAAGATGACCTTCCCCTTCAGCCTCAAAGGTACGTTTAAGAACCCGCAATTCACGCTGAAGCCGAGTGGCACCCAAAATCCAGGGAGGAATCCATGAGTTCCACTCGACCTATCGCTCTGGTCACAGGAGCATCGGCTGGCATTGGCGCGGCCTATGCCCGTCGGCTGGCCGCCGAAGGCTATGACCTTATCCTGGTGGCGCGGCGAGTGGATCGCCTTAAGGAATTGGCCTCCGACCTCGCAAGTCGGCATGGTGTGAACGCCCAGTCATTGCCCGCCGACCTGACGAGCGACGCTGACCTCAAAGCCGTCGAAGAGTGCATCGCGCGCGAAGACCGGCTTGAATTCCTGCTTAACAACGCCGGCTTTGGGAGCAGCGGGCGCTTCTACGAGTCGCCTCTGGAACATGTGGCCGCTATGCACCGCCTTCACGTCATGGCTACCCTTCGCCTCGCGCACGCGGCGCTCCGCAAGATGACGGCGCGCGGCAAAGGGACGCTAGTGAATGTATCTTCGGTGGCCGCTTTCGTCGCCCGCCCGGGCAGCGTCAGCTACCATGCCACCAAGGCCTGGATGAACGCCTTCACGGAAGGTCTTTACCTGGAACTGAAGCAAGCGCGCTCACCGGTCCGTGTGCAGGCCCTCTGCCCCGGCTATACGCTGACAGAGTTTCACGATGTCCTGGGAGTCGACCGGAAATTTCCTGCCGCGAGCTTGTGGACTCCAGTTGACAAGGTTGTGGGCGCGTCTCTTGAGGGCCTGAAGCGTAACAAGCTGTTCGTGGTGCCGGGCTGGCGCTATAAGTTTATCGTAGCCCTGCTCCGGCTGTTGCCACGCCCGCTGCTCCACGCTGGAAGTTCAATAGGCGGCAGGAAGGTCGACTAGACCGGCGATTCGCCGCCAAAAAGGGCTGCGGGCCTCGGGATGCACGTCGGCGTTGCGCCTGAGCATCACACAGATCCCCGTAAGTTTGGCCTCAGTGTGAGGGAGCCGTCGTCGTTTAACTGCTGATGACAAGCCCAGCGGATTGAATGCCGTACGCCTCTAACCTCAAGCTCTGCGCGAAGCCGCAATCCTTTCCAGCTAACACCTTTCGGCAAAACAAACTGCGCTTGGCGGATTTTCCCCGGCAGCGGGTAGCCGGGGTCGAGGCTTCCTCCTGCCATCACCTTTCCGTCATCACCAGTAACGTAGACGCGTAGTGCACCTGGCACGCCGGCGCACCCATCGTTCGCGAACCCGACAATCAATCCCTGACGGTCTTGTTCTCCATACTGCCAGATGAATGAAGGCCGCACGCGATAACCGATGCGCCGGCTGATCTGGTCGATGCCCTGCGGATATTGATGGTAGTAACGCAGGATATTATCGGCGTTGATCTTGTGAAAATTCCAAAGTGACCAATAGTGGGGGCCGACGTCGATCACATGCGCGATGACGTTATCCGTGTAAGTAATGCCTTCCTGGATGTGGAGAGACGCAGGTGTGCCGTCAGACATTCCCACTTCGACGACCGCCCCCACCCACGGCGGCCGGTTGCTCAGAGTCTCAATCTGCTCGTTCTCGATAAAGATCGTGTCGGTGCGCAGCCAGTTGCCCGACCGGACGGCGCGATCGACAAGCTCGGAGTTGCCCACTCGGCTGAAATCCGGCTGCGTATTAGTCACCAGCGGCGTCCGTCGCCAATGCTCCGACTGCACTTCGAACATCTTGACCCAGGTTTGCTCGGCAGTTGCATAATCCGGAAACGGGTTGTTCTGGAACGGCCAGGTGTGCCCCTCGCCCCAGAAGCCGTACATGAAGGTATCCATGAATTCGATCTGCGGGCTGCCATCAAGTTCCGCAGCCAGCAACTCGTTCAGTTCTCGATAGCAGTCTTGAAAGAAGGGATGATCATAACGAGGTTCGTAATAAGCAGATTTCCTGCGCGGGCCCTCGAGCCCAGTTCTCCACTCGCCGATCAGTTTCACCATGGGAACCTTTTCGAGGACGAAATCCGGCAAAGCCTCTTCCGCATAGTCGGGCGCCCGCATCTGGATGCGAAATCCAATCCGCTTGTTAAAGCGCTTCGCAAGATCAAAGGTGAGTTTCCAGTAGTCAGGCAAATCGAGCCGCCCGCGCCGGGGCTGCACTTCGCGCCAGGTCGGCCGGAGATAGAGCTTCTCACCCAGGGGAAGCTTCACGAGTTCTTCGATCGCTTGCGGAATGTTATCGGATTTGATCTCCGCTGTACCCATGTCCGCAGTGATGTAAGTAATGAGCCCTTTGCCATAGTTGGGCACAACCTCGCTCGAGGGAGTCGTCGCCATCACCACGTCGCCGCCCGGAAACACTGCTTCCGGCGGATATTGCGGGAACGGGCCTTGATCCAGCCGATCCGTGATCTTCGGTCCTGTGCCAAAATCATACCTATCCCAGTTGTGCGCGGGGACGAAGGCGTTAGCTTCCCCTGCACCAGTGCCTGCTAGAGTGGCTGCCAGTCCTCCGGACTTGAGAAAGCTTCGACGGTCCACGATGCGAACTCCTTTTCCGCGCCCTTGGAGTGCGGTAGCGCCAGCTACCGCCGTCTTGCGTGGTTCGAAGGCGGCAGCGCTGCTGCCGCACTCCAAGGCGCTTCGCGCAGATTCATGCGACGTGATGGGCAGAAGGCTCGCCTGACTCGAGCCTGGCGGCTTCTTCCCGGATCCGTTCCCAGGCGCGTTGGACGTGCCGCGCCTCGGTATATGTCTGGCCGACACAGAAGCGGATAGTGAAGCGGCCATTCAGCTTCGTATGGGTCAAGTAGAGATCTCCGCTGCGGTTGAGAGCGTCCAGCAGCGCCTCGTTGAAGGCGTCGCCGGCGCGGTGGCGGAAACAAACGAGGTTTAACGGAGCAGGGGCGGCCAGTTCAAACCGCTCATCGCGTTGCACCCAGGAAGCAAACTGCTGGGCCAAGGCCACGTGGCGGCGCACGTGGTAACGCAGGCCTTCGACTCCGTAGTGACGGATCACGAACCAGAGTTTCAAAGCGCGAAAGCGCCTGCCCAACGGCACCTGCCAGTCGCGATAGTCAATGACTGCGCCTGATTCTGTGGCCTTATTACGGAGATAGTCCGGCAGAATGGATAAGGCGTCAATCAACTCCTTTCGCCGCGCCACGTAGAAGCAGTCGCAGTCGAAATTCGTGAACATCCACTTGTGGGGGTTGAAACAGTAGCTATCCGCGAAATCAAGGCCCTCGTTGATGTACCGGAATTCCGGACAAAGCGCGGCAGTGCCGGCCATGGCGGAGTCTACGTGCAACCAGATGCCGCTGTCTTCACAGATCCGTCCGATCTGCGGCAAGGGGTCCAAAGCGTTTGAAGAGGTGGTTCCTACAGTGGTGCAAACAATGCAGGGCACCTTGCCGGCCTGCCGGTCGAGGGCGATTTGAGCCGCAAGAGCCTCTGGGCACAGGGCCAGGTTGGCGTCAACATCGATGTACCGTAGGTTTTGGTCTCCAAGCCCGGCGATTTTCACGGCCTTTTCAATCGATGAGTGCGCCTGCGGCGAAGCATAGGCAATCAGATCGCCTCGACAACCTTGCTTGTTGCTGGCATAGCCGGTCGCACGCTCGCGCGCCGCAAGAACCGCGCACAGAGTAGCGCTGGAAGCGCTGTCCTGAATCACTCCACCGCCTGTCGCCGAGGAGAGGAATTTCTCCGGCAATCCTAACATCTGGACGAGCCAGTCGAGCACGTGAGTCTCAAGTTCCGTGGCGGCGGGGCTGGTGGCCCACAGCATCCCCTGGATTCCCAGGCCGGACGACAGCAGGTCGCCGAGGATGGCGGGCGCGGAAGCATTGCAGGGAAAGAAGGCGAAGAAATTGGGTGACTGCCAGTGCGTTATTCCTGGCAGAATCAGCTTCTCGACGTCGCGCAGCAGGGACTCGAACTGCTCACCTTGCATCGGCGCTTCTGCGGGAAGCGAAGCACGAATCTCACCCGGCTGAACTTGCGACAGCACTGGGAAAGACTCGATGCGCTCATAATAATCCGCGATCCAGTCGATTACCGCCCGGCCATTTCGGCGGAACTCCTCGATGCTCATGTGGTAGCTTTTCTCGTTCGACATCCTCCACTCCTTCGTCCGTTTCCCCTGGTCAGTCGCCCGCACCGGCAGTCCTTGGAGTATACAACACCCGCACTGTTTCCGGTCCCAGTCCCAACAGGCTCATCGATGAGTTGCATTACCGGCGCTCGCTGCCTATCATAGTTGAGTAAGAACCTTCTGCAGGGCTAACTGCAAAATCACACGCTGAGGTTCCCATGATTCTCCCTCTCACCCCGGTGCGGCTGAAACGGCATGCGGCAAAGGTATTCGGCAACAAAGTTGGCGTGGTCTGCGATCAGCAGCGATTTACCTACCGCCAATTCAATGAGCGCTGTGACCGGCTTTCGAACGCCCTGTTGAAGCTCGGAATCCAGAAGGGTGAGCGTGTTGCCTACCTGAGCTTTAATTGCCACCGGTTGCTCGAAGCGTACTTTGGAGTGCCGCAGATCGGCGCGATTCTTTTGCCCCTGAACATCCGGTTAAGCCCCGAAGAACTCGTTTACATTCTGAACGACGCTCAGCCGCGAGTTTTGTTCTTCGATCCGGAATTCATTCCCCTGGTGGACGCGCTAAGGGCGAAAGTGAAGGCCATTGAGTACTACGTCCCTTTGAGGGACGCCAAGCCAGCGTGGGCGTACCCCGGGCTCTACGACGAACTGCTTGCCGAGGCGGAGCCTGCGGAAATTGACTACCGTGGGATTGATGAAAACTCCGTGGCCGAGCTTTTTTACACCAGTGGCACCACTGCGTATCCCAAAGGGGTCATGCTGACGCACCGCAACCTCCATCTGCATGCCCTCTATACGGCGGTGGCGTTGAACGGAGATGACAGCGAGGTCCACCTTTACACTGTTCCGCTGTTCCACGTCAACAGTTGGGGCGCTCCGCACATCATCACCCTCGGCGGTGGCCGGCACGTCATGATCAAGAAGTTTGACCCGCTTACCGTGATGGAGTTGATCCAGCGCGAGCGCGTTACCCGTCTCCAGGTTGTGGCTACGATGGTCATCGCCATGCTCAATCACCCGGATTTTTCGAAATATGACTTGAGCAGCGTGAAGGAAATCATGATGGGCGGAGCGCCAACCAGTACGGCGCTCGTCCGCGAGACGGAGCGGCGAATGCCAGGCTGCCGGGCCATCGGCGGTTACGGCCTGACCGAGACTTCGCCGGTCCTCACGCTGGCGCGCCGGAAGGCGCATTGCGCGGGCGACCCGGAGGAATTACAGATAGCCCGCCAAGCTACAGCAGGGTATACTTTCGCAGGCTCGGAAATCCGCGTGGTGACGCAGGAAGGGCGGGACGTGAAACCGGACGCAGCGGAGGTTGGAGAGGTGGTGGTGCGCGGCGACGTAGTGATGGAGGGTTATTGGCGGCAACCGGAGGCCACTGCCAACGTCATCCACGACGGCTGGTTTCATACCGGCGACTTGGCCACCATTGATGAGGAAGGTTACATCCTCATTGTGGATCGCGGCAAAGACATGATCCTGAGCGGCGGCGAGAATATCGCCTCGGCGGAAATCGAACGAGTCATCTACGGCCATCCGGCCGTCATGGAGTGCGCAGTGGTCGCCGTTCCCGACGACGCCTGGGGCGAGGTGCCCAAGGCGATCGTCACGCTCAAACCCGGACAGCAAGCCGCCGACACGGAAATCATCGCGCACTGCCGCCAGCACTTGGCAGCCTTCAAGGCGCCTAAAACGGTGGAAATCGTGGAGAGCCTCCCCAAAGGCGGCACGGGAAAAATCCTCAAGCGTGTGCTGCGCGAAAAATACTGGCAGGGCCGCCAGCGGCGCGTGCAGTGAGTTGTCGCGATCACACTTGACACGTGCAGCTGTATGTATGGTACTGTACATACAGACGCTTCGATTCGAGTGGAGCAAGGCGAAGAACGAGGCCAACAGGGCGAAACATGGCATTGACTTCGACACCGCTCAACTCGTTTTCGATGATCCCTTCTGTGTCACGTTCGTTGAGCGTTTGAGTGACGGCGAGGAACGATGGCACGCCATCGGATCCATCCAAGACGTTATAGTTCTTGTTGTGGTCCATACCTATTGGCAAGAGGGTTCGGAGGAAGTAATCCGCATTATCTCGGCTCGCCGCGCCACCGGACGGGAAAGGAAACTGTATGCCCAGGCTATCAGAGAAGAAACGTAAACAACTCGCAGCCATCGCGAACCGGCCGGATACGGAAATCGATCTCTCTGACATCCCCGAGATTTTGCACATACCGGCCGACGCAGTGATCGGCAGGTTTTACCGCCCCAGGAAAACTAGCGTAACCATTCGGCTTGATGCCGATGTGGTAGCGTGGCTTAAGGCACCAGGCGGCGGTTATCAGACTCGGATTAACGCCTATCTCCGCTACCTGATGCGGAAGAATCGAAGCCGGGAATTCCCGATACGGGCACCACGTTAACCAGTGGCATTGGAGTCTCAAGTCAGCGGAGAGATCGCGCGCAGTCCCTCAGCGATGGCGCGCCCGATATTGGCGATGAGGTCCGGCCTGCCATTTACCGCATAAACGCGGGGCGTCATCGCCCAAATCTCGCGTATGATGCGGCGCGGGACGAACTCGGTTTCACTTCCGCGTTTCTCCAACTCCGCCGTCAGCATTGGCAGGACCTTATCGCTGAGGCGCAAGGCCGTGTCCACCACAAACAGAGATAGATCGGGCCGAAGCAGCCACACCCGCTCGAAAAAAGCGGCCACTTCACCGGTGGAGAGGTTTTTGGGAGGAGAGGACTTCAGCTCAACGTAGACCAGCTTGCCTTCTGCCGCCGCCACTACGTCCAAGTCGCCGCCCACGCCCCGCGCGTGAAGCCTCACGCCCGACGCCACATCGAAGCCGAGCCTGCGATTGAGTTCGCGCGCCACGTACCACTCGAGTGTTCCGCCGAAGCTTTTAGCGGGCCGGAGCAGCCTGTAACGGCCCCTCGTTAGCCGCTCCGCCAGTCCCAAATCGACCAGAGACTCAGCGCACGCCTTGGCCTGCGCCGCCTCAAGGTATTGGGTCGCCTCGACCGGCGCAAACCCCTGCGCCTTCTGAATCGCCCCACGGAGGAAGAGGCGAAAGGCATAATGACGAAGCTGCTTCGCCAGTCGCTCGACAGTCGTTTCGTCCAGATTCTCGCTGAACGGCACGTCGAGTTTGGCCTGCGAAGGTCGAAAACCCCGCCGAACCAGCATGGCCAGGGCTTCGTTGCGGGGTAGCGCGCCGTGTTGACTGCTCGAGGGACTGTCAGCCGCTGCCGCCAACTCGATCTCACGCGCGGTGGGCAGTTTTCGCATACCCATACTTCGCTCAGGACGATGGAAAGGCGCGGTTGAACTCCAGTCTATCCTTCGTTGCGGTAATCGAGCGCCGCAACCATTGGCCGGGCGTCGCGCCAATTGGCTTCAACTTTAACGTAGAGTTCGAGGAAGACTTTGGGCGGGAACAATCGCTCCAGTTCCCGGCGTGCCTCGGTGCCAATCTGCTTCAGCATCTCGCCTCCCGAGCCGATAATGATTGGCTTTTGCGACTCGCGTTCGACCACAATACTTGCCTGAATGCGCGTGATGTTTTCGCCCTCCTCGAAGTCGTCGATGATGACGGCGGTCGCGTAGGGGAGTTCCTGCCGAGTGTGGAGGATGATCTTCTCTCGAATGATTTCCGATACCAGAAAGCGTTCCGGCTGATCGGTGTACATTTCGGGCGGGAAGTAGTGCGGACCCTCAGGCAGCAGCCTCACGACGGCGTCCAAAAGCTCCGTCAACCCTTCGCCCTTGAGAGCTGAGACCGGTATGATCTCCTCGAAATTATACAGCCCGGAGTAGAGCTGCATGAGAGGCAAGAGTTTCGGCTTTCTGATTCGATCGATTTTGTTGAGCGCCAGGATGGCCCGCGGCGCGTACTCTTTCAAGAGGCCCACGGCAAACTCGTCTCCATGCCCGTAGCGCTCCGAGGCGTCGACAATCAGGATCGCCAGGTCCCGTTCCGCAAGCGCCTGACGAACGAAGCTCATCATTTGTTCATTAAGGCGGGAATGCGGGCGATGAATGCCGGGCGTGTCCATGAGCACGATCTGCGCAGGGGGACGATTGACGATTCCCAGAATTCGGTTGCGTGTGGTTTGCGGCACCGCGGTGACGATGGAGACTTTGGTACCAACCAGCGCATTCACTAACGTGCTTTTGCCGGCGTTGGGCCTTCCGACAACTGCCACGAAACCGGATTTAGTGGGCTCCGCCATGATTGGTAGCACCCTTGGTGTCTGGTGGAGGCACGATCACGCGGACCTTCAAAACGGTCCGCTTGTTGGCTTCCAGGACTTCGATGGTTACCCCGTCAGCCTGCACCTTCTCTTCCGGAACAGGCACGTGGCCCAGATGAGCAAGCACCAGTCCTGCCACTGTGGAGTAGCCCGGAGCCTGGAGCGGGATATGCAATTCCTCGCCAAGCTGCGACAAGTCAGTGTGGCCTGAAACGAGGTAGGTATTCTCCGCTTCCTTCACGATATCCTGTGCGTGGGGCTCGAACTCATCCTTGATTTCGCCCACGATCTCTTCCAGCATGTCCTCGATCGTCACAAGGCCCGCCACGCTGCCATACTCGTCGATGACGATCGCCATCTGAACGGTGGATTTTTGTAATTCCTTCATCAAGTCCTTGATATGCCGGGTCTCCGGCACGAAGGGGACAGGCCTGACCAGGCTGCGAATTGTGATCCTCGACTGTTCTTCGGGAGGCAACTCCATCAGATCGCGAACGTTGACAATGCCTTCGATGCGGTCCATCTGACTATTATAAACGGGGTACCGGGTCAGCCGCTTTTCCCGGAACAGCTTGCGCAGGTCTTCGAGAGAAGCGTTCACGTCGATGGCGGCGATTTCCGTGCGAGGCGTCATAACCTCGCGCACCAGCTTGTCGCTGAATTCCACCACCGACTGCACGAGCTCCGCCTCGCCTTTTTCGATCAGGCCATCTTGCTGTCCGACCTCGATGAATTCCTGCAGATTTTCCGCCGGAGTGGGAGGCTCGGGCTCCTGCTCCGTGGATTCCAGCAGGCGGCTCATGGTGGTGGAAATGAGAATCAGAAAAGTAAGCGGCAGAGCCAAATAAACCAGCCGCCGCACCGCGGGCATCCAGTGCTCAAGGATGACCTCCGGCTCGTCGTGGCGCGCCACCAGAAGGAAAGGGATGAGTTGGTCGGCAATGGCAACCGCGGTCAATACGATGACCAACGCGGCGCCCACGTTTCCCCAAAAATGGTCCGGCCTGCGCAAAACCAGCAGCGCGGTTACGCCGACGGCAAACAGGTGCATCGCGGCGCCGTGCAGGGCTGAGATCGAGACGCCCACGCGCTCCCGGTCGATCGTGATGCGCCCCGGCTCGGGAGGCCGAAACAACTTCCTGGCGCTCATCACGGTCAGCCGGCGCATCAGCAGCCTCAAATACGAGGCCACCGCGCCGGCCACCAGCAGGACCGCCAGCACCACCAGCCACGCAATGGTGATCAGGATCGTATTAAGGTCCATCACTCTCCCGAAATGCCCAGCCGGGTTCGGAGTGCAAGCTCGAGGCGAACCATCTCACCCTGATCGGATTCGTGATCGTAGCCCACGAGGTGCAGAAGGCCGTGCAGGATAAGCCAGCGGATTTCATTCAGGGTTGAGTGCCCTTCCTGGCGCGCGTTTCGTCTGGCTGTCTCGACGGATATGACGATGTCGCCGAGATGGTTCTTGAACTCTGACTCTCGCCGCGCATTGGCGCTCCTGCACGCTTGCCTGTGCCGGGCGCCGCTACTCCTGGTTCGCGAGTGGGCCCGCTGCTCGGGAGCGTCCCACGGAAATGACAACACATCCGTGGCACGATCCTTTCCCCGGTAGAGCGCATTCAAGCGCCTGATCTCCCGATCGCTCACCAAGCACACGTTGCAATCGCGCCTGCCGAGTCCGAGCGCTCGCCTGAGCTCACCCACATATTCGCTCAATCGTGAAGTGTTGACAATGTGTTTGTCTTGCAGATTAAGAATCACCGGATCGGTTGTGGTTCTTGCTGTTGTTCCCGCTCGCGGCGCGGGCCTGATCGTATTCCTCGTAGGCACGGATGATGCGCTGCACCAGGGTGTGCCGCACCACATCCCGCTCCGTGAAATACACAAAATTGATTCCCGGCACTCGCGACACCACATCGATCGCCTCGACCAGGCCGGAACGCCTGCCGTCCGGCAGATCAATCTGCGTGATGTCGCCGGTAACCACCGCTTTCGAGTTGAATCCAAGACGCGTCAGGAACATCTTCATCTGCTCGCTGGTGGTGTTCTGGGCCTCGTCGAGAATCACGAAAGCGTCGTTCAACGTGCGGCCGCGCATGAAAGCAATGGGCGCGATCTCGATGATGCCTTTCTCGATGTAGCGTTCCACTCTGTCCGGGTCCAGCACGTCGTAGAGCGCATCGTACAGCGGGCGCAAGTAGGGGTTCACTTTTTCCTGGATGGTGCCTGGGAGAAATCCCAGGCGCTCACCCGCTTCCACTGCGGGCCGCGCCAGGATGATGCGGCTCACTTCTTTGCCGAGCAGCGCATCAACGGCCATGGCCACTGCCAGGTAAGTCTTTCCCGTCCCCGAAGGGCCGATTCCGAACACCATGTCGTGGCGCTCGATCGCGTCCACGTAAGTACGCTGGTTGAGGCTCTTGGGCGTGATGGATTTCTTGCCAAAGGTCCGCGGGCGGCCGGCTTCGGCAAGGCCCTTGAGCGTGGCTTCAGGATCCTGCCCAGCAATGCGAAGGAAGGATTCGACCTCCGAGCTGTCAAATCGCGACCCGGATTCCACCAGGTCCGCATATTCTTGCAGAAGCTTCTGCGCGCGCCGCACCTCGCTGTCCCCGCCTTCGATCTCGAGCGCGTCCTCACCTAGTTGTACTGAAACGTTAAAGGACTTTTCCAGTAAGCGCAGATTCCCGTCGTGCGTGCCTACGAGCTCTTCCACTCCGTTCGGAACCTTCACACTCGTCTTCATTTATTGTGCATGCCTCACACCCTCCTAAATGGAAGAAGCATCATCCTGCGGTGTTCGGAGGACGCGCCGAGAACCGGCGTTGGGGAGAGAGGGTTTACTTCTCATCAACTCATTAACAATTTAGCCTTGCGGGCGTCTATTGTCAAGTTGATGCGGAGAATCCAACTTGGGTGCACGCGAGGGCTACTTCTTTGCGGCGTTGGCAGGCGCAGGTTCGAGGAGTTGCTCCTTACGGTAAACCAAGGCGTTGGTGTCGTAGGCGGCAATTTCAAAGCCGTGGCCGTGGGTGATGGCGTCGCAGGGGCATGCTTCCACACAATAGCCGCAGAAGATGCACCGGTTGTAGTCGATGTTGTACACCTTCGCGTAACGCTCCGCCGCACTGATGCGGTGGTCGCCCGTATTCTCGGCCGCTTCGATGTAGATGCAGTTGGCCGGGCAAGCCGCCGCGCAAAGGAAACAGGCGACGCATTTCTCGAGTCCGTTCTCGTCGCGCTTCAAAACGTGCAGGCCACGGTAACGGTCTTCAAAATGCACCGGCTCGTCCGGGTAGTTCTCGGTTACCGTGGGCCGAAGCATGGTCTTGAAGGTGATGGAAAACCCCTTGGCCAGAGCCGCAGCGGAATCCGCGATTTCTTTGAGTATGTTTGGCATCGCCCTTCAACTTCCAGTATAACGGACGGTCAGCGGAAAGTCGAGGAGTCGCGAGTCAAAAGTCGAGAGTCGAAAGTCAAGAGTCAAAACGTGCCTCTCTGGGATCTGTTTTCGAGGTTTAACCGTCGACTTTCGACTGTCGACTTTTGACTAAGCAGCATGACTAAAGCTGATACAATTGAATCGTCAAGCGCAACGTAGGGATCCGAGGGAGGAGCTATGAGAAGCTCAAAACTCATCCTGATTGCGGCGGCAGTCCTTGTTTATTCATCCCTGTCTTTTTCGGCGGACGATACGATCACGCTGCCCGCCGGCAGCGAGATCCAGGTACAACTGATCACCACGCTCAGCTCGAAGACCAACGAGGCGGGCGATATGTGGTCGGCCAAGGTTGTGGAGCCCATTTTCCTGAAGGGCAAGGAAGTCTTCCCGGAAGGCAGCTTCGTGGACGGCCACATCACATATCTGAAGGGTCCCGGTCATGCAAAAGGCAGAGGTGAAATGCGGCTGGTCGTCGACTCGATCGCCAATCCTGAGGGCGCCAAGTACAACATCGTGGCGAGTCTCAAGGATGCCGAGGGCGCGGATGTGAAGGATCAAGAGGGCACACTGCAGGGGCCCGGGAAAGACGGGAAAGGGACGGCCGTGGAAACCGGCATCGGCGCGGCAGCGGGCGCGACCGTGGGAGTGATCGCTCACGGCGGCACCGGCGCGCTCTACGGAGCAGGGATTGGCGCGGCAGCCGGGCTCATTCACGGCACCCTCAAGAAAGGCAAGGACATCATAGTTCCGGCGGGCCTTGAGATGACCTTCGTCATTTCTCGCGATACCACGGCGAGAAGAGCGGCGGTTGGCAGATAGGCAGATGGGCAGGTCGGCAGGTGGGCGCATGGTTGACGTCCGGTAGTGTTGTCACCCCCGCGAAAGCGGGGGTCGATTGTCCGTCCGGCACAATGGGTTCCTGCTTGCGCGGGAATGACGCGATGGCCGAGAGAGCGAAACCAGGAATGACAAGAAGCGGGGCGACGATATGAGCAAAGCAAGAATCGCGGTGGGACTCGCGGCGCTGCTCGTCAGCGCTGCACTCTGCGTTGCGGCGGAGGATGCGATTACGCTCATTGCGGGGAGAGAACTGCATGTGCAGTTCATCACCGAACTCAGCTCAAAAGCCAATGAGACCGGCGACATGTGGACCGGCAAGGTTGTGGAACCGGTATTCGGCCATGGGGGTGAAATCGTTCCCGACGGCAGTACCGTTGATGGTCACATCACGTTTGTGAACCCGCCGGAGCAAGCCAAAGGCAAGGGAAAGGATAAAGAGAAGGGCGATTTTCTGCTTATCGCAGACTCTATCTCGACTCCCGGCGGCACGAAGTACAACATCGGCGCAACCGCTCCGGCTGCGGGCGGCGCGCCGTCTAAAGATCAGGCCGCCGGCGGCCTAAACGCCCTGGCGAGCAAATTCTCCACCAAGAAAGGCAAGAACATTACTATCGCTGCGGGGACTGAGGTGACCTTCGAGATTACTCACGACACGGTGGCCACGAAAGTGCCGGTGAAGCAGTAGGCAGGTCGGCAGTGGGCAGGTCGGCAGGTGGGCAGATGGGCCGCTCGGGGAACTGGCAGGAGTGAAGGTTCTCGAGTCACGACCCAGAGGCAGGGGGGGGAGACGGCCGCTCCCGATGTATTCGATTGCCTACATATCTAGCGTACCATTTACCGAACTGGCCATCTGCCTACCTGCCCACCTGCCCATCTGCCTACCCGCCTACCTGCCTTTTGACTCCTGACTCCTCTTCCTCTCGATATCGTCCACAATCTGCTTGCCGTGGAACCGGCCGTTTTCAATGAAGATCTCGTTGGTATCCATTCCGGCGATGATCACGCCGGCGAGGTACAGGCCTGACACGTTGGTTTCGCGCGTCTCCGTGCTGCATTCGGGGCGGCAGGTGTTCGGGTCAATCCGCACGCCGGCGCTGCGCAGGAAGTCGAAGTCGGGATGATAACCGGTGAGGGCGAAAACGAAGTCATTTTCGAAGCGTGATGTTTCGCCGTCGGAGTTGCGCACCACAATCCAGTCCTGCTCAATGTCAGTCAAAACACTACCGAACTGAGCGCGGACTGATCCTTCCTTGATCCGGTTCTCGAGATCGGGCCTGATCCAATACTTGATATGCCGGCTCAGTTCGCGCTCGCGCACCACCAGCGTGACCTCGGCGCCGTAACGGTAGAGATCGAGCGCCGCAATCGCCGCAGAATTGCCGCCGCCGACAACGGCCACCCGCCGCCCAAAAAACTGGTGCGGCTCGCGGTAGTAATGCGACACCTTCGGCAGATCCTCTCCGGGCACATTCATCAGGTTGGGAAGATCGTAATAGCCCGTGGCCAGCACCACGTTGCGCGAGTGGTATTTGCAGTGCTGCCCGCCGCGCTGGCCGGTGTCAATCGCGAAACCGCCGTCTTCTTTCCTGACCTGCGTTACGCGCTCTTCATAGTGGATGGGCAATTTGTAATGGTCTGCCACACGGCGGTAGTACTCGAGCGCCTCGGCCCGCGCCGGCTTGATATTCACACTCACAAAAGGCAAGTCGCCAATCTCGAGCAGTTCGCGCGTAGTGAAAAAGGTCATGTTGGGCGGATAATGAAACAATGAGTTCACCAGGCAGCCCTTCTCCAGTATCAGCAGCTTCAGATCGGCCCGCTGCGCTTCGATGCCGCAAGCCAGCCCCGTTGGGCCGGCGCCCACCACGAGTACGTCAAATAGGTCGTTCATTCCTGTCAGTTCCTCCCTGCATTGAAGGTAGGCAGTCGGTGGCCTGCACAGGCATTTCAAATGGCAAAAGGCAAATGGCAAAATTCAAATGGTTTGAAATTTGACATTTCGGAAATCGAAAACCATTTGCCATTTGACCTTTGCCATTTGCCATTTGAATTCGCTCTTTCGTTCCGCGCCCTGCCGCCTGCCTACTGTGTTTCTCCTTCCGACCCTTTTAACAGTCGGTTCAGGTCCTGCCTGAATCGCTCATATGCGGCCAGCATCTCCGTCGTGGCGGGCACGGATTCGCTCTTCCAGGTAAAGGCCTTGCCCCCGGCCCGATCCACCAGCATGGCGATTCCTTCTCCGACATGATACCCCACTTGGCCGAAGAGCTTTACCATTCCTTCGCTGATCTCGAGCAGGGCGACGAATCCCTCCCGTTCTACCGCCAGGTAACGCGCATAACGCTCGAACGTCACGAACTTGAAGCCCGCTTGCAGGAGCGACTCAAGGGTGGAGACTTGGTCCGGACTTAGTCCGGATGGTTGTCCGTTCAGCGTCATCGGCCTACCTCAGCCATCCTTTGTTTTCATAGACATTCTCGCTTTGTTCGCCGAATATCCGCGATCAGCCGTCAGGTCTCAGCTCTACGTGGGTTGGCGGAAACCCCGACGTCTGGGGTCTGTCCCCATGGGCCTTCGGCCCGCGAAAGCTCATGAAAAAGGTGTTGGGTTATGATAGCAGCGGTCGAGAGCGGTGAGATCGTCATCGCAGTGGAGCCGTCGAGGCCGTGGGTCTGTCTGATC
>Ga0209517_10001009_pt1 | contig 45122 bp, 24 predicted proteins | sample PeaSoiMetSII2010_FD_187695 | JGI IMG/M metagenome (GOLD analysis project Ga0209517, IMG submission 187695) | Peat soil microbial communities from Weissenstadt, Germany - SII-2010 (SPAdes) (version 2) | ecosystem: Environmental > Terrestrial > Soil > Wetlands > Peat | place: Germany...
TGTCACGAACCTCCGGCCCTAATGGGCTCAAGTCACGGAACCGCCGTATGCGGACCCGCATGTACGGTGGTGTGACAGGGAAAGCGGGCGACCGCCTACCTATGTCGATTGCCGCCCCTGACGGGGCTGCTGACGCGTGGCCGAATCGTCTCGACTTATATTGCGAATCAATGGGACAGGACACCAGTGCTTGGTGGGTTTAATGAGCGCAATTTCAAGTGGCCGTCGGAAGGGCGGTGCTTTAGCCCCGCCGTCTGTGGGTGCAGGGTTGGGAAAGCCTCTGGGCCCTGGAGCCAAGCCCCTTCAGGGGCTAAAGCCCCGTAATCATCTCACGAAACTAGCGCTGGGACTGAAGCCCCGCCCTTCCGCTTCCGACGAATCAGTTCGCTTACCATTTCAGCTAAGCACTAGTGGGATTCTCCGTGGCTGCCGTCGGAAGTCATTCGGGCGTGCAAAGACCACGCCCCCGCGCCTTGGAGAATCAGAAAGACTAGCGAACATAGCATGGCAAAGTCGGTACGAGCATCGCTGACCGTGAACCAGAATCCCTGGCCGGCGCGGAAGAGTTCCGGAACTTTGGTAGTGGCGATCGCGGTTGAGATGACAATCAAGAGCGGAATGGCCGCGGCCCTTGTCCAGAGCCCGAGCAGCACGAGAAGGCCGCACACGATCTCAAACGTCCCCACGAAGTGCGCCGTGAAGTATGGATACGGGAACCCAATGCGTGTAAATCGAGCCACACCCATCTTGGGATCGATATATTTCAGAATCCCCTGGCTAAGGAAGATCAGGCCCGCCGCAAGGCGGATCAGCACAATCGCCGCCGGACCTCGTTCCGGTCCGAAGAAGAATTGAATGATCAGGTTCATATCACTCGTCCTTTCCCGACCCCTTTCGCGCTTTCCGGAAACGCTTCCCGGTGGAACGAATACAAAAGGATATTCAAATCCAGCTCATGAAACTCGAGCTACGAGCGAGCCGTCAGCCGGTCGTCGCCAGAAAATGCGGCAGGCGATTAGGCTTACTCGTCACCGGCGCTTTACTTGCGATCATCCACAGTTTCGCCGTGCTCCAGCAGCCTCTGGATCCATCCCAGGATTCTAGGCCAGCCCCGGTAGCTGTTGGCCAGTTCGGGATGCGCGGCGAGCCCGCTGTGCCGAATCCTCAGGAGCGTACCTTGGCTCGTTGGCTCCGACTCCCAGCGCACAGTAGTTTGGATGTCGCCCGTCCAGCTTGAGACCCATGTCTGCACAAGTAGGCGCGGCGGATCGACTTCCAGATACTGGCCAGCTATCTCAAAGCGGTGACCTTCGCTCGTTACTCCCACGCTTCGCCAGTTGCCCCCGACGCGCAAGTCGGCGGCAAACTCCGTGCAGCGAAAGGTTGCGCCCGCCCCTTGCCCTCCCCACCACTGGACGACTTGTTGGGGATCGGTGAGCGCGTGAAACACGCGCTCCGGTGGCGCAGCAATTTGAATTTCGCTCACCATGGAGTCAGCATCTTGCGCTCGGTGGAGTGTTGCCATGTCTAATCCTCCGAATCTAGCTAGCAGGGGCCAACTTGGGACTTACCGCCGTCCCAGGCCGAAGCTGATCTGTTCCCCGTACTGCCACTTGATCGCCCTCTTTCAAATTGCCGAAAACTTCGATCAGGTTGCCTGACTTGACTCCCGTTTTTACGTCCACCCACTCCACACGGTTATTGTCAACCCGAATCACGAATGCCCGCTCGAGGTCGTTCGCCACGGCGGAAGCGGGCACAAACAGGGTAGAGTAATCGCGGCGCACCGGCCAGGACGCTTCGCAAAACATGCCTGGAGCAAGCTCCGCCCGCGGGTCTCGAACGTCCAGTTCGACCGGCATGGTGCGGGTTTTGTTGTCCACGGCGTGCGATATCCTAGCGATAGGAGCCTTGAAAATTCGTCCAGGGTAGGACGGCACAGTGAAGTTCACCTCGGTTCCTTCCGGAATGCCTGCCACCTCGGTCTCCGGAACAGGAACCACCAGCCGATGCCGGGTCAGCGTTTGAATCTGCACAATAGGGGTCGAGGCGCCGGGGCCGCCTGCCGGGCCGACCAGCGCGCCGGGGTGAACATAGCGAGTCGTGACCTGGCCATCGAACGGGGCCGTGATTTTCAAATAGGATTGAAGCTGCGTAACCGCTCGAAGGTTCTCCTGAGCGGCCTGCACTGTTTTCTGGAGGGCGGCGACATTCGCCTCGTCTGATTGTGCGGTCCTTTGAGTGATATCGAGGTCGTTGGCAGCCACCACGCCGGGCACCTTGGCTGCGGAGCTCATGTGCTGATAGGTGGCTTGGTCAGCAGCCAGCTTGGCTTGGCCGGCAGCGAGTTGCGATTCAGCGCCTTCATACGCGGCGTTGGCTTGAGCTTGACGGGCTACCAATTCCGGGGCCTCCAGTTCAGCCATGAGTTCCCCTTGCTTTACCTTGGAGCCGCGGTCGACCGTGATCGATCTAACAAAACCAGTCTCTTTAGCAAAAATATCGACGCGTTCGTAGGGTAGGAGTTCGGCCGGCAACCGTTCAGTGGCGTTCAGCCTCTCAGACTTCACCGCAGTTACTTCCAACTGCGGCGTTGTCTGTGGTGCGGCGGATGCGGTGCTTCCAGTGTCTTGTCGGCAGGATGTGCAAACGAGGGCTATCGTCACAGGAACCAGTAGGGCAGCGGATCTCATAGTCTCTCCTCAAGACGCAAAACGATCAGGTTGATTACAAAGTGAACCGACAGCCCTTCTTTGGGGAGAGGGCTGATCACTCAGCCTTTAACCTTTACCCTTTAAACTTCATCCTTGCCACTTCGAGACTTCAGCCGCTATCGCGTTGCATACCGGCTTTCCGGGTCGTCGGGATCGAGTGAGGGAGAGCCGGTCGCGGCCCGCTGCTGGACCACAGAGAATACGAAGGGCAACACCGTTAAATTGGCGAAAGTTGCTGCGAGGAGGCCCCCGATCACCGCCTTGCCCAGCGGCGCTGTGACCTCGTTGGCTAGCGCCATAGGGATCATACCGGCAATCATTGCGGCGCTGGTCATCAGGATGGGGCGCATTCGTTGCCTCGCGCCCTCGATCCCGGATGTGAGTGAAGAGGCGCCGCTCCGCCGGTGCTGATCCGCAAAGGTGACAAGCAAGATGGCATTCGCTGTGCCCACACCGACCGCCATGATGGCGCCCATGTAGGACTCGATATTGAGCGTGGTACGGGTGGCGAGAAGCATCAAAATTACTCCGGCGATTGTCGCCGGCGCGGTCGTCAGCACGACAAAGGCGAGGCGCAAAGACTGGTAGTTCGCAGCCAGCAGCAGAAAGATGACCAAGGCTGCCAGCCCCACGCCAACTGCGAGGTTGGTGAACGTCTCGCGCATAGGGGCAATCTGGCCTCGCATTTGGACCGTGGTGCCGCGCGGTGGCGCACCGGCGCGGCGTATGGCGGCGTCGAGGTTTTTCGCCAGCTTTCCCAGGTCGTGGCCTGCCATATTCGCGGAAAGGGTCAACATGCGGAAGCCGTTGCGCCGGTCGTATTCGCCCATGATCGTGCCGTCTTCGACCTTGGCGAGATCGCCGATCAACGGGTGCTGGAACTGTCCCGGCATCACTGGAATACTCTGGACATCCTCGAGCGAGGTAATTCTCGACTGAGGGTACTGCACCTGCAATTGATAGGCGATGCCGGTGTTCGGATCAGCCCAATAATTCGGGCTGGTGAAACGGCTCGAAAAGGTCGCCTCCGAGAGCGACCGGGCCACCTGCGCTGTCGTTACGCCGAGCTGGCCTGCCAGTTCGCGGTCGACCTTTACATTCACACTCGGGTAGTCGAGGGGCAGTTCGTACTTCAAGTCGCGCAGGTCGACGATCCTTGACATTTCGTTTCGCAACCGTTCCGTGTAAGCGCGGCTGGCAGACAGGTTCGGCCCAGCCACCGCAAGCTCGACCGGGGAAGGCGCGCCGAAGTTCATGATCTGGTCGACCAGATTTCCAGGCTCGAAGGAAAACGTCGATCCCGGAAACTTTGGAGGCAGAATACGGCGGAGTTTTTCTTCGAAGTCGCTGAGCTCGATATGAGCCTCAGGTCGAAGCGCAATGTTAATGACCGCTTCGTGCGGTCCGCTCGTCCAAAGAAACACTGTGTTGATCGGATAGCTTGCCCCCTGTGTTCCCACGTAACCCAGGGTGATAAGCACATTCTGCGCTCCGGCAGTCTGGCGGATTTCATCGAGAACTCCCATCACCAGCCGCTCGGTATCCTCTGCGCGCGTTCCCGTGGGAGCATCAAAGCGAAGACGGAACTGGGTGGCGCCCACGTTGGGGAACAGTTCCTGTGAGAGCCGCGGACCCAGGAGGAGGACAATGACGAGCAGAGCGCAAGCGTAAGCTCCAACCACCAACCAACGAAGATGCCCCACTCGTGAGAGGAGCGCTCCCCACCGGTCTCGCGCCCTGTCAAAATCCCATCGTCCCGCCACCAGCGCTTTGCGGCCTCGGTCGATGTTGCGATGCACCCACAAGAATAAGACGGGCAGCAAGGAACTCGAAAGCAGGAACGAGGCAACCATCGCGAACGCCACAGCAAGGGAAAGAGGCACAAACAGGTTTTGCGCGACGCCGGACATCAGAAATGAAGGAACAAAGACCGCCACCACTGCAAGCATGGATAGAAAGCGGGCCACAACTGTTTTCTGTGTCGCCTGGAGTACGCCACGGGCGGGTTGCAGGGTGGGCTCCTGCTGAAGCGTGTTGTCAATATTCTCGATTTCCACTACACCTTCGTCGACGAGAATACCGACCGCGAGCGCCAGCCCTCCCAGCGTCATGACGTTGATGGTTTGGCCTGTAAGCCACAAGGCCACCACCGAAGTCAAAAGCGCAAACGGGATGGTGGTCATGACGATAAACGAACTCTTCCAATCGCCGAGGAATAGCAGAACCACAAGGCCGGTCAGCAGGGCTCCGAGCAGGCCCTCCCGGACCACGGCGCTGAGCGCGCTCGTTACGTACTGAGACTGGTCCAGTTCGTAGGTGACCTTGATATCGTCCGGAACGAGGGATTGAAAATAGGGCAAGCTCTTCTTGACTTCATTCACCACCATAACCGTCGACGCGTCGGGACGCTTGGTCACGGGGATGTAGACGGCGCGGCGGCCGTTCACCAGCGCATAGCCTGTGGGAATGTCCGTGCTGTCCTGGATCATGCCCACGTCATGAAGATAGACGGTGGGGCCGGCGCCAGTCCGAATCGGCAGGTCCGCGAGAGTTTGGATATTGGGCGTAACCGCATCGCTCTGCGCGATGCGAAGCAGGCTGCCGGTGCGCACGTTGCCGGCAGGCTGAAGAATGTTGCCGTTGTTGATGGCCTGCACGACTTCGTCAGGCGACATGTTGTAAGAGCGCAGGCGATCAGGATTCACGGTTACGACAATCGTGCGTTGGTTGCCGCCGAAAGGCGGCGGCGAGGTGACGCCTGGAAGCGTCGCGAAGGCCGGCCGCACGCGGTTAAGCGCCAGGTCCTGGATTTGGCCGACGGTGCGAGTCTCACTGGAGAATACGATGTAGCCGACCGGCACGGTGCCGGCGTCGAAGCGGATTACGAACGGCGCAACTGTTCCTGGCGGCATGAAGGAGCGAGCGCGGTTCACGTAGGATATCGTCTGCGCCAGGGCCTGGCTCATGTCCGTGCCGGGATAGAAGGTCAATTTTAAAATACCGTTGCCTTGAATGGACTTGTCCTCGACACTCTGGATCCCGTTGATGTAAAGGAAATGATATTCGTAGTAATAGACGAGGTAGCCTTCCATCTGCGCCGGACTCATCCCGCCGTAGGGCTGCGCGACGTAGATGACCGGAAAATTCAGGTTCGGGAAGATATCAATGCGCATCCGCGTGAGCGCCAGGATTGAGCAGAGCGCCACGCCGATCACCACCACCAAGGTGGCAATTGGGCGCCTCAATGCCGCGCGAATCAACCACATAGTTTAGTTCCTCCGGCGGAGGTGCTTAACCATGGCATCGGGTGATCGGGAGATCGGGTGATCGGGTGAACAAAGAACAAGGTGCGTGGAATATGTTCGTTGTCGACTCGAGCCAAGGGTCATCCGAGCCGGATGCGGAAAAACGACTACGCTGTCATTCTGAGCGAAGCGAAGAATCTTGGCAGTTGCAGTTTCAAAAAACTACGGAGATCCTTCGTCGCCTGCGGCGCCTCAGGATGACAACCAACCGAGTTTTACCGTAGCCTGCTGGTGCTTTTGTTCACCCGATCACCCGATCACCGCATCGCCCGATGCCTATGATTTCCCGATCTCCCGATCCTTTCACGGCTTCGATCCTCGCAATACATTCAAGAACGGCTGCAAGTCGCCCTGCGCGTAGGAGACATTGAAGAGGCTGTGCCACACATTCAGCCGGGCAACCGCATCGTCCATTTCCGCCTGAGCCAGAAGCCCCTCGGAGTCGGCTACCTCTACTAAAGTTGCCAGGCTCGCCGCGTAGCGCGCGCGCGATTGAGTCTCCGACGCCCGCGCCGCCTCGAGTTCAATGGGCGTTTGCTGCGCCACGAGTTGAGCGCTCTTCAATTCAGCCAGCGCAGCTCGGAGCCGGCCGGTTACATCTTGAATGGTCCTATCATAAAGCGCCCGCTCGGTTCGCTCATTCGCTTTGGCGATCTGCTTTTCGGCGCTCAGCGCTTTAAAATCGAAGACGTTTGGAAAGGTAATCGTCAGACCCGTCACCCAATTTCCCCGGCCGGGCGCCAACCCGTCCCAGTTGCCGGCGATCGATCCGTTATTCGGAATCTCGCTGCCCCGTCCGAAGCCTTCTGCTCCGAGAAAAACCCGTGGGTAGTCAGTCCGGCTCAGCACCTTTTCCTGCGCCTCCACTTGCCGCACCGCCGCCATTCGATCCCGGGCCAGCGGGTTGTCGGCCGGCGCTCGTTGCGGCAACGCATCCACAGGCGGCGGGTGCAGCAGATTCCCGGCCTCAAGTTGAACCTCATTGCCGGCCATGCCCATAAGAGCCGCAAGCGTGGCCAAGGTCGCTTGCTCTCCCGCTTGCGCCTGGTATAACTGAGTCCTGGCAAGAGCGAGTTGAGCGTCGGCGCGCGAGGCATCGGCCCCCGGTCTCAAGGCGTTGTCGACCAAAGTGTGAACGGATTTGGCGAAAACTTGCCAGCGGTCTACGTTTGCCTGCGCCGCCACGACCGACTGATGGCTCGCCAAGGCGCTCAGAAAATAGTCGCCGACCGCCGTCGCCACCTGGAGTTTCGTGACTGCCAGGTCCGCTGTGGATTTGTCCGTCGCGGATTTCGCTCCTCCCACCATAGCCGCGCGCAGGCCGAAGTCGATTGGCTCCCAGGAGAGAAGCACCGCGGTCTGATTGTTCCAATAGCTATGCCCGCTGGATGAAGCGCCGACCGGCCCTTCAACCGTGGGCGTAATGGAAGTGGGCAGCCAGATGCCGGCCACTTGGTTCTGCGTTGCACGGCCGTCCTGGTAGACGCCGCTCAAAGAGGGAAGATATTGGGTTCGCGCCAGTGGTATGCCCGCGCGCGCTGCCGCCACTTGTTCGAGTGAAGCGCGCACGGCAGGGTAGCGCTCGAGGGCATAGCTAAGCGCCTCCTCGAAAGTCAAGGTATGCGCCGGCGGCCCACCCACTTGTGCCGGGAGGCCTCGCACAAAGACCAATGTCAGGACCAAGGCGGATAGCTCCGGAAGGAATTTCCGGCTCATAAAGTTCTCACCTCAGAAAAAACTGTTGATATAGGTGTCATCCCTTCATGCCGAACATCTCACCAAACAGCTCATGCACGCGTTTCCTGGCTACGCGCAGCGCTTTTCGGCCGAGTGGCGTCATGTCGTAGACGCGCCGCGCAATCTTGCCATTACGCTCCTCGTGAGAGCGCAAGTAGCCCTTGCTCTCCAACCCGTGCAGAATTGGATACAGCGTTCCCGCACTCAGCTTGTAGCCGTGCCGCCCCAGTTCCTCGGCGATCCAGATTCCGTAAAAAGGCTTTTGGGAGGCATGGTGGAGAATATGCAGACGGATCAACCCTGAGTAAAGGCTTTTGTCATCCATGTTGGCTTTCGATGCCCTGATTCGGTATCGAATCTAGATAGTCTCAAACAACACCGAGCCTGTCAAGCGGAGTTTGCCGCCGTCGCTACTTTCGCTTTGCTTTGGCTTCGATGTAAGTTGAGAAGGCGTCCGGTTTGGCGGGAGGAGCAACCTCGAATTTGAGGGTCAAAGCATCGGCGCCCGTCATGCGATAAGTCAAACGGTACCTCGGGCTGGAAGGCAATGCCTCGCTCATGAATTCAATCGTCTTGTGGTCGGGGGAGGCCGTAACCAAGTAGCGGATTACGTGCCCTTCGCTATCAAAATAAATGGCTCGAGGCGGCGCGTTTTCTGAATCCTTATAGACCACCATCAGATCGTCATGTGTGAAAGCAGCACGGTCTTTGGTGGCCGGGTAAGCGGCGTGGTTCTTACGGACCAGAATGTGGTCTTGGAGATCAGGCAGAAAAGAGAATCCTCCTGATCCTTGGCCCGGCTGTCCTCCGCCTTCTCCCACCCAGTCTCCCAGGAGATACTCGAAAGGAGCCCATGCCTTCGTTGAATCCTGAGAGCGGCTAGTGACGGTTGGCGGCAAATGCGCCGCCAATGTTACAAGGAGCAAAAGATGTGTAGTGCGGTTCATTTTGACTCCAGCATTTAGCGGCTATCATGCACCTTCAGCCTACTCCTCGCGCAGCGTTTGGGCCGGATCGATCTTAGCAATCTTCAGGGCCGGCAGGGTCGTGGCCAGGAGCGTCACCATGACAAGGGCTAGCACCACGCCGGCCAGCGTTGTCGCGTCGTAGACGCCGACGCCGTAGATTACGCTACGCATCACTCTCAGCGCTCCCAAGGAAAGTACAATTCCCAGAACGACACCCGATAACGAAGCGCCCGCGCCGGAGCGGCCGATCCGGAGCATAGCCTGGCCGAGGGTCGACCCCAGCGCCATGCGGATGCCGATCTCGCGCGTCCGCTGCGCCACCATGTTCGCCACCAACGCGAAGATGCCGACTGCGCTCAGCACCAGCGCCAGCGCCGCCATGGCGCCCAGCAGCGCCACTTCGATCCGTTGCATTGCCAGGGTCCTTGCCAGGAGATCTTTCATGCCGTAGAAACCGGAGGCAGGCAGGTTGGGATCAGCGCTGGCCAGCGCGCGTTGCATCGCGGCCGTCAACCCCGCCACCGGGCCCGCCACGCGCACCACCCAATCGGGTTGAAACCACACGTGCACCAGCGAGAGGAACTGAGGAGGCACTTGCGCGGCAGGAATGTGCATCGCCTGCTCGCTCATGAGCGGAGCGCCCTCGTAGAGACCGGAGACGACCCAGGTATCGGATACTTCACCCACGATTAGCGTGTCCTTATTGACATAGCGGCCTACGGGATTGCTTCCGCCGTAGAATTTCCGCGCGAAGGCCTGGTTCACCACGGCCACACGCTGGGTGTTCGGGCCGTCGGCATCGGTAAAGGTGCGGCCCGCCAGCACGGGCATTTGCAGGGTGTCGAAGAACCCGGGCGTAACGTAGACTAGATCGGTCCCATCCTGGCGCCCGGCCTCTTTCCCGTCGCTGAGGGTGATGCCGTCGTTCAGGGCGCGTTCGTAAGGCAAACTCAGACCCACCGCTGCATTCGTCACCCCGGGAATCTGCCGCATGGCGGCTGCGCTATCGTCCAAGAGTTTTCGGAAGGCGGCGGGACTGTGGTACCGCGCATCGTCGAGCGACGCCTTGGCAACCATCACGCCGTTGGGATTGAATCCCGGCGGCAGCGTCTCGAGGTGAATCAGGGTGCGAATGAGCAGTCCCGAAGCTGCCAGCAGCAGCACGGTGAGGGCGACCTCGCCGGCAATCAGCGCTTGGCGATAGAACACGCTGCCGACTCTCGCGCCGCCGCGGCCGGCCATCGACGAGCGCAAGTCAACCTTGCGCGTGGCGAGAGCCGGCAGCATGCCGACCAGCAGGCTGGTCAAGATCGAGACCATGAGCGTGAAGGCCATCACTCGGCCGTCCAGGGGAACGCTCGAGACGGGAAGTAAGTGTTCGGGCACGAGCAGCAGGAGGCCGCGCAGGCCGACAATTCCCACGCCTATGGCGACCGCCCCGCCCACCAGTGCCAGGAGCAGGTTTTCCATCCAAAACTGCTTCTGAATCTGCCAACTCGAGGCTCCCAATGCCAAACGAGTGGCCACTTCCGGAACGCGGCGCAGAACGCGCACGAGCGTCAAGCCCGCAAGATTCGCGCAGGCGATGAGCAGGATGAAGCCGGCGGCCAGCATCAGCGCCAGCACCTCCGGACGCAGCTTGTCCGTCTGCCCCTTCTGGAGCGGCACCGAGTAGTAGGTCACTTGTGCGCCTGGGTTGTTCTGCAGTTCATAGCGGTCCTTGCGGAAGGCCCAGGCGCGGTTGATCTGGGCATCTGCCTCCTGCCAGGTCGCGCCATTGCGCAGCCGGGTGATGACGTCAAAGTTTGTTCCTCCTCCTTCGCCCTCGCGGCTGGGCTGCAGCGGAGTGTAAACGTCGGCGTTCAAGGGTGTCGTGGCGCCCTGCGGCAGCACGCCGATTACCGTGTAAGGCTCGCTCCTCAGCAGGATGGCCTGCCCGAGTATGTTCGAGTCCGCGCCGAGATCGCGCCACACGTTGTAGCTGAGAATTGCGGCCTTGGGCCCGTGGGGACGGTCCTCCTCCTCGGAGAAATTTCGGCCTATGAGGGGCTGAAGAGCCAACACGTCAAAGTAGTGCGCGGAGACACGCCCCTCGTGAACGTACTGCGCGCGCACACGGGCTTCGAGGTTCACGCCCGAGCTGAATCCCGAAACAGCAGCGATCAATGCGGGGACATTGTCACGCAGCAAGTCCCATTGCTCGCCATCCAAGTGGTGCCGCTCATCAGAAGCTCTGAGGCCGGTGACTCGGGTGTAAATCGTCCCCATCCGCTCCGGATGCGCGTAAGGCAGGTTCTTCAGCAAGAGTGCGTTCACGAGGGAAAAGATCGCCGTGTTGGCGCCCACGGACAGAGCCAAAGTGACGATTACGGTAAGCGTAAAGCCGGGACTGCGCTTCAACTGGCGCCCGGCAAGGCGAAGATGCTGTCCCCAAGTGCCCATAAACTCTCCTCCGAACGGATCAGTTTATCCCGCGTCGCTTTGTAGAGGAATACGCAGATAACTAAGCCTGGGTTCCACTCGGATAGGCTCTTGATGAAACATCTGGCTGGCCATGGTCGCGTTGAAGATATGATTACCTCCAGGATAGCTTGTTCCTGGCGATGCCCGGTTTGTCATGAACGGGGCCGGCGCACAGCGAAGCTGTGCGAGTTGCTGGGCTTTGACACATCAAGACCGCAGAACTTTGCTCTGCGCCATCAGGCGCTGTACCACCGCACTATTCCTCGAGGCTGGGTGAAGCCTCCGAGGGCTTTTGACGCCGCGTGAGGGCGCGGGCTGCGAAAACCAAGTCCTGAAAGACGCGGGCCTCGAAAGGTGAGCTTGCCCCCGCTCGCTCTTGCAATTCGGGCAGGAGATCGGTGAGACGCCTGTAGATTTGCTCCATATCTTGTGTCGTGGGCTGAGACTTGAGCCGGACGAAGGCATTGCACAGTTGCCTGAAGACGCCGCGCGCGTTGCCGTAGTGGATGTAGACATCGGTGCCGCTGATGTCGCTTAGGGATTTCTCGGCTCGCCGCGGCACAGCTTCGAATACAAACCACGTGTGGTTCGGGCGCTTCAGCTTTTGCCACGAGACCGCGAGCCCGAGTTCGAACGGCATGTTGAAGCGCGGGGTCCTGGGCGGGTGAGGGTCAAGCTCCACTCGGGAAAGGTCATGCAGGGAGTATGCGCAGCTCCGGATCAGGGTAAGGATCCGGTCCAGCCGCCTCTCCCCGCCGGGGATTTCCAGCGTGGCGCGAGGCGTTAATCCGAAGGAACTAACGCCCGCAACATAAGCGAGGTATAACTTGCTAAAAGACGAGTCGTAGGGGATGTTGAGAAAGAGACTTTCTTTGGCACGCGGCAAGGTCTTAGCCGCGCCGGCCGCCTCGCGACCGTGCGCTCCTCCGCTTGTTGCCGGACCGACGGTTAAGAACCCGCTCCCCCGGACCCGCCTTGTAGCGCTTTTCTACCAAGCGCTCGATTTCCTTAGCGCGCTCCGCCGAGACCCCTAGCGTCTTGGCGACCTTTCGCATGGACGGGAACGGCGTTTCGATTCGGACTGCCACGACAAGACCTCCTGCCTGCTGTAAGTTTACAAGTTTCGGCCTGCCGGGACAAGCATATTCGCTAGTGTTATGAGGGCTACCCTCCGTTGCGCCCGTCCTCGACGAAGATTCTGGCCATGGCGGGGAGTTCTTTGGATTCGGCTTCATGTTTGCGGGAGCGCGTCAGCCATTTCTGGAAGGAGTCGAGGTAGGTGTAGTAGACGGGGGTGATGTAGAGAGTGATTAGCTGGGAAACCAAGAGTCCGCCCACCACGGCGAGTCCGAGCGGGCGGCGGGATTGGGCGCCGGCGCCGAACCCGAGCGCGATGGGAAGCGTCCCCATGAGCGCTGCCATGGTGGTCATCATGATGGGACGAAAACGGATGAGGCAGCCTTCGTAGATGGCCTCGAGCGGGCTCGATCCCTTAGTGCGTTCTGCCACGATGGCAAAGTCAATCATCATGATGGCGTTCTTCTTCACGATGCCGATCAGCATGATGACGCCGACGAACCCGTAGAGGTTCAAGTCCAGATGGAAAAGCTTCAAGGTGATCAAGGCGCCCAGGGCGGCGGAAGGCAGTCCGGAGAGAATAGTAAGAGGGTGAATGAAACTCTCGTAGAGAATGCCCAGCACGAGATAAATCACTAGCAACGTGGCCGCGAGCAGGATTCCGAGGCCGGTAAGCGACGACTCATACTGTTGCGCTGTGCCCTGAAATGTGGCGCTCATGCTGGCGGGCAGGGTGTTGCGGGCCAGATCCTCGACGCGGGTCACGACGTCGCTGAGCGAGACACCGGGCTTGAGGTTGAAGGAAAGCGTCACCGAGGGAAGTTGGCCGGAGTGGTTGACCGCGAGCGGGCCCAGGTCCTGCGTGAGCCTCGAGACCGAACTGAGCGGAACCAGTTGCCCGGTGTTCGATCTGATGTAGAGCATCGAAATGGCCTGAGGGTCCATCTGGTACTGAGGCATGAGTTCGGCGATCACCCAGTACTCGTTGTTGGGGGCATAGATGGTCGAGATCTGGCGCGCGCTGTAGGCCGTCGAGAGCGCGTCCTCGATTTGGTAGGCCGAGACGCCTAGCGCCAGGGCCTTGTTGCGGTCGATCACCACGTTCACCTGGGGGTTCGCGACCTGCAAGTCGCTGTTCACATCCATAAGGCCGGGCAATTGCCGCATCTTGTTTTCGAGTTCGATGGTGTCCCGGTAAAGCTCCTTGGTGTCCGCGCCTTCCACGGTGAACTGGTAGAGGCTTCGCGTGAGTTGGCCGCCGATCTGGATGGGCGGCGGATTCTGCATGAAGGCAATCACGCCGGGGAGGGAAAGCATCTGAGGACGCAGTTCGTTGATCACGTCGTCCGTGCTGATGTAGCGCAGGTTGGGATCGTGCTCGCGGCCGGGAAGGTGGAAAAGGCGCCGGACGGAGTCGGTCAGATCCTGGCTTGCCGAGGGACGGTCCTTCAGGTGAACGAAGAAGAACCCCGAGTTGCCGCCATAGCCCGGCAGCCCCGCGCCCGCGAAAGACATCACGTCGGACACATTGTGATCGTCGGTGATGATCTTCGTCACCTCGAGTTGGTGTTGCTTCATGGCATCGAAGGAAATACCCTGCGCCGCCTGGGTGATGCCGAACATTCCCCCGGAGTCTTCGCTGGGAAGAAAGCCCTTGGGTATTTGAAGGAAAAGTTGCACGGTGAAGACGACGATCACCAGCGAGGCCAGCAGCGTGACGAAGCGGTGACGCAGAACGCCCCTCAAGGTCCAATCGTAGACGCGTTGAATCAACTGGAAGCCGCGCTCGAAGAGGAGGTAGACGTGGCCATGCTTCTGTTCTTTAGGGGAGCGCAGGAAACGGCTGCAGAGCATGGGTGTGAGCGTCAGCGAGACGATGCCGGAGACGACCACCGCGCACATGATGGTCACCGAGAACTCGTGCAGCAGGCGCCCCAGCAATCCTCCCATGAACAGAACGGGGATAAAGACAGCGGCCAGCGAGAGCGTCATGGAAAGTATGGTGAAGCTGATTTCACGCGAGCCGTTGAGCGCCGCTTCGAACACTCCTTCCCCCATTTCCATGTGGCGGACGATGTTTTCCAGCATCACGATGGCGTCATCCACCACAAAGCCCACCGAAAGCACCAGGGCCATCATGGAGAGGTTATCCACGGTGTAACCGAGCAGGTACATCACCGCGAAGGTCCCGATGATTGACATGGGCAGGGCCAGGCTGGGGATGGTGGTGGCGGAGATATTCCGCAGGAAAATGAAGATGACCAGGACCACCAGGCCCAGGGTGAGCCAAAGCGTGAATTTCACGTCGCTGATGGAGTCACGGATGGAGACGGACCGGTCGTAAAGTGTGGCCATCTGGATCGAGGCCGGGATCTCGGAGCGGAACGTCGGCAGCAGGGCCTTGACGTTGTTCACGACCTCGATCGTATTCGTGCCGGGCTGCCGCTGGATGGCGATCACCTGGGATGGCTTGCCGTTATACCAGTTCGCGATCTTGTTGTTCTGAACGTCGTCGAGCACTTGGGCCAGGGCGTCCAGTCGCACCGGCGAGCCATTGCGATAAGCGACGATGAGAGGCCGGTAAGCAGCGGCATCCGTAAGCTGCCCGGTAGCTTGCACAACGAAAGACTTGTGAGTGCCGTAAAGCGTTCCCGTGGGCAGGTTGACGTTGGCCTGCTGGATCGCGGTCATGGCTTCGTCGATTCCGATTTTGCGAGTGGCCAGCGCCTTGGGATCGAACTGCACGCGCACGGCATACTTCTGCGCGCCGAAGACCTGGACCTGCGCCACCCCGCTGATCATCGAGATGCGCTGGGCCATGAGCGTGTCGGCATACTCGTTCACGGTGGAGGAAGGAAGCGTATCGGACCACACCGCCATGTAGAGGATGGGCTGGTCAGCGGGGTTTACTTTCTGATACGAAGGCGGTGCCGGCATGCCGGTGGGAAGCTGGCCCTGGGCATTGGCGATCTGCGCCTGGACGTCTTGCGCGGCGGCGTCGATGTTGCGGCTGGCGGCGAATTGCAGAGTGATCTGAGTGCCGCCCTGGGTGCTTGCGGAGCTCATTGACTCGAGGCCGGCGATGGTGGAAAAATGCCGCTCCAGCGGTGTCGCCACCGCCGAGGCTACGGTTTCCGGGCTGGCTCCCGGAAGTGTGGCGCTGACCTGGATGGTAGGGTAATCGACGTTGGGCAGATCGTTGACCGGTAGATACCGGTACGCCATCACTCCGAAAAGAAGGATACCGAGCATGACCAGAGTGGTCATGACGGGCCGGCGGATGAAGAGTTCGGCGAGATTCATGGAAGTGCAGGAGTCAGAAGTCAGAAGTCAGGAGTCAGAATGCAGAACAAAAGGGCTCGTGTTTGAACCGCCAGACTCGTGCAGGTCAGGGACGATGATTCTGATTGCTGAATCCTGAATCCTGACTCCTGAATCCTGGCTTTCGTCACTGCTTTCTGACCGCTACTTTCATGCCGGGCACGACGCGCATTTGGCCGTCGGTAATCAATGTTTCACCTACTGCAACGCCTTTTTGGATAACTGTTCTTCCGGCAATACTGTTGCCTGCAATCACGGGCCTCAACTCGGCGGTCTTATCCTGTTTCACGACGAAAACATATTGCCCTGCCTGCCCGGTCTGAACTGCTTGTGAAGGAACGACGACAGCGCTGGCTTGAGTCATGAGGGTGAGCGCAACGTTTACGAACTGACCCGGCCAAAGCCGGTTGTCGGGGTTTAGAAACGTGGCCTTCAGCTTGATGGTGCCCGTTGCGCTGTCGACGGTATTGTCGATGAACGTCAACATGCCCGTGGAGACGGCCTGCTCCTCGTTCGGGGCGCTGGCCTCGACTTTAAGCGGGGCTCCTGCCTGGTAGCGTTTAATATCGGCCAAGTGCTGTTCGGGAACCGAAAACGTAACGTAAATGGGGTGAATCTGATTCAGCACAACGAGCGCCGCATCGTTATCCTTCACGAGATTCCCGGGGTGGACCAGCACGGCGCCTGTGCGGCCATCGATGGGCGATTCGATCGTGCAGTAGCTCAAGTCGATTCGCGCCTTGTCAATGGCTGCTTTATCGGCGCGCGCGGAAGCGGCGAGGGCATCGGCGTTGGTGCGCATCGAGTCGTACTGCTCTTTCGAAACAATGCCCTCATCGAAGAGTTCTTTGTAGCGATCCGACTCCGCTCCGGCATTTTCAAGTTGCGCCTGGTCTTTCGCCAGATTGGCTTCCGCCTGTTGCAGTGCGACGTCAAAAGGGCGGCGATCCAGGGTAAAGAGTAGATCGCCTTTGCGCACGTCTTTGCCTTCCGTGAAGTACGCTTTCTCGATCCTTGCCGCCACCTGCGCTTTCACTGAAACCGTTGAGTATGCTTCTACATTGCCGATGGCATGGACCTGAACGGGCACAGTCGCTAAAGTCGCCGTTCCGGTAGTCACCGGCGCTGAGTAGTCGGGAGGTAGTCCTTGTGTTTCCGCTTTCTTCGCTGAGCAGCCGGTCCAAAGAAATAGAAAGAGTCCCAGTCCGAGACCTACCAGGACACGCGCCACTGCTCGCGGCGCGCGGTCATCGCCCTGAAAGAGGGTATCGATGGTATTCACCGCGTTCCGGCAGAGATGTGCAAGCTGCTTTCCCGCTTCGGCGGGAACGATCATGCCGGACAAAGTCCTTCCCGCGCAGCTTTCCGAGTAATCCATGGTGCTAGACTCCACGCCTCTGACATTCACCTTAGCGCTGCGATCTCAATTATTCCAGACTCTCGATGGCGGCGTAAAGCCGTTCGTGCGCCTTCATCGCAGCCTGCTAAGAGTGGTTGGAGGAAGCGGGCTTCTGGACATCTCCGGCTTCGGGCAGAACTCCGGCCCCGCATACGCCTGTTGGACATGGGGCGCAACGCCTGGCTGACAGATGCCGTTCAGAGTAGATGTGCGGTGATCCAGCGAACCGGGAGAAACTCGTTAGTAATCGCGCCTGTGGCCCATGCGGCCGCCACCACCACCCCGATGCGAACCGCCACCACCACCGCCGCCGCCACCGAATCCGGCACGTTGCGGACGGGCTTCATTCACGGTTAGGGGCCGCCCTTCCAGGGTTTGGCCGTTAAGTCCCTGGATGGCTCGCTGCATGTCTTCTTCCTCGGCGAGTTCGACGAATCCAAATCCTCGGGATTCGCCCGTCATCTTGTCACGGATGACGGTGGCGGAAACAACTTGGAACCCAGCGTTGGTGACGAATTCACTGAGCACATTGTCGGTCACACTGCGGGGAAGGTTTCCTACGAATAATCTCTGAGCCATTTACTCCTCCAGATTTTGGGCAGCCCGTAACGGCGGCCTCTTCATACAACATTCCTCGAGCCGGGCTTGGGAGAGTCTGCCGAGGTCCCTCTGAACCTCACTACTCCCCTTTGCACCCCATGCCAAGGAGCAATACCCCAAAATCTGAAGGGCTAAGGATTGAAACAATTCTTGGACCGCATGTAGGGATTCAACGACCCTGCAAAGCTTCCCAGCTCCGAACCTTCACCCTGCTCCTTGACCCCTTAGTAACTACGCCACCCCTCGCACAGATTGTGAGACACGTCCCTTCGCGCGCGGCGCCGGCGAGCCGGGGCCGAAGAACAACTCCAGCTCCCAGGGTCAACTTCCCGAAAATTCGTGGACGGTGATTGCCTTGGGCCGCTGTTAGACTCGCCGAGAATCACAATTGCGCTCGCGATTGAAAGATATCACTTTTTCCTTTTAGAAACTATCAGAAAATGCACTAGGCGGGAAGGGTCGGTCGGCATCGTGGGGATCTTGCGGCCGCCCTTCGGTAACCCCGAGCGTTGTCGATCCCTAACGCGGGTTGGCTAGCTCAGTCGACTTAGCTTACAAAGCTTCAGCGGCGAACCCTCTTCTGCGTAGAGCGTCCGTGGAGTGAAGGCATGATCTTGAGATTCTTTTCAATCAGAGCGTTACGTTGTTCCACGCAGGCGTAGCTGCGCAGAGGGTCTTCGGGCGTGTGCAAGACGTAATCGAGAAGCTTGTCGACGGTGCTGGTGGCTACATGAAGGCGGGTGTCCGAAGAGCCGTAATAGATGAAAATCTGTCCCGAGCGGCGCGATACCCACCCATTGCTGAAGACCACGTTTGAAACATCGCCAATCCGCTCCTCGCCCTGCGGGGCAAGGAAGTAACCCGCGGGGCGGTGAGTGACGACCCATGGGCGAGCGAGATCGCAGAGCATGAGATAGAGCACGTAACGCAGTCCGGCCGCCGTATTGCGCACCCCATGCGCGAGGTGCAGCCAGCCTCGATCGGTTTTGATGGGCGCGGGCCCGAGGCCGTTCTTCACCTCCTTAATGGTGTGATACTCTCGGTTATCAATGATGGTCTCCTCGTTGATCACCGCGTGATTCATGCTGGCGGCCAGACCCCAGCCGATTCCTCCGCCCTTGCCGGCCTGGATGAACTCGTCCTGAGGACGAGTGTAGAACGCGTAGTGGCCATCCACAAACTCGGGGTGGAGCACCACGTTGCGCTGCTGCGGCGACTGGGTTTTCAAGTCCGGCAGGCGCTCCCAGTTCTTCAGGTCCTTGGTGCGGGCGATGCCGCATTGTGCGACGGCGGCGGAGGTGTCCCACGAGGGCGTTTTCGGGTCTTTGCGCTCCGTGCAGAAGAGGCCGTAAATCCAACCATCCTCGTGGCGCACCACGCGAATATCGTAGACGTTGATGTCGGGGTCGCTCGTCTCCGGCATCAAGATGGGGTAATCCCAAAAACGAAAATTGTCGATTCCGTTCGGGCTTTCGGCCGCGGCGAGAAACGACTTTCGATCCACGCCCTCGACGCGAGCCAGGACCACTATTCTGCCTTCGAATTCCATCGCGCCGGCATTGAACGTCGAGTTGATGCCCATCCGTTCCATCAGGTATGGGTTCGTTTTCGGATCGAGGTCGTAGCGCCAGAAGACCGGGGTGTGCTCGGCGGTGAGCACCGGGAAAGCGTACCGATCGAAGATTCCATTTCCGAACTGCAGTTTGCGGTTCTTGCGTGTGGTCAGCTTTTCGTGCTGTTTGAAGAGTGCCTCAACACGCTTTTTGAACTCACCCTTGTTCATGTCCGATCCTCCGCTACGTAGCTGCCACCCTTGTGCTTGCTCGCGGGCGGCAACAAGGGCCGCCCCTGTGATCTTGCCATAACCTCAAAGCACATGCGGCTGTTATGGTACGGGCATTTCCACTGGTCGACTTTGAATTTGTCCTGGCTGGGGGTGCCCTCACGCGAGACCTTCCAGAACCATTCGCCGTGCTGGCGGTCGACGATGCATTTTTCGATGAACTCCCAACTCCTTTCGACGGCCTTGCGAAAATGCTCTCGGCCGGAGAGTTGGTAGGCGTTCAAGAATCCGACCACGGCTTCCGCCTGCGGCCACCATTCCTTGCCGGTGTCGATGATTCCGCTCGGGTCGGCTTCGTAGAGAAGTCCGCCGTCGGGATCGATCGCCTGGTCGAGAACGGCTTGCGCCATTTGGAGCGCCTCTTGTCGTGCCTCGGCGAGTATCTGCTCGTCGCCGAGAATCTCGGCGGCTTCACAGAGCAGCCACGATCCCTCAATGTCATGTCCAAAGGAGATATGATCTGATTTGGAATGCCACTCTTCGTCGAAGAACATTCGGAAGTGATGGGACGTACGGTCAATGATCTGCTCGAGGAAAATCTCGATGAGCTCTTGCAGGCGGCAGCGCAGGAGGCGGTTGTCCCCGCAACGCAGCAGATTCGCGTAGGCCTCGAGCAGGTGAAGGTGCGTGTTCATGGACTTCTTTTCGTCCATGTCGACTTGGCTCAGGCGCTGGTCTTGAGCCAGCGTCCAGTCGCGTTCGTAGGTTTCGAAATATCCTCCATGGAGCGAATCGTGGCTCGAGGATTCGATGGCCTCAAAGAGTCGGAACGCCTTAGTCAACGCCGCCTGGTCGCTGATGGCGCGGTAGTATTCGGCCAGCGCGTACACCGTAAATGCCTGGCCGTAGATGCGCTTCTTGGTTTCCAGCGGCTGGCCGAGATAGTCTAACTTCCAGAAAACACCCCCGAATTCCGCATCCCAGAAATGATGTGTGATGTAGTCGTAGGCGCGGCGTGCGGTTTGACGATAAACCTCCTCGCCGTACACGCTGAAGGCTTTCGAGAAAGTCCACAGAATACGCGCGTTCAAGATCAGCCCTTTGTGCGCGAGTGGGTTGACGGTGAGGTCGTTCGAGATCTGTCCCCGGAAGCCGCCGTATTGTTCATCAATCACGTTCTTGAGCCAGAACGGCAGGATGTTCGCTCGGAGTTCGGTTTCGACCTGTCCTCGGAGATTCATCGAGGCATTTCTCTCCGCGCCCGAAAGCACTAAACCCTCTCCCCCAAGGGGGAGAGGGCTACGCGTGGAAGATGGCGCCGCTCCCTTTGACTCTCGACTTTCGACTTTTCTCACGCTACCGCCACGGGCTCAGCTGTCCCTTTCTGACCGGCCGGCTGGCCAAAGGTCTCTCGGACCTTCAGGTGGTCGTACCAGGTGAATTTGAGCACAATCGAGGTTACGGCAATGATTACCGCCGTCACCGCAGCGTTGCGGAATCTCTGAATCACCACGTACATCGGCAAGGCGACGAGGCTGACCTGCCAGGTAATACCGATCACGACGTTGAACATATCGCGCCAGAAGTCCTTGTTACGTTCAAAGCCAGGATCCTCGGCGCGAACCTTGGCGAGGACCGGGCCCCAGAAACCCCAAGGCCGCACGCGCCGATAAAAGTCCTTCAGGACTTCGTCGTCTTCCGGCTTGGTCAACCATGTCCCGGCCAGGCAACCGGCCAGCGAGATCGCAAAGGTAAGCGGGAAAACCAGCGCAACATCGGAGTTCACCGAATGCGCCTGCAAAATTCCCCTGACCAGGGAAATGTTGGGGAGCAGCGCAGGCAGAATCAAGGAGCTCGCGATGCCGGTGACCATTCCCCAGAAATAGCCGTAGCCGTTAAACCGCCACCAGTACCACTTGAGAACATTGGAAGCCGTGTATCCGCCCCAGAGCCCCGAAACGATCCAAAGCACCACAGAATTCACCGAGGCGACGTACCAACCGATCGCCGCACCTACCAACACCACGACGAAGGAACTCAGATAACTCAGGCGGACGTAAGTTCTGGCGCTGGCATTCGGATTGATGAAACGCTTGTAGATGTCGTTCACGAAGTACGGCGGCGCGGCGTTAACTGTGGCCGCAAAATTCGACATGAACGCCGCCAGCAAACCGGCAATCAGGAACCCGAGCAGGCCCGCCGGAACGAATCGGCCCAGCGCGTAGGGAAGCACCAACTCGAAATCCATATTTGTTCCCATGCCCCGAATCTGGTCGCTGAAGAAAACCAGTGCCAGGACGGTGAGTCCGGTGATCAGGAAATAGCGGGGAAGAGTCAGGACGACATTCACCCAACTGCTCATCAAGGATGCCTCGCGCGCATCCTTGGATGAAAGCACGCGCTGCATATCGTAGTTCGGCGCCGGGCCGGCCATGCTTATCAGCACGCCTTTGAACAACAACATCATGACGAAAAAGCCGAAGATGCCGTAGCCGTCTTCGGCGATCTTGGCGTTCGCTGAGGCAATCAGCGAAGACCAATCCATGTTCAGGTGCCAGCCAAAGAAGATATGGTCCCAGCCGGGCGGGACGACATGCTGAAGCGTGCCTGGGGCGACTTTGGAGATGGCAATGATGCCCACGGCAAACGAGGCAATCGAAAGAATACAGAACTGAATGACTTCGGTGACCACCACGCTGAACATTCCGCCCTTAATTACGTAAATGGCCGTAATGGCGATCAAAATCGTGGCGTACAGGTTGGGCGACAGGTGCCAGGGCAGGAATATCGAAGCGAACTTTCCGATCCCCTTGAAGCCGTAACTGAAGAATCCGATGATGCTCACGAAGGCGTAGACGACCACGATCAAATGAGAAAGCTGCGCGCCGCGGCCGGTGCCGAAACGTGTTTTGATCCACTCCGCGCCGGTCATCACATTCGAGCGGCGCAGCCACGCCGACAAGTACACCATCAGAAAAACCTGGTTGAAGGTCGGCCACAGCCACGGGATCCACACGCTCTTCAGGCCGTAGACGAACATCCAGTAGACCAGCAGCATGGTGCCGCTGATGTCGAACATGCCGGAGGCGTTCGAAATGCCCAGCACGTACCATGGCAAGACGTTGCCACCCAGAAAGTACGCCCTGATATCGCGCGACGCGCGGTGGGAAACCCAATAGCCCACCAGCACCGAAGAGACGAGGTACGCCAGGATGATCGCAATATCGATGGGATGAAGGTTCATAGAACCTCTTTTCTACTGCATGACTCCCGCCAGCAGAAACACCAGCATCGCCTGCCAGTTGATGCAGACTTCGTTGCTGGCGTAGGACCCTTGCTCGTCGCTATACACTTTGGCTGGGGGCAAACCCGCGGGCAGGGCTGCGAGAATTGCGTCTTGACGGTCGGCATTTGGGCCGCCCGAGAGCAGTCCGGGCCAAGGCTCCGGATTCTTGTCCGCGCCGCTCGGGCGATGATGAGGGTGACGGAAGGAGTGTACGCCGACTTGCGTCACCCACGAAATCGAGAAGGTGTTGCGGCCCAAAAGGTAATGGAGGTTGTCAAGCGCAGCCTCGAAGCTCGAGCGGTCCGGGGAGAGCGCGTTGGCGATCAGTAACTCCATGCCGTAGTTCGCCTCGAGGCCGTTCGAGCCCCAGCGGAAATCCCCTTCGCCGAGGCTGATGTGGTAAGGATTGCGGCGCGTACGCTCGACCGTCTTGCGCGCTGCATCGAGCGCCGCCTCGCGAACTGCGGCAAGCGCGCTCGAATCCGCGTCCTTGCGTGCCGCCAGCGCGTACGCCCACAAGCCCATCGGCGCTACCACCCGCCACGTCTCGGCATCAAGCGCGTGGAGGGACGCGAGATAGCTCGCGTAATGGTCCACAAAGTAGCGACTATATTGAGCCTCGCCGGTGGTTCGCCACAACTCGGCGGCCGCCCACAGCCGCTCGTCGTTGCAGTCGGGATCGCCATACTCGCCGGTGGAGATTCCGGGCGGATTCTTGAATGTCACGTCCGGATAGCGCTCGGTCCACGCCCACGCCGCCCGCGCAGCGCGCAGGTTCCGAGCCGCAAAATCCTTGTCGAAGGGCTGGTACACTCGCGCGGCGATGGCCGCCACTGCGGCCAGGTCGGCCGTGGCACAGGTGCTTTTGTAAGGCGCCTTGCCCGTGCCGATTATTTCGCTCGGGAGGTGATCGTCTTCGGGCATGATGAAATCGCAAAAGTGCTCGCTGGTTTGCTTTGGCCAGGCGCCGCCGTCCTCGTCCTGCATCTTGAGCATCCACTCAAGGTTCCAGCGAACTTCATTGAGAATGTCGGGCGTGCCGTTGCCGCTCTCAGGAATATTCAACTTGATGTTTTTCAACTTCGAACCAAACATCTCGAAGGCCCAAAGCAGTGTGCCGGTCGCGATCCCGGAGTTCACCATATAGCGGCCGTAATCCCCCGCGTCGTGCCAACCGCCGGCGTTATCGCGCCGGCCCTGTCTCCCGGAAGAAGCATGGAAGCTCCCCTCGAGGTGACATGCCGCATGTTTGTATTGTGGAAACTCCGGCCCCAGGTCTACCGCCGTTCCGCAGCGTTGTCCGTAAAAGGCGCGCATTGCCAGATAATAAGTGTGCGAGAAAACGTCCGGGCCGATCGAAAAGTCCCAACTGCGGCCCACTCCGGGCACCTCGAGGTAATACTTCCCAGGAGTGCGAACATCGGAGAAATCAGCAGCCTGTACCACATCCCGAGAGTTCGGGTCCGTGGCGCCAGCGCTCAATGTTCCCTTGAAGACAACCACACTGTCACCGTTTCGCTTCACCTGGAAGGTCCGCGCCGGAACGCTCACCAGGGCAACTTTCGGGTCGTCTGCGGGATAACCCACCTCATCCAACTTAATGTTGAGGCCTTCATTCTTTTGTCCGCAGGCAAGCGCCGGCAACAAGAAAAGAAGAAGAACGAAGCGGGTCAACGTCGTTGAGGGGCGACGACACGGTGCGTAGGTGGAGGATTCACCAGAGAAATCGCGCATGCCTGTGTCTCCGTTCGCAGCACGGGTGGTGTTAAGGACAATGAGTGTCTCAATTTCCTCTCGTCTTTGCAAATCGATTTGGGGTGGGCGGCCCGCGCCGGCGGTCTTGATGTCCTTGGCTAGTAGCTATGACGATGCGACCTCCTCACCCGGCCCCCGCGCCTCGAGAAAACGCCGTCGCGGGTCACCCTCTCCCCCAAGGGGGAGAGGGTTGGCTTGCCAGAGGGGAGAGAACTGACTGGCATAGGCGTTAAACTAGGGGGGCTCTGCAGTTTGAATGCCCGAAGGGCATTAACATCACTAGCCGTAGGTGAAACCTACGGAGAAATGACCCTTTCCTTGTGATTACCCCGACCCTGAAGGGGTCGAATTCAACCCCTACAGGGTTGGCTAAAATACGCAGCCCGCACGTTCCGTAGGTTTCACCTACGGCTAATGATCTTGGGTCCCTTCGGGACCCGTCAGAAGCGCTTAGTTTAACGCCTGTGGGACGGACTGGTCAGAGGGGGAGGGGTAGCCTAACCTCGGGTAGTTCGTAACGCTCGTAGCGCTGCGCTGCCGCGCTCCCAAGATTCGGGTATAATTGCGCGTCCATTGAAAAGCAGTGATTCCCGTGAAGGCGGGAATCCATATCGCGAGACCGACATTTATTCCTGGAGCCCCCTTATGAAATATGGATATTTCGACGACGCAAATCGAGAATACGTTATTACGCAACCGGATACCCCCTTGCCCTGGATCAATTACCTCGGATGCCAGGGCTATTTTGGAATCATCTCGAACACGGCGGGGGGCTACTCTTTTTATCGTGACGCGCGGCTGCGGCGCGTCACACGCTATCGCTACAACAACGTTCCATATGATTTGGGTGGCCGGTACATCTATTTGCGGGATGAGGAATCCGGCGAATTCTGGTCGCCCTCCTGGCAGCCGACCCGGCACAATCTCGAGAACTACAGTTGCCGTCACGGCTTGGGCTACACCATCATCGGGTCGAGCTATAAAGGGATCGAAGCACGAACCAATTACTTCGTCCCCTTAGACGAAGACCTCGAGATTTGGCGGCTCACCGCGACCAACCGGCGTTCTCAACCTGCCTCGCTCTCTGTATTTTCCAGCATCGAATTCTGCTTGTGGGATGCCAATGACGACGCCGCGAATTTTCAACGTAATTTCAGCATCGGCCAAGTTGAGATTGAAGACGGCGTGATCTACCACAAGACGGAATACCGCGAGCGGCGCAATCACTTCGCTTACTTCGGATGCTCGCGCAAAGCAGAAGGATTTGACACGCAACGGGAGGCCTTCGTGGGACCGTACCGCGGCTGGGAGAAGCCGCTGGCCGTCGAGCGTGGGCGGTTGTCGAATTCTGTCGCGCACGGTTGGGCGCCCATAGGTGCGCATCATGTCAAGCTCGACCTGGGACCCGGCGAGACTCAAGAGGTCATTTTTTTATTGGGCTACCACGAAAACCCGCAGGCGCAGAAGTTCGACCCGCCCGATTCGCAAACCGTCAACAAGAAAACGGTGAAGCCGATTATCGCGAATTACCTGGATTCCGCCAACGTCGAGGCGGCCTTAGAACGATTGCGACAATACTGGGACGGGCTGCTCGCGATCTGCCAGGTGGCGACGCCAGACGTGCACACCAACCGCATGGTCAACGTCTGGAATGCCTACCAGTGCATGGCCACCTTTAACATGTCGCGCTCGGCGTCGTTCTACGAGTCCGGCATTGGACGCGGTCTTGGCTTTCGCGATTCCAACCAGGACCTGCTGGGCTTTGTGCACATGGTTCCGGCGCGAGCGCGCGAACGCATCCTGGATCTCGCGGCTACGCAATTACCCAGCGGCGGCGCTTATCACCAGTATCAGCCGCTCACCAAGCGCGGCAATAACGATGTGGGAAGTAATTTCAACGATGATCCCCACTGGCTCATCGTGGGTGTCGCAGCGTACCTGAAAGAGACCGGCGACTGGAGCATCCTGGACGAACCCGTCCCCTACGACAACGCGCCGGGCTCTGAGCAGCCGCTTTATGAGCACTTGCAGCGCAGCTTCCAATACACGCTCGACCGCCTGGGGCCGCATGGGCTTCCGCTGATCGGCCGCGCCGACTGGAACGATTGCCTGAATCTGAATTGTTTCTCCGACACGCCGGGACAATCGTTCCAAACCACGACGAACAAGGACGGCAAGGTCGCCGAATCCGTTTTCATTGCCGCGCTGTTTGTGCTCGCGGGCAGGGAACTGGCGGAGATCGCCCGGCGTCGTGGGCGCGAGGACGAAGCGCGACGCTATCTTGCCGAAGTGGCCAAGATGGAGGACACGGTCCGCGAATATGGGTGGGATGGCGAGTGGTTCCTGCGTGCCTACGACGACTTCGGCCGCAAAGTTGGCTCAAAGGAATGCGCCGAGGGAAAGATCTTCATCGAGACGCAGGGCTTTTGCGTGCTGGCCGGCATCGGGCTCGACGATGGCCGGGCGCAAACGGCGATGGACTCGGTCGCGAAACATCTCGCCACCGAGCACGGCATCATTCTGCAGCAACCCGCGTATTCGAAGTACTATCTCGAATTGGGCGAAATCTCCTCTTACCCGCCTGGGTACAAGGAAAACGCCGGCATCTTCTGCCACAACAATCCCTGGGTGATGATTGCCGAGACGCGAGTCGGCAACGGCGATCGAGCCCACGATTATTACGCGCGAATCAACCCTTCCGCGCGCGAATCGATCAGCGACCTGCACCGTTGTGAGCCGTATGTTTATTCGCAGATGATCGCCGGGCGCGATGCCCCCACGCACGGCGAAGCGAAGAATTCCTGGCTGACGGGAACCGCAGCCTGGAATTACTACGCCATCACGCAGTGGATTCTGGGCATTCGTCCGTCTTTTGAAGGGCTTGAGATTCGTCCCGTCATACCCAAGAGTTGGCGGGGATTCAAAGCTACTCGTATGTTCCGAGGCGTAACTTACCACATCACCGTGACGCGCGAAGGTGAAGGCAATCAAGCGGCGCTGAGAGTTAACGGCGTGGCGACTGAGGGCGCGGTGGTGCTGCCGCCGGCGGAAGGACAGCGCGAAATCGCGGTAGACGTGACATTAAAATAGGGTGGGTATCTCGCCACTTCATTGCCACAGCGGCGAGTTTCTATCGCCCGGTGCGACGTAAACTCGCCGCAGTGGAGTAGAATGATTTGCATGCTACGCGCCAAACGCCTCTGGATGGTCTTGGCTCTGGCCACATTGTTCGCCCCCTGCGTGGCTGCCCAGGGGCCTAGTTATAATGTTGTCCTAATTACGCTCGACACGCTTCGTCCCGATCACCTGCGGTGTTACGGATATGACGCGATCGAGACGCCCAATATCGACCGGATTGCCGCGCAGGGCGCGCGCTTCACCGAGGCTTTCACGCCCGTGCCCATCACGTTGCCGGCGCACACCTCGCTCCTCACGGGAATGTATCCGCTTGCTACCGGTGTACACGATTTCGTGGGCAATCGGGTGCCGCTGGGCATCGTCACGTTAGCCGGAATTCTGCACGATCACGGCTACGCCACGGCGGCTTTTCTTGGCGCGCCCGTGTTGGATTCGCGTTTCGGTCTGAACCAGGGCTTCGACACTTATTTTGATCATTTTCAGTTGGCGGGCACGGAAGAAGTGCACCTGGATGACATGAAGCGTCCCGGGGACAAGGTCGTAGATGAGGCGCAGAGATGGCTGAACCACCATCCGCCGCAGCCCCTGTTTTTGTGGGTTCACCTCTACGACGCGCACAGCCCGTACCGTCCTCCGGCGCCCTATGCGGAGCGCTACCGCGGCCGTCCTTATGACGGCGAAATCGCCTTTGCCGACGCCGAGGTCGGGCGGCTCACGACTGGACTCGAGCGACGGGGGTTGCTCGAAAAGTCAGTGGTGGTGGTGGTGAGCGATCACGGTGAAAGTCTCGGTGAACATGGCGAGAAAACGCACGGATTCTTTGTTTACAACTCCACCCTGCACGTCGTGTGCCTCATAAAAGTCCCTGGCGACGCGCCTCGTATGGTTCCGGACGAGGTATCGCTGGTGGATGTCATGCCCACGGTTCTGCAAGGGCTCGGAATCCCCATCCCGTCCGGCGTACAGGGACGCAGCCTGCTGAGCCTGGTGGCCGGACGCGCGGGCGAGGGCGCCTCAAACCTATATGCGGAGAGCTATCCTCCCTTGCTTCACTTCGGCTGGAACTCCCTGCGCAGCGTCCAGGCGCGCGGCTGGAAGTATATCGAGACGACACGCCCTGAACTTTACGACACGCACACCGACCCGAGGGAATTGAACAATCTCGTTTCTGCCCGCCCGGGGCTGGCTCAGGACATGAGGAATCGCTTGCGCAATCTGCTCAGCCGCTACACGCCATCGACCGGTGGGGCATCCAGGGAAAATGCCGTTGCTGATCCTGCGCTCATGAGGAGCCTGCGCTCCCTTGGTTACGTGGCAGTCTCTACGGGAACTTTCGCGGACTCGAGCGGTAGAACTCTGCCCGATCCTAAGGATCGCATCCAGGCTTATGAACTGGTTTCCGCGGCGATCATCGACGAGGAGCAAAAGCAGTACGCGGAATCGCTCCGTAAACTCCAGCAGGCGGAAAAGGCGGGATCGCGTTCCGGCACCATTCGATTTCTCTTGGCTGGTGAGTACTTCCACTTGAACGACTTTCCACACGCCGCCGAGTATTACCAGTCGGCTCTCGAATTGGACCCCAAGAACTCCGTCGCCGCATATTACCTGGGGGTTTCGCGACTCGAGACGGGCGATCTGGAAGCTGCGGAGCGAGCCTTCGAGCGAACGCTCGAACTCGATCCGAAGAACTTCTCGGCCGCTTTTAATCTGGGGGTCGTTTATTCCCGCCGCCGGCAAGCGCAGCCCGCCATTCAGGCTTTCGAACAGGCGATCAAAATCCTCCCCAATTACGCCGAGGCGCATGAAGCGTTGGGGGAACTCTACCTCTATTTGAACCGCCCGCAAGATGCGGCGCGTGAACTGGAAAGGGCAGTCGAGATTTCTCCCCACATGGCCAAGGCACACTCCGCATTGTCGCAAGCCTATTCGGCCTTGGGGCTTCACGACAAGGCGCAACAGGAGTTGGAGCGCGCCAAGCCGGTGCAGTAGGCAATGGGCCGTCGGCGCAGCCCCACGGGCAGCGTATCTCGAAACCGGTCCACGGATTTCAATCTTAGGAGGGCTTGCTACGTGGGCGGGTGCGAAGGGACCTGCACCGAGAACAGCAGCTTTTCCATCGGGAAGGGCGGCGTTTGATCCGCGGTGGGATGGGCCTGCTTGACGCGGAGGATTTCCTTGAGCTCCGCGGCGGATTTTTCTCTTTCGCCCATGGCTCGATACACCCCCGCCAATGTTTCGTGCGCCTCCGTCATTTCGGGCCACAAACGGACCGCGGCGTTGAGGTGCTCCAACGCAGAGGGATAATCCTTTCGCAGGTAGTCGATTTTCCCCGCCAGTGACTGAACGTAGACATCATCCGGGCTCATTTGCAGTGCCTTCGCAATGGCCTTGTGGGCTTCCTCGACTCTCTCGGGGTTGCTGTTTACGATGACCAAAGCCAAATAATAATTGGCAATACCGTCATCGGCGCCCAGGGCGATGGCGTTCTTGAGCACCGGTTCGGCCTCCGCCGAGCGCAAACGGATAGCGAGCGTGATGCCCTGAATCATATAGGGCAGAGCCCACTCGGGCCAGCGTGACTCGATCCGCGTCAGGATATGCATGGTGGTTTCGTGGTCGCGAACCAGTTCGTGAGCCATGGCCTGGAGCAGTTCGAGTTCGGGCGCGTCCGCGATGGTCAGGTTGGCTCGATCGAGAAATGCGATGGCCTGCTTATAGTGCTCGTGTTTGATGAGGAATAGGGCAGCCTGGTAATAGAGGTCCGGTCGCGTGGGCGCAGTCGCAAAGCCACGAGTCAGATCCTGCGCGGCTTCCTCCGGTTTGTTCATGCCGTCCAGGATTTGAGCGCGCAGCAGGAAGTAGTCTCCCTTGCGCTCGGCCGGGGGCGTCTGGTCCAAAGTATTTAGCCCGGCCTCGGGCCCGGCGGAGTTGAAGACCGCGATGGCAAGGTCCAACCGTAGCTCGGCTGATGCAGGATATGCGGTCACAGCGGCCTCCAGGAATTCCCGCGACCCTGCGTATTGCTCACCGTCAAGCAGGGCTTTTCCGCAGGAGGCAAGGATGTCAGGGTCAGAGGTCATCTTGCCGACGGCACGAAAAGTTTCGATGGCCTGTTCGGTTTTCCCTTGCTCGAGCTGCGCCTTGCCCAGTTGTACCCGCACGTTGGGGTCGTTTGGCCGCAGGTCTATTTTTCTTTGGAGGTTTTCCATGTACTTCGCGTACTGCTGTTCTGGAGGGAGGTTGAGGTAGTCGAACAGGCCCCGGTTAGGCCGCGGCCGCTGCTCGGAAGAGACGGTTCGAAAATCCGCCAGCACCTTTTCTGCTTCATCCTTCCGGCCCAGGCGCGTGAGGACGTGGGCGTAGTGGGTAAGAATCTTGGCGTCTTTGGGGGCGAGTTTGGCGGCACGGTCGAAAACCTCGGCAGCCTCCCGGTAGCGCTCCAAGCGTGCGTAATCCTGGCCGAGGAGATCCAGGGCACGGAAGTTATCCGGCTCCTTGGCCAGCAGAATTTTCAGGTCCGCCACTGAGTTTTCGGTCCGGCCCTTTTCGTAGTAGAGGACCGCGCGAGCGTATCGGGCGGCACTCAACTGGGGATCGATGGCCAGTGCCTGGCCGAAGTGCTGAAGCGCCTCCTCGGGTTCGCGCACCGTTTCGCCGATGGCCAGTTCGTAGAGTCCCCGAGCATCCTTGGGATGTTTCTGCGCGTACCAGCGGAGATCCTCGAGGCCCTGGTCGAGGCTGATGGAACGGATCAGGCAGAACCCTCTTTCCCGGCGAGCGGTGTCATCGTGGGGTTTCAATTTAAGATATTCGTCGATGGCCGAGGCCGCATCGCCGTAAAAGCCTATTTCCTGGCTTGCCTGCGCGAGAGCCGAGAGAATCTCCGGGCGGTCGGGGGCAGCTTTGTGGGCTTGCACCAGGGGGACAATCGCTTCGTCGGGGTGGCCCGTCTGAGTAAAGATTGCCGCCAGGCTGAAGAGGCAGTCAGCGTCATTCGGCCGTCGCCCGAGCGCGATCCGATAAACCTCCTGAGCGCGCGCCAGATCACCGGCATTTTGCGCTGCGAGGCCAAGATTGTAGAGAATGTCGAAGTTTGTCGGATCCGCGTCCAGGGCGCGTGTGAAAGCGGTCTCGGCATCCTTGTAACGGCGCCACCCGGCATAGGTCACGCCTACCGAGAAGGCTACATCCGGGTCGTCGGCGGCTTTAGTCGCGACTTTGCCGAGAAGATCTTCGGCGGCCTTGTCCTGACCGGTCAATTTCAATGCCTGGGCGCGCAGGATCGTTACAGAAGGCGCAGCCTGGTTTTCCGCCGGCAGGCGATCGAGATATTTGAGCGCGGCGGCGCCTTGTTTGGAAGCAACACTGAGCTGCGCTAGTTGCTGATTAGCGTTGGCGTGGCGAGGATCGCCCACAATCACCTTCAGAAATGCCGCGCGTGCTTGGTCGGTCTTGCCCTGCGCAAGGTAGTGGTTACCCAGATTGTTCAGAATCCCCGGCGAGCCTGGGACCGCCGCGAGGGCTTGCCGGTAAGCGGACTCGGCCTCGTCATAGCGCTGCTGAGCATCCAGGATGACGCCCAGTAGACTCAGCGCGGAGGGATCGCCGGGCGCCTGCTTGAGAGCTGCGCGCAGGCTCCGTTCGGCTTCCGGGGTCTTCCCATCTTGGAACTCAACTGCGATTTGGTGCAGCACGCTGGAGGGGACCTGGTTGCTTGGCGATTGTGCCGCCGCTGGGGAAATGAAGAGCAAGGACGCGAAAGAAAGGATCAACAGTTGACGCATATTACCGTTCAAATGCGAGGGGCCGGCCAAGAGGTAAAACCTATTCTACCTCACCGTCGGCATCTTGGGGAACATTCACCAAAGAAAAAAGGGAGGGGCGCTGGCCCCTCCCTGGTGGCTTACTGCCGGACGGGATCAGAAGTAGAGTTGTAGACCCATCTGGATATTTCGTGGCGTATTCACCTGGCTCGTGACATCGCCGAAGTTTCCGTTGCCGAAGGTCGTCTGGATGCCGCCAAATACCGGGTGGTTGAGAGCGTTGAAAGCTTCCGCCCGGATTTGCAGCCTGCTACCTTCACGCATTTTGTTCAACGGAATGTCTTTGAACAGAGCCAGAGTTGCGTTGTTGGTTCCCGGCACGCGGAGGTTGGGTTGCTCGCGCGGCGCGTTGCCGACGGTGAAGTTGGGCGGCACGTAAAGTGCTGCCGAAGCATTGGCAAAGTAGCCTTTGCTGAACCATTCCGACTTGGGATTAGCATGCAGAGGGCCGCTCATGTCAGGATACGAAGCCGCGTAACCCCATGGGGCCTCAGCTCCCGTGACGCCGATGCTGATGGGTTGGCCCTTGTCAAAGCGCCACATGCCGCTGGTTTGCCAACCGCCCACGATGTAATCCAGAACGGCAGGTATCTTGGAGCCAAACTGCTTGCCTCTTCCGTAGGGGACTTGCCAGATGTAGCTGAACGCGAACACTTGTGGGATGTCCCATTCGGAGAGCGACCGTTCCTCTTTCAGGTTGTTAGGATCGCGCAGTGACTGGAATCCGCCGATCCAGGTGGTGCTGGTGGAAACCGAGGCATCGTCGATGGACTTGGAGTTCGTGTACGACGCCAGTACGCTCAGTCCGTGCGACATACGCTTCTCGATCTTCAACTGGAAGGCGTTATAGATCGAGTTGGCAACCGCCAGATCCGTCTCCGAGGCGCCACTAAACTGCGGGAAGGGTTGCATGAGGTGGCCGGCCTGAATGGTCGGCGAGCATATGCCACAACCGGTCGTGTTGATGACCCCGTAATACGGATTTGTGACGTACGTACTGAGCGCCGTTACCAAAGCCGGGTTGGTGGCCTCCTTTTCTACCCAGGGTCCCAGGGTCGTCAGAGAACCCGAGCCGTAGAAGTAGAGGTGGGTTCCTTTGGTGCCGAGGTAGTTCGCGTCAATCAGCCAGCCTCCGCGAAGTTCATATTGCAAGCCGCCGCTCCAGGTCTGCGTATAGGGTGGGATGTTTTGGTTGCGCAGCGGTTCGGTGACGCCGAGGCCCAGGTTGGTCGCGCCTCCTAGCGAAGATCCTGTGGGGTAGAGCAGACCCGTCGGGTAAGGATCCGAGACGCGTCCCCAAGGCGTCGAGCCATCATTGTTCATCGTGTAGATGGGACTCGTGACTGCCTGGAAGCCCTCGTTACCCGTCACGCCGGCGCCTTGCGTGCCGAACGTGGTGGGATTGTAGAACAGACCGTAGCCGGTACGAAGCACCAGCTTCTCGCGGAGCTGATAGGCAATGCCCAAGCGCGGGCCGAAATCGCGCCAAGCCGTGTTCACGATATGGCGCTGCGCGTTACTGGCATACACCAGGCCCCCCACCGGCGAGCTCACATTCGGTGGAGCACCAAGCACACTAGGCCAGGTCGAAGGGTCAATCGCGTTGGGCTTGATGGATTGGGCTAGGGTTGGATCGAACCAGATTTCCTTGTTGTACCGCTCGGTGCGCGGAATCTCCAGGTCATAGCGCAACCCCGCGTTAACCGTGAGCTTCCTGGTCGCCTTGAAGTTGTCCTGCGCGAATCCACCCCAGCGGTAGTTCTGGGTGCTGAAGTGAGGCGATATCTCGTACTCGCCCCACGTCTGGGGATCGGGCACACCGGTGAGGAAGCTAGCCATGGCATCGCCACCGCCCGACCATGGGTACTCGGAGGTGCCATACTGCTGTTCGATCTGCACACCACCCGGAGCGCCATCCTGGAACCAGTTCTGCTGCTGCACGCGCCACTCGCCCCCGAACTTCAGCTCGTGCCGTCCGCGGACGTGCGTGAGAGTTGCGAGCAGGTGGTAGACCTGGTTGCCGTTCTTGTACACGGACCAGGGCTGGGCGCCGATTGATTCAGATCCGTTCGGGCTGACGTATCCACCGTACATATAGAAGTTCGGCGAGGAGATCGTTCCATCGGTCGTGATATAGGAAGGAAGGCCAAGATTCGTAACAGGACTGAAGCTGGGGAAGTCCTTGGCGATTCCTTTCGTATCCGACAAACCGCGTGTGAATCCCAACGAAACGCTCAACACGGTCGCCGGGCTGATCGCGTAGTTCGTGTTCAGTGCGACCTGCCGCGAGCCGCCGACTCCGGGGCCTTGCGTGCAGGGATCCAGCGCGTTTCCATAGCAGTTCAGTCCGTGATAGGGGCCCGAGCTCATCGAGTAGCGGGCATTGAAATTCACCTTATCGCTGAAGCGCTGGTCAATGCGGAGGTCCCATTGGTTGTTGCCGTCGGTGTCGACGCCCGAAACGGCCCAGTTGTTGTAAGGGTTGTAGTTCGCGTTTCCGACGTTGACGTTGGGCATCGGATAGTACGACATCATCTTCGAAGCCACAGGGTCAATCAGGTTGCCGGCGACGGCAGGAATTTGGTATTGTGCGGGCAGATTCGGATTGCCGGCGCTCTTGAACGTGGCCATGTTGTTGAATGGAATTGGGACTGTCAGGACGCGCCCGGGCTGTGAGGCACTATAATAGCCTGAATAGGGATCCCACAATTGGTAGTTCGGGTTATTACAGATGCCCTGAGCGTTGAAGGTTGAGTTGCCTTGTTTGGGGCTGGTGCAAATTTCGTCAAAATTGCCAGCTCTTTCGGCGACGGAAGGAACGCCGCCCGCGCGCTGGTCACCGCTGGCTTCGCGGACACCGTCATAGTCGAAGAAGAAGAATGTCTTATCCTTTCGGATCGGGCCGCCGACGCTGCCGCCAAACTGGTTGCGCCGCAGCGAGGGAAGCGGGGCGCCTGCTTCGTTGGCGAAGAAATTCTGCGAGTCCAGATCCTTGTTGCGCAAGAACTCGTAAACGTCGCCGTGGAAATTGTCTGTTCCAGACCGCATCACCATGTTGATGTAGGTGTTGCCTGAAAAGCCTTCCTCCGCCGAGTAGTTGTTCTGCATGATCTTGAATTCCTGCACGGCGTCCACGTTCGGTTGGAAAAGCGGAGTATAAATGGCCGTGTTCGGCTCGTAGCTGGTCGCGGTAATGCCGTCGATCAGAAGCTCCGACGTGTCGTTGCGGCCGCCGTTCGAGACGAAGTTCATTCCCGTGCCAAAACCGTATGAGGAGCCTGGCACCTGAATGACGCCTGGAGACAGAAACGCCAGGTCGAGGACGCTACGGTCGACGAGCGGAAGGTCGTTGATCTCGGATCGGTCGACTTCCTGGCCGGTAACTGCGTCCTCAGTGGAAAGTACAGGCGCCGCGCCAACCACTTCCACGGATTGACTCGTGGCTCCGATTTGCAGGTGGAAGTCAAGGGCCAGCTTGGCCGCAACTTCCAAGACGATCCCGTCTGCCGTGGAAGTCTTGAACCCTGCCGCCGTTACCTTGATCCGGTAATTGCCGGCGGGAAGGTCTGAGATAACGTAACGTCCCAGAGAGTCCGTAACCGCATTGTAGTTATAACCTTTGTTAACATCAGTTAATAAAACCGTGGCGCCCGGCACCACGGCTCCCGTGGGGTCGCTCACGACACCCGAAATGGAGCCGACGATGACCTGCGCCATAGCCGTACCCGATAGGCAAGCCCACAGGCAAACGAGCGCCAGGATTGGCCCCAGCCGGCGTATGCCGGTCGAACCAACCTTGTTTGAATTTGACACCATCTAGCAATCCTCCTCATTTGATGGGGCCCGACGCAAATAGAAAGTACCATCCAGACTTGCAGGTTGGGAAAGAATCTCGATCAGGGGACATGGAACAAGCACTACCATGGAAGCAGCCGACGTCGTTGCTTCCGCGGTGGACAATGGCTACCAACCGGGCGCGTTTATACTAGATGATGTTATTCTTGTCAAGGAAAATAATTAGGGGGCGTGTAAATGCAAACTATGGGGGGCATACGTCCAGCCTAGTGCTCACTTTCAGAGGTTAGCGTTCTTAATTCGTTTGGCGTCGGAAGGGCGGGGCTAAACAGGCTGCGGAAAAAGTCTTTCTGCCATGCTGAGCGAAGCGCAGCATCTGCGGTATCTCGTTGAAAACAAGCAAATACAGATCCTTCGCTGCGCTCAGGATGACAGCCGGGGGACTTCTTCCGCAGCCTGCAAAGCCCCGCCCTTCCAGGGCTAAGAATAATTGCGCTTATCAACACAACTAAGCACTAAGGGGCGTCTTCCATGGTGTCTCTGTAGGGTCGCTGCGACTCATACAATTTGATACGGGTGTTAAGACCCTCGACAAATTGTCCGTGGGGCTGCTGACTGGCCAATTCCAAAGCCTTGTGCGCGGTCGCCACGGCGTCTGCGAACCTTCCCACCTCGGCGTAGGCGGCCGCCAGCGTGTCAAGGTAGGCGGGATTGCGCGCGCCAGAAAGCTCAACAGCCCGCTCGGCGAGTCTCACCGCCTCCTTGCCATTGCGATCCGAAGCGTTGGGGCTTGCAGCCAGAGCGTGGGCGGCGTCGTTCATGGCCGGCACGAAATTTGGATCGACACGCAGCGCTGCTCGCCACTGAGCCAGCGCCTCCTGAGTGCGTCCTGAGGAAAAATACAGCGAGGCGCCAAGATAATAGTGGGCTTCCACCAAGTCGGGGTTGATGGCCAGCGCCTTCTGCAAATGAGGGATGGCTTGGTCGAATTGCCCTCCCACGGCCAGGAGGCGGCCGAGTTCGCTTTGGGCCTCCGCGAACTCCGGATTGATCTCGAGGGCTCGTTCAAAGTGCGGAACGGCCTGGTCAGGGCGGCCCGACATCGCCAAGGCGCGGCCAAGGTTGCGGTGGGCGTCGGCGTAATTCGGATCGATCTCCAAGGCCTTGTTGAACTCCGCCATGGCTTCGTCGAAACGCCCTTTGCTGGCCAGGGCGAGGCCCAGGTGGTCGTGAAGGTCCGGGGATTCAGGGTAGTACTCTAAGCCTTTCTCGAAAGTGACAATCGCCCCGTCCGGCTTTCCTGCCGCCAGCAGGGTGCGCCCGAGATTGTTGTAAATCGTGTGATATTGGGGATTCAACTCCAGGGCTCTTTCAAATTCCGGGATCGCCTCCGTGTATCGGCCGGTGCGGGTTAGAGCTGTAGCCAGGTTGTTGTGAATGCGGGAATCATCGGGGTTTGTCGACAGGAGTTCTTTCCACTCGCCGATGGCGGCCTCGAATTGACCTTTGTCGCCCAACTCCGCGGCGTGATCGAATTTCTTGTACATTTCGACAGCGGGCGTGGCGATGGCCACGATGCCGTCTTGCGGAATGTTCACGAATTCGGGAAGGTTCACCGCACGATTTGCGGCAGTCGAATTCTCCACCAGAATGGCGGGACTGTCGTTGCCCTGCTCATCGATGTGGGTGAGGTACATCTGCGTGTAGGGCGAGCGTGCTTTCGAGGAAAACACCAGCCAGCGGCCATTGGGCGAGAAACTGTGCCAGGAATTCATCAGCGGCGTGTTCGAGCGCATGCGCCGCGCTTGCCCGCCCGCTGCCGGCACGATCCATAGCTGGCTGTCGGGGCGCATCAGTTGGGCGTTGCGGCACTTCACGAAGACGATCCAGCGCCCGTCCGGCGAGACTTTCGGAAACGTGTTGCTCACCCCGTTGTCAGACGCGCCCGCGATGGCCACTGCCTGCCCGCCTTTGCCGCCGTTAAAGGGAACCCGGTAGAGGTCGTACTGAATTTGCACTTCAATCGGATCGTTGGCGTAGGCCGCCATCTTCCCGTCGGGAGGATAAGGCTCCTTGGCCTTGGCTCGCGCAAACACCAGGTAGCAGCCGTCGGGGCTCCAGACGCCGTCCGCCTGCACGTAGTCAGGATCATCCGCGCCCGGCAAAGGTTCCCGGCGGCCGGTTTCGCGGCTGTACCAGGCGAGAATCCCGCGCGTGGGGTAGAACACTTGAAGAAAGCGATAGTCCTTGAAATTGACAACGTAATAGTTGTTCTGGGGAGCCCGATCCGCCGTGTTCACGGTGGTCACCACGTACTTCCCATCCGGAGAAACTTGCGACATGAATCCCACGCGATTCAGGCTCACCTTCGGGTCCTGCGCAGGGTTCCAATTGATCATATCGCTGGTGTTGATGGTCATCTGGCGCTCGACGGGGACGATCGCGTAGAGCCCCTTGTCATTGGCGGGACCGTCCATGTCCATCCCCATCGTCTTGCCGTCGCGTGAAAAGGAATGGCAATTGGCGCAGGTGACCATGTCCTTCAGAACCACGCGGCTCTCGTTTTTCCCGATGTCGCGCAGACGCCATTGGATCAGCCGAATAGCACTCGGAGCCAGGGGCTTGATGATTCCCTTTTCGGTTTCGGAGGGCATTAACGGCACGTCGCGATAGAAGATGGGCGCACCGGCGGGATCTCTTGAGGTTGAGATCGTAACGCGGCCGGTGGAGACGGCATGTTTGGCATCTTGTGCGCTGAACCCGCTGATGGTTACTACTGCGGGGCCTGCCACTGAGTGCTGCTTGATCGCATCCCAGACTTGAGCCGTGGGAATCCAGGTGTGCGCCGCAGCCTGCTCCGCAGTGAGTGTCGGCAACTGGTTCGTCGCGGAGACGCAACGCTGGTCAATCTCGCCGATGGGCAGCGGCTCGCCGGCGGATTCGGCGAGCAAATGGGCTGAACCATCCGCGAAGGAGATGTCAATTCGCCAATGCGTGGCGCTTCCCGCGGCGTCGCGCCAGATGAATGTCGGCGGGATAATCTCAGGAGGAAAAACAGAGTCTTCCAGGGGATAGTCGATGGTTATCGAGGCGAGGGGCGCCGCCGAACCCGTTGCGCTGCTCTTCGGCTGAGCGGCCGCACGGTCACCGCGCGTTGACACGCCCGCGACGATTGTGCCCAGCATGAACAGGATGAATGCGGTCCTGTTTCGAGCCAGGCCTCGACGGTAACGGCTTGTTGTTTCGAACGACATCTCTATGCGGGGCGAACACACTTCGGAGCTGCCTTAGGACTTCCGCGTCGGTTCCTGCCGCCCGCGTCATTATACTCCCAACGGGCTTGGGCGGAGGTGTTTTGTTACGGACCAATAAGGAGAAGGCCGAATGGAGCGCGATCTCGGAAGTGTCTTAATTTGACTGGTAGCGCCGACCTTTAGGTCGGCAGATGCTGGCCTAAAGGCCAGCGCTACGCCGAAATTAGGACACTACTCGAATCTTAGCTGTACTCGTACTTGCTGACGAAAGTCCGCGTCGCACTGCGGCGTGCCAGGAAGGGCGGGCTGAAGCCCCGCCCTTCCAAAGTGCCCCCTTGTGACGGCGATTTCCGTCATTAAGTGCTAGCTCTGAAAGCCATAGAACACATCGAGTTGTTGGATGATGCCCAGGCGTTCGAAGACAGCTGCACTCATAGCCGCGTCCAGCTTCAGCCCATCGACCAATTGCGAAGATCCGTCCGCAAACGTTACCCGGATTTGGGGCGGGCCGACTCGATGCGCCACCACGGGAACCTGGCAGTAGGTAAATGCCATTGTGCCCTCAGAAAGTTTCACTGTCTTCGGGTTGCCTTTGACATCCCAGCAGTGGAATTCCTTGGCCCGGGCGAGAAACTCCGTCCCGCACATCAACTCGCGAACAAACGCAAGTTCGCCATGCTCGACATGAACGCCCATCTCGCCCATGCGTGCAATGAAGTCTTCCTTCACTTGACCAGTCATGCCCGGCTGCTGTGCGCCGGCAAAGGCGGGGGTGTGCGAATACGGATCCGTAGGAATGGCGCCGTAGAGCGCAGGAGGCTTGTGAACACCCAGCCCCTCATAAATGCTGATGTAATGGCCGCGCAATTGTTGCAGGGTGGAATCATCAGCACCGCTTTCGACCGCCTGCTGCAAGGTCTCACGCACCGCCAGGAGCAGCTTTGAGACCATGTGCCAGTAGATGCACCCCAGTCCTTCGTACTTGTAGAACGTGCCGGAGCGGCCCGTGAACGATTGGTGATCGAAGACCTTTTCGTAGAGGTCCAGGACCTGTTGTTCTTCTTTTTCAGCAAGCTGCCGGAGGCCGCCTTCGGTCAGTTGGCGGAGGGCTTGTTTGAGTACTGCTGCGTTCGAAAACGACGCATTGAAATGAATGCCGCCCTCAACGTCTTGAATTACGATGCGATGGTCGCCGCTCTCCAGCATGGCCATCAGCAGCTTCGATTTTTCGACTTCACACTGAGGTAGGTTGTTCTTCTCGAGGAAGCGGGGTCGGGGCCTGTCGGGATAGAGAATGTAGCTGTTCTGGTCAGTACGGTAGAGACTGCTGTTTCGAAGCGTTTCGACGAGAGCCAAGCTCTCGCCAGGTGTGAGGGCCCCGGAACTCAGCACCGCCACTTGGCCTTCCAGCATCTCGTGCAACCGCCGAATCCCGATTGCGTCCGCCGTGATCGTCATCAGGTTGTAAGCATGGTAGAGCCCGTCATCGCGGCGGTTGGCGCGGATCGAATGGTCCAGGTGCTGTAGGGCGGCGTCGCAGAACGTCCGCACCTGCGCGGCCGGCAACCGCCGGCGTTCTGCCGAAAGGCCCTGCGCGTAAAGCTTCTCGCGATATTGCGAGCCGGAGCGGCCAAGTTCATCGAGAATCGCCCTGCGCCGGAGGTCCGATATGGGGCTCGCGAGGAGCGGAAGGAAGCGTTCGAGCGCGTCCGAAACTTGTTCGAAAAACGATGCTAACTCAGCCGACAGCTCAATTCCTTCCTCCGTGTGCGGGGAGAGCAAATCGCGGGCAAATACCAGGAATCGACGCAGATAGTAAAGCGTAACCATCGAAGCGCCCGCCCCGACCAGCGCATTGTTCGCATCGTTCCATTCGGGGCGCTGCGTGTTCATCCAGATGCCCGCTTCTGGAACAAAGTTCGCGAGCTTGGTCAGAATCACCAGAAGAATCTTTTCCGCCAGGTTCGCGCGGGCGACTGTGCCGTCGCGCCTGAGCAACGCTTTTCCGTCAGACCCGACCTCAGACGTGCGGATCATAATCTTCGCGTGCGCCGCGCTGTCAAAGGTGATGGTGTTCCGCGGGTCGGCCAAGAGCGACTCATACGGGAGGATACGATACGGAACGTTGGCGTAGGAAAACACGGCGCGCGACAACAGCCCGTGCAGGTGGCCGGGATAATGCCGCCGTGCCTGTTCGAGCAGCTTCAGCAGGTAGATGACCTGGTGATCGCCCCAGTAGCCGATGTACGACCAGGGGTCATGCGGATCCACCGTTTCCCAATCGTAACCGTCGCTCGAGACGCGGTAGGGATTGTACCCGTCGGCCGTTGACGAGTCCAGAAACTTGAAAATCATGCTTTCAACAAAGCCGGGAAACGATACGCTGAGGGCCTCCCAGTTCTGAAAGATGTCGCGCCAGTTTCCCTGGTAATACAGGACCTTGCGGCCATGCTCGTCCTTCACCTTGATCTCGAATGAATTCCAGGGGCGGCTTGGGTCGCCGTGACGCCGGCTGAAGGTGAGCGGTAGATACTCATTAGCAAGCCGCTCCAAATCCGTATCGCCTTCTTCGTGCACACGCTCGAGAAGCTCGCGATGCAAGAGCGATTCCGGCAGTCCGGAGAGAAATGCTCCGTGCTTTTCCGCTACCGGCCGATTGGCTTTTGAGATCGACAGCTTGAAATCCTCGCTCGAAATCCAGTAGCCCTCGGTCGGGATGCCGCCGCGCATTACATTGAAGAGCGTATTCGAAAAATGGCGCCAGTTGGCGGGCTCGTCGCGAGTCAACTGAAGACCATCAGCCGCGGCGACGATTTTCTCCAGGTTCTCCGTGCCGTGGGCGACGTCCTCGTCAATCGCCGCGGCGATGTTTTCAGCGAAACGAAGGTCATGCAGGAGTAATTTGACGCCCGCCGCGTCCTGGTTTACGTCGGCGACGATCTTCCATTCCTTTTCACTCCGGCCGGGCAGCCGGAGGGTGGTCTTTATGAAATAGGCGCCCCGCCGCCCGCGCATATCCGTTTCTGGCACAACGGCGGCGCCGCGCCGGAACGCGTCGAGTTGAACGCTTGAAAGGAGCCGCGCCTCGGCATCGAGATCCGCGCACCACGCCACGTTGACCCGAAGCGCCTCGCTGGGCTCCGGCTTATCGACTGGAATCGACGAGAGACGAAACAGAGCCAGCCCCGTCGTGGGCTCGAGTTCCGTGCGTTTGTACCCGTCCACGAGCGTACTGTATTCCGATTGGAATCGTCGCGTAACGCCGCAGGGCAAGACGTTCTGGATGCCATCGAGCAGTTCAACCGCAACAGAGTCGGCCCGCCGGTTCACCAGTCGCGCCGAGCGGACAAATCCGAAACGCTCACTGGTCGTCCATCCACACGAGAACGACAACTCAAGATCGTGGTTCTCTTCTTCAAAGATGATTTTGTTCCCGTAAACGCTCTTATAGAGATGGCGCGACACACGATAGCGCCCGCCTCCTTGCCCGGAGAACGGCTCCCAAAGCACGGCGCCGGCGTCGTCGATCACCCGAACAATGGTCTTGCTTCCTGTGTGCTCCGAGCTATCGTGGATTCGATCCTCGGGATAATACGGAAACAGCGCATGATCGGGATCGTTCCGGCCCGCCGTCAGGCCGCCGTTGCTGGAGATGAAAAGCCAGTGGTCCGAGTCACTCACGATGCTCATGAAAAAGGGAGGAATCGCATCGTAGTGGGCGAGGTGGTAGAACCGTTCGCCCCGGATATCGACGAAGGAGCCCTCCGCGACTTCAGGATGCGGGCCGTGCATGGGGCCTGTGACAAGCGCCTTGGCAGCAGTCAGTTCGTTCGCGGCACGCAAGAAGTTAACCTCCGAGAGCTTGTTGAGGCAGCAACCTCCGGTCAGACCCGGCGTTGCTTGAGATCCTTCTCGATCTCGACCATCGTCGAATCATCCAGCTTGTAGAATAGCACTGCCGCCGCCGAGAGGAAGCCGACAATCGCAGGGAAGAAACTCATCATGCAGCGTATTCCAGTCTGCACGTGGAGAGGCTGGGCTACGTTAGCCTTGAACCCGACGTAGCCGATCAGCCACAGGAAAAGGGAGCTTCCCGCCGCCCAACCCAGCTTCTGCGAGAATGATGCGGCCGAGAAGACCAATCCCGTCGCCCGGCGTCCCGTCTTCCATTCCGAATAATCCGCAGTGTCCGCATAGAAGGCCCAAAGCAGCGGCGAGGTTGGAGCAAACAAGGTTGAAATCGCGATGTGAGTAACGAAAATAAGCGGAATGTTGCTGAGCGGGACATAGTAGAACAACACCGTCAAAATACTTGCAGTCGTCATCAGGATGATGTACGCCCGCCGTTTACCGCCCAGAAGGGTCGAGAGCGGGCGCGCCATCGCAGCCCCGAAGATCACCCCTACCGTCCCGATGACCATGAACCAGGACGCCAGGGCCTCGGGCCCGAGGGCGGCCTTCACGTGGTATCCCAAGAGCGAGTAGTTGCAGTGGTACAGTTGCCCCGGTTGGACGACGCAATACTTGAAGTAATACAGGATGGCGCCCATGCGAAGCGAAATGAAGAAGACCGCGAATACACCGATGAAACACACCATCACCCATGGCACATTCTTCAGAAGATCCCGCAAGTCGTCTTTCAGCGCGTCGCCCGGGCGATGCGCAGTCGGTACGCGTTCGTGAGTGCTGAAAAAAGTAACCAGGAACAAAGCGATGGCCAGAACTCCGTATACGGCCATCGCCAACTGGAAGCCGCGCTGGTCGTTGCCGTGGCCGAAGCGCTTTACCATCGGAATGGTGAGCCCTTGGACCATAAAGAGTCCGCCATAGGCGAGAACGAAACGGTAGCTCGAGACGCTGGTGCGTTCCAGGGAGTTTGGTGAAATAACGCCCATCAACGCGCCGTAGGGAATATTGATGAACGTGTATGCCAGCATGATCAGGCTGTAGGTCACATACGCATAGATCAGCTTACCGTGCGCGCCCAAGTTGGGAGTGGTGCACATCGCCACCCCCAGCAACGCCATCGGCAGGCATCCCCACAACAAGTAAGGGCGATAATGCCCCCAGCGCGTATGGGTGCGATCCGCAATCACCCCCATCAGCGGGTCGATGCAGGTGTCTGGAACGCGAACCACCAGGAACATGGTGCCCGCGGCGGCGGCGCTGAGACCGAAAACGTCAGTGTAGAAGTAGGACAGAAAATTGAGGAACGTCTGCCAGTAGAAGTTCGAGGCAGTATCGCCGACTCCGTACCCTACTTTTTCGAGAAAGGGGAGCTTGCTGCTTTCCGTTTTCGTCTCTTGCACCAATTCGCTCTGACCCTGTACGCTCAAGGTAATTTCCCTTCCTTACCGGACAAGGTGTCCGAGACGTGGCATCAGCAACTATAGAACTGAACCGGTTTAAGAAGCGCGATTTCACTCCAGCGTTTCGGGTTTGTCAAGGGTTATTTTCTGGAAAAGCGGCCACGAGGGACGCCCGGGCGGCGGGATTCTTTTGGAGGCTGCCACACTCGTGGAAGGGCTGCTAGCGCTGAGCGTGAATCAGTGAGCGAACTTATTTGTCGGAAGCGGAAGGGCGGGGCTTCAGCCCCGCCGCTAATCTCGCGAGGTAATTACCGGGCTTTAGCCCCTGAAGAGGCTCGGCTTCAGGGCCTAAAGGCCCTTCCACTCCGGCACCCATAGGCGGCGGGGCTGAAGCC
>Ga0209517_10001010_pt1 | contig 45106 bp, 27 predicted proteins | sample PeaSoiMetSII2010_FD_187695 | JGI IMG/M metagenome (GOLD analysis project Ga0209517, IMG submission 187695) | Peat soil microbial communities from Weissenstadt, Germany - SII-2010 (SPAdes) (version 2) | ecosystem: Environmental > Terrestrial > Soil > Wetlands > Peat | place: Germany...
CACCACGGCCAGCACGCCGCCGAAGAGGCTCAACGGGGCCTGCGCGCTTACCATCGGCACCATTAGCCCTGCCACCAGCGCGCTCAAGAAGACCACGTAAGGCGCCGACCGGAACACCCAGGAAGCGTGCTCGGAGATCACCATGCTTTTGGCAAGGAATTTTGCCAGGTCCGAGTAGGGCTGCCACACGCGCGGACCGCGCCGGTTTTGCAGCTTGGCTTTCCAGTTTTTGATGCAACCGGTCACCAAGGGCGCCACGAGCAGTAGCAGCGCCGTTTGCACCAGGATGCCGGCCAGGTCGAGGCTCATAAGGCAAAGAGCAGCAGCAACAACAGCGTGATAAAAATGTAGATGAGGTAAGCCTGCAAGCTGCCGGCTTGCAACGCCCGCAACCGCCGCGAAATGCGCAGCACCAGCCGGTTCAGCGGCCGGTAAATGCGCGTTTCAAAAACCTCTTCCACATGGCTTTCGAAGCGAAGCGTCGTGGCAAAGTAAGGTGAGAAGTCATACTCGCGTTGCACCTCGCGCCGGGGGCGGAACAGCGCTTTGAAAATCATTCGTATAGGTTTGGAAAAGCCGGTCGCCGTGTATTCCATTGCCGGTGTCAACCCTTGCAAACCGCAGTCCCACGTCGGCCCAATGCGGGTCCGGGCGCGGCGACCGAACCACAACCTCAAGCCCAGCGGGACGGTAATTAGGCACAACGCGGCGAAGGCGATTCCGAGCGTCGAAATCGTTCCGCCCAAGGGCTGGGAGCTGCTGCCCAGCACCAAGCCATTGGCCAGGCTAAGCATCGGGCTAAGTTCTATGCCGGCAAGCTGTTCCGTAACGGGATCCAAGAGGCGCAGAAACGTGGTGGGAAAAAGCCCCAGAAAAACGCAGGCGGCCACCAGCAGCCCCATGCCCGCAATCATGCTCGGTGAAGCCTCGCGCGCCTCGGCAGCCTGCTGGCTGCGGGGCTGGGCCAGAAAGGTTATCCCAAAGGCCTTGACAAAACAGGCCGCCGCCAGCGCCCCCGTCAGCGCTAGCATCGCTCCGCTTAGGGGGAACATCAGCCGAAACAGGCTCGAGGTGGTGCCGAATCCTTGCAGGAGCGCCTGGTAGGTCAGCCATTCGCTCACGAAGCCGTTCAACGGGGGGAGGGCCGAAATGGCCACTGCTCCGATCAGGAAGCAAGCCGCGGTCTGCGGCATCCGCTTGATCAGCCCGCCTAACTTTTCCATGTCGCGAGTGTGGGTGGCGTGGAGCACCGCGCCCGCCCCCAAAAACAGGAGCGCCTTGAACAACGCATGATTCATCGTGTGATACAGCCCGGCGGCCAGGGCCAACGCCGCCAGCACCTCGTGGTGCGTATGGAGGAACATTAGCGACGCGCCCAGTCCCATCAAAATGATGCCGATGTTCTCGATGCTGTGGTACGCCAGCAGCCGTTTGAGATCGTGTTCCATTAACGCGTAGAGCACCCCCAACACCGCCGAAATCGTCCCCAGGCTCAGCACGGTTACTCCCCACCAGTTGGGCGGTGTGCCCAGAAAATCAAACAGCACCCGCGTCAGCCCATAAATCCCGGTCTTGATGAGCACCCCCGAAAGCAGCGCCGACGCGTTGCTCGGCGCGATCGGATGGGCTTCCGGCAACCAAATATGCAAGGGCACGAGTCCGCTTTTAACGCCGAAACCCGCCAGGAATAACAGGAAGGCAGCGTCGCGGCGTCCCGGCGTCATCTTATCTCCCAACGCGTGAAACAGGCTGAAGGAGTATGAATCGGGCCCAAAATCACCGCTCGCTTGGCCGGCGCACTGAAAGAGCAGCAGGAATGCCAAGATCAGGCAGCCCGTGCCTAAGTGCGACATGACGAAGTAAAGCACGCCGGCTTTGCGCGCTTCCGGCTTCTCGTGTTCAAAACTGACGAGGAAGAAGGCGCTCAGCGCCATGAGTTCCCACACTAGCAGGAAAAAGAAAGCGTTGGCGGCCAGGAACACCAGTGTGGTGGTGAGAAGCAGTGCATTGTAGAACGCGGCGAGCACCCCCACATTCTTCCGGCCATAAAACGCTCGCGCATATCCAACCGAATAAACGGACAAGGCCACGGCAAGGCTCGAGACGATGAGCAGAAAAAAGGCGCTCAGTGCGTCCAACCTGAGCGAGAGCTTCAGCACCGGCAGGACTGATGGCCACAGATCGAACGTTGGCACAGGGGTCGCCGCCCCCTGAAGAAGCGCCCAAATCGCGGCTCCTATCCCACAGATGCCAGCCAGGGCGGCGCAGCCAAATCCTGCTACCGCGGCCAGCCGTTCTCTCCGGGCGGCCAAGAGGCTGGCGCACACACCCGCCAGGTAGGCGCACAAAGCCCCCTTAAGCAGCAAATCGCAAGAAAACGGTTCCATGCCGAAGGCCCTGCCAGGTATTCAGATCGCGAAAAGCCCGTTGTTGAATCGGATTTTGTTCCGAAGCACAAGCCGAAGCAGTCCAGCCGCGATCAGTCCACGTTTAAGCCGCGTGCGCCATCGACTTCCGTTTGCGAGGCTTGGCCGGCGGCGCCGGGGCGGCTGCGGCTGGCTCGGGCGGGGGGGTAGCTGTCTCGGGCAAATAGAGGTAGCGCCCGCAATTTTCGCACAATTGAACTTCCTCGCTGCGCATAAGCACGGTCACGATGCCAATGGGCACGCTCATGTGGCAACCGGAGCAAACTTGGTTGCGCACGGGCACCAAGCCTTTCTTGCCTCGGGCGCGCAGGCGGTCGTAGTGCGCCAGCACTGGCGAAGGGATTTGGCCGCGCAACTGTGCCGCCTCTTTCTCGACGGCTTGCCCCTTGCTGTCACCAAATTCAAGGCCCTGGAGTGTCAACAAATTCTGCAATGCCTCAATCATGTTACAAATATACGACCACCACGGCCACCATGTAAATGAAAAACTATGCCGGTGCCGGTTCAACCCCGAGCAGCGAAAGTGAACGAAGAATGAAAGTTGGGCTTGTTCGAGTGACAGCTTTAGTCCATTTTCAAACGAAATCGCGGGCAGCTTGCTTCCCGCGCACGATGGCCAAGCTCAAACCTCACTGATTCGCTCCTTCGACCAACGATGACACCAACCGCCCATTTGACCCCGCCCGCCCGAGCCTCTCTACCCCGCCACGTTGCCATCATCATGGATGGCAATGGCCGCTGGGCCAGGGAGCGGCACCTCCCCAGGATCGAGGGCCATCGCGCCGGCGCTGAATCCGCCCGCATCATCATTCGCGCTGCCGGCGAGTTGGCCATCAAGTACCTTACCCTTTACGCCTTTTCCGTCGAAAACTGGAACCGGCCTAAAGACGAGGTCGATGCCCTCATGAAGTACCTGGTCCATTATCTCAAGACCGAGACCCCCGAGCTGAACAAAAACAATGTCCGGCTCGAAATCATCGGCCAGGTTTACCGGTTGCCCGAACTCGTCCAGGAGCATCTCCAAAAGTCCATCGCCACGCTCGCTAAAAATAATGGGCTCACTCTGATCATGGCGCTCAGCTATGGGGGACGCACCGAAATTGTGGACGCCGTGCGCAGCCTCGCTGAGCAGGTCCGCCACGGCAAACTCGACCCCGCGGACATCACCGAGGAAGTTTTTAGCCAGCATCTCTACACGCGAAACCTTCCTGACCCGGACGTGCTCATCCGCACCAGCGGTGAGATGCGAGTCAGCAACTTCCTCCTCTGGCAGATTTCTTACACCGAGCTGGTGGTCACCCCCACGCTCTGGCCGGACTTCCGCAAACCCCAGTTCTATGCCGCCCTGGAAGAATACCACCGCCGGCACCGCCGCTTTGGGGCGTTGTAACACTTTGCCGAAAGGCAGATTTGGGGAGGACGCAGCTTTGACCCAGCGCGCGTTCGTGAAGAGCCGATCCAAAAGCAGTAAGGCTGAAGGAACCGACCATCCCATCCGCAGTGCCCGTGGTTTCGGGTTTCGGGGAGCCCCGAAGGCTTTCAGGGCTTTATGAATTATGGATGTGGGGATCGGCGGGCAGGAGGTTGCCCGCTTTCAGACGAGGCGCAGGAAGCGCTCGACGTGGCGTTGCACGTCGGCTTGATGGGCTGGGACGCTGACGGATTTGGGCGTCAGTTCGGCGAGGCGCGCACCCGGAATCCTGCGCGCCATCGCCTCAGCCAGCTCGTAGGGGTGAATGGGGTCCTGCCGGTTAGCCAAAATGAGCGTGGGGATTCTGATCGAAGACCACTCCTGGAGTGTCCACACGGGCACGTTTTGCACGATATCCAAGCGCGCGACGGCTTCCTCGGCTCGCGGCTGGGTGAATTGGCCAAGCAGTGAGGCGGCAGAGTCCAACGACTCGCGCAAGATTTGGTGATACGCAGGTGATTGTTTAAACAGCTCCGCGCCTTTCACCGGGCCGTGCTGCCGAAGCAGTTGCGCGATTTCCGAGTAAATGGCGATGGTGGAGGAGGGCGGTCGGTCGAGCCAGGCCGGTCGCGAGAGCACGAGTGCACGGACCCGGCCCGGGAATCGCAAGGCGAAGTTAATCGCCACTGCGGCGCCCAGGGAAACGCCGCCAACCGCCGCGCGGGCGATGGATAAATGCTCCAAAAGAGCAGCGCAATCCTCAGCCATCGTTGCGATGCTCAGCCTCCGAGTATCGCCTACGGGCGTTAGCCCATGTGCGCGGCAATCCAGTCCGAGCAGCCGAGAGCCCTCGGGCGGCCGAAACAACCCGAAAGGCTGAGTCGCGTCGCCGCCCAGACCGTGTTGAAACAGGAAGGGCATGCCGGTCCCGGCTTCCCGATAGTGAAACAACAATCCATCATGTTGAAAGGTCGGCATCGTTATGCTTGTGGCCGCGATTCGGGCGCTCGGCCTCATGAGATACGCCCGTCATTGTGTCGGTCGCAATTTTGCCCGCAGCAACTGCACGCAGCCGGGCACCTCCTGTTCCTGCAATTCATGCAGAATGAGTGGACCGGTGTATCCACAGCCCCGGAGGCGTGCCAGGTAATCACCGTAATCCAAAATCCCTTTGCCTGAGGCAACATACTTTAACGCGCCATGTAATTGAACGTCCTTCGCGTGCGCGATGGCGATGTCGCCCCCCAATAAGTCGAAGGCTTCCGCGAATACCTGCGGCATGCGTGCCAGGTTATCCGCCTGGAAGAGGTTGGCGCCGTCCATCACGATTCTTAACCTGGGCGAAGCCATTTCATCCAACAATCGGCGTGCTTTGGGGGCGGTGGCCACTACGTTGCCTGGCTCGGGCTCAATTCCCAGCGCCATGCCGGTTGATTCCGTGAGCTCCAGCGCGCGGCCGAGCGACTCAAGCAAATCACGCCAGGCGTCGGGCTCGTCGTTAGCTGGATGGCGGCGCCACATGTTTTCCGGGTCGCGTGTCCCGGTGCAAAGGGTGAGGAGCGGCGCGCCCAGGCGGGCGCAGACTTCTGCCAGCAACACCAACCGTCGCAAGCCATCCTGCCGTGCCCCGAGGTCGGGATGAATCAGGTTGAAGGTGCCGGACACGGCTGCCAGTGACAGTTTCCGGGCGTGACAAGCAGCGCGAATTTCATCGGCCAAACCGGGATCAATTTTTTCAGGCAAGGTGGGTAAGCCCAGGCTGGCAAAATTGAATTGGACACATTCAAGCCCCTGGGCCTGGATTGCATCGAGCAGCTCGGCCAACGTTGGCCGCGAAAACGTTCTGGAAATGATTCCAAGCTGCATGCCGCCGTGATTGAACAAAGTTTAAGATTAGGAGGCCAGCTTTGGTTTGCGGTCTGACGGGTCGTACTGTCAAAATGCGCAACGCAAAAATGAAAACCCTTTCCGACTCGATATTGAAGAGTCTTTGGCACGATGCGGACGCTCGGGACGAGCAGTTACGCGGCATCATCGCTGAGCGAATGGCAGCCCAACCACCGCCGATGCTCCAGGATTTCATCGTGGCCAGCTACTTTTTTGCCTTCCGCACGCAAAGCTTGAGTCAGGCGGCCGAGGAAATCGCGTATCACGCCACCAGCGGTATCCGGCATCCGCCGCCGGGCTCCCTGCTGGAAGCCTGCACGTCGAAGCTGCTGGCCATGGATGCGTTCGACCACACGGGCCGAATGGGTCTGTTGCACGTCGCATTTCCGTTGAAAATGATGTTGCACCCGGACGGCCATTTGACCTCGTGCGATATCCTGCACACGGTGGCAGGCGCGATAGTTTTCGACGTGTATGAAAACCAGGATGCGCGGCTAGTGGGGCTGCAGATACCGGAGAAGGTCATCCGCACATTCCCCGGGCCGGCGCTCGGGCCACACGGGCTGCGACAACTATGCGGTTTCGGCCCCGACCAGCCGGCGTTCGGTACCATCCTCAAACCGACGGCGGGGATCACGCCGACCGAGGCGGGTGCGCTCGTCGAGGAGGTGGCGGGTTGCCCGCTGTTCATGTTTGTCAAGGAGGACGAGAACTTGTATCCGTGTCTGGACTACTCACCCGCCCCGGAACGGACGCGCCAGGCGGTGGCGGCCATCGAACGGGCCAAAGACCAGCGCGGAGGCCTCGGGCTGGTCTTTGCCCCACACGTTGGCGGTGCGCCCAACGAAATCCTGGACACGGTGCGTGCCGTCCTGGAAGCGGGCGCCAGTGGTGTGATGTTCAGCGAGACTTTCGCCGGCGGCACGGTGCGCATGGTGCGGGAGGCCGTCAGGAACCTTCCGCAACCGCCGGCCATTTACGGCCACAACGCCGGCATCGGTGTCAAAACGAGGAGCATTCATCGGGAGGTCATTGATTTACTGGCGCGCTTGGATGGAATTGATTTTCGCCAAACAGCCCCAGTACGCCCCGGCCAGCCTTTTCTCAAACCCTATGGCACCGAATGGGCTGCCTCGGAGGAAATCCTTTCTCGACCCTTGCCCGGCATTAAACCTACCATGATTGCGCGAGCCGGCTCGCTCGACCAGGGCAACATCTCGCTCAACCTGGCGGACGTGGAAGAGCGCGGTCTGATGTCAAATGTGCTGTTCCTGGCCGGCTCGGCCATCAACTCAATCAAAAATGCATCGGGCAAAGCCGAGGTCAAGTTGGGCGCCGAAGCGATGCTGCAAGCCATCGAAGTGCACCGCTCCGGGGAGTTGCGCGGCGTGCCCCTGGAGGAACATGCGGCGGCGTTGGCGGCCCTGGCGGAACGGAAAAAACTAACCGCGCTTGTCACCGCCTTGCGCCAGCGTTATCCCAAAGGGTGATGAAGAAGGAAAACCGTCTGTTGCGCATCGGCATTTTGGGCTGCGGTCCGATTTCGCAGATTGCGCATTTCGATGCTTGCCGAAAGGCGCGCAACGCCGAATTGTATGCGGTCTGCGATGCGGCGGAGGATTTGCTGGCGCAGGCGCAGACGATCCATGCGCCGAAAGTCGCTTACCCTGAATTTGAGGCGATGCTGGCGGACCCGCAAGTCGAGGCCGTGATCGTCGCTTGTGCCGATCAATACCATGTCCCGCTGTGCCTTAGGGCCCTGGAGGCGGGCAAGCATGTGCTAGTGGAAAAGCCGCTCGGCGTGAACCTCGAGGAGTGCGAGCAATTGCGTCAGCAAGTGAGGGCGTCCAAGCTGGTTTTCCAAATCGGACACAACCGGCGTTTTGACCCAGGAGTCGCTTTTGCCCGGCAGTTCATCCAGGAGCAAATCGGGGAGTTGCTGGCGTTCAAGGCTTGGTACTGCGATTCGGTCTATCGCTACACCATGACGGACAACCTGCAACCGCTGCGGGTGGAAAGCCCGCGCGCCCAACGGCCCGGCGGAGATCCCAAGGCGGACAAAAGGCGGTATTTCATCCTGACTCATGCCAGCCATCTGGTGGATACCGCGCGTTTTCTAGGCGGCGAGTTGGTCCAGGTTCGCGCGCGCCTGGTGGAAAAGTTCGGGGCTCATTGCTGGTTCGTGGAGGCGGACTTTGCCAGCGGCTGCCTGGGGCATCTGGACCTGAGCATCCCCATTCGCGGCGACTTTGAAGAAGGGTTTCAAATCTACGGCGAACACGGCAGCGTTACGGGCAAAGTATTTCTGCCTTGGTTCCACAAAGCCAGCCTGGTGGAGTGCTTTTCCGCCAAGGACCGCCAGTACCGGCGACCGCTGGGGGAGGACGCCTACACTTACAAGCTGCAGCTCGAAGGGTTTGCCGACGTGATCCTCCATGGTGCGGCGCAGCAGGGCGCCAACATCGACGACGGCGTGGCGGCCATGCGCGCATTGGTCGCGATCGCTCGCTCAGCACAATCCGGCACGGCGGTGCGGCTAGCGGAAGCCGCTGGCCCAGTGTGAACTAGATTAGGATTCAGAAGCTTCAGAATAAAATCAAGATTATCCGGTCCTATGCTCAAATGCTCCACCTCTCTTTGGTCGGCCGACCTCGCGAACCTCGCCTCGGAAATCCGCCGCGTCGAGCCTTACACCGAACAATTTCATCTGGACGTGGCCGACGGTCATTACGTAAACACGCTATTGTTTTTTCCGGATCTGGTCAAAGCCTTGCGCCCGCACACACGGCTGCCTCTTGAGGTCCATCTGATGACGGCCAATCCAATGGGCTGGGTCGCTCCTTTTGTTGAGGCCGGGGCCGATATTATCCTTTTCTGCTTTGATTCCGCCCTCGATCCTGGAACGGTGCTTGAAGAGATCAGACGCCGCGGCCGAAAGGCCGGCGTTTCGCTGCTGCTAACGCAACCCGTTTCATTCCTTGAACCCTACTGGCAGTTGCTCGACGTGGTGACCGTCGTCGGCACCGCCATGGGGATCAAAGGCGCGTCGATGGACACGAGCGTGCCGAACAAGATTCGCGAGTTGCGGGAGATAATTACACGAAAAAACTTGAAAACGGCGATTGAAGCCGACGGCGGGATTCGCCGGGAAACAGTCCCGTTGCTGGCGGACGCTGGGGCAGACTACATTGTGCCCGGCTCATTGATGTTCAAGGAAGAACCGGCTGCAATGCGCCAATGGCTGGCCAGCCTGTGACGTGATTCCAAGATTCGCATCAATCAGCCAGCGGACTTCCAGCACCTGAGGATGGGCGCGAAGACTGGCCGCAATCTTGTCCAGTTCAGCATCGGGTTCGGCGAAAGCGTGAAGGCCGCGCGTTGCCGACCGTCACGGCACATACGCCGCGCGGTAGAATTGGGCGGCACCGGTATTCGGCGGAGAGAGATTCACGGTGGCATCGCCGGCAGTAAAGTTGGTCCAGGTGATCCAATTCACGAGGTTCGAGCTTTGTCGAACCTTGTAATTGTAACCGCGCTGGCCTTCGAGAATGAGCTGGGGCCGGGAGGCGGACGCGCCAGCCAGGAGCCGCGGGGCGTACCAGAGGTTCGGAGCCGGGTAGTTGGTCACATATTGAATAAACGTCCCAAGGTCGGAGTAGTTGGGCACCCATGTCGTGTACATAACTCCGGTGATACCAGCGTAAGGCGTGGCCGCATTGAGCCAGTTGGTAACCAGGTTGGGACTGGAATCGTAATAGCCCGCGATCATCTGGCGATTCCCCAGCCCGGCGAAGAATTGGAGCGACGCCGACCTCGTGCCGTAATCCCACGGAACAATAATGATGTCGCTGTCCAGGCCGAGCCAGGAACCCGTGAGATTGCCCCGAACTAGGTAATAGTTGGGAACGGCGTTGTGGTTAGGATCGAACATATCGCTCCAGACGTAAATGCGCCCGCCCGGATTGACCTGACGGAGAATCGAGGCGCACGTCTGGACGTTGTTTGCGAGCAACGAGCCGGCGTCCAGATGGCGGGCCTGGCAGGCGGCACACCAATTCATAACGCGGATTTCGTCGTGCGACATGAAGTAGCCGCGAGTGCCCCACAGCGCTTGCATTTGCTGGGCCTGGCTCACGAGCAGCGCCTGAGTCGCCGGTTCAGAAAGGCAGATCGCCGCCTGTCCGTCATAAACGGTGATGGCGTGATACCACGAGGCGAGCAGCGGCGTGCCGTTGGTAAAATTGGTGGAGAGTAGCTGCAACTGGGGCGGAGTATGGTAAATGTCATAGACCCCGTTGTAGGGAACACTACCCATCAACGGGTCGGTCAGGGCGGCAAAATCCGTTCCCTCAAGGAGCGGCGTGCCGGATTCGGTCTGAATGGTCAGCGAAGCGCCCGGCCGCCGGATGAGATTCATGAACGCCGTTTCCGAAATAGTAGCATTGGTCCACCAAAGTGAGCCGGTCGTGCCGCCCCACACGCCAAAGTAGATGCTGACTTCCGAATTGGACAGTGAGTTGAAAACTATGTCGTAATCGGTCCAGTCTTGGGTTTGGGCCACTGCGAGGTCGGTGTAGTTGAGGGCCTGGCCGTTGCCCAGGGCTTCCACGTTGGGAGTGGTGAGAAAACTGGACGTCTTGATTCCCACGGTAATGTGGTATTGGTGGAAAGGGCTGACGGCGATGGTTTTTACGACTCGGGCGTTGGCGCCGTTCGGATTGGTTACACGGGCGGTGCCGTTGTCTTCGACCACCGTGTTATCGTACCAGGACCACGCGCCTAGATTTGAAAAGGGTGGCAAGGAAACCGCCGGCGTGGGTTGGAGGTAGCCGAGCCCGTTGGATACGACTATCAGAGAGTTTGTAACCGGCAGGCCTTCGATCAGGTTTGGATTATTGAACAGCAGGTCGTTGGCGTAACCGACGGGAAATACCGCGGGGACGATCTCCAGGTTGAGGTTCGTGGCCGCCTGTTTGACCGCGTTGACATTGTCGAAATACCAGCTCGGCACCGAGGAAAGGTGGGAGAATTTCGAATCGCTGAGCAGCATATGAGTGTAGCCCTCTTGGGAGGCCAGTTGCATCAAGGCGATGAGGTTGGTCACGTTTTGGTCCACTTGCAGATTTTCGGAGACGTAAAACCAGCGTTCCAGTGCGGCAGCAGGACGGGCTGCGATGGCCAGGGCCAGAACCGCCCAAAGGCACAAGCTTTTCATGGAGCAAGTCTGACACGCGGTCGGCGCATTGCAAGAATGCAATGGACTCCGAGCGGAGCCTGGGCGCATTTCAGTTTCTTGCAGGATAGAACCGGGCGTCCACCGCTCGCTGCGACAATGCGATGTATATCGTGGGGTTGTGAACAAAATCGACTCACCTTGTTGGGCACCATGGGCCGATGAGTCCGGCTTTGCTGCTCGGTTATACCAACCTGGTCGAGGCGCCCGCCGCCGGGGCGAATAGCGTCGAATTGGTAACCGCGTCTGCGTGGAGCCCGTCCGCTAACAGACCATGGTTGCACCTGGGCTCGGGCTATCAAGCGGGCTCCGGGAGCACGAACGTCATTTTTACTTTTGACGCGAATCCGGGAGACACCGCACCGGCTCGCACCCGAAAAAGGGGGGAGCTTCACAGCCACCCCCAACTCAACTTCTCGCCCCCAGGATTCCGGAGTAGGGGAGCGCTAGCGAGTCAGCAGTTTCGGTCTCGCGCTGAGCGCTGCGGAACTCCTCATCCCCAAAATAATCCTTGCAATCCACAGCGATACGCTCACGCCCCGGCTTGGGACCCTCGTAGAAACCGTAAAATCTGGAACGATTCACTCTCGACCTGGGTGCCCCGGCGCAGTTGCCAACGCGTTTCACCAGCACGATCAGTGGGGGCAGGACAGGCACTCAGCTTGAATCGCTCCCAACCAAATTCCTTGCGGGTTTGGGTGGCAAGGAGCATCGTATGGTGCCATAGCCATGTTCCAGGAACCGTCAGCCAAAGAATTCAGCACCGACCGGGCCGGCATCTTTGCGACTACGCATTGGAGCTTGATCGTCTCGGTTCAAGGGCCTGACTCTCCGGAATCTTCCGCCGCGTTGGAACAACTCTGCCGGACTTACTGGCCACCCTTGTATGCCTTTGCCCGGTGCCGCGGTCACTCGCCCGAAGACGCGCGGGACTTGACCCAACAGTTTTTCGCGCGCCTGTTGGAGAAAGATTACTTGCGCACCGTCCACCCCGCCCGCGGCAAATTTCGCACGTTTCTACTCACGGCCATGCAGCACTTCCTCGCCAACGAATGGACGCGGGCCAGGCGCCAAAAGCGGGGCGGCGGCCAGGTTTTGTTTTCACTCGACGACGACTCCGCCGGAGCGGCTTACGGTGGCGAACCGGCGGATGAAATGACGGCAGAAAAGATTCTCGATCGCCGCTGGGCTATGACCGTGCTGGAGGTGACCATGTCCAACCTCGCCAAAGAATGTTCCGCCGCCGGCAAGGCCGCCCTGTTCGATTCATTGAAGCACACGCTGGCTGGTGAGAAGAGCAAGAACACGATGCACAACGTGGCCGATCGTCTCTCCATGTCCGAGGGCGCCGTCAAGATCGCCCTGCACCGGTTGCGTCGGCGATATGGCGAACTGCTGCGCGAGGAAATCGCCCGCACCGTTTCCCGCCCCGAGGAAATCGAGGAGGAACTCCGTCATCTACGTGCGGCACTTCGCTCGTGACGAAAATCCAGTATCCTTTTGCGATTTCCGTGTAAGAACCTCATGCCAACCGCGCACCATGAGCGATCGGATCACCAACTTGTGTCCCCGCTGTGGCATACCGCTTACGGCGGATGCTCCCGAAGGCAATTGCCCCAATTGCCTGCTGGAACTTGGTCTTGATTTGGTCGAGGAAATGGAAGATCCGATTTTGCTACCTCGTGTCTTCGGGGATTATGAGTTGTTGCAGGAAATCGCGCGTGGCGGCATGGGTGTGGTTTATCGTGCACGGCATGTTCCTTTGAATCGCATTGTGGCCGTCAAGATGATCCTGCACGGCCCGTTTGCAGATCCATCGTATGTGAAACGATTCCGCGCCGAGGCCGAAGCGGTGGCCAGACTTCAGCATCCCAATATCGTCGCAATCCACGAAGTCGGGGAACGGGATGGATGCCATTTCTTTTCGATGGATTACGTCGAGGGACGAAATCTCTCGGCGCTGATTCGCGAACAACCGCTCACCGCCGCCGCTGCCGCACAGCAACTGAAACTCATCGCGGAAGCGATTGAGTTTGCCCACCAACGCGGGATCCTCCACCGCGATCTGAAGCCGTCCAATATCTTGGTGGACGCGCAGGCGCAGCCGCGGGTCACAGACTTTGGCCTCGCCAAGCAAATGAACCTGGTCGGGGAAATGACGCTGACGGGCCAGATGCTTGGTTCACCCAACTACATCCCGCCCGAACAGGCAGACTCGAGCCTTGGCCAGGTTACGTTCGCCAGCGATGTCTATGCGCTCGGAGCGATTCTGTACCATTTGCTTTCGGGCAGGCCGCCATTTGTTGGCGAAACCATACCTCAAGTGATTGATCAGGTTGTAAACGCCGTTCCCGTTTCGCCTCGGCTCTTGAACCCGGCGGTTCCACGCGACCTGGAAACCATCTGTCTCAAGTGCCTCGCCAAGGAACCGTCACGACGCTACGCCTCCGCCGCGGAGCTGGCGCAGGACCTGGGCCGGTTCCTCACTGGCGAGCCGATCCGGGCACGCCCTGTGTCTCCCGTCGAAAAATCTTTCCTTTGGTGCAAACGACATCCAGCTCTGGCGGCTCTCCTGGTCGCGATTGTGCTCGGCACTGCGGGTGTGTTGTGGGAATGGCGGCGCGCGGAGAAGCTCGCCCGGGCCGAAGCCACGGAGCAGCGGCTGGCGGACGCGATCTCCAAGGAGGCCCGGCTCAAATTATACGCGGCGGATATGAGTGCGGCAGCTCTGGCATTGGACCGCGGGGACTTCGGCCTCGCACGGCGTCTTTTGGAGGAACATCGCCCCAAGCCCGGCGAAGACGATCTGCGCGAGTTCGGATGGCGCTATCTTTGGGCGCGGACCAAAGGGGATCAGATCGCCACGCTGACGGGCCATTCCTGGATCGTGACTTGCGTTGCTTATTCCCCCGATGGGTCGGTGCTGGCGTCGGGGAGCCAGGATGGAACGGTGAAAGTTTGGGACCCAATCCGCCACAAATTGCTCGCCACACTGCCTCACGACGGAGCCGTCTGGTCACTTGGCTTTACTCACGGCGGCGAGCGGCTGATGACGGCCGACGCAGGCGACAAGGTGCAGTTCTGGGACTTGGTTTCGAACCGGGTGTCGGAGAGTTTTCCAGGGCGGATTGCAGCGCTGTCTCCTACTGAACCCCTTGTCGCCACGGACGGGTCCAGTTCCATGTGGTGGGAGAACGCCACCAGGGTTACGGTGTGGAACTGGCAGACCGGCGAGAAGATTGCCGAGTTGCCAGCGGTCGGGCGCGCGCTGGCATTTTCTCCAGACGGACAGTGCCTCGCGATTGGCGGCGCCGCGGATGATGTCGGGTTGTGGGATGTTCATAACGCCCGGCTGATCCGAAGTTTGAAAACTGAGAAGACACCTCACTGCCTCGCATTTTCGCCCGACGGCAGCACCCTTGTTGAACTGGGTTGGACCAGAGACATCCTCGTTTGGAACCTTCAGCACGACGAACCGCCGCAACTTCTCACGAATCACCTCTTGGGCCCATGGAGCGCTCGATTTTCGCCCGATGGAAAGGTTCTGGCCACCTGCGGCTCAGATCAAACCATTCGGCTTTGGGACGCGAAGACATTGCGGCAAACGGCCGTCTTACAAGGCCACGGCAATGAGGTCTGGTGCGTCGCCTTCAGCCCTGATGGACGCACCCTTGCCAGCGGCAGCAAAGACGCAAGTGTGATGCTCTGGAACCCTGCGCCGCCAGCTAGGGCGGAATCTTTCCGCTGCGACGATGGTGTTCGTCCCCTTTACAGCCGCGATGGCCGATGGCTGGCAACGGCCGGACTTCTGGATCAAGTCTGGGGCACATCGCTCGTTGACCTTAAAACCAAAACCCAGTCTGGTCTGATCACGAATACCGTGCCAGCGAGTTTTTCCGAGGACGGTAAAAACCTCTTTTGTGTTCCAGTACATGACCCGGTGCTCGAGACCTGGTCGGTGCCTGATCAAGAGTTGAAGGCATCCGTCCCACTCGCGAATGCCATTCCAAACGCGGAATTTCAGTTCCCCTCCCTCGTCGCCGGCGGCCGGCTTTGTTTCGGAATTCAATCGAATGGATTGGCTTGTCTTTGGAGGTCGGACGATGGCTCTTTGAAAACCTCCTTCAAGGGCCCGGCAGCGCCGATCCGCACCTCACGGGCAAGCGCGGACGGAAGATGGATCGCCGTGACCGTCGAGCGGGAGAACGTGGTTCATCTGTTCGACACAACTTCTAACACGCAAAAACTTCTCCAGGGTCATCGCGATTTCATCAGTGATGTGGCGTTCTCTCCGGATGACGCCATGATGGCCACCGCGAGTATGGACGGCACAGTGAAGCTTTGGGATCCCGTTTCCGGCGCGGAACTGGCCACGCTGGCGGGGCATATGCAGGAAGCCGAAGACGTTTCGTTCTCGCCGGACGGACGCACCCTCGCTTCGGTCGAGCAGGGCCAGGCCGTCAAGCTCTGGCACGTGCCCACGTTTCGAGAGATTCTCACCCTCAAAGTTCTTCGGGCTGGCTGGCATATTCGGTTTTCGCCCGACGGCGAAGCACTCGCTTACACTACCCTGGACGACACGGTCCAGTTGCTCCACGCGCCGCCTTTGGACGCGTGCGTTGATTCAAACTAGTTCCTTCGGTGTGAAATAGTTGGGCTGGCAGCTTGCCTCCCAGGACATCGTTTCACCTCTGACAATGGCGTCATGGGCGATCCAGCAGGATAGAATCCTTCCCACTATCCGAATCTCCTCAGCCGACTCGGCAAGGATCAATCTGCCGGTGTAACCATCCCGTTGGCTGAGGCGATTCAAGGGACGTGTATCCTTTCCCCGAAAAAGCGGTTTAAAGAACTAGAGACCCCGGTGTGATCGGACAAATCCAAGGTAAAGACCTTGGGCAAAGACCGGCAGGATTTGAAGAATCAGAGCGTGGAACCAAATTGAATCGGCGGCGATAAGCATTTTTAGAAATGAGACGTGAAAACAACAACTCGGTCAGCTCGAACAACTCGTAAACCAGTCCAACCATCGTTGAACTAACCCTTTGAAGCCCGGGATCCAAAACCATGAACAAACCAAACACGCGAACCTTAATTGCTCTGCCCTTTTTCGCATTCGTCATCTTTCAACCTTTGCACGCCTTTTCCCAAGGCACGGCATTCACTTACCAGGGCCGGTTGAACGACGGCGGCAATCCGGCCAACGGCGCGTACGACCTTCAGTTTGCAATTTACGATGCATACACGAGCGGCAACCCTCTAGGCAGCCTCGTGACTAATCCGGTGCCGGTGAGCAACGGGTTGTTCACGGTGGACTTGGATTTGGGCAACCAGTATCCCGGTGCCGACCGGTGGTTGCAGGTCAGCGTGCGTACCAACGGCTGCACCACCTATTTTCCGCTGAGCCCGCGCCAGGCGCTGAAGCCCACACCTTATGCCATCTTCGCAGCCGGTGCCAATGCCGCGGGCCTCACCGGCACGATCCCGGCCGGGGCAATTGGAAACGGCTCGATCAGCGCGAACCAGCTTTCACCGGGTGCAGCAGCGGCAAACCTCAATGCCAGCGGACAAGGAGCGGTTGGAAGCGGGGGAATCATTTTGTCCGCAAATGCCAACGACGTCAGCCTGGCCAATGCCGGTTACGTCAAGGTTGGACTTTCTCAGCTTGGCGATGTTTGGACGGAAGGCGTTCCGCTGGCTTCACCGGCTGGCCGGGAACTACACACAGCCGTGTGGACAGGAAGCGAACTCATTGTTTGGGGTGGCTGGAATGGCACGACGTACTTCAACGATGGCGGCCGTTACAATCCGGCGGCCAACACCTGGACCATGGTTCTAACCGACGCAGCGCCTTCCGGTCGTTATGTTCACACTGCCGTGTGGGATGGCACAGAGATGATCGTGTGGGGAGGGGCAAACGCAGGTGGGCAGCTCAACGACGGTGGCAAATACAATCCTGTGTCGAATGCCTGGGCTCCCATAACCAAGAGCGGAGCTCCCGTCCCACGTGACGGACAGACCGCTGTCTGGGACGGCATCGAGATGCTCGTGTGGGGAGGTTATGGAGGCGGCACCCTTTATCTCAACGATGGTGGAAGATACAACCCCGCTTCCGACAGTTGGACCGGCCTCTCGACTGTCGGTGCCCCCTCGGCCGGACGCTACGCGCCTTCGTCCGTGTGGGATGGCACGGAAATGATTGTCTGGGGCGGAAATAACGGCGGGTATTTCAATGATGGCGCCCGATACAATCCGGCGGCAGACAACTGGTCGGCCGTCACCACCACCGGCGCGCCCACGCCACGTGCATATAACACTGCCGTCTGGGACGGCTCCGAGATGATAATTTGGGGAGGATACAACGGAGCTTATCTCAACGATGGAGCGCGTTACGATCCGACGGCGAACGCCTGGACACTCATAAACGGGGCTGGCGCGCCTGGCGTCCGGGCCAACCATACTGCCGTTTGGGATGGGAGCGAGATGATCGTCTGGGGCGGCGGTAATGCTAGCACCTCGTACAACGATGGTGGGCGCTACAATCCGACAGCGGACAGTTGGACGGCGGTCGCCACCACGGGCGCTCCGGCCGGGCGTTATCTACAGACGGCCATCTGGAGCGGACGTGAAATGCTGGTGTGGGGCGGGTTCAACGGGACCACTTATTTTGGCGACGGCGGCCGTTACAATCCGGCTGCCGACAACTGTCGCTATTTCGGGTGAGAGTGAGCGGCTGCGCGAAGCGCTCGATGCCGAAGTCCGCGCCGAACAAGCCAAAGACCGCGCTTATTGGGGGCCGCTCAAAGCCGAGCTGGAAGCTTTTCGGCGCGCGGAGCGCGCGGGTTCCGAGACGGGGTGAGGAGGCTGAATGACGTGACCCTTGGGTTCCTGGAGTCCCTTCGCCAACCTCCGAGGGCTGAAAGCCCGTAATGTGAAAGCCTGGGCTGGAGTGAGGCCGACGAGCGCAGGCCCAGGTTCCGCGTCCCACAAATCCTGAAGCCCTGTAAGGGGCGTCCCCTCCCCTTTCAAATCTGAGATCCTCGAGTCTCAAATCACTCCTCGCCGGCCGCGCGGCAGCCTCTCCGGGCCAACGGCCCCGCTCATACCAGCCCAGGGCGCTCCGCTCATGCTCGCATGAGCGGAAGGCAGCCCTGGGTAACCGAACCAAAAACAAATATTTTCTCCCCCTTTTTCGCGTTGGCCTTGCGGGCCGATGCTCCGCAAGGCCAACCCGAAAAAGGGGGAAGCCGACCCCGCGTCGCCGGTCCCTCCGTTTGGCGCAGATCATCAGGAAATCCCAGGATTTCCCAGGACAGGAATGCCTCCAGTCCGCGGACGGCCACGGGCGCGGCGACCTGTAATGTCAATCAATATCTTCGAACGAAGTCCAGGGCGCGCGTGCCTCGACGTAGCTCCTGCGAAGGCAGGCTGCCCCGCCATAGCTCGGCGAAGGGGGGCCCGCCCCGCCGTAGGCTCGGCGAAGGGGGGTCACTCCGTGCGCGCCGCACCCAAAACGACGCACCGAATTTGACTTCATCCTGACTCCCGCCTAAAGTTCCGCCATGTTCCCAGACGTCAATGTTTCCGGCCTCGTGGATTCTTGCTCCCAGGCCCCTTTCTACGATTTGGAACCTGATTAGCGGACCGGCCCGCTGGACCCGCCTATGTCTCGCGAGGACGCTCACGCTTCAGATTCGCCGCAGGCGGTGTTCAGCACCACGCATTGGAGCGTAGTGCTGGCGGCGCGCGAGGGCGATTCTCCTCAGGTCAGCGCTGCTCTCGAGGAACTCTGTCGTGTTTACTGGTACCCCCTCTACGTGTTTGTGCGGCGGCGAGGTTTCTCGGTCGAGGACGCGGAGGATTTGACGCAGGAGTTTTTCGCGCACTTATTGCGGCGGGACTTCCTGCGAACCGTCGGACGTGAAAAAGGCCGGTTCCGCAGCTTCTTGCTGGCCGCCTTAAGGAACTTTCTCGCTACGGAATGGCGGCGCGGCCACACCGCCAAGCGCGGTGGCGGTCGCAGCTTCGTCTCCTGGGAGGAATTGCGAGCGGAGGAGAGATACGCCCTGGAGCCAGTCTCGGAGGCGAGCCCCGAGGACCTTTACGAGCAACGCTGGGCGCTCGTGGTCGTCGAGCAAGCGCTGCAGCGGCTGCGGAAGGAGTTTCTGGCGGCGGGGAAGGCTGGCCATTTCGAGACACTCAAGCCGTGGTTGTCGAACGAAGGCAGCCGGGCCGATTATACCGAAGTGGCTGTGCAGTGGGGCGTTTCCGCAGGTGCGGTCGGCGTGGCGGTGCACCGCTTCCGCCGCCGCTTCGCGGAGCTTCTTCGCTTGGTCGTCGCGCACACGGTAGCCGGGCCGGAGGAGGTGGAGGACGAGGTGCAACTTATCGGCCGCGCTCTTTTGTGAAATCGAACCTCTGTCCAAACTGCGGCAACCCGCTGGCCGCAGGCGCACTCGAAAGCCTTTGCCCCGCTTGCCTGGCGCGGCTCTCCTTCCGATTGGAACCGGAGGATTCCGCATATGCCGCCGATCACCAATCACCGGTCACCGGCGACAAATCACCGACCGCTCGTCCGCGCTCCTGTGCGCGGTTCGGCGATTACGATTTACTTGAGGAAATTGGCCGAGGTGGGATGGGAGTGGTCTATCGCGCGCGGCAAAGGGGTCTCAACCGCGTCGTCGCCCTGAAAATGATCCCTTTCGGCCCGCTGGCGACCGAAGATTCGGTCCGGCGGTTCCATGCCGAGGCGGAAGCGGCGGCACAATTACAGCATCCTAATATCGTCGCCATCCACGAGGTGGGTGAGCAAAGCGGCCAACATTACTTCTCCATGGACTACATCCAGGGCCGCACGCTGGCCGAGGTGCTGCGCGAAGGGCCGTTGCCCGCCCGGCGCGCAGCCGAGTACCTCCGCACGGTCGCCCAGGCCGTGCATTACGCCCATGAGCGCGGCATTCTCCACCGCGATCTTAAACCGTCCAACATCCTTATCGATGACCAAGACCAGCCGCGCATTGCCGACTTCGGCCTGGCCAAGCGTTTGTCCGGCGACTCGAGCATCACCCTCACCGGTCAACTACTGGGTTCGCCAAATTATATCCCGCCAGAACAGGCCTCCGCCAAGCGCCAACCGCTCACGCCACGCTCGGATGTTTATTCGCTCGGCGCTGTCCTCTATCATACGCTGACGGGCCGCCCCCCATTCCAGGGCGAGAGCATCGAGTCCGTCCTGGGCCAACTCGCAACTCAGGAGCCTGTTCCGTTGCGTCTGCTCAACGCGAACCTCCCGCGCGACCTGGAAACGATCTGCCTCAAATGCCTGATGAAGGAGCCGCCGCGCCGCTATGACACCGCCCGGGAACTGGCCGACGAACTGGGCCGCTTTCTGCGTGGTGAGCCAGTGCTGGCCAAACCGGCCAGCCGCGCCGAGAAAGTGTGGCGCTGGTGCCGGCGCAAGCCAGCGCTGGCTGCCACTTTGGCGTTGTTACATGTCGTCTTCCTCGTTGGCGCAGTCGGTGTGCTCTGGCAATGGCGGCGTGCCGAAGCCACGGCTGCCGTTTTACGCAAGCAGGTGTACGCCGCGGACATGGAAGCGGCTTTCCGGGCCTTCCACAGCGGCGGGCTGGACCAGGCTCAGCGTTTGCTGAGCAAGTACTCGCCGTCCGCAGGCGCGGCAGCCGGGCTTCGCCAATGGGAGTGGCGTTACCTCTGGCAGGAGTGCCTCAGCGCGGAAGGATCGATCGTGGAGAAACTGCCTGGCAGCGTTCGGGCCCTGGAGTTCTCACCCGACAGCCGCCGGCTGGCGGCGGGCACAGAGGAAGGTGCGTTCAGGATCTGGGACACGGCCAGCCGCCGAGCCGTGTTCGCCACCAACCTGGCGGGGCACCGCATCGATCACGTCGTGTTCTCGCCCGATGGCGCGCGTCTGGTCATCCTCACCCCGACTGATGCCACCTATCTCTGGGATACCAAAAAGCCGTTCGTGCGCCGCATCCTCGGAGGAGGGGCCGTCGCTGCCGCGTTCGCGCCGGACGGTAACATTCTGGCGCTCACCGGCGGATCCACACTGGAGGTGATCCGGCTTGAGCCCGAGGAGAAAATCCGTGATCCCAAGCAGAGAATCGGGAGGATTGACGAGACGCTGGGCCGCTGGGCCACACGGCTGGCCTTCTCGCCGGACAACCGCACACTGGCAATTGGTTGCGATTCCGGTTTATGCTACCTGTGGGACTGGCGGGCGCAACGGGAGCTTGAGTCCTGGACAGCCCACGCCACGCCGCCTGCCAAGCGGGAATCGTCACCCCTTGCTGTCACCTTCTCGCCGGACGGCACAGTTCTCGCCACCGCTGGCCTCGACATGGATGTGCGTCTGTGGAGCGTGCCTGGGCATCAACTGCTGCGCGTGCTCGCGAAAGCGCAAGGGCAGGTGAGCAGCCCGCGCTTTGTGCAGGATGGGAGCGCCCTGCTCACGTGCAGTTCGGACCTGCACTTGCGTCTTTGGGAAACCGGCACCGGGCGCCTGCTTGAGGCCGTGGCTTTGCCCGCCGAAAATGCGTTTCGTTTGCGCTTGGCGCCGGACGGCCACGGCGTTGCCATCGGTGGCCAGGATGGCAGCGTCCAACTGTGGCGGGCGCAGACCAACGTGGCTGTCCACAGCGCTAGCGCCTTGAGCATGACCAAGGAGGGGGCCATTCGTTCGGCTCTCGGAATTCCGAACGCGAATTTTGTCGCTCTGCCGATCGACGCCGGCGCCAGCGTCCTGGACGAAGAAAATGGCCTCCTGCTCCTGGCGCCTTACGGTTACCTCTGGCGTCTGTGGGATGTGAGGTCGCCACACGAGGTTCAAAGGGGTGTAGTGGCGCCCAGCGTCATCTCGTTCGTGCCTCTTCACCAACTCCTGCCCGACCTCAAGTTCATCGCTTACACCACCAACAAGACGCTGGCACTGTGGGACGTCGTGAGCGGGCAAATCGAAACGTTTGGCTCCGCTGATTTTGGCGATTCCGCCGCCATGGAGGTGTCCAGCAACGGCTGCCTGCTGGCCGCTGGCGGGCCGGCACGTGTGGTGGTGTGGGATCTGACCACGCGCCGGCAGCTTCGCTCCTGGGAATTCAAGAACGAGACAGGCGAACGGGACCTTCGCCTGGCGCGTGACGGCGCCTTCATCGTTACGACCGGCCACAGTGGTCGCGCGCATCTGCTCGATGTCCGCAGCGGGGAGGCCCACGAACTGCTCGCTCCCGCACGTGTCCCTTCGGCGATGGCCCTGGCGCGCAACGGCCAGCGACTTGTTGTGGTCAGCGGCGTTTCGACCCTGACCGTGTACGACCTAGGACGCAAGGAGGAGATGGCCTCGTGGGACAACGGCCTGGAGCTGGCGGTGACCAGCGTCGCTTTCTCCCCCACCGCCACGCGGCTAGCCGTCGGCACGGCCGCTGGGCGCATCCAACTGTGGGATCTGGAAACCCAGCGCGAGGTGGCCCGCATCAACGGCCATCCCGGACCTATTCATGGCTTGGGCTTTCTTGATGAAGACACGCTGGTCTCCCTGGGGCAGGAAGGTCTGCGTTATTGGCGCGCGCCAACCTTGCAGACCAGCGACTCCGATTGGACGGGCAGCGGAGGGGGAAATGCACTAGGATTGCGAACCAACCCTGAACTGAAGGGCCGTCTGCACGCGACTGGCCCGCAGGCCGGTTTGACGATCGTACCGGCCATTGTTGCAGCCGTAGAACTTAGCTGGAATTCCGAACTCAATCGAAGCTATCAAGTGCAGTACTGCACTTCCCCCAACACCAACGATTGGTTCAACCTGGGCTCTCCGCTCCAAGGCAATGGCGGCACGAACTTCGTTTTTGCCTCCATCCGTGAGCGCACGAATAGGTTGTATCGTGTTTTGCAGGATCAAAACCTTGTGGTGAACGGCGATTTCAGTGGTGGCGACACAGGCTTTTCAAACGACTACTTTTTTGTCCAATCCGGCCGGGACATCGCGGCAAGCACGTACGGAGCGCGCGCCAATTCTCAGGATTTTAATCCCGACTACGCGTGCTTCGCGGATCACACGAGCGGAACTGGAATCATGCTGTTAGTCGATGGCTCTCCTTTTCCAAACCAAGTCGTTTGGACTGAGACCATTTCCACGACCACCAATACGCCGTACACGTTCTCGGCCTGGGCGACCGCTGCCGACGCGTTGAGTCCCGCCGTGCTTCAGTTTCTCATCAATGGGGTTCAGGCCGGAGGCGATCTTGTCCTCTCCACCAATGCCGGCCATTGGCAACAGTTCACGGCGACGTGGTATTCCGGCGCAAGCACCAGCGCAATTTTATCGATTGTCGATACCAACGTGTCTGGCCCCGGAAATGACTTCGCCTTGGATGATGTTTCGTTCGCCGTTGCTGCCGCCGGCGACTCGGTGGATCCGGCAGCGAACCTCGGCCGGCCCGATCGAGCCGAGCCTCTTGAATATGTTGTTCCTACCGTGGCTGCAGCCGTGGAGTTCGGCTGGAAATCCCAAACTAATGTAATCTACCAAGCGCAATACTCCACGCTGCTCAAGGCCAATGAATGGTTTGATTTAGGGTCATTGATCCAGGGCAATGGCAGCACCAATTACTTCTTTGACTGTGCAGGCGACGAACCGAAAAAGTCCTATCGGGTGCTGATCTCGCCCTGAGAGACGGAACGTCCTGGGTTGGTCGCCCAGAGACATAGTGCAGAGTGCCGAAAGCGCGTCTCATATTCCTTCCCTCTCAAGACGCCCCCCATTCAGCCCGCCGTCTCGGATTACTTCCACGCCGAATCGGCGAGACCCTTCAATTCCATGCACGAACCCGATGAGGCAGCCCTTTGGCGGGCTGGAGGCTTGACCCGCCCTAATGGCCCACGGTCCAAGCTGTCAATTCGGCACGAAAGGGGCTTTTTGCGATAGGAATGTGGGAACCTACAATTTTCGTGTAATCGGTTCCGACGAATCGCGTTGTACCAGATTGAAGACCACAGTTCCGTTTGCGGCGGCAGTTAACGAAATGAAATGAGATTGCCAGATTTCCGCCCGGCACGAAATGTGCCCCTCGGAGAAATGCAACCCCTAAATTATCGTGAAGTAAAACTGGAGAATGTATGAACCAGTAACAGTCAAAAACAAAAACAAAATTTATGAAAGCTATGTATCTCGGTTTATTAGGGCGGTTTTCGAACCCTACTGATGGTGGTTTCATGGGTTTGAAGTTCTGGCTCAGGCGTGCGTGCTCGAGCAACACTTCCCGTCTGCTCATCCTGTTTGCAACGCTGGCGGTGGCAACGATCTCAACCCATGCCCAACCGGGCTGGTTCGATCAAACCGCGCAGGCGGGTTTCTTGAACGTCAAAGGCTTTTACGCGCCCGACTATTATCAGCACCAAGGCTATGTTGGCGATGTCACCAGCGATTGGGAGAGCGAGCAGTACTTTGCGACGAGCTTCCCGCAGGTCGTTGCCACACCCGGGTGGTGCCGTCAGACGGCGATCACCGACGCCCTGGCTTACTGGGAGAACAATGGCTACCCGGGCCTCGTCCAACCGAACACGATCGTCAGTGGCAATCCGCCCAGATGGCAAGCCGGCTATACGAACACGATTTTGGACTTGGTTTCCGCGATGATACCACCACGTGCGGGCGGGCCGGTAATCGGGCTGAAGGGCTACCTCGAAAACAAGTACGCCGCCGACCAAGCCGGCCCTAAGAATTGGAAAACCAAGTTGCTGTTCAACGAGTTCTTTGTCAATACCCAGAACGGCGAAGTCCAAACCGAGGACGGCGAGCCCCTCAAAGAAGAGGACGGAACCTCAACCACTGCCTTCAATACTTACGCGCGAGCGTTACTAAACGGCCAGTCTGCCATTCTCACGCTGATGACCCCTTCGCTGTCGAACCCAATGGTGGGCACGAATAATTTCTCCCCCACCCTTTGGTGGTCATTCCCGACCAACGGAGGAGGAGGCTCCTTCCACGCCGTGGCGGGCGCTGGCGTGGACCTCAAGAACTCGCAAATATTCTTCGCTGACCCGGATTCAAACAAAGGGAACAAGTCCGCCGATGCGGTGTACAAGCCGGGAACCGTTGCGGATGCGACAGCAGGAAACGGGGGATGGGTGACTGAAACCACCGATCCCTCGATGACCCCTGCGTTTGCCTTAGTCGAAGCGGAGCAGGCGGCGACAACGCTCTTCGCGCTCGCACTCAATGCCAAGTTTACGAACGTTTTTGACACCAACGGACTTACGACTGATAACGTCCCTGCCTACTGGAATGGGGCGCGGATAGTTTACGCCGATCCCCCGAAAGGCGGGGGAACCTTCGTTACCGTCCAGAAGGGAAACGACGCCAACGTCAACAACCGGAAGTTTACCGCTGCGGACGTGAACGTTCCTTTCCCCGCGGCACCGAAACCCGGGACGGCCAATTCCTACAACCAGTTCTATGGAACGTTCACTGTGGACGCTTCCGGGTTCAAAGTAACGGAAAGCGACGACAAGGACGGGAACATCACCTCTACGGGGCGTTATGTGGGTGCCTTCAAGCCAAAAGGGGGAGGGGCTACAAGCGCGGTGGGGGTTCAATTTGTTGCTGTCGCAACCATCGGCCCCAAAACGGTGGAGGATTCCCTTAAGCCCGTCCCAAACGCCAACGGCCTAAAGAAGGAGATCAAAATCGTCTCGGCCATGGCCAACCCGGTCGATAAGATCCAGATCGCTCCCGTCTCGAACGTGGCGGTCTATGATCCGACCATCGACGGCCAGACGTTTTATTCAACTTTTGGGAGCATTTGGATGGCGACCTACCTTCCCCCCGGAACGAACAGTCTGGACGGATTTGGCAATACTTTGACTAACGGCGGTTGGGGGTACGTTTGTGTTTCCACTAACAACTATCTCTCCCCTTTTGACCCGTTATCGCTCACCAACGACATCCTCGACACCTTCGTCGAAACAGACTTTACAGATACCAACGGCTTGACCCAGTACCATGTATTGGAGCACGTCCCGCTCCTAGCTGGTGTCGGCACGAACCAATTCGGCGATTATTGGACAATCCAGGTAATTGGTGGCCCAGAGACAATTTACGGCGCCCAACAGAATAACACCCTCGCGGCTCTCCTCTCATCCGTGTCAATAGCGCTCTCCATTCAACAGTCCGGAACGAACGTGATCGTCTCATGGCCGGGCGGGGGCACCCTGCAATCCGCGCCTGAGGCCATTGGACCGTGGACGGACATCACTGGCGCCACGAGTCCGTACGTGACCCCGGCGAGAGAGGCGCGCGCCTTCTATCGCGTGGGCGGACAGTAGGCCAAGCAGCCACAACAAACCAAAACCAAAATGAACCAATAAAGAAAGGAAATGCGGATGAAAACAAAACCAAATGCAAATCGGTGGACAGGACGCCGCACGCTCCTGTTAAGTTCTGCAATGTCAGTGTTTGTAGCCCTTCAGGCTGGCGGCGTAACCCGGTTGAGCCCTGGCACCGGAGGGACCATCATTCCCAACCCACCGCTCCACCACTCCTTCGTGCGCGACCAAAACGGCAAAATCGTCGCCCTCGATAATGTTTACGCCGCAGATGTTGCGTCCGTAATGAATTCTGGCACAAACTTCACCGTCGTTGACATTGTCATGCAACAGTGCTTCGGGGGCGGATTCCTGGACGCAGTTAAGAACACCGTTCCCGCCCCGTACACTTTTTGCTCGGCCTCGTTTTGGAGCGAAGTCGCCTGGGGGCGCTTTACTCCCGCCTATGATCGAATGGATTTCAGGTTGAACCTGATCGGAGGGGTGCAGGACAACTTCACCCGCGCGTGGCGGCAACACGCCTGGGACATGGCTGGCGGGGGAATGATGAATCATTTTCTGGCTGCCGCAACGGGCCTTCCAAACCCTCTGCCAGCGCCGCCTCCTTTGGGCCCTGTCGCCAGTGTAGTTGTGAAGGAGCCGTACTCGCGAGTCCAGGCTGGCTTCTTCCCATTTTTTGTTCCAGTTAGCGAGGCGCCGCAATACGTTTCCGATGGTGCCGCCAGCGACGCACGCGAATTGGCCAACTATAGTTTTACCCCAAATTTTCCCAACGGGCCGGCGACCATCACCAGCACGCCAACGAACCAATTTGCCATCTTGGTGGGGTGGACTTCGAATTTGGGCTATTGGGACGGTTGGAATTTCCTTCGCCGCATCTACAGCACCTTGCGGTCCTTGGGCGTGCCCGTGGCGAACATCACAGTCCTATCCCCTAGCGCCTCTGTCGGGGGAGGCGCCACCGGCCCGACCGACGAGGGCGGCGTCAACACCGTAGTACCGATCGACGCGTCCAACACCCGCCCGGAATGGCTGGCCGCGCTCGCAGGCGAATACTTCACCGCTAACAAACCAGAGCCGGGCGATCAGATGTTCATTTACAATTGCGGCCACGGGAACCACCTCATACGCATATTTTGGAATTTTTGGGAGTGGGATTGGGCGTCCAACCGACGGGATTGGACGAACGTTTGGGAGTTTGACCCCATCGCCCTTACCAACTTCAGTTGTTTTGACACGAACGTGGCGCCGGGCGTGACAACCGATTCGGATACGAACGACGATCTGCGAGTTTATCTCGATGTGAGCACGCTAACGAGTTACTCACCGTCAGGGTTGTCCCCCAGTGCCAACGTGAGAGTTAACTCCCAATATATCACCCTGCTCACCCTGAGTACGAACACCCTGCCGCTGGATCCCGAGGTCGTAAGCAACTCAACGATCGAGTATTTTGCTCGCGTGCCACACTCCGCTTGGGTTGCGGCTGACGGGACGTTCACCAACATAACGATCGCAATCGACGATCTTACCAACAACATCCCAACCAACTCCCCCAACCTGCTCGTAGCCGTAAGTATGCGTGGAGGCGCCCAGGAACTCCTCGTCGTTAATACCAACTCGCCTGACTGGGTGGGCGACGGCGGTGGCGGCACTAATGCTGTTCCGCCCGTCCGGATGGGGATTGGGCCTGGGGCCTCACCGCAATCTTTTAACATCACCTGGCCGACGATTACGAACGCGACGGTTGGCGTGCAGGTCACGCACGAGTTGAACCCGCCAGCGAGTTGGCAGCCACTGAACAGCCCGATTACGAACTTCGGTGCCGGAATTTCCGGTGTCACCGTCACCAACTCGCCACCCACCAACGCGTTTTTCCGCTTAATTGAGCGTTAAGTCCTGGCACCGAGACGAATCCGCGCGCGGGACGTCCTTGTTGCGCGCTTTCGCTCAGAACGCCACCCGCGGCAGCCTCGGCAGCGCGGGTGGCGTCGTTTTGGTCGCAAATCGTTCGACCCTAAACCCTCCATCCCTGCTCGGAATTCGGATACTTCACCATTCAATCTTCGTCTCAACGCGCGATCAGCCGAAATTCGGCTCAATCCGATAGCAAACAAGTTCGCGCCGCCAGATTCGGTGTAATCGAAGCGGAAAAATCCCGTTGTACTAGGGTGAACACGGACCAACATTGCGGCACACAAATCCGTTAGTCGGTAGATTGAGTCCGGAGAAAATCCGCTTTAACACCAATAAAAGATAAGAAAGGCAAAACATGACTACTCGCGTTCAAAGTCTAATCGTGACGCTCGCGCTCTTGGCTAGCCTGCACCACGCTACGGCTATCGGGACGGCGTTTACCTACCAGGGCCGCCTGAACGATAGCAGCGCGCCCGCCAACGGCAGTTACGACCTGACCTTCTCGTTGTTTGGCGTCGGCAGCGGCGGCAGCGCTGTGGCCGGGCCGGTCGCAGTCGCGCCTGTGGCTGTGAGCGGCGGGTTGTTCACCGTGCAACTCGACTTCGGTGCGCCCCCGTTCGCCGGCAGCGATCTCTGGTTGGAAATCGGCGTGCGCACCAACGGTAGCGTGGGCGCATACTCCACGCTCAACCCGCGGCAAGCCGTCACCGCCACGCCCTACGCCATCCTTGCGGCCGGTTTAAGCGGCACGTTGAGCAGTGGCGAGTTGGGCGGCACCTACGGAAATGCCCTCAGTTTCACGAATGCCGCGAACACTTTCACCGGGGCCTTCGCTGGAAACGGCGCGGGCTTGACGAACGTCACAGCCACCTCGTTGGCCGGACCCGCCTCGAACCAGGTTTGGGAGGTAGGAGGCAACAACTTGCCGCCCGGCGATCAGGTTCTTGGAACCACGGACAACGACGCTTTGGACTTGGTTTCTGGCGGCGGCCTGACGTTGGACAGCATGAGCAACCAGCCAATTAACTTGGAATTGGGCGGCCAGTCGGCAATTTCGATCTTCAGCACAAACCTGTCCACCCCTGGGGGAGCAACCACGTCTGATCTCGTCAACGCTTTTCTCGGCCTGGATATAGGTTCCTTTGTGGGAATCAATATTGACGCTTCTCCGTTCACTGCGCTCAGCGTGGTACCCGTACCGCCATTTCCCGGTTTTTCTGGACAGAATCCCACCCTGAAAGTGATTGGCCCGGTGGGTCCGCGCGTACCCGGAACGTCGCCTTTAGTTGGGGCACTTTTGATGAGCGGCGGGGGTGGGGCCGACACGGCGTTGTGGGCCGCGAGCCTGCCGGGGGACGTGGGGCCGACCGCTATCATCAGCGGCCCTGGCGTCCCAACGCTTCCGGCGCCCTTGGCCCCTGCCACCGGTCTGGCCCTGGCTGTGCTTGGCAACGTGGGTGTCGGAGCTGGAGGCATCGGGCAGGGCATTGTGGCCGCCAACTTCTTTGTCGGCGATGGCAACGGGTTGTTCAACCTCAACGCCTCGAGTCTCGCGTCAGGCACGGTGCCAAACGCACGACTTGCCGGAACCTATTCGAGTCCGCTGACTTTCAACAACGGCTTCGATAGCTTCACGGGTTCCTTTACAGGCAATGGCAGCGGGTTGACCAACCTCAACGCGTCCAATCTCGCGTCAGGCACGGTGCCAAACGGACGGCTTTCCGGAACTTATTCGAATCCGCTGACTTTCAACAACGGCTCCGATAATTTCACGGGTTCGTTCACGGGTTCCTTTACAGGCGATGGCAGCGGGTTGACCAATCTCAGCGTGCCCAACCTGAACCAGGTCTGGCTCCTCAGTGGCAACAGCGGCACGATTCCTGGTGTGCAATTTCTCGGCACCACGGACAACCAGCCGCTCGAGTTTCGCGTGAACGGGCAGTTGGCCTTGCGCTACGAGCCGGGCAACAACGGCGTGCCCAATGCGATCGGGGGATTCGTCGGCAACACGGTTGGCCCCTCAGCCTATGGCGCGGTGATCGCCGGTGGCGGCGACGTCGGCTTGGAACAGCATATCACGGCGCCCCAAGGCGTGATCGGCGGCGGCGATCGCAACCTGGTGGCGGGAACCAATGGCGTCGTCGGCGGCGGCGGGGGCAACCAGGTCAGCGGTGCTTACGCAACCATCGCCGGCGGACTGTTCAACGCGATCCTAACTGGCTGCGACAAAAGCTCCATCGGGGGCGGGAGCAACAACATCGCCGCCGGTGAGTTCGCCACCGTGCCGGGCGGCGACCAAAACGAGGCGGCTGCAAGCAGCTTCGCCGCGGGCCATCGCGCGAAAGCCACGAACCCCGGTTCGTTCGTTTGGGCGGACGATACGGACGCCGACTTCGGGACGACGGGAGGCGAACAGTTCTTGATCCGCGCCTCTGGCGGTGTCGGCATTGGCACGACCACCCCGGCCGCGGCGTTGGACGTCAATGGCGTGATCAACTGCGTCAGCCTCAACCAAACCAGCGACCGCAACGCGAAGGAGAACTTCTCACTCGTGTCCGCGCGAACGGTGCTGGACAAAGTCGCGGCGCTACCCATCTCTGAATGGAACTTCAAGTCCGACGCGGGCACGCGCCACGTCGGTCCGATGGCGCAGGATTTTTTTGCCGCATTCGGAGTTGGCCCGGACGAGAAACACATCGCCGCAGTGGACGCTGAGGGTGTGGCGCTGGCGGCGATTCAAGGCTTGAACCAGAAACTCGAGGCCAAACAAGCCAAGATCGACGAACTCGAACGACGGCTTGTGCAATTGGAGAGATCCGTTTCCCAAACCCAGGCGCGCTGAACCAAAATTTGGCACGAACCGATTCTTGAATTTTGGACTTGCGTCGCGTTCCTCTATGCATATAATAGTCTCCATAAACCAATCTAAGGCGTCCGATGCGGGCCCTGGCTTTCATTTTCGTTAGCCGAGTGCGGTGCCTGTGGCAGCGGGCGGGTGGCTCAACACTACCCAGCCTGCCTTGCGGCCCCGCTTGCGCAGCCTGTGACCCTCGAATCTCCCGCGCGCTGCCTTAGCAAAGATTGACAACCTATGACGACGAAACCAAAAACCTCCCACCATGACGGTCGCCGCGCGGCGTGCTCACTCGCTGCCGCAACTCTTATCATCGGGGCTCTTGGAAATACGCCACTGGCCCACGCGTACCAATCCAGCCCGGGCACGGGCAATATAATCATTCCAGAGTCGCTGGTACCCTTCCACCACTCCTTCGTGCGTAACGGGGTGACGAGGGGAGGGGTTACACGGGCGATCGTCGCCCGCGATTTTGAATATTCTGCCGACATTAAGTCAGTGCTGGACACGGAGACAAATTTTACCATTGTGGACATCCTCATGTGCCAGTGCTACGGGGGAGGGTTTTTGGACGACATCCAAAGGGACATTCTCTTTCCGCACACTTTCGCTTCCGCTTCACTCTGGTCGGAAGTGGCGCGATTTGATTTCCCCGGTAACAATCCCAAGACCTTCAGGCTCGATGAATTTGCCAGACCCTGGCGCCAGGACGCTGCCGAGAATGCGTGGAGCGGCATGCTGCAACACTTCACCGCCGGCGCGGTCGGCATCAACATTCCTCCTCCTACACCGAACAACTTCAATGGCTTTAACTTCCCGATTCTCAAAGATCCGTACGCCCGCACGCCAGCCTTCTGGCCTTTCGTTTTGGGGTTCCCATTAGAAACACCGCAATATGAATCTCCCGACGCGGCGCCAGGCGGGGCCAATGACCTGCGTGATATTGGGACGAATAATGTTGGGACCAATAATCAATATGCCATCTTGGCGATCTGGGATGTGGGTGTGGTTTCGAGTGGCATCAGTGTCGCCCGTATGTATAACACCTTATTGGACCTCGGCGTGCCAGAGGGCAACATCGCAGTTATTGGGCCTTTTGATGGCAACGCGCCCGCCTTCCGACCCTCGGTTAACCCAACGAACCATCCTGATGGCAATGTCGCCTATCCTATCGGGCCATTCCGCCCAATTGGTCCGACCGACTTGGGAGGAATTGCTACGTCGCCCATTGTGGACGGGGATAATACGCGCGCGAGCTGGCTTAAAGCACTGGCAGGCGGCTACTTCACGACCCCGCCGAAACAAGGCAGCCAAATCTTCATTTACAACGAAGGCCACGGGCAGCACTTGATCCGCTTGCCGTTCGGCTTTGAATGGCAATGGAATTGGAAGTCCAATCCCGGGTTTCCGCCGTGGAACTGGACAAACATATGGAGGTTCCAGCGCATATATACGACCAACGTTATGAGTGGAACGAACATGTATACGAACAGTTTTGAGTTTTTCCCCTCGGACATCGTCCCGGGCCTGACCACGGGTAGTGATGCCAACGATTTCGTTCGACTTTACTTCGCACCACCCTTTGCACAATCGCTCCTGTCTGGCGCCAGCCTCATGATCAATGGCCAGAGTTTCCCGCTAATGGTTGACACTAATACACTGCCGTTGGATCCGGAAGTCATCACGTCCAACACCGTTCCCTACGTTGTTAGCGTCCCCCATTCTCTGTGGGCAGTTGACGCGAACGTAACAATTCAACTCACGGGCTTGACCTACGACTCGAACAGCCCGCCAAGTGACCCGTCGGTACTCTTGGCCGGGGACCTGGAGGGAGGTGTGCAGGAATTCCTGGCGATCAATACCACAACCAATACGCCCCCGCCGCCCCCCCCGACAATCAGCTTCAATACCAATGGGCTAGGCTGGACACTAAATGGCTCGACTAATAATGGACCGGCGACCATCGTCAGCAATACGCTGACGCTGACCGTTAACGCGGGCATCACGGCCCGGAGCGCCTGGTACGACTACCCGCAGTACATCGGCAGCTTCCAGGCTGGGTTTGTGTATGCCGACACGCTTGGTGGCGGGGCCGACGGCATGGCGTTTGTTCTCCAGAATGATCCGCGAGGAACTTCTGCCTTGGGCGCCGCCGGCAGCTCTCTGGGCGTCTCGGGCATCACGCCCAGCGCCGAGCTGGAGTTCAACATCTACCTGGGCAACACTCCTGGCTATGCCTTCCAAAGCAACGGCGCCACCGGCAGTTATTTGAGTACCGCCCCGGTCGCCATCGATAATTCAGATCCCATCTACGTCAATATTTACTATGATGGTACAACTCTTCATCTGAGCCTGGCGGATTCGAATGCCGCGACCACCTTTACTACCAACCTGGTTGTGGGCAGTCTGCCAGCCGTCCTCGGCACCAATATGGCCTGGATCGGATTCACCGGCGCTGACGGCGGCCTGCCCTCTGAACAGGTGGTGAGTAACTTCTTCTACATCCCCATTCCTTCACTCTTTGTCCAGTCGGGGGGCAACTCAGTCCTACTCTCCTGGCTGGCGGGGGTAAGCGGCTATTCGCTCCAATCCGCGACCGACCTCCTCACCGGCACTTGGGCCAACGTGACCAATTCGATCATGGTGACTAATGGGTTCAATGAGGTACTGGTCTCGCCCGCGGTCGGGAACAATTACTACCGGCTGACATTGCCTACCTCAGGCTCGCAGTAACCGTTAACTTGAGCAGGGCTCGGCCTCGAAGAGGGAGCGAGCGCTACTCAACAGTCGTCGCAGGGCCGGGGCTCTCCTCCGGCCCCTATTCTGCCGTGACGGGGGTTATGGACTCGCGTCCATGGCTAAGAGCTGGCAGCCGCCAACCTTGGGTAGGGGGGAAGCCGGCAGGATCGTGCCGTCAGATTTCGTGTAATCGGTTCCGCCCAACCGCGTTGTAAAAGGATGAACACCACCAGTTCGGTTGACGCGCACAAATCCGTTATGATCGATTACCAAACCTATGGCCAGATCCGGCATCTATTCCTCGAAGAATTATGGCCGGGCGCATGGGCCGGGACCAGGGGCTTGCGGTCCTGACAAACCATCAGGGGTCCAAGCTACAACTCCTTTTCCAGCAACGGACGGCGGCTCCAGATTATTTGGCGGGTCAGAGATCTGGGTTTGTTTGTAACTCACGGAATCCAAAATCGGCTTTGTAAACGATCCTGTAAGGAGACAGAACCCCGCAAGTGCCTGCTGCCCTTTTCCTACTCTGCACAAAAAGAGCCATGGCCAACCGTTAACCAGTGAGGCATCTGGAATAATGCTCCTCCCAAAAACCAGCAAATTCCGGCAGAAATCCCTCCGCACAGAGGCTTACGCCAAGCCAGTTTAGCTTTCAGCCGCTCGCGGCTGAATCTGGCGCTCTCCTTGCTTCATTCCTCGAAGAACAATCAAGACCATGAAGCGTATCGGCATCCTCACCGCCGGCGGGGATACCCCTGCCCTGAACGCGACCGTCCACGGCGCGGTCACGCGAGCGAATCAGCTTAAAATCGAGATGATTGGACTAATTAAAGGATTCAACTGCCTGTTCAACCCACGAGTCCCACACGTACACCTGAATCCGCTTTACCAAGGCATTCCCGAACTTGACCCCACCAAGGGAGGCAGTTTGATCGGGTCCTCGCGGGACTATGTGGATCCCGACAAAAAGGACGAACTGGACATCATCGAACAGCGGCTGAAGAAGCTCCACATCGAGGGCCTCATTTGTGTCGGAGGCGACGGCACGCTCAATGGCTTGCAGCCATTGGCCGAACGGCTGCCCACCGTGCTGGCGCCCAAGACCATTGATAACGACCTCGGGCTGAATTACCCAAGCGAACCCGATGAATGGGTAAGGACCAATGATCCCGCCAGCAGCCACGGCTATCGTTATAAGCGCGCCGAGTACAACGCGGTTTTCGACCTCGACCAAATCGTTAACTACGCTACTCCCGGCTTCGCGACGGCCGTGTTTGTGTCGGCCAGTGGCGTCGAGCGCATCCGCACCACGGCCGAAAGCCACCGCCGCATCGCGATCATCGAAGTCATGGGGCGCCACTCCGGTTACCTCGCTCTTGGCTCGGCCTACGGGCGGCCGGACATGGTTCTGGTGCCGGAACATGCGCCGAATCTCGAACAACTAGCCGAACGCGTGAAGCTCCTCTATGACCTCCAGAAAAACGTCGTGATCGTCTGCGGTGAAGGCATCGTGGACGAACAAGGCCGCGAATTGGGTGCGGAAACTAGATCAAGCGATCCCGCCGGCAACGTGACCCTGAGCGGCGCCGCCGAAGCCTTGCGGGCCAAGCTTATTCAAATGATCGGCGACCGGCATTTCCAGATCTATCGGCGCGGCGACTCAGCGCGTGAAGCGATCTTTACGCGCAAAGTGGGGCACACGCAACGTGGCGGCCGGCCAATCTTATTTGACCGCTTCTACGCGGTGCAACTCGGGGCTAAAGCGGTTGATCTGTTGGTCGAAGCTCACAATAACTCGATCGCTATTCTCCAATATGACTCAGCTCATGGTTTCCACGTCGAGGGCTACGATGCCAACCGATTCCGGGATCGTTGGGGTCTCATCCACGCTCGCCAAATGCATCCTTCGCTATATGATTCAAAGCTGATGAAACCGTCATTGTTGGGGATGAGATACTTGGAACCTATTTTCACGCATGCCATCGGTGAGGACGACATGGTCCACACGCGGCAGACGTTGTTTGCGCGGGGAAACCTTTCCCAGCCCTATCATTCGATCAACACGGACGTGCATAAACGCATTCGATACCTGGATGGGGAGGAAGCATGACATCCAACGGCAATCCCTCCGCCACCCGCCTGGCGGGCTACATCAATGTCAAACTGGCGCTGCTGGGGCTGGCCCCGGTGGTGAGTGAAAGCGATCGTGCGCTCGAGGAGATAGTTGCTTCGCTGGTCGCCCAGTACCGAGAGAAGGAGCGGTTGCTTGACCAGCACCTTTGCCCTTCCGACCAGCGCATTCAGAGCTTCCTCTACGATTATCTCCAGGAAATGCCGGTGCCCAAGCTGCCGCTGCGCACTTTTGTCTTAGACCGCCCCGGCCTTGCTCGCCTACTCTCGTTGCCTGCAGATAAAGACGAGTTCGTCTCAAGCATCCTCAGTTCGTATCGGGTTAAACAGGGCGTGCTCCACAACCCACGCAGCGATCGGCGAACCACGCAGGGTATCTTCCACGTCACCGAGGGTGGATTGCCCGTTCCCGGTGACAAACAAGGCGTGCCTAAGGTGAGCTTTGCCAGAATGTTGGGGCTGGCGCTTGAGCCGCCCCGTGAAATGCTGCGCCTGCCGTACACCGCCACCCAGAAACAACCGGCGGAGTGTTTTGTCTCTTTGCTGCTGCGGCCGGTTGTCTGCCCGGAGGTCCCAGGTTTTGTACCGGAAAAAACTATGGAGATCCGCTTTTTCGCTCCCGGCAGCCTCATCAGCAACCTCGATTTCGTTGAAAGCATCTTCGGGAATGGGGGCGATCCCGGCCTGCCGGAAAACGACGCCGGGCTGGACACCGAACATTGGACTGGCCATACTGGCTGCGTCATCTTGGCGCCACATCTCACTAAACTCACCAAAAAGGCAGTCGGTCTCCCGCACTGGGATGCGGCCTCTGAACGCCAACGCCGCGACGAAATGTGCTGGCGCGATGAATGGGAAATTTACAATAACGGCCAGCCCTTCAAGCTCACTTGCCGCGACCAGACCGGCGTTATCGTCACCATCATCGCCGACAATTATTACGGTTATTGCAAGAAAGAGGTCAAAACGCAGCTTAGCTATGCGGCAAACTTATTTGGCCTGTGCGAGGAGGAGCATGCGGGCGGCGCCTTGGTGTTTCCCAGCTTCGACTTGGGGGAGGATTTTAGTGGCGAACTGCACGTCAAGGCTTTGGGGCATTCCTTCGCCGAAGTCACCTCAATCTGCCGTCATTGCCTCGAAATCAAACCCGAGGGTTACGCCGTGGATAAGCGGTACCCGGACATTCTTTACGTTCCGGAAGACGCTCATTTCGATTTGCACAAACAACGTGTTACCTGGCAGGGTGGAGCCAGCGGCCGAAGCATCAAACTGCTCCCAGGCAAGACATACGTCCGCCCCTCCGGCTACAAAGTCCGCATGGAGAAGCCCGGCGAAAACCGTTCCTGGCGCCTGGTGGGGACCGTTGCCGAGGGAACTCTCTGTCACAAGCCATGCACGGTTTCCGGAGGCGGCAAATCCGAAATCTCCAAACCCATCACGGACGCCATCCTGACCGGCCCGGTCTTCGTCGCCGATTTCAAGCGCGACTTCGACCAGGTGACCGAGCTCGTTGCGCGCGATTACAGCGAGCGCTTTCGCGACCCTGAGCGCAAGGACAACAGACCTATTCTGAGCCCGGAACGCTCGTTGGGCTCTGTCATCAAGCTGCTGACGCCGGACGAGCGCGACCATAAACCGGAATATAATCAATGGCTTGCTAGTCTGCCACAGCACATCAAAGAACTGGTCTTCGTGCTTAAGCGCTATTATAAACCGGACTGGGGAGAGCACTGGCGTGACCATTTCAGCGTGGACATTATTAACGGCCAGCCCGCTAACGAACTCAAATGCCATAACCGCAAGCTCGTCACCACCTATTTGCGGGTTGGATTCGCCCCGGACGGCTCGTGGCGCACTTTTGGATTGCGCAAAGACTTTTATCAATCCGCAAAGCTCCAGGTTGAAGACGACATCACTGCCTCGGTCGTTGTGCCACCTGGCAAGGTTGCCAATGGCCTGCCGTTCGCCAATGGCCGCTCCCTCAAATTTGTCCGCAATGTCGAGCACAAACTCTTCCAAAGACCGGACGACGCCATCCATCCCGGCTATGACCGCTTGACTGAATCGGAGTTTGCCAACTGTGAAAACTTCTTTTCGAACTATGAGCCGCTCACACCGCAGCAAGCTCGCGCGATGATGGAGGACGCCATCAGCTTTCACCAGTTTACCGAGCCTATGCAGTCACTCATTCGCGAAATCGCCTCGAATGGAAAAACCGGTTTCTTCGTCTGTTCTTCCCAGCCGCGGCTCGTTGAAGGCAAACCGACCAAGAACCCCAGGTACTTGCAAACACGGCCTGACCTCGTGAACGAACAGGATGCGTACTTGGCGCAGATTGGAGCGCGTTTGCGTCGCCGACTCCCACCTGGCGAGCCCGTCCTCAATCCTGTCGCCGCAGTGCTTCCGGGGCGCCGCAATAATCCGCCCGAGCCATCCGTACGTTCGCTCGCGGTTTATAACCCGATCCATTACATGCCTCTGCCCGAACTTTTTATGGAGTTCATCGCCAGTCTAACCGGAAAGTCGCCTTCGACCACGGGCGCCGGCTCGGAGGGCGCGCTCACGAAAGGCCCCTTCAACGCTCTGCCGCCAATTATTGATCTTAACAACGCCCTCGTTTCCTGGATCCTTACCGGACATGACGGCTTTGTCACGGCCGCTGGCTACGTCGGCCCGCGCGTGCGCGTGGACCACGATATCAGCCTTTTAGTGCCGGAAGTCTGGTGCCGGATGAAGACCGCAGAACGCGATCCCGCATTTTTGATTGGCGGCGGGTATGTGGAGAAATGTGAAGATTTTGAGCACGGTGGGAAGCCGGTGCTGGCCGGACGCCTGGGCTACCGAATTACGGCACGTTTTGTCCATGCTTTTTTTGCTCGCGTGTTCAATCATCCTCATGCGGTGTTCACGGAGGAAATGCTGCGGCCAGAATTGCAGGACCTGGCCGTGTTCGCAGACGGAATTGATAATATCATCTCGACGCAACAGCGGGTCGCGCAGATGTATTTCGATGACGGCAGCGTGGCGCAGGCCTGCCCGCCTCTGCAAGCGTTGTTACATGTCATGCGCACCAATGAATGGGAGGGCAAGGCGCTCGACCATCCCGATCTGCGCCGCTTATTCACGATCGAGCATCTTCTGGCCAGTGATTGGTATGCGGCACGGCTTGAAGCGAGGCGGCAAGTCGACCGGCACCTCTGGCGAGGTCACGTGGATTACCTGGACCGCTTTCTCAAACTCGCCAGCCATGCGGATGAAGCTGCCCGCCTGGGAATTGCCGCCCGCCGCGCACACGCTCGCAAGACGTTGCAAGAAATCGAATCGCCCTCCTGGCTGGATAGCCTCCGCGGCACTTTGGGAGCCCAGCCGATTGCCGCATTTGCCGAACCCCGCGTGCAGCGGGAGAGCTCGGCGGGACTCTTGAAAATATGAAAGCCATATCAGTTTCGCAATACGGTGGTCCCGAGGTGCTGAAGTTCGGAGATTGCCCGGATCCTTCCCCGGGCCCGGACGAAGTGCTCGTGAGGGTGGCGGCGACGAGTATAAATCCTTTCGACCTGAAACGACGTTCCGGCGAAGCCAAAGCGTTCGCACCGATCAACTTTCCGGGCATTCTCGGTGTGGACCTCTCAGGCACTGTGCTCCGCTGTGGTCCCGACGTGAAGGGGTTTTCCGCCGGCGACCACGTCTTTGGAATGGCCGATCGGACCTATGCTCAGCTTTGTGTGGCGAAGGCGGAATGGCTGGCAAAAATTCCGGCCGGGCTCGATCCGGTCGAAGCGGCGGCCCTCCCTCTGGTGACGACCACAGGATATCAGCTCATTGCGAACGGCGCACGTGTCCAGCGTGGGCAGTCGGTTCTCGTAACCGGCGCCCTTGGCAATGTCGGACGCGCGGCGGTGTTCACCGCGAAATCACTGGGGGCTAAGGTCATCGCCGGAGTTCGCAAAAAGCAACTCGAACCAGCGGCGGCATTGGAGGTGGATGGCGTTGTCCCCGTTGATGACCAGGAAGCCGTTGCCAGTCTGCACGTGCTCGATGCCGTGGCCGATACGGTGAATGGAATCACTTCGGAATTGCTCATCGCCAAGGTGAAGGCAGGAGGCATTTTCGCCTCCGTTCTTGGAGCACCGCAAAACAGTGCCGACTATCCTTCCGTGAAGGTCGTTCCCGTCTTCGCTCGGTCCGATCCGAAGGCGCTTCTGGAGATGGCCAAGGCCGTGCTCGAGGGCAGACTTGCCATCCCGATTGCTGCGAAGAAGCCGTTAAAAGACGCGGGTGAAGCTCACGATCTCGTGGCGAAAGGGATTAACGGCAAGGTCTTGCTGGTGCCCTAACCCGGGCCCGGTTTTATTTGGCCATGACCACTTCCAAGGTCTCTTCGCGCTTATGTGGCGCGTCTTCCTCCTGCTCAACCGCCGGACCCGTGATCGGGGTCTCCAACGTCGCCGAGCTTTGGCCGTTCCCGGTCCCGTCGGCTTTGTGGAACCGCACGCTCACGATCTTGCTCACGCCGTGCTCCTGCATCGTCACGCCGTAAAGGACGTCCGCCATGCCGATGGTTCGCTTGTTGTGCGTGATGATGATGAACTGCGAAGTCACCAGGAACCGCTGCAGCACGCGAATGAACCGGTTGATGTTCGATTCGTCCAGCGGCGCGTCTAATTCGTCGAGCACGCAGAACGGGCTGGGCTTGACCTGGTAAATCGAAAACAGCAACGCCACGGCCGTCATGGTTTGCTCGCCGCCGGACAGCAAGGAAATGCTTTGCAACTGTTTGCCCGGCGGCCGCGCGACGATGTCAATGCCGCTTTCGAGAAGGTCGTTCTCGTCCACCAGCAGCAGGTCCGCTTTGCCCCCGCCAAAGACCTCCGTGAACATGGCGCGGAAGTTGTCGCGCACCTGCTCGAAGGTTTGCCGGAACATCTCCTGCGTCTGCGTGTTGATGCGGTTGATGGCCTCGAGTAGTTGCGCTTTGGCTTGGACCAAATCATCGTGCTGCTTTTCCAGGAACTGGTAGCGTTGCTCGGTCTCCTCGTACTCTTCGATCGCCACCAGGTTCACCGGCCCCATCTCGTCCAACCGCTGTTGCAGCTCCTGAACCTGTTGCGCCACAACATTCCAATCGGTCGCGACGCCGGCGGCGGCCATTTCTTCCGGCGTCATCACATGCACTCGGGCCGGCCCTTCCTCGGCCACCGTAATCGTTATGCACTCGCTGCGCACGTCATCGAGCCGCACGTGATACTTCTGCTGCACGCGCTCGCGAAGATTCTGCACCGACATATCCTTCTGCGCCAACTCGACCTCCAGGGCGCTACGCTGTTCCTGCAGCGCAGACAATCCCCTTCGATCCTCGCGCAACGCCTCTTCGCGCCCAGCGATGCTCTCTTCCTGCGCCTGTTTTTGGCCCGCCAGTTCGGCCGATTGCGCATTGACCTGCTCGCGCTGATGGCGCAACCCCTCAATTTGCACCCCGGATTCCTGGATCTCGGATTCCGCCTGCTCCTTGCGGCCGACAAAAGAGGAGAGGTCGCGCCGCCGCTGCTCGATCACCTGGCCCAACTCGAGCATCCTCGCTTCGAGCGCTCCTTGTTGTTGCTGATGCGAGGCGCACATCTGCTCCTCGGTCGCCAGCCCAACCTTGCTTTCCGTGAGCCCCGCCTGCGCCGTCTCCCGCTGCTGGCGCAACGCGTCGAGCATCGCGCCCAGCTCAGTCACCCGCGTCTGCTGTTGTTGCTCAAGGGCTTCGGATTCCTGCACTTTGGCCGCCAGCCCCGCCCGCTTTTGCGCCCCCTCCTGCTCCTGCGCGGCGAGGCACTGAATTTCATAAACTACCGTGTCGATCTTCTGGTGGAGCAGCCGGCGCGAGTTCTGCAACGCATTGAATTCGCCCTCGTTCGTGGCGATGGCTACTTCCTGGGCCTGCAGTTCCGTCTGCGCCTGCTGAAGGCTCGCCTGCAGTTCAGTTTGCTCGCCTTGGAGCGCCCCCTTGCGGCGGCTCAACTCAGCCACCTGCTCTTGCAGTTTCGCCAGCGCTGCCGCGAGCTCGGCGATTTGGTTCTTTCGCCCCAGGATGGAAGCCGGCGCGTGGCCATCCCCATGGCCGTTGTTGCTGCCCCCGGTATAAACCCCGTGACAACTCAGCAAATCGCCCCCCAAGGTAACGTAATGGAAGGCGCCATTAGTGTCTCGCCACGCGGTCGTCGCCGCGTCCAGATTCTGCACGATCCGCGTCATTCCTAGCAGCGTCTGGATCAGTGGCCGCACCGCAGGCTCGGCTTCGACCACGGCCAGCGCGGCCAGGGGCGCTCCGTTCAAATGAGGAGCCGGATTTTGAGACGATTGCTCAGTTGCGGCTGCTGGGATTTCGATCCCGTTGGTCGGCCGGCCGTCGCCGTTTTCCGAGTTGTGCAAGGCCAGGGCGGCAATGCTGGCGCGCCCTTTTTTCCCGGCGTTGAGGTCCGCCAGAATTTGCTGCGCCGCCTCCGGTTGCTCCGTCAAAACCAGTTGTAAGTGATGGCCCAGTGCGGTTTCAATCGCCGTCACATACTCGTTCGGCACACGGATTCGGTCCGCGAGCGAGCCCATGACCTGCTGCGATTGCTTGAGCGCTGCCAGCGACCCCGCGCTAAACCCCTCGTGCCCGGACTGCAATTGCTCGAGCACGTTTAGTCGCGAACGTTGGCCCGCCTGTTGTTCGAGGACCAAGTCCTGCTCCTGTGCTACGCGGGTCAATTCCTCCTGGATTTCCTGCAAACGCCTTTGGCGCTCCTCGACGCTCCCGCGCCGGGTCTGCGCCTCAAGTTTCTGCGCTTCCACGTTGGCGGCGAATTCCTGCAACCGGGCTTCCAGCCGGCTCCGCTCCTCCTCAAGCTGGATTTTCTCGGCCGAGAGCTTTTCCAGGCGTACGACGTTCCCCTGCTTCTGCAAGTCGAGCGCATTGATTTCATTGCGCACGCGGGCCAAATCCTGCGCGGCGGCAAAAGCCTCCGCCTGGGCTTGGCGCAAGGCCTCCTGCCGGCGCCGCAAGTCTTCTTCCAATTCGCGCAAGGCTTCCTGCTTCAGGGCCAAAGTTTGCCGATGCTGCTCCAGCGCAGCGACCGAGGCGGCCAAGCGGGCGCTCACCGCGCTGTGTTCCTGGGTGGCCACCTGCCGCCGCTCTTCGGCCTGCGTCAACTCCGCCATCGCCTTGGTGTTTTGCGAAGCGAACTCCCGCAACCGTTCCTCATTAAAGTGGATTCGGCTCTCATGCCGGTCGATTTCCCCCTTCAGCTCGAGCCCGCGTTGCTGCATCGCGCCAATCTCGTGCTCCAACTCGGACCACCGCCCCCGCAGCTCCGTGATTTCGTCTTCGCATCGCAGCACCTTGGCGGAGCTGGTCTCGATTTGACTGCGCAGGGTTTCGGCCGTCGCCTGGCGTTCGGCAATTTCCGTCTGGAGCACGTCAAATTGATGGCGGGCGAGTTGGGTGTCGAGGTGTTGCAGTTCGGCGGCGATCTGTTTGTAGCGGCGCGCTTTTCCGGCCTGGCGCTGCAAGGAACCGATTTGCCGTTTCACCTCGCGCACGAGGTCCGCCACTCGCACCAGGTTCTGCTCGGTATATTCAAGTTTGCGCAAGGCCTCTTTCTTCTGTGCCTTGTATTTTGTAATGCCCGCGGCTTCCTCGAAAATCAGGCGCCGGTCTTCCGGCTTGCTCGAAAGAATCTGCGTGATGTTCCCCTGGGCCATGATGCTGTAGCTGGTCCGTCCTACGCCCGTGCCCATGAAGAGCTGCTGGATGTCTTTCAAACGGCACGGCGTTTTGTTGATGAAATACTCGCTGGCCCCGTCCCGGAAAACCCGCCGCGTAACGGTGACCTCGTCGTAGGCGATTTCCACCCCCGCCGCGTGCAGGTTCTCCTCATCCACGCCGCCAATCGTCAACGACACCTCGGCCATCCCCAGCGGTTTGCGCCCATCCGTTCCGTTGAAGATGACATCCGCCATCTCACCCCCACGGAGGGCCTTGGCCGATTGCTCACCCAGGACCCAACGAATGGCATCCGATACGTTGGACTTGCCGCAGCCGTTGGGGCCGACGATGGCCGTGACGCCCGGCTGAAAATTCAGCGCAGTTTTATCTGCGAAGGATTTAAACCCCAGTACAGTTAAATTCTTAAGATGCATGCTTTCTTTAAAAGACCACAATTCCCAGACCGCGTAAAGCGAAAACCACAAGGGATTGTGCACAATTATCTTGTGGGCACAACTAATGGTGAGGAACCGAGATTTGCGCTGTGCCTTTTCGCCGTTAACTTTTGTCGGCCTAACTTACTATCCTCTATTTTTAACCAAAGAACCCTCGCATTTCAACATCTTTTCAGAAAAACTTTCGCCCCATGAAACCGACGGAAAGTCGCGGAAAGCCCCCTCCAGACGAGTACGTGTTTACCCGCGCGCCTGCGGCCGCCAGGGGCGGGGACGTCTCGTCCCCGAACCCATTAGCGTCTCAGGGCCAACGGCCCGTCTCATACCAGCCCAGGGTGGAGTCAGCGAAGCCCTGGGATCAGAGCCCCAAGAAAAAGATCCACCGCGCTGAAGGCGCGGCTCATCTCACCACGTAGTCCTCCTCCACCCATCGCGGCTTGCGCGCCGCCAATGCCAAACCGAAAGAGACGGGAGCCGGTCCTGCAAGACCAAGTCCGATCGGTCAGATCGGTCGGATCGGTCCGACCCTTCCCCCACCCGTTTCCTCTTTTTCCCCCCGCCTTTGAGCGGGCAACTAACTCGAAGCCCCGGAAGGGCGACAAGATAATAGCCCAGGAAAGGCTTGCCCCGTGAGATCATGAGTCGGCGGATGTGCAAACGGTCTGCCCAGCAGGAGGTGCCCCGCGCACTCGGGATGGCCGGAGCGCGATTATCTCACGGGGGCAGCGCCGTCCTGGGTAACCGAACCAAAATAAATAATCTTTCCTATTTTCGGGTTGGCGTTGCGGGCCATCAGCCCGCAACACCAACCCGAAAATAGGAAAGGCGCGAGCCCGGTCTCAGGGTCCAACGTCTTTCGCCATCCACCACATCTCCGACGCTTCGTCCTTTTGGCCCCGGGTTTCCTATGCCGGCTTGGGCCGAAACCATCCGCCCGCGTCAACAAACGCGAAAGCTGGCGGCTTGGATCAATTGGCTTTTCG